>Ga0302306_10000351_pt1 | contig 31678 bp, 28 predicted proteins | sample III_Palsa_E3_1_FD_198761 | JGI IMG/M metagenome (GOLD analysis project Ga0302306, IMG submission 198761) | Peat permafrost microbial communities from Stordalen Mire near Abisko, Sweden - III_Palsa_E3_1 | ecosystem: Environmental > Terrestrial > Soil > Palsa > Peat permafrost | place: Sweden...
GATGGTTGCTATCTTGGCGTCCGAAAGGCCGGATCGCGCGGCAATATGTTCGTGAGCGTAGAGTTCGTACCGCGAACTGTAACGCGCTCCGACGACAAGGATGGCCACTTCGTGAGCAGGTTTCGGCAGCGTGGAATGCTCCATCAGCGCGGTAATGTAATCCCAATTAGCGGTCCCAAATTGCGGGAAGTGCAGCATGGCGTTGAAGGGCCCGATGAGTGCGCCGTCCGCGCGCTTTGAGATGAAGCCTTTGAGATGAGCTTCAATCCCGGCCTGGATGCGGTCGAATAGAGGGCGTTGCTCGGCGGAAAGATTTTTAGGTGGTATAGGATCTAAACGCATTCGAGTTCTCCACAATTCGTAAAAGTTGCCATCGTTAACTGGAATTTCTTTTTTGACTTCAAAAACATCACACAGTTTCAGGAGGCAGGAGCGAATTCGCGGCGGTAGCCCGCGTCTTCACGCTTGAGCTTCGCGAGCAGGCGCTCGTAGCGTTGTTTGCCTTTTAGAGGCTGCAGAAATTTGTCGTCGCGGAACAATTCATAATTGGGCAAGCCGAAACCGCCGGCCTTTTCGAGCAATTCGATGGCTGGCGCCGGCTTCCCAAGAACAGCCAGCGCCGCGGCGGCTGTATGCCACATGTGGTGCGTATGCAGGAACGGCTTGGTCTTGCTGTGCAGCGCGACGTGGACGAAATGCGCCGCTTTGGTCCGCTCGCCCCGCAGAGCCCACAAGAGCGCCTCGCACGAGTGAAGCCACGGGTCATCCGGCAGCACATTTTGCGCCGACTGAATTCTCGACTCGGCGTCGTTCAGCTTCCCGGAGTAAATAAAAACCGTGGGTTGAAATACGTTGGCCCAGATGTTGACCGGATCGTGGCGAAGAGCGCGCTGGAGACATTCCTCGGCCTCGTCGAAGTTCCACATGCTCAGGGCGGTGTGGCCGAGGAAGACGTTCGTGAACGCGTCGTCGGGCCGGGCGGCGAGAGCGATGAGCAGGCCTTCTCTGGCTTCTTTCAACATGCCTATGTGATTGAAAATCAAAGACTGCCAAATGCGCGCGGGATGGCAACCCGGGTTAAAGCGGAGGGCCGTGGCGAGAGCACGCAAAGCCGGGCCATTTTGAAATTTCTTTGTCGGAGACCAGAGAACGCGGCCTTTCGCGCAGTGAGCCTCCGCATTATGGGGATCCAGCGCGATGGCTTTGCGCATGGCTATTTCGGCGTCGCGCACCCAGTGTGGCGATGCGCTCGACGTCGTCCCAACAAGCATCAGAGCTTCCGCCAGGCGCGCCCAAGCGTCTGCGAACTTGGGATCGAGTTTGGTGGCGTTTTCGAGCATGTCGATGGCGGCACGATTGTCCCAACTGTTTAGGCGTAAAAGGCGATCGGCAGCGCGCAGGTAGAGTTCGTAGGCGATTGGATTCTTGGTGGGAGGACTGGCCGGTTCGTCGTCGTTTTGCAGGCTCTTGAGGCCCAATGATTTTGCGATGCCCTCGCTGATGGAGTCCTGCAAATGGAACAAATCGGCGGCTTCGGCGTCGTGCTTGGCCGAGAGCAGAACCGAGCCGTCGGCCGCGCTCCAGGCCCGCACGTGCACGCGCAGTTTGGTGCCAACCTTTTGAATGCTGCCGTCCACGACGATGTGAACGTTCAGGTCGCGGGCGGCCGACAGGGGATCGGTCTCGCGCTGGGCATAACGCGAAACGGATTGTGCGGGGCGGACAAGCAATTCTCCGCTGGCGCTCAGGTGATTGATCACGGCGTCGGCGAGAGCCATGCTCAAGTACTCGTCGCTGGGATTCGGTGTGAGGAGCCTGAACGGAAGCACGGCCACGGAACGCTTTCCCGCGAGCGCGGCGGGAAGAAACGTGCCGAGTTCGAGATCCCGCGACACGCCGGTGAGTTCACGCTGCAGATCCCGCGCGCTCTGGTAGCGCCGGGCGGCCTCTTTCTCCAGCAGCTTTCCGACGATGCTGCACAGTGCAGCGGGAGCGTCCGGCACGGCATCTCTCAAGTGAGGCGGTGCTCCGGAGATCACTTGCGACATCAGAGCTGCGATATTCGGAGCGGTGAAGGGCCGGCGGCCGCTGGACAACTCGTAGAGAACCACACCTAGAGAGAAGAGATCTGCCCGGCCATCGGCCTCTTCGCACCGCAACTGCTCCGGAGCAAGATAAGCGATGGTGCCTTGAATGCCGGGCGTGGTGTTGGCGTCGGACGGTGAGCCGAGAGTCCTCGTGATCGTGTTTTCGACGCCTTGGCGCGCTACGCCGAAGTCAAGCAGCTTCGCGCGGCCATCTGCTTGCACTACGATGTTTTCTGGCTTGATGTCGCCGTGGAAGACGCCGCGCGAATGAGCGGCATCGAGAGCTTCGGCTACCTGCGCGCCAATTTCGATGATACGTTTCGAATCGAGCGGGCCGTCGGAGAGCATCGAGCGGAGCGTTCGGCCTTCGACCAGCTCCATGACCAGAAAAATGCTGTCGCCGTCCTCGCCCACTTCATAGATCGTCGTGATTCCCGGATGATGCAGGCTCGATGCAGCGCGGGCTTCCGCCAGCATGCGTGAGCGAGTTTCGGCCGAGCCGGAAGACGCATCCGAGAGAATCTTGATGGCAACGGAACGGAGCAGGCGCTCATCGTGAGCGCGGTAGACGACGCCCATGCCTCCGCGGCCGAGTTCGGCGCTGATGCGATAATGCGAGATGGTTTGGCCGATCATCGGCAAGCAATCGCGCAATCTTAGGTTGGGCTGTCCTGCAAGTCAACGAAGAGAGATCGGCTGTGGGCTAACTCCTGATAAACGCGCTACCTTAATAATATGTGGATTTCACGTGTTGAGAGCGCAAGAGTTGCGCTGCGGCCGATGGAATGGTGGCGGCGCGGCCTGCCGCTCCTAAATAAACTTATAGTGGTCAACCCGCAACTTTGCTGATATTGTCGGCGTCCACGCCGAAACGGTGCACGTCTCTATGCACTTCGGCCAAGCGGAGACTCGTCGCGCCGCACTTGGCCTCGCAAATTCTGAAGCGACTGCGGATCGAATTTTGCGGCGCGAGCGCCGCGTACGTAAAATCCAATGGCTGTGAGGAACAATGACGAAACCGACGAGCTTTCAAGCAGACATTCGCCCGCTTTTTACGGATCGAGACATTCAAGGCATGATCAAGGGGTTCAACCTGGCGAGCTATGATGAAGTCAAAGCGCACGCTGCCGCGATCTACGACCGCATTCGGGGAATCGATGGCGCGTTAATGCCGCCGCCACCGCCGAGAGGAGAAGGTCCCTGGCCTCAAGCTCGCATTGAGCTATTCGCAAAGTGGATGGCGGACGGGTACCAACCTTAGGCGAAGTCATCTCATAAATGCCCGTTGCGATGACGGCGGCCGAGGCGATTTCGCTGCTTTCGCCGCGAAGGTCCAACACGACGTGGCGCGGGGCAGCCACAGCGAGTTGCGATCCATTATCGATCGAGCGGTCCGTACTGCAACCATTTAAGGAGGACGAATGTCAGATGAGAAAACAGGAAGCGCTGCCGGTACGAGTCGGGCGGTGCAGCCGACGGAAACATATCCGCTGGATTTTGTGCCGGAGAAAATGCCGTTCGACACTCCGTATGGCACGCCGATATCACTAGACCGAGCTCAGGAGCTTATTCAGGCGGCGGTGGCGGAGGCGAAGAAGCGGGGTTGGAAGATGAATGTAGCGGTGGTCGATTCGGGCGGCAATCTCGTGGCGTTTCAGCGAATGGACGGCGCGATGCTTGCCTCCATTCAGATTGCCGAGCACAAGGCACGCGCAGCCGCGACCTTCCGGCGCCCAACGAAGGAGTTCGAGGTCGGTATCAACGTAATGCATCTGAACTATCTGCTCGCGTTCGATGGAGTGATTGCGTCGCGAGGCGGCATCCCACTGATTGAGCAGGGCGCGATTATCGGTGCAATCGGTTGTTCGGGGGGCGCAGATTCGCAGGACGAGATCGTCAGCAATGCAGGCGCGGCATTAATCAACCAATCGCCGGCAGGGAAGTGATCCAAATTTCGAGAACGCGTTCGGAGAATCAACCGGTCTGCGAGACAAATAAATAGACAGGAGAATGCCATGACAACTGCAGGCGCAGTTACGAAGCAAGAACAGGTTCGCATTACCCGGCGCTCGCCCGCTTATTGGCGTGTGACGATCGACAACCCGCCGCTCAACGTGATGGGTCCGGAAATGGTGAAGCAGTTTCAGCAAGTGATGAACGCTCTGGAGGCCGACGAGCAGGTGAGGGTGGTGGTGTTCGACAGCGCGGTCGAGGATTACTTCCTGAATCACTCCGACTTCACGACAAAGATCGAGGATCTGACCAGTATTCCTCAAGGCCCCACCGGCCTGGAGGCGTGGCCGGACTTTCTTGTGCGCCTGACGCACTTGCCGGTTGCTTCCATCGCGCTGATCCGCGGCCGTGCGACGGGCAACGGCAGCGAAATCACCCTGGCTTGCGACATGAGTTTTGCCAGCCGCGAGAAGACGATCATCTCGCAATGGGAAGTGGGTGTAGGAATGGTCGCCGGCGGCGGCCCCATGGCTCGGCTGCCTCGGCTCATCGGGCGAAACCGCGCCCTCGAAGTGCTGTTGAGTTCGGAAGACATCCGAGCGGAGCAAGCTGAAGCTTACGGCTACATTAATCGCGCCCTACCCGACGCCGAGCTGGACGCGTTTGTTGAGGCGCTCGCGACTCGCATCGCCAAGTTCGACAAATGGGCCATCTCCAACACCAAGCGCCTGGTCAACGCCAGCCTGCCGCCGGACGTCGAGATTGATGCCGGGTGGACTGCGTGCATCAAGTCGCTCGGACGGCCCGTCGCCCAGGAAGGAATCAAAGCGCTAACGGAGCGCGGATTCCAAAAGCCGGGCGACGTAGAAAATCGGCTCGGATACTACCTGGGGCAAATCACGCCTTAGGGCGACGGGGAGAATATGGGGAGCCACCACCTGCCAACACTGGCATTGATACTTGTGTTTTGGTTTGCTCTGCTCGCATTTATCCTTTATCTACAGACACTACAGAACGCGCTGAAAAAATGTGCACCTGCCTCGAGAACGATGAAGCCGGGGAAGGTTTGGCTCGCAGTTATTCCGGTTTTCGGCCTTTTTTGGCACTTCGTCGTCGTGATGAACATTGCAAAGTCATTGCGAAACGAGTTTGCAAGACTTGGAATCCCTTGCCCCGAATCGGCTCCGGGGCAGAATATCGGGCTGGCGTCGTGTGCATGTAATTGCTGTATCTTTATCCCGTTTTTGGGCGGCCTCGCGGCGATGGTCGGCATTGTTTTATGGGTCTTCTACTGGAAGAGGATCGCCGACTATTCCCGAGATCTCGAAGAACGCCAAGAAATAGCCCCGATATCGCCAGTTGCGTGAGGTCGCTCGTTTCTTGGGGACGAGGACTGGAGGCGTTCGGAGCCAAGCTCGGCGGCACGTTTCGAAGGTCTGTAGTGATGTTTAACATCTTCTGCGCACTGTATCGAAAGGAGCGATCAATGACCGCCATACAAGTCGAACAGAAGAGCTATGAGATGCCCCCGCTAGAAGGGATCAGCATCGCGTATTTTCTCACCGTCGCCGACAAGGAGCGCTCGGCTCGCTATTACGAAAAGGTCTTCGGCGCTCGCATTCTGACCATGGGTGACGGCAACGCGCCTCCCTACCTTCAGCTTGCGAATATCTGGATGATTCTGAACGTCGGAGGCGGGCCGACGCCGGATAAGCCGACGGTATCGCTCAGCGTCCCCGACCCGAATCACATCAACAGTTTTATGAACTTCCGCGTTGCAGATATTCAAGCGTGCTACGAACTGTGGAAAAGTCGCGGAGCCGAGTTCCTCACGCCCCCGATTCCCAAGTACGGCGAGATTCGCTGCTACATCCGCGATCCTGACGGTTACATCATCGAGGTCGGACAGAGCACCAATCTCAAGTACGGTTAACGCTAGCGATGAAATACTTTACACCACAGCTTTGGATTGCCTTCCAAGGGCCTCGAAGAAATGCTGCATTCAAGACTTGGGAGCGGAGGGTTAAGCAGTATCGAAAGAGCTTACAAAACATTCTGCCAAGCCTCGGGCCAAGTGCACGCCGATTTTTTAGAGATGCCCTCGTTCTGCATGACGGTACCCTTGCGAGGATGGAAGTCGGTGACCGGATCGATGATATGGACGGCAGAGCGACGCGAAACATTGTCAATCGTCGCGTGCTTCGAATTCGCCTGTTTGTACTGGCCGATGTTGTAAGGCAACGGCGCGTAATTGGGAAGAGTTGGTACACCCTCGAATACAAGCAGGTTGAGCGAATTGACCTGAGCTTTCCGGGCGATTTGGAACTGTTTCCAGTTGGATTCGATCCTAATTTTGGTGACTGGGGCTATGACGAACTTACGTCTCCCAAGGAGAAACTCTTCCGTCATGAAATCCTTTTTGCATCAGGCGCGAGTATCACAATCGATTTTCGTGATTTTACCTTCCGTTGCCGCAAACCTGTCAAAGACCGCCGCGGACGATAAGCTAGCTCATATTCAGGAGAACAGAATTCGATTTCAAAAAGGAGAATAACAATGACAACAAAAGGAAAAATCTTAGTGCTGGTCTCGAGCGGCCGCGGTTTGCCCTTGAAAGATGGCAAGGTATATGCGGGCGCCGGCTACTATCTCAACGAGCTGACGGTTCCGGTTCGCGCCCTGATGAAGGAGGGCTACGAAATCACTTTCAGCAACCCCAAAGGCAACACGCCCCAAGTGGATGTGAATTCAGAGGTCGCCGATTTCTTCGGCGGGGACGCGGCCAAGCTTCAGGACTATATGCTATTCCGCGACGGCCTGACTGGGCTCAGAGATCCAGCCCGCATCGCGGATGTCATCGCATCGGGCCTGGATCAATATGACGCTGTTTTCGTCCCCGGCGGCCATGGCCCGATGATAGACCTGCTCGACGATCCCGACGCGGGCACCGTGATGCGACACTTTCATAAAACATCCAAGCCTACGGCAGTGCTCTGCCATGGCCCGATTTCACTTCTCTCGGCGCTTCCGAATTCGAAGGAGTTCGTCGCCGCGCTGTCGGCGGGCGATGACGCTGGAGCGCACGCAAAGGCTCAAGGCTGGATCTATTCCGGATATAAGGTGACTATCTTTTCGACGGCGGAAGAGCAGCAGCGGGAACCGCTGGAGATTGGCGGTAAGGTACTCTTCTATCCGGACTTTGCCTTGCGTACGGCGGGCGCCGACGTAAGTGTGCTCGCTCCATGGTCGAGCTACGTCCTTCAGGATCGCGAGGTGATTTCAGGTCAGAACCCATTCTCGGATCAAGCGCTTCTGAAACTTCTTCTAGCGGCACTCGATGGGAAGAAGAAGTCGGTTTCAGCGGGATAAGAATCGGGAGGCGCGGAAAGAGCTAATTGAGAAGGGGACGTTACGGATCTCTCACGTAGTCTGTGGTGATGTTTTACATTTTTCGCTCGAAGGAGGTTTGTATGGCTCAGGAACCCAGCGGCGTGAAGCGTGCTCAGCAAAGCGAAGTGCGGCCTCACCAACTCGGGCAGGACGTTTTCAAAACCATCTTGCCCGACGATGTCGATTGGAAACCGTTCCCGTCGTTCCCGCCTGGCGTCCTGCTGGCCGTCGTGGTGGGTCAGCCCTCGGAGCCCGGCCCTTACACAATCAGGGTCAAGGCGCCCCACGGCGCGAAGCTGATGCCTCACAAGCACCCGGAGGATCGCGTCTATACCGTGATTTCCGGCGTCTTTTATATCGGACTGGGCGATGAATTCGACGCGAGTAAGTTGGAGGCTTATCCGCCGGGCGCCGTGATCATTCTTCCCGGCAATACGCACCATTTCCACTGGGCGAAATCCGGAGAATACGTCACGCAAATAACCGCGATCGGGCCGCTTGGTCTGGAATACCTCAACGCGAAAGACGATCCGCGAAACAGCAACTCGTAGGAGGAATCCGAACAGCTTTCTGTAGGCCCAAAAGAACGAGTCTACTAATCTTGAGTTTGGAGCACCACTGTCAGGTTGCCCAGAAACGGTTCTTTTTGAGGCGACCGTTAATCACTTTTGGGCAAGCGAATTTGCAACGCCCCCTACATCAGTGAATAGGGATTTTGAGCGAAATTCTAGCTCGAATGTCCCTACGCCGCGCTGCGGGATGCGGCCAGGTCAAAGCGATCGAGGTTCATCACTTTGGTCCAGGCCGCAACGAAGTCCTGGACGAACTTTTTGTGCGCGTCCGAGCTTCCGTACACTTCGGACAGAGCCCGCAGTTGTGCGTTTGAGCCGAAGATGAGATCGGCTCGCGTTGCCGTCCAGCGGACTTCGCCGGTCTTGCGATCCCGTCCTTCAAACGTATCCTTCGCGTCCGAGGTCGCCTTCCACGCCGTGCGCATATCGAGCAGGTTGATGAAGAAATCGTTGGTCAACGCTTCCGGCTTCTTGGTGAAGACGCCCAACTTGGTCTGTCCGTAGTTTGTGTTCAAAACGCGCATGCCACCGATTAACACGGTGAGTTCCGGCGCGGTGAGCGTGAGGAGCTGGGCCTTATCGAGCAGTTCGACTTCGGCTGATGCCTCAGCGTTTCCGTTGCGGTAGGAGCGGAAGCCGTCGGCGGCCGGTTCGAGAACGGCGAAAGATTTCACATCGGTCTGCTCCTGCGAAGCGTCCGTGCAGCCTGGGGCAAAGGGGACAGTCACGGTGACGCCCGCATTCTTCGCGGCCCGCTCAACACCTGCGCCACCCGCCAGGACGATCAAGTCGGCCAGCGAAATCTTCTTACCGCCGGACTGCGCACCGTTGAACTCGCTCTGAATCTTTTCCAGCGCCTTTAGAACTTTCTGCAGTTGCTCGGGCTGATTGACCTTCCAGTCCTTTTGTGGGGCCAGGCGGATGCGCGCGCCGTTTGCGCCGCCGCGCTTGTCGGACCCACGGTAGGTGGAGGCCGAGGCCCAGGCGGTGGTGACGAGTTGCGAAACCGTCAGCCCAGAGGCAAGAATTTTTTCTTTCAGGGCCGCGACATCCTTGTCATCCACCAATTTATGATTTACCGGCGGGACGGGGTCCTGCCAAAGCAGTTCTTCCTTCGGGACCTCCGGACCAAGGTAGCGTGCGCGCGGTCCCATATCGCGATGCGTCAGCTTGAACCAGGCCCGCGCAAAGGCATCGGCAAGCAACGCTGGATTCTCGTAGAAACGCCGCGAGATTTTTTCGTAGACGGAATCGACTCGCAAAGAAATATCGGTGGTTAGCATCGCTGGTTCGTGACGCTTGGAGGGATTATGGGCGTCCGGAACCATACCCGCGCCTGCATTTCCTTTCGACTTCCACTGGTGCGCGCCGCCCGGGCTCTTGGTAAGTTCCCACTCGTACTTGAACAAGTGTTCGAAGAAACTGTTACTCCATTTCGTCGGCGTGCTGCTCCACGTCACTTCGAGGCCGCTCGTAATTGCGTCACCTGCGATGCCAGTGGCGTAAGCACTCGACCAGCCCAGGCCCTGCTCCTCAATCGGCGAGCCTTCCGGCTCTTTGCCCAGGTGGGCGCCGGGACCGGCTCCGTGGGTTTTCCCGAAGGTGTGGCCGCCCGCAATCAACGCGACGGTTTCTTCGTCATTCATCGCCATGCGCGCGAAAGTCTCGCGGATATCCTTTGCTGCCGCCAGCGGATCCGGCTTGCCTTCCGGGCCCTCGGGGTTCACATAAATGAGGCCCATCGTGGTAGCGCCCAAGGGATTTGCCAGCTCGCGATCGCCCGAATATCGTTTCTCCGTCCCCATCCAGGTAGTTTCCATTCCCCAGTTGACGTCCAGGTCCGGTTCCCACACGTCCGGACGTCCGCCGGCAAAGCCGAAGGTCTTGAAGCCCATCGTTTCCAATGCGACGTTGCCGGCGAGGATCATCAGATCGGCCCATGAAATTTTCTTGCCATATTTCTGTTTGATGGGCCAGAGCAGGCGGCGCGCACGATCGAGGTTGACGTTGTCCGGCCAGCTATTCAGTGGAGCGAAACGTTGCTGACCTCGCCCGCCGCCTCCGCGACCGTCACCAATGCGGTACGTTCCGGCGCTGTGCCACGCCATGCGAATAAACAGCGGACCGTAGTGACCGAAGTCCGCAGGCCACCAGTCCTGCGAATCCGTCATCAACGCCGCAAGATCCTTCTTCAGCCCGCTGTAGTCCAGGCTCTTGAACTCTTCGGCGTAATTAAAATTTCTGCCCATGGGGTCGGACAGCGATGAGTGCTGGGCGAGCAGATTGAGATTCAACTGGTTCGGCCACCAGTCACGATTTGTTGAGTTTGCGCTGCTGCTGTGATGGAACGGGCACTTTGCTTCGGAAGCCATATGTACTCTCCTCCAGACATTTAAATTCAGCCGAATAGGATCGTCGAAATCCATGCAGCAATTTCGACGAACTTAAATTAACATCAAAGTGGGAGATAGTTCCAATACCAAACTCCCATTTTAGGTATAGGCATACCCTATGGAATTTCATCAGCTTCGATATGTTTGCGCCATCGCGGACACGGGCAACTTCAGCCGCGCCGCGGAGCGCTGCAAGATCGCACAGCCCTCGCTCTCACAGCAGGTGCTAAAACTCGAAGAAGAGCTGGGTACCAAGCTCTTCGACCGCCTGGGTCGCAGCATTCGCCTCACGGAGGCGGGCCGCGCTTTCATTCCTCGCGCTCGCGCGATTTTGGAGCAGATGGAGGCAGCGCGATCCAGGGCGGGGGATCAGAATACAGACCTTCGCGGCAGTGTCGCCGTGGGAGTGATTCCAACTGTCGCGCCCTATCTGATACCGAGTTATGCGGCCCGCTTCGCCAAGCGCTACCCCGACGCCAAACTGCGCATCGTTGAAGATACCACTTTGGTCCTGATAGAAGGTTTGCGCGATCTCTCGATTGATGTGGCGATTCTTGCGCTCCCGCTACGCCACAAGGAGCTGGAGTTGTTCCCGATCCGAACCGAGCCGCTCTTTGCGGCGTTGAGCAGACACCACCCGCGTGCCTCGGCAAAATCGCTCGCGCTTAAAGATCTTCGAGGAGAATCGTTCGTGATGTTGCGCGACGGCCACTGTTTTCGAGATCTTAGTATCGACACTTGCACACGCGCCCGCATTACGCCCCACATTGCGTTTGAAAGCGGACAGTTCAGCAGTCTCCTGGGAATGGTTGCGGCCGGTGTTGGCGTCTCGCTCGTTCCTGAAATGGCAATAGACCGCAACGTCGCGTGCCGCTACGTGCGCCTCAGTGATCCACAGGCTACTCGAACGATCGTTACCGCTGTGCTGCGCGGCCGCAGTTTTAATTGCGTTCAGCAGGCCTTTATGTCCGGTATCAAAGGCAAAGCCATGCTACCCGACGGCGGAAAATCGTCTTCCGCTACTGGTTCCGCTTGAGCTTAAATAAGCCCTCCGCGCGGTGTAGACTCCGGGGTGATCGAAGAAACTGCGCGACTTGACGAGTAGTACACTTCGATTCCGCGAAAGCATTTAGCTTCTTGTCAAATTGAGGACTCAAGATGAACGATCAACAAGAGAATGAGCAGAATTCTGGAGCGCGAGATCAAGAGATCCGTGCGGCGCTGGATCAGCATTGGGCGGCGTCCGATGCCAGCGATTTTGTAACGGAGCACCTCATCTATCGCGAGGACGCGGTGCTGGACTACCCGCAGTCAGGCGAGCGAACCCGCGGTCGAAGCAACATCCAGGGTCAGCGCGCCAGTCAGCCAAGCAATAAGCGGTTTTCTATCCGGCGAATCATCGGCAGCGGCGATCTTTGGGTCACCGAATTCATCCTGACGTATGACGCCAAGCCGTCCTACACCGTGAGCATCATGGAGTTCACGGGCGTCAAGGTGGCGCGAGAAACGCAATACTTTGCTGATCCATTCCCAGCTCCCGCGTTCCGCGCAAAATGGGTCGAACGAATACCCACATAATCTCGAGGCGCAAGAGCTGGGACCGTTTCATGTGCCTATCGTTCCGATGAGCGTCAAGGCACCGGTGGCAGCATCGATGCTGTACATGGAGACATCGTTCGAGGCCGAGTTCGTCACATAGGCGAACTTGCCTGACGGATTAAGGAAGCTCCTGCGGCCCTTGCAGAAATGCAGTTCCACCTAGTACGAACGGTCCCTCGCAACTCTGGTTGAACTCGCGCATGAAATGGAATCCCTGCGCTACGCCGCCGACGACATTGAATATGGAGAACACGTGAGTGGAGACGCAACCGGTGTGAGTAAGCGTCCCCATTCCCTGTCCAGGAGCATTCGTAACCGCATAGGTGCCTGTGATGTCAGCAATGCAGGTTGTGGTTCCATTGGTATTCGTACACGCTCCGGTTTGGTCCGTGATGTTTCCCATCCCATCGAAGCAAAAAGTGCCGACAGCATCTCTATTTTCTCTATCTGCATTGGGACCTTGGGTATCGACACTTGTGACCGAGAACCCATAGCACCCTTTCAGAGGCGCGTTTGTTTACGCGTGGTTTTGGCCATAGCTACTGCCGATTCCGCCAAAAGCCGCGAGGAGTACGATCCCCGCCACTGCCTTCAACATGTTTTTCATTGGAGTTCTCCTTTTCGATTCAAGAACCTCGTTTGGTTCACTGGTTAGCGTTTCGGTTTCGCTTGGCTCTCGACTAGCGGTCCTCTCTTCACGTGCATTGCCTCCAGCGCGCCGGCACTCTGCTGCTGGAAGGTGCCTAGCCACTCGCTGAAGTCGTCCACCTCGATCGAGAACACCAGCCCCGGACCAGCTTCATACATCACCACGGTGAAGTCGACGGTTGGACCGCCAGCGCCCCCGAGGGGACCGGCGGCAAATGGATTGGCCGACCGGAAGGCGTATCGCCCCGCGGCGTCAGGTGCGGCCGCAGTCCCCGCGATCGGAACGGCAGTGTACTCATCCGCCGTGCCCGATATGAAAGACGCGAACGGATCACTGATATCTACCGGAGTGGGGGGCCCGCCGGTCGCGGTGGTGAAAACACGAGACGCAAACGTTCCTTGCCCGACGAGGTCAAACTCCCAGCCCGGGTTCCCGGCGGGCGAGCTGCCGTTGCCGGTGAAGGCCTGCGCCCCGAAGCCGTAGCTGTGGTTGAGGTCTGATCCGTCGGACGCTATGGTCCCTTGCGGAACCACGATACCCGTACCCTGGGCGAAATCATCCAGGTCGAGGACAAGGGCGGCTCCCAGGTTGGCCGCCGTGGTGTTGTTGGGATCCGGAAGATTGAGTGTTGGATCCGTCGCATACAGCCCGAGCTTGTGAATGGAGCCCAAACCCGTGACGCCGGTCATGCTGCCATAACCGAGCACGGTGGAGGAAAAGGAGTAGTTGCCTGCCACTCCGCCCGGGGTACCCGTGGCCATGACGATGCCGGCTTCGTCATCATCGCCTTCACCCGTGAATGTAGCGCTAAACGTTCCAACGGCGGTGTGGGAGGCGACGAGTTGCCCCGCTGCGGCAAATATGGCGTCCTCCGTGTTGTCCAGGATGCCGAACACGTCCTTTGACAGCACGGTGCTGTCGAAAGTGGTGGCGTTGCCCTGTCCGTAAGCTGAACCCACAAGGGCATCAAAGAAGTCAACATCGATGATGCGTAATACTTCTGGACCAACGATGTAGTAGACGAGCGAGATGGGTGCATTGTCGTCGTTGGGATCCGTGAAGCCGCTGATGCTGCCCCGCCCGTACACGTCCGCTCCGACGCCGTTGTCCGTCGCTGCGAGCGGATTCCCCACGAGCACCTCCCCGAAATCATTTTCGTCGTACGTGCCGTGGATGGCGCCGCCGGTGTTCGAGAACACGCCTCCATACGCAACCGTGGATGCGCTCGTGGTGTCCAACCCGGAAAGGGTGAAGGCAAAATTGCCGCCGGCGCCACTACTTGCCGTCTGCAGGTCGAAGCTTCCGCTGGAAGTTGCCGATCCATCAAACTGCGTGATCAGCGCATGATTTGCGTTGACAAACTGGACGGCGAATTTTTCGATACCCTTCACTCCAACGCTAGGATTGCTGGACGAAACATCAAGGATGAGCGTCCCGGTGCCGGTGGCTGAATTCACCGTCATCGAACTGCCAGTGGGGCTGATTACGTCGGGGGTCGTGGGTTCGAGAGGTGACGTGAAGCCGTTCCCGTCGTTATAGTCCTGTTCGCCGCCGATGACGTTGCCGTTTAAGTCAAAGCCCACCGCGCCTGCGATGGCGTAGTAAACTGGCCCGTTCCCCGGGGGAAAATTGGGGTTGCCTTCCAGCCCGTTCACATAAAACACGAACACGACGGGAGCCCTCGTCTGTGCTGTGTTGCTTTCGGTGAAGCTGGCCGTTGCTGTGGCTCCCGCCGCCGCGGCCGTTACTGAGTAGCCGCCGGGTGCCGCGCCTGCAGTGCATGTGATCGATGCGGTGCCATCGGAGGCGGTGGCAACAGTGGTGGCGGAGGGGGCGCAGCTCTGACCGGCTGACCCCGCGACAGGCGTGAACGTAACCGTTATGCCGCTGGCCGCTGTTCCGTTGGACGTCACGGTGGCTACCAGCATGTTGGTGAAGGCGTCACCGACGGTTGTGGTTTGTCCCGATCCGCTCGTAGCCGTTATCGCGATGTTGGGAAGCGGAGGCGGCGTACTCGAACTGCCGCCGCAATCCGTCAGGAACCCGAAAGCCAGGCAAACCAAAATCAACGCGAGAATGCTGATGAAATTGCGGTTCATATCCTCACCCCTTTCTTGGCACATGCCGTTGCGATTTTTCAACAGTTGACAGGCACTCGCCCCACACAAACGCTTCAAGTGGGGAAGTGTGCATCCAACTTAGTCAGCGCACCGTTAGTCCTTCTCCTCCTCCAGCCTTACCCCCTCTTCCGTGACAATCGTGCCCGCCGCCTCGCTGAGCAAGAAGAATCTCTTGCCTCCGTCAAAGACGACGAGGTTGTTGGTTTTTGTACCATCCGAAGTGAAGAGCGACCCGGTACAATCCGCATCGACCGTGTAGCTTGCGTCCACGCTCGGCGGCGCATAGGTCCAGTCTTGGATGTCACCGTTGTCGCTTCTGGTCAAGCGCGTAAGGCCGAACGTCCCGTCTCCGTTATAGATTTGGAAGCCGATCGAGGCGATCGGGCCACCGACGACATTGTTCACTCCGCTCCTGCTGAAGGCATACTTCCCTTTGAGGGTGGCAACGCTACATCCGCCACCCCCCGCGTGAACCTTGCTCACGGCGCCAGGAATGCGTGCAAAAGTCCCAAGGATCGCGAAACCAGTCAAAACAACGAGTAGCAGAATGCTTATGTATCTCATTCTCATCTGTTTTCTCCTTTTTCTTCGTTATTTTGCTTCAGGCCTTCTATGGCCTTTTATGGCCTTCTATCTATGTAATCGGAAATGACAGGCAAAAGACGACACGGGGGAAAAAGAAGTTTACAGTTGCCTCAGGCGGCGCGGAGTTGTTGAGTGCCCGGGCAAGCTTCCCTAGCGCTTGGCTGTGGAGCGGGAAACTGCAGGGGGAGCGATTTGAACCAACGATTGGCGAAGCAGGAATTGAGCATTTGGAAGCTTAGTCTTCCAGTGTTCCCAGAGTTCTGTTCTTTGCGCTTCAAGCCGTTTGGCGTCGTCAGTCCTCCCCACTCGCCGTAGGAGGATTGCAAGCCCGGTCCAAGTCCGGGCAATACACGTCGCATCACGAAGATCGTCCTCTACTTCGGGTTTCCAAGCCATGAGCTTCGCCAAGAGCTCCTTATATGCTCCAATGGCCTTTACGATTTGTCCTGTCTCCGCGTAATCGTCCGCTTCAGCCCGCAAGGCATCGTCCGCCGCGCTCATCGGCTCGACTTTATCCGCCGGGTAGGCGTGAACGTCGCGCAGAAGCTGGAACGCATCTTTGATGCGCCCCCGCGCATCCTCACCGCGCCCGATCCAGCGGGCGGCGTAGGATGAGTCGGCGAGCAAATCCGCCTCAGCCAGCTGGGAGCTGGCGTTCGGTTTTATTTCTCTAAGGCGGGCCAGCGCGTGGTCGTACACAGCTAGAGCTTTGCGGGGGTGATCGTGCCGCAAGATATTGGCAAATTGGACGCTCATAGCCGCCAAGATGGCCCGGCTCATGTAATCGCTGGAATCATGGCCGGCCAGGTCCTCGCCGATCTCCATTCCTTGCTGGATCACCGCCAGCGCCTCGTGGTATCGCCCGAGGCTTGGCTCTGCATCCGCCTTCCCCAGGATCAAGCCTTCCGTCAACACGGCGTCCGCCAAATTAACGCGCAATGCCGGTTCGCCGCTCGCGGCCTCGACTTGTTGAAGTTCAACCTCGCTTTTCGCATCATGGAGTGCTCCATTGAGGTCGCCGGTCTGCCAGCGAGCGATTACCAGAGTGCCGAAGATACTGCCCTGCAACCGGCCGAGGGATGGAAAAGGCTGGACGATTTCCAGCGCCCTGTTGGCAGCGTGTGTCGCTTTGTCGAAATGCCTGGTGTCGGCATACGCCCTGGCGACGTTTTGCTCGAAATACCCCATGCTGTAGATCTCGTGCGGCGTAAACTTGCCCCCAAGACGCATAAACCGATCGACCAAATCGCCTGTCTTGTGCGCCCATGAAAATGTTTCTTCAACGCGCTTCTGAAAGCTCGCCAATTCCATCCGATCGTGCGCGATCGTGGTTGCAATGAATAACCCTCGCTGGTTCACCGGGTCTTGTGCCAGGACCGCGTCCACAAAGCGTTCTGCGGTATCGAGGCTGACTTGTGCTTCCGCGAATTGTCCCAAATTGGGCGAGGTGGGGTCACCTTGAGCATGCGCGACTCGTACATAGGCAAAGGCAATCTCCAGCTCTAACTCTTGGTCCCCGTGAACGTCGCTGCCCAGCAACGACAAATACTGCAGGGAATCGGTAACCATCTGCATTCTGACCTTCGTCGCGCCGGGTAAACCTCGGATGTCGTTATCGAGTTCGATAAACTTATTAGCCAGTTGACGCACCTGCGCGAAACGCTGCTCGGCGATCTTTCGTTGCCGGTTCGCCACGTAGAGACCCGTGGCTAGGCTGCCAATCACAAACACAATGGCGGCGGCGCTCAGCGCCACCACCGTGCGGTTGCGGCGCAGGAATTTGGCGGTGTGATAGGCGAGCGTGTCGGGTCGCGCGCTAATCGGTTCGTGCTGCAGGTAACGCTGAAGATCGTCGGCGAACCCAGTGACTGAGGCATATCGTTCCTGCGGATCCTTCTTCAGAGCTTTGCCAACGATTGTGTCCAGATCTCCTCGAAGTTCGCGGCGCAGTTTATCTGCGGTGGTGCTCCGGCTCTCAGCGATGAACTTGCTGTTGTCGGCAGTGGTCGCATCCGAAACGCGAGGAGGCTCAAGGTCAACCACAGCCTTCACCAGTTCGGCCGGGGAGTTAAGCCCTGGGCCTGCAGGGTGCCGGCCAGACAATAGTATGTAGAGCAGCACCCCCAATGCATAAACATCGGTGGCAGTCGTGACTGGCTTGCCGGTAAGTTGCTCGGGCGCGGCGTACTGGGGGGTGAGAGCCGAACCGCCTTCGTGCGTGAGCAAGGTCGCCGCCCCGGTCTGGCCTTCGCCCTCCAGGAGTTTGGCAATCCCGAAGTCCAGCAGCTTAACTTCACCGCTGGTGGTGACCAGCACGTTGGAAGGTTTGATGTCGCGATGGACGATCAGATTGGCGTGGGCGTGCGCGACTGCCGCCAGCACATCCAGAAAGAGGCGGACGCGCGCTTTCACATCGAGCTTGTGCTCGTCGCAATACCGATCGATCGCTTCGCCGTCAACGTATTCGAGGATGAGATACGGCTGGCCGTCGGAGGAAACGCCGGCATCGAGGAGGTCGGCAATGTGCGGATGCGTGAGCCGGCCAAGGATGCTGCCTTCGCGTTTGAATCGTTCTTCCGTCGCGCGCCCGGCGAGCGCAATGTTCACGAACTTCACAGCAGCTTGCCGCTCGAACCTGCCGTCACTGCGACGCGCGAGCCAGACGCTGCCCATTCCGCCTTGGCCAATCTGCGAGATCAGGGTGTAGGGACCAAGTGTCTGGCCCTCGAGTCCTGCGGCGTTGGGCAACGCGAATTGCCTGTTGTCGAGAAAACCTTCTTGCGCCAGCACACGGTGTTCGTCGAGAAGTGCTGCCAACTGCGTAGCCAGTACGGGATCTCGCTCGCGTAGCGAGGACAGCCATGCGGCACGCTGATCGTCTGTCATAGCGAGCGCCCGATCCAGATATGGGCTCAGAACCTGCCACTGATCGGGGCTGAGTGTAGACATCGCGATTCCTCAGAGCGATAAATCCGTGCGAAGTTTTCGGTGCAAATAAATGCGGGCTTTCTCCCAGTTCCGCTGCACCGTACGCTCCGACACGGCACGCATGGCGGCGATTTCAGCAAAGGAGAACCCGCAGAAGAATTTCAAATCCACAATCTCGGCGAGGGCGGGTTCCACTTTGCCAAGCTCGTCCAGCGTTTCGCTGATCTGGACAAGCTCCCGGTGATCCACCGCGTTCTCCATCGCTTCGGTGTCCAGCGAGGTAATCTCGAACAGGCCGCCGCGCTTCTGGGCGTGCCGTTCTCGGGCATGGTCGATGATCAATCCTCGCATCACTCGAGCGGCATACCCCATGAATCGTGCCCGGTCGGGAAACGACGGGCCGTCGCGCGCAGCCATGTCCAGGTACGCTTCGTGCAGGAGGGTTGTGGCGCTGAGGCTCACCTCCAACCCGCGTCGCGCGAGTTCACGCTTGGCGAGCCGATGCAACTCGGAATGAAGGGCAGCAAACAATGCTTCCGCGGAGGGCCTGTCCCCTCGTTCGGCAGCGCCAATGAGCAACGTGACAGTGGAGAGATTCGCACCTGACATACTTGCACATCCGTGTTAGATGCGGGGGCCGTTGCGCAACAGCCTGTAGTACTTCGTATGAATAGTCAAGCTGAAAGCTGATCGATCAAGACAATCGAAGCGCATTGTCCTGAACGCGCCGATCCGACGTTTGCCAAATTGATTCGGGGTAGCTGGTTTGCTAAGGTCGTCGCATGTCCGAGCGTTCCACCGAGCAGATACGCGAATTGCTCGACTCCCTTTATCGCGCGGATTCGGGACGAATCCTGGCAACTCTGATCCGCTTGCTCGGTGATTTTGATCTTGCCGAGGAGGCCATGCACGAAGCCTTTGCCACTGCGCTGAGTCTGTGGCCGGAGAGCGGAGTACCCGGCAACCCGCGGCCGTGGTTAATTTCGACGGCCCGGTTCAAAGCCATTGACACTCTGCGCCGACGGGCGCGGTTTGATGCGTCGCAAGACGAGCTCGTGCGATATCTCGAAGCGCAAGGGAGTTCGGCGGGGAAGTCCGATGAAGAGGACAGCCTGGAGGATGATCGGCTGCGCCTGATTTTTACCTGCTGCCATCCATCTCTCGCGCCGGAAGCGCACGTTGCGCTCACCTTGCGCGAGGTATGCGGGCTGACAACTGAGGAGATAGCGAAGGCCTTCCTGACCACTCCGCGTACGCTGGCGCAGCGCATTGTGCGCGCAAAAGCAAAGATTCGAGACGCGCGGATTCCGTACGAGGTCCCGACGCCGCAGGAATTGCCGGAGCGACTGGGCGCGGTGCTCCAAGTCATCTATCTTGTCTTTAACGAGGGCTACTCTGCTGCGGCAGGAGCGGAAGTAACGCGGGCCGAGCTAACCGGCGAGGCGATTCGACTGGGCCGGTTGCTGGCTGAACTCCAGCCGGAGCCGGAAGTGATTGGGCTGCTTTCACTGATGTTGCTGCAGGAATCGCGTCGCGCCGCGAGAACATCGCCGACCGGAGAGCTGATTTTGCTGGAGAAGCAGGATCGCTCGCTCTGGAACCGGGAGCAGATTGCGGAGGGAAGGGAACTGTTGGAGAAAGCCCTGAAGTCCCGCGGCTTCGGTTCTTACACACTGCAGGCTGCGATTGCGGCTGTTCATGCTGAGGCGGAATCGGTCGCTGCGACCGACTGGCGGCAGATTGTGGCGCTCTACGATCGATTGGCAGAAATTCAGCCTTCGCCGGTCGTACAGCTAAATCGTGCCGTGGCCATTGCCATGCGCGATGGTCCCGAGGCCGGTCTGGCGCATATCGACGCGGTGTTGGAACATGGCGAATTGGCCGATTATTACCTGGCGCATTCCGCCCGCGCCGATATGTGCCGCAGGCTCGGCAGGACGGCTGAGGCTCGGTCCTCCTATGAGAAAGCTTTGGCGCTGACCCAGCAGGAACCCGAGCGGCAATTCCTGCAAGACCGGATTCGGCAGTTGAAATAAAAGGAGACTCGTCAGACCATACTTTCGTATAAGATTCGTCCTCGCGCTTCTGGCTTAATTAATGCGCCGCTGATTGGAGCAACTATGCGCACTGCGAGCGCCGTCCCTCACCTCCAACGGAAACCGGAACTCCCTGCGGCACGTATTTGTAATGAGCACCATACCGAAAGGAGCCATCAATGACCGCCGTACAAGTGGAACAGAAGAGCTATGAGATGCCGCCGAAAGAGGGGATCAGCATCGCGTATTTTCTCACCGTCGCAGACAAGGAGCGATCGGCCCACTACTACGAAAAGGTCTTCGGCGCTCGTATTCTGACCATGGGTGACGGCAACGCGCCTCCGTACCTTCAGCTTGCGAATATCTGGATGATTCTGAACGTGGGGGGCGGGCCGACTCCGGATAAACCGACGGTAACGCTCGGCGTCCCCGACCCGAATCACATCAACAGCTTTATGAATTTCCGCGTCGCGGATATTCAAGCTTGTTACAAATTGTGGAAAAGTCGAGGAGCCGAGTTCCTCACGCCCCCGATTCCCAAGTACGGCGAGATTCGCTGCTACATCCGCGATCCTGACGGCTACATCATCGAGGTCGGACAGAGCACAAATCTCAAGTACGGTTAACGCTTGGCGCGGGTAGGATGCCGGCTCTGCGCGCCTGCGTCGCGCGTCCGCTGAATCTTTGCCTTGAAGAGTCACTCGCGCTGACATCGAAAGGAGTACCAGATGGCTGGCACAAATGGAGCGAAAGAGTCCGCGCTTAGCGTGAACGTTTTTACCGCGCCGGGGAAGGCTATGGTCGGCGAGCGGCCAAAGCCCTTCGGCGAGCCGTTCGGCTTTGACCCGATGACCTCGACTTTAATCTTCGGCGAGTACGACGCGGTGCTGGTGGATGCAATGACGACGGTGGCTGAGGCCGAGGCTCTGGCGGATTGGATTGCTCTGCACAACCGCAACTTGGAGACCATCTATATAACGCACGCCCATTTCGATCACTTTTTCGGTCTGAGCATTCTGCTCGACCGTTTCCCGGGCGCTCGGGCGATAGCGACGCCCAAGACGGTGAGCGCCATGCAGGTTTATTTATCTCCCACAGTGCGGCGGTTAGCCCGCCGGCTTTTTCCTGGACAAGTGGCCACCAAGTTGGTTGCACCTGAGGCCTATGAGAAGGATACGTTCACTCTCGAGGGGCACGAATTGCGCATTATCGAGCAGGGCCGCACCGATTGTCCCGATTCGACGTCTCTGCACGTTCCATCGATCGGCCTGATCGTCGCCGGCGACGTGGTGTACAACCAGTGCCGCATGTACGTCGGCGACACCACCCCCGAGAGCCGGAAGAATTGGATCGCGGCGCTAGACCGGTTAGCGGCGCTGAACCCGGCGATTGTTGTCGCCGGTCACAAGAAGCCTGGCGCGCCCGATTCTCCCTCGACGATCCAAGACACCAAGCGTTACCTGCAGGACTTCGATCGCTTGCAGAAAACCGCGAAGTCCGACCAGGAGCTGTTCGATCAGATGACGGAGCTGTACCCGCATTGGGTAGCCAATCAGTCGTGGTTGATGTTCGGATTCCCGCAGCCATAACCCGATCTTCGGTGCTGAGATGATCAGGCGCAACGCCTGTTTCTAAAGCGCGGAAGAAGCAAAATTTCCAGGACGACTTGTCGAATTCCGGTGCGGCCGTTCGATTATATGGTGAAGGCCGGGCGACCGGCCCGCCGGAAAGCGTTTCACGGGTGATACGCTAAGCGAAAGATCTGCAAATCGCGTGTCGATTTCCGGCCGGGCCGTTCGACTAGTAAGTGGAGCCGCGCCGCGCAACGGGGCAAGCGAAACCGGCCACTCGCAACATTCCGTGCCCAGCGCGGTCCAAGCTCCTATATAAAAGTAGCGGCCCTGATACGGTGTCCGCACTGCTCAAGGAGAAGAAAATGCGTTTCATGATGATCATGTTTCCGAAAGAGTACGAAACCGCAAAAGCCGGCTTTGTCCCCAATATGAAAGAGATGGAGGAAATGGGCAAGTACAACGAGGAACTAGGGAAAGCCGGCGTGCTGCTCGCGCTCGACGGGCTGACCCCGCCTGCGACGATGAGCGCGCGCGTGACCTTCAAAGACGGAAAGTCGAAAGTCACCGACGGCCCCTTTCCCGAAACGAAGGAAGTGATCGGCGGCTTCTGGATTATTCAGGTGAAGTCGCGCGAAGAGGCGCTCGAATGGGCTTCGCGCATCCCCGGCCGGGATAGCGAAATGGTCGAAGTCCGCCGGCTGTTTGACATGACCGACTTCGATCCCGAGACCCAAAAGGAGATCCAAAAGAGGTTCGGCGACGACGTGGCCGATGAGATGAAGCTATAAAAAACTTTCCACGCTTTGTCGAATTTCGGTGCGGCCGTTCGTCTATGTAGTGAAGGCAGGGCAAGCGGCCCATCCGAAGACCGTTGCAGGAAAAGGAGAAATCATGCCGCAGTATTTGGTTGCGATTCACCACCCCGACGGTTACGACGGGTCCAAAGAGGGCGAAGCGATGATGCGCGATATTGATGTGCTCAACGAAGAGATGATCGCCGCCGGTGCCAGGCTTTTCGCTGGCGGCCTCTCCGCGGCCGGCAGCGCGAAGTCCCTGCGGGCGCAGCCTGACGGTAAAGTGCGCATCACCGACGGGCCGTACCTGGAGACCAAGGAACACATCGGCGGTTTTTGGATACTGGAAGCCGCTAACATGGAAAAGGCGCTGGAGTGGGGGCGCAAAGCTGCCGTCGCCTGTCGGGCGCCGGTCGAGGTACGCGCGTTTCTCCCCAACCCAGGCAACTGAACGGCAGTACGCAAGGCCTTATAGACACTGATGCATGAAGTGGAGGGCGTAACCAAATGAGAAAAGTAATCTACGCCATCAACATGACCCTGGATGGCTACTTCGACCACAACAATGGAGTTCCCGATGAAGAACTAATGGAATATTTCACAAACCTCGTGCGAGATGCGGACCTGTTCGTTTACGGACGGAAAACCTATGAATTAATGGTTCCTTACTGGCCGGACGTCGCCAAAAGCGATTCGGAGACCAAATCAGATAAAGATTTTGCCGAGGCGTTTGTCTCCAAAAAGATGGTTGTTTTCTCGCGATCGTTAGCGAGCACTGAAGGAGACAATACGAGAATTGTTCGCACCAACCTGAAAGACGAAGTACTGAAATTGAAGCAGGAGCCGGGCAAAAATATTTTAGTCGGCGGCGTGGATATTCCTTCACAACTTATAGCACTGGGCCTGGTTGATGAATTTCGTTTTGTCGTTATGCCGGTACTTGCAGGAAAAGGGAGACGGTTGTTCGGAGGTGTTAGCCTGGAGAAATTACGATTAAAACTTGTGGAGTCCACTACTTTTAAGTCGTCCGGAAGCGTTCTGCTGCGTTACCTGAAACAGTGACAGAAAAGAGATGCTTCAATTTCAGAAACGGGAGTCAACGATGAATGAGCTCACGAGGCGTGATTTTGTTTGCGGCGGTTTGACTGCAGGAATTGGGATCGGCGTTGCGCCTGAATTGCTGCGCTCGGCCGTCGCCCGGCAGGCACCTGCGCCGGCGCAGGCAGCGGGGGCAGACCCTTATGCCATGGTCGATCCGGAGCTGCTTGACGCAATCAAGAAATTCCCATACCCCGCTCAGAGCGTCACCAGCGAAACTCTCGTGGCCGGACGCAAATGGCCGCCGGAGCCTCCGCTTCCTCCGCCGGCGCCGCAGCCATTTGAACGCCACATACCCGGTCCATCGGGCGCGCCGGACGTGCGCCTGGTGATTGTCGATGCGGCTCCGGGCACAAAAGGGCGTCCTGCATTTCTGAACATGCATGGCGGCGGGTATATCTTCGGCTCCGCCGGACAATTCAATCCGTTTCTCCAAGCAGTGGCCCAGAATTGCGGATGCCTGGTCGTTTCGGTGGACTATCGCCTCGCGCCGGAAACTCATTTCCCGGGATCGCTCGAAGATAATTACGCCGCGCTGCGCTGGCTCTACAAAAATGCTGACGAGCTCGGAGTGAATCGCAAACGCATCGCCATAGGCGGAGAAAGCGCCGGCGGCGGCCTTTCTGCGCAACTCGCCATTGCCGCGCGCGATCGCCGCGAAATTCCCATCCTGTTTCAGTTGCTCATTTATCCGGCACTCGACGATCGAACCGGCAGCACTCGCCAAGTTCCGCCGTATATCGGACAGTTCGTTTGGAACGCGGGCTCGAATCGTTTCGCCTGGACTTCTTTCCTCGGCGTCCCGGCCGGCTCGCCTACGGTTCCGGCGGGCGCGGTTCCTGCGCGCGTCGAAAATCTCGCCGGACTTCCTCCCGCATTCATCGGCGTCGGCGCCCTCGATCTGTTTGTGGATGAAGATGTGGAATACGCCCGCCGCCTGATCAATTCCGGAGTTCCGACGGAACTCCTTGTAATTCCAGGCGCGTATCACGGCTTCGATGAGCTAGTCCCCGACGCCGCAGTTTCGAAGCGATTCACGGAATCGTGGATGGGTGCCCTTCGGCGAGCCTTCGCCGCCGGCTAGCCCGCGAAGCCTGGTTTTGCTGGCGACAAGCAACTGCATCGATCGATGTGTTACGCGGTCTCTGACGGAGGACCCAATGAAATACGTCTGTTTGGGCTATCTCGAGCCCGGCAAGTTCGAAAACATGTCTGAGAGCGAGCGCAACACCGTGTTTGACGAGTGTTTTAGCTACAACGACGAATTGCGGAAGAACGGACACTTGGTCGTTGAGGAAGCTCTTCAGCCCGCCAACACAGCGGTGACCGTGTCTTGGAAAAACGGAAAGGTTGCGGTGACAGACGGTCCGTACGCGGAAACGAAGGAGCAATTTGGTGGAGTTCAGGTGCTAGAAGCGCGCGATCTGAATCACGCAATCCAGCTCATTTCCCAATCCCCGGGAGTGAAGCTAAACTGTGGAACTATCGAGATACGTCCAGCGGCGGATATAAGCGAAATTATGAGAGAGAGCGAGCAGCGACGGCGAAAGATTATCTCGCGATGAGGGTGGCCACGAGGGAAAGTAATGATTAATATCAATCGAGTCGGTGTCCGAATTTGGACAATGGTAGCCGAAAACGAGCATCTCGTACGACGCAGTTCATTGTAAGTGATTTATAATGTGGGCCTTCCTATTGGCACGTGTGGTGCTGATAGACGCCGCGAGGAGAAGATGCATGTCATTTTTCCGCGATCTAAAAGTTGCGTTCCACTCGCTGATGCGCAGCAAAGGGCTGGCGACCATTGTGATCCTCACGCTGGCGCTGGGCATCGGCGCCAACGCCGCGATCTTCACGCTCGTCCGCGGAGTGCTGCTCAAGCCGCTCGTCAACCGCGACGAGAACCGCCTGATCTACATCCGCCAGAGCGCCCCCACCTTGGGAGAGGACAACACGACCTTCTCCGTGCCGGAACTCAAGGATCTCGAAGGCGGCATCCGCTCCGTCAGCGAGTTCGGCGATTTCTCCCAGATGAGCTTTACGATGACTGGACTCGGTGAACCTCGCGGAGTGCAAGGTGGCGTGGTCAGCGGCAACTACTTCGAAGTGATGGGTCTGCGTCCTGTTCTCGGCCGCCTCGTCGGACCTCAGGACGACGGTGCCAACGCGCCCGGCGTCATCGTGCTTACGTATCGTTTCTGGTCCACCGTTTACAAAAAAGATCCGAATGTGATTGGAAAGACCGTTCGCCTCAGCAGCCTTGGCGATGTTCCGGCTACGGTGATCGGTGTCCTAGAACCCTGTGTGCCGTATCCCGCGGACACAGAGATTATCGGCAACCTGGTCATCAGCCCGCATCATCTTTCCGCCACGATGATCACCGGCCGCGTCCATCGCATGACCGAGCTCTTCGGTAAGCTTGCTCCCGGCGCCACTCTCGATCAGGCCCGCTCCGAGTTGCGCACCGCTTATGCCTCCATGCAAAAGGACCATCCCGAAGCCTATCCCGATAACGGCGGCTACCGCATTGACGCCAGGATGCTTCGCGACCAGATCACTTCCGGCGCGCGCACCGTTCTCCTCGTCCTTCTCGCTGCCTCGGGCCTGGTCTTCATCATCGCTTGCTCGAACGTTGCCAACCTGATTCTCGCGCGGACGGTTCGCCGCGAGGGCGAGTTGGCCGTCCGCGCCGCGCTGGGCGCAAGCACCTGGGCCCTGCGCCGGATGCTGTTGGCCGAAAGCCTGCTGCTCTGCGGTGCGGGCGCAGCCATCGCGGTAGTGAGCGCGCAGCCGTTGGTTTCAATCCTGGCTCGATACGCATCGCGCTTCTCTATTCGCGCGCTGGATTTGACCGTCGATTCCAGCCTGCTCTGGGTGGGAGTGGCGCTGGCACTAATCGCGGCAGTGATTTTGGCATTTGTGCCGCGCCTGCCCTCTGCTACCGCGTCGAATGGCATGAACCTCGCGAGCGGCGGTGTCCGCATCACCAGCAGCATCAAACGCCGCCAGCGCATCTTCGCCGTCACGCAAATCGCCGCGTCTTTCGTGCTGCTCGCGGGCGCAACCGTGTTGGTCACGACGCTAATCGCGTTGCAAACGACCCGCACCGGCGTCGATACGCGACACGTCCTGGTCATCGACGTTCCAGCGCTGTACTACGGAAAAACGCCCCAGCAAGTCCTCGATTTTTACAAGGAATCGATACGTCGCATCGATGCGCTACCCGGCGTCACCAATACCGCTGTCGCTGAGATCGCTCCCTGGCGTGATGCCGAGAACTTCGGTATCGGTTTGCAATTCTCTGGCGATGGCCACGTCCATGGAAAAGACGATCCTCGCGCGCAATCGCGAACCATCTCTCCCGGCTTTTTCACCGCGCTGGGCGTTCCCATTATTGCGGGCCGCGATTTCAACGCGCTCGATGACGGCAGTGGAGAGCCGGTCGTGATCGTCAGCGCGACTCTGGCACAGCGCATGTTTCCTGGTCAGGATCCGATCAATCACCATGTCTATTGGACCGATCCCGTGCTCGACTTCCTGCCGGGCACTGAGAGCGAAAAGGCGCGAATTAGGTCGCCACAACGCATTATTGGGGTCGCCGCCGATGTGGACGACGATCATATCGTTCCTGCGCCCACCTCCACCATTTATGGCTCCTTTGCAGACGGCACAATGTTCGGCGGTCACCTGTTCATTCACACAACCGGAAATCCTTACGCGCTTGTGACGCCGGTAACGAAAATTATCCGGCAGCTGTCAGCCGATGAACCCGTTGAGCACCCCGCCACTCTGGAAGACATCCGTGCAAAGGTGCTTGCGCCGGACCGCTTGAACTCCTTGGTCTTTGGCGTGTTCGCAGCGGTAGCGTTGCTGATTGCGGTCGTTGGCGTCGCGGCTGTACTGGCGTTTTCTGTCAGCGCGCGTACACGCGAATTCGGCATCCGCTTGGCGCTTGGGTCACAGCCGGAAAATCTACTCAAAAATGTTGTCGCGGAAGGCGTGGTGATGGCTGGCGTTGGCATTCTGGCGGGAGCGGCATTCGGGCTCGTCGCAACGCGCGTGGCCGGCAGTTATTTCGGCGACTTGAAAATGCCGGGCGCATGGCCCGTGATCGTTTCTGCGTTCGTGCTTCTCGGTGCGGCAGTCGTCGCGTCGATGCTGCCGGCGGCACGCGCCGCCCGCGTGGACGTCATACAAGCGCTGCGCTCGGAATGATTTTCCCGGCGCGCCCAAGTTCCCCATACTCCTGCAAATTGCCGATCAAGCAATCTGTGCTGTAGTCCGGGCTGCCTTGACGGAGGATGTGCGCGTGCGCGAGTACTCCCGCAGATAGAGCGCCGCGGCCTTCAGCGAGTACCGGTGCTTCGGGCTTTTTGCAGAGATAAACTCGGCACGTTGTATACTCCTGCGAGTTAGGGCGGCCAAGCCGGAAATGTCCGCGAAGACCTGCGTCACGCCGCCGGGGAGGGTTATGACGCGCTCCACTTTGTTCCATGCGCTCGTTGCCACGGCTTTTTCTGTGCTGCTCATGTGTCCGGCGCTTGCGCGTCAGGGTACTAAGATGGACCCCGACGCGAAACCGGTGACGATCGAGGGCGCCGTTCGGGACCTTGCTTGTCCCGTCCAAAATCCGGCTGGGAGCGCCACCAGCTTCAGTTTGAAGTGCACCCTGGATTGCGTTAAGGGCGGCTCACCGATCATTATCCTCACCAAGGCTGGGCTGATCTATTTCCCAATCTCTGCGGACATGCCCGATGCCGACCAGCGTGAAAAGATGATGCCGTTTGTAGGGAAGTATGTGCAGGCAACCGGCCCGGTGTTCACGCGAAATGGAACTCGCGCGATCGCAATCACACAAATCGAGGAATTGAAGAGCGTTCACTTAGACACGGATGCTCGCTGAGCCTCCACGTACCGCCGCCCAACTCTCTCGGCAATCATCCGCAACTATTCGCCAATCAGGGCGCCGTCTACCAATCGGTTTGGTTAACACCGAAAGTTTATCCGCTAGGTTCGACAGCGAATTTACTCGTTCAGGAGGCTTTCCCAATCCGAGGGTACCCGGCCCGCGGGTCCCGGCGCAGGTTGATTCGCCGGATGCGAGCGAGGGCTGGGCAGTTCAGGACCCTCAAAAGTTTTTCGCGTGCGGTAATCGTAGAACCAGTCCTCGCCGGGTTCGAAGCTGTTGATGATCGGGTGGCCGGTGCTCGCGTTATGCTTTGTCGCATGCTGGTTTGGCGAACTATCGCAGCAGCCGATGTGGCCGCATTCGGCGCATCGGCGCAGATGCAGCCACCACCCGTCCGTTTTCAGGCATTCGACGCAACCGGTACCGCTTGGTTTGGCGTTCAAATTGATTCCTTCGCGTTCGCTCTTCATGCTGCCGACCCCGCCGCGCCTGACCGAGTCTTGTCAGCTACTTGCTCGCTGCCTCGTTGTGCAGCACTACTTTGGGTCATCGTGTCCTCGTATTGAGTTTTGTGTTTTCCGAGCAGCAGGAATTTTCTTCCAAGTCATTTGAACTGCTCTCGTAGCGGCGACGCTTCTGGCGCGCGGTTTCTCTTGGTTCGACCAAGATTCGTCTAAATGTATTCTCGGCTGGCCGGTATCATACTCCACGGCTCCCTCAACACAATGGGCGAGGACTTGGGACGCTCTCTATTTTCAGTACGGAAGGAGCGCCAAAATACCGAAACAATTTGAGACTTAATGCGTATAGTAGGTGCGGGTGATCGGCCGAGGCTGCTTGGCAGCCCGCCAGGTGGCGGCATGATTCCGCGAAAGGTGTGTCCATGAACAAAAAACTTAGTTTTGTATTTGCTGCTCTGCTGTTGGTTCCCGTTGCTCTGTTTGGGCAGGAGAAGGCACCGGCACCGGCTCCGGCTCCGGCGCAATCTACTCCGCCGGCGAACCCGATTACCGCGAGCGAAAAAGGTTTTTACGGGTTTGTGAGCGGAGCGGTGGTCGGTGCCGCGCAGAAGATGCCGGAAGAAAACTACTCCTTCAAACCGACACCGGAGGTTCGCAGCTTTGGCCAGCTCGTTGGCCATGTGGCCGACGCTTCGTACGCGTTCTGCTCGCAAGCCATTGGCGAAGCAACCCCAGTAAAGGACATCGAAAAAACGAAGACGTCAAAGGCCGACCTGGTGGCGGCGCTCAAGGACGGAGTGGCGTACTGCAACAAGGCATTCGACGGCATGACCGATGCAAAAGGCAGTGAGATAGTTAAATTATTCAACTTCAACATAGCGAAGCTGACTGTGCTCTCGATCAACACGGCGCACACGGATGAGCACTATGGAAATATGGTGACCTACTTGCGACTCAAGGGAATCGTGCCGCCCACAAGCGAAAACCAGCCCGCACCGCCACCGAAGTAAGAGACTGGAAAGCTTGACCCAGCGAACCGCCATGTCCTGCTAACACGCTTACCGGACATGTGGAATTCGCTCAAAAGCACTTGTCCGGTAATCAAACTGACAAGGACTTGTGGAAGTTCAGGAGCAGTTGTTAGCTGACGCTCATTCTCGTGGGTCTGAGAAAGGCGAACGCACCGATAAGAATCGCCATGCCGATCAGTCCCAATATCCCTGCGAGCAATTTGCCAAAACCAACCCCCATCGCGTGGTCTTCCCAATAACCTCGGGGAATCTGGACCAAGATTTTCGGGTTCGCAGAGTTCAGTTCAGATGCGTCACGTTTGACATGCAGAACTAGCGCGTAATGGTGCCCTTTTTGCGCTCTGAACGTTCCAATCCTCCGCTCGTAGAGAAGTGCGGGTACCGTGAGCATTCCCGAAGAGTCACTAGAATCCCCTTCAAAAACGACCCTTTCACCCTCATATAGTTCCCAGGAGATATCAATCAGGTTTGGGATGCGGCTGCACCTGTCTGGATTGGTTTCAGCGCCAATCAGGCATTCCATTTGATGCATGCCAAGTTTCGTCTCGAAGTCGATGGCGATTTCGTAATTCCAATAGGCAATATCCGTCTCGAATTCCGGCGCTCTAATTGTTCCAGGGATTAGGGACACCGAAAGAGCCAGGGGCTGTAGGTTCAATGCTGCGTCACGGATCGCCTGTATATAAAAATGGCCAGCAGCAATTAAAAAAGCTAACCCGAGCAAGGCGATGGCTTTGAGAATTACTCCGGAATTCTTGTTCGCCCGCCTACCGGACATGTTCGGAGCAATCACGGATCGACACCGAAGCAATATACTTTTGGTCCGGTCCCATGTGGGCTGATGCTGATGCCATACTCGCCCGGAGGCAGATCGTACGGGACGGAGAGTTTTATCGATGATTTCCCAAAATGATTGGTGTCAAAAGCCAGCAGTCCGGGCCGATCCGGGGAATTGCTCGGTTTCGGATCTTTCACGAATTTGAGGATCCGCTTGCCATCCTTGGCCTCGAACCTCTCGAAACGAATGCCGAAGTATTGAGACGGATCAGCCGGCCGAACCTCAAATTCTGCCCTCTGACTCAGCTTCAGCCTTACTGCCGATTTCTGGCCTTCCACAATCATTTGGCCCTTGACTGCGCCCGTTAAACTATTAGAGCTCGCGCTCATTTGCGCGGTAACCGGTTCGAGTGGAATGAAGGAACCGTCTTTTGGGTTCAGGTAATAGACGAAGTTCGGCGTTTCCGGTTCGACTTGCTCATCATCGTTGGCGAAAACCTGAGTCGTAGTCCCGACGGCCCAGATCACAAACGCCAATAGGAGCGCAGGGTGAAGGAATTTTAGCCGGTCCATACTCGTTACTCTAGCATCAATCACCATAAGTCCTGATTAACGCGGTAACCGGAAAAGTGAAATCGCCCCGATCCTCATGAAGTCTCACTCGTCGCGGAGAGCGACCATGGGATCCAGCCGCGCCGCGCGCCGCGCAGGAATGTAGCAGG
>Ga0302306_10000359_pt1 | contig 31327 bp, 25 predicted proteins | sample III_Palsa_E3_1_FD_198761 | JGI IMG/M metagenome (GOLD analysis project Ga0302306, IMG submission 198761) | Peat permafrost microbial communities from Stordalen Mire near Abisko, Sweden - III_Palsa_E3_1 | ecosystem: Environmental > Terrestrial > Soil > Palsa > Peat permafrost | place: Sweden...
ATCGCCCGCGAACTTCACGATACTTTGCTCCAGAGTTTTCAGGGCTTGATGCTGCATTTTCAAGGCGCGCGCAATCTTCTTCCCACCGATCCCGCACAGGCCGGCCAGCGGCTGGACCGTGCGCTCGAAGGCGCCGAGCAAGCTATCGTTGAAGGCCGCAACGCCATTCACGACATCCGCTCCTCCGTCTTGGTCAACGACGATCTTGGCCAGGCCCTCACCGCTCTGGGCCAGGAACTTTCGGCCACGGATCCTACCGGAAATTCTCCCGCTCTCAACGTCCTGGTCGAAGGCGCTACCCGGCCGCTCGAACCCGTCATGCGCGACGAAATTTACCGCATCTTGCGCGAGGCGCTCCGCAACGCTTATGCTCACTCCCAGGCCAAAAATATCGAAGCCGAAATTGCTTACGGTGAAAAACTTTTGCGCGTTCGCATCCGCGATGACGGTGCCGGTATCGATCCCCATGTTCTCGATCACGGCGAACGCGTTGGCCACTGGGGTTTGCCCGGAATGCGCGAACGCGCCAAACAAATCGGCGGCCATTTCGATGTCTGGAGCGAACTCGATGCCGGCACCGAAGTCGAATTGACGGTGCCCGCTTCCATCATCTACCGCCACGGCCCAGGCCACGACGCTCACCAATCCTCTCGATCGCGCACGAAAAAAGCGAAGGAGTCCGATGACCAGCGCTCCTAAACCAATTCGCATCGCCTTGGTCGACGATCACCCGATTCTGCGCCAGGGCATCGCCGCGCTCATTTCCGATCAGCCCGACCTGCAACTCGTCGGCCAGGCTTCCAATGGCTTGGAAGCCATCGAACAATTTCGTCTGCATCGGCCCGATGTCATGCTCATGGATTTGCAGATGCCCGGCATGAACGGCATCGACGCCATGAGCGCCATCCGCGGAGAATTTCCCGACGCGCGCTTCGTCGTCCTCACCACCTACACCGGTGACGTCCAGATCGTCCGCGCTCTCAAAGCCGGCGCCCGCGCGTATTTGCTGAAAAGTCTGCTGCATCGCGAACTGCTCGATACCATCCGCTCCGTCCATGCCGGAAACAAACGCATCCCGCCAGAAATCGCCGCCGAACTCGCCGATCACGCCGCCGACGACCAACTCACCCCTCGCGAAATCGAAGTCCTTCGCCTGGTTGCCGCCGGTAACGCCAATAAAATCGTCGCCGATCGGCTCTCCATCACCGAAGAAACCGTCAAGGCCCACGTCAAAAATATTTTGTCCAAGCTCGATGCCAACGACCGCACCCACGCCGTCACCATCGGCCTGAAGCGCGGCATCATCGAGCTCTAGCCGTACTCCGCCTACCCGAAAGGGGTAAGCACCCACCCTCACTTTTGGGGATTCACCCCGTTCGTTACTTTCCGTAGCCTTGCGTCGAGGTGTATTTTTTTTGCAACGGCTATTTTCCATGTTTCCGAATGGCTGGCCGGGGCGCGCTCTGCTTCTCTTGCGCGTGGCCGCCGCCGCCATTTTAATTCGCGACGGCGTGGCCAATCTCGTGGGCCAAAGTCGCTGGGACCTGATCGCCCTGCAATCCGTGGCAATTGCCGCCGGTCTTTTCCTCCTGGTGGGCTTGTGGACTCCGGTCGTCGGCGTTATCGTTGCAATTCTAGGAGTCTGGACCGTGATCTCGGGCACGCCTTTCGTCCGCGGCGCCGTACTCCTTGCTGTGGTAGGAGCGGCGCTTGCCATGCTCGGCCCCGGCGTCACTTCCATTGATGCTCGTCTTTTTGGAAGAAAGCGTATCGACATCCCCTAGTCCTAGGCCCTGGTATGGTAATTCCCGTATCCCCCTAAAGTGGAATCCCGGCCTGTTCCAATCTGGTACTAAAACCCCAACCCCATCGAGGGTTGTTCCTAAAATTCACCCGATTCACAATCACCGCGAAATTTACTGAGGGAGGAAGCCAATGACCGACGCAATGTTAGTCACCGCAGCAAAACGGGGTCAGCGCGCAGCTTTCGAGCAGCTTTGCGGAAACTCCGCACAACGGATTCTTCGCACCACCTTTCGTATCACCCGCAACCGCGAAGACGCCGAAGATGCCGTTCAGGACGCATTTCTCAAAGCATTCACCCATTTGAAGAACTTCGACGGCCGTTCCAGCTTTTCCACCTGGCTTACCCGCATCGCCATCAATTCCGCGCTCATGATTCTGCGCAAAAAGCGCCTCGGGCGCGAAATCTCGGTCGATGCTCTTTCCGAGCAGAACGAATCGGGCATCGTCTGGGAAGTTTCGGATCCCAAGCCCGGCCCTGAAACTCAGTACCTCCAGGAAGAGCGTGAGGAACTTCTCTGGAAAGCCATCAGCGGCTTGCGGCCTTCCATCCGCAAAGTCGTCGAGCTGCAGCTCTCCAAAGATTGCGCCATGCGCGAAACCGCCCGAACCACCGGCATCTCGGTCTGCGCCGCCAAATCGCGCCTGTTTCACGCCAAGGCCGCGATACGCAAATCCCTGCGACCCCGGGCCATCGGTGGCGCGCCCATGCTTCGCCCTGCTGCCCGCTTCGTCCAGGGCACCGCGGCTTATCGCAAAACCCGCAACGTCGAATTGCCCTAATTATTTTTTCGAACCCATGAACCACAAAAGTAGATCGTTGAGCAGGGCTACTTATACTCAAAATCAAGCCCCAGGGAGAAACAGCGTGACCACCGTATGGAACGTAGGCTCAGTAATCACTCGCACCATCATCTTTTGTTCGGCGCTGTTTCTTCTTGCGGGCTCATCCGTCTCCGCGCAGACCGCTGCACCGGCTCCGGTAAAAAATATCATTCTCGTTCATGGCGCCTGGGCCGATGGTTCCAGCTGGTCCAAGGTAATTCCGATCCTCGAAGCCCACGGCCTGCACGTCGTCGCCGTGCAAAATCCGCTCACTTCTCTGGCTGACGACGTTGCCGCCACCAAGCGTGCCATCGCCCTGGCCGATGGTCCGGTCATTCTCGTCGGCCATTCCTACGGTGGCGTGGTCATCACCGAAGCGGGCAACGACCCGAAAGTCGTTGGCCTCGTCTTCGTCTCAGCCTTCGCTCCTGACGCCGGTGAGAACGGTCTCGGTCTCACCAAACCTTATGCGCCCGCTCCGCTCGGCTCCGAACTTCGGCCCGACGCCCAGGGTTTCCTGAAAGTTACGCCCGAGGGCATCGCCAACGACTTCGCTCAGGATTTATCCCCGGCTGAAAAGAAGCTGCTCTTCGCCACCCAGGGCCCGACCAACATTGCCGCGCTGCAAGGCAATGTCACCACCGCGGCCTGGAAAACCAGGCCCACCTGGTTCGTCATCGCCGCCAACGATCGCGCTATTCCGCCCGAACTGGAGAAGGCCGAGGCCGCCAGAATGAAATCCACCACCATCACCGTTTCGTCCAGCCATGTCGCCATGCTGGCTAAACCCGCGGAAGTTTCGGCCCTCATCGTCAAGGCCGCCGCGAACCCGGGCTCTAAATAAAAGAATTTCGGGCCTTCAACTTCGGCCCCAGCATTCAACTCAAATTTCGCAGGAAAAAGGAGGCCATCCATGCCCTACGTGACTGTCGGAAAAGAAAACGGAGCGAACATCGACCTGTATTACAAAGATTGGGGAACGGGGCAGCCCGTGGTCTTCAGTCACGGCTGGCCCCTCGATTCGGACGCCTTTGAGGACCAGATGTTTTTTCTCGCCAACAACGGCTATCGCTGCATTGCTCACGATCGCCGCGGCCACGGCCGCTCGACCCAAACCTGGGGCGGCAATGACATGGACACTTACGCCGACGATCTCGCGGCGGTCGTCAAAGCGCTCGATCTAAAAGAGGCGATTCACGTCGGTCATTCCACCGGCGGCGGCGAAGTCGCCCGTTATATCGCCCGTCACGGCACCGGCCGCGTCGCCAAAGCTGTTTTGATCGGCGCGGTCGTGCCGCTCATGCTCAAAACTGCCGCCAACCCGCTCGGCTTGCCCATGTCGACTTTCGACCAGTTGCGCGCCGCCGTGCAGGCCGACCGCGCCCAATTTTTCAAGGATCTCAGCGCGCCCTTCTACGGCGCCAATCGCCCGAACAGCAAAGTCTCCCAGGGTTTGCGCGATTCGTTTTTAGCCCAGGGCCTGTTGTCTTCGCTCGTCGCTTCCTACCAGTGCATCAAAGCCTTCTCCGAGACCGACCAAACCGAAGACCTGAAAAAATTCGACAGGCCCACGCTGATCCTTCACGGCGATGACGATCAAATCGTCCCCATCGCCGACGCCGGCAACCTCTCCTCCAAGCTTGTCAAAAACTCAATCTACAAAGTCATCCCCGGCGCACCCCACGGCATGTGCTCCACCCTAAAAGACGTAATCAACGCCGACCTGCTCGCCTTCTTCAAAGGCAGATCCGCCGCCTCGGCGTAACCAAAAACCGCGCCTCGCCACCCGACGCGCGGTTTTTTTCCCGCTTCGTGCGTTGCTTTCCGCTTCTCGTTGTCATCACGACAGAGGTGCGGCGCAGTATGCCGCGCCGACGAGGGATCTCTCTTCGATGTCGCCAATCGCCCAGATCCCGAACGCAGGCATTTCCCGATTCGTCAGGGAAAAAACCTGAAACCTCCTCCCACCCGGAGAGTCCAATCTTTATGTTCGATTCATACGGAAGATGGATCAGCACCAACGACCTTCGTCGCCCTTCCAGCGATCTCATCATCCGCGCTCCCATATTTGTAGTAGTTGTCGTTCTCGCCGTCGCCATGTACCTGTTCTCAGCCCACGGTTCCGTCCACCACAAAAAAGCAAAGGACCCTTCATGGCCCCAAACTCAAACCACGGAATCGTCTGTAAAAAAAGTAAGCACTCCGTAGACGAAACCGTCGAAAGACTAAAAAGCATTTTGCAGGCCAAGGGCGTGACCCTCTTCGCCCTCGTTGACCATTCCGGCGAGGCCCAGAAAGTCGGCCTGACCATGCCTCCCACCAAGCTCCTGATCTTCGGCAATCCCAAAGGCGGCACCCCGCTCATGCTCGCCTCACCCAGCATCGCCCTCGATCTACCTCTGAAAATCTTGGTCGCCCAGGATAAGGACGGCGCCGTAAACGTCTCCTACAACGCGCCGGAATATTTGCAACAGCGTCACGATCTTCCGCCGGATTTACTCCCGAATATCGCCGTGGTCGAAGCGCTCGCCACCCAAGCCGCTGAGTAGGCGCCGTAACCACGCACCGCGAATTTCATAAGCAGCGCAAAATATTTTCATAGGGAGGCACTACGATGAGCACCGCACCGGCAAAACCCGCCAGCCAGGAAGCTCCCGCCGCAAAATCCGGCACCTTCAAAATCGGCGGCGACCTTTCGATCTACCGCCTCGGCTATGGAGCCATGCGCATCACCGGCCAGGGAATTTGGGGCGAGCCCAAAGATCGTCCCGAAGCGATAAAAGTTCTTCGCCGCGCCGTCGCTCTCGGAATTAATTTCATCGACACTGCCGATTCCTACGGCCCGCACGTCAGCGAAGAAATCATCGCCGAAGCCCTCTACCCGTATCCCCCAGGCTTAGTCCTCGCCACCAAAGCCGGCTTCGACCGCACCGGCCCCAATCAATGGGTCATGAACGGCAACCCCGAGCATCTGCGCGAAGCCTGCGAGAGCAGCCTGAAACGCCTGCGCCTCGAGCGCATTGATCTCTTCCAACTCCATCGCATCGATCCCAAATTCCCAGCGGAGGATCAGCTCGGCACTCTGGAGGATTTGCAACAGCAGGGAAAAATAAAACACATCGGCCTGTCCGAAGTTTCCGTGAAGGAAATCGAAAACGCCCGCCAGATCGTTCCGATCGTCACCGTCCAAAATCGTTACAGCATCCTCGATCGTTCCGCCCAGGCCGTTCTCGACCACTGCCAGCGCGAAAACATCGGATTCATCCCCTGGTTTCCGCTGGCCGCCGGCGACGTTTCCGCGGCCGGCAGCGAACTCTTCCGCATCGCCACCCAACTCAAGACCACGCCATCGCAACTCGCCCTGGCCTGGCTCCTCTGGCGCTCCCCGGTGATGCTCCCCATCCCCGGCACCTCGCGCGTATCGCACCTCGAAGAAAACGTAGCCGCCGCAGCCCTGAAATTTGACGAAAGCACCATGCGCGAACTCGACAAACTGGGAGTCAAATCCTAAATACGCACGTTGGTTCCCAAGCCATCGCGTCGCGCAAAAGTATTTGCGCCTGTAGCGGCCAGCTTTAGCTGGGCAGCCCTAGCCGTTGCTTTTCATTCTGCCTTTCCGCTTCTCGTTGCCGCGCCGACGAGGGATCTCGCTTCGATTTCCCCCGCACCACCCGCCCATCATTTCGCGTTAGCCGCACCCTCAATCAGTTTCTGAATCCCCGGCACAATCGCCAAATTCAAATCCGCCGTAGGCTTCCCCGCACTCTGCACCAGCGCCGCTTGTTCCGCCCGCCACGCCTCCGGCACCCCCTGCTTCTTTTCCCCATAATCCAAGGCCTGCAACCCCGCCGCAGCCAACGCACTAAGATTCTTCGAAACCACCGAAACTTCCTTCAACAAATATGAATAATGCAGCAAAGGCGCCAGCGCCGCATCGTTATCCCGCCACGCGATCAGCGCGCCACGAATTTCAGCCTCAGCCCGCGCATCCCGAAAATTGCTACCCACCAATCGATCCACCGCCGCCGAAAACCTCCGCGCCGTCTCACTGGTCGGCGCCACCGCATCCACCATCCGGTTCAACGCAATGTCGCTCGTCTGAATCGCGCCCGCAGCCTCCGCTTCCTTCTCCCGAATCGTGATGCTCACCGGCTCCACCACTTCCGCCAGAGTCCGCAGCGCCGGAATTTCGTCGCTCCCCGCCATTCGCGCCAGCATCACTCCCATATTCGATCGCTGCCGCAATCCCAGCTGTTCCAGCTCTTCGTTAACCGCCGCCAATCTCGCGTACATCGAATCCACATCCTGCGTCTGTTGCGGAGACCACAATCGTTCCGCCACCGCCGCCGCCCGCGGCCAGATCCGCGAATCAATATTCTCGTCCGAAATAAATTCCGCCCAGGTGCAAGCCTCGCCTCCCAAAATTCTTTTCTGCTGTTCCGGAGTCAGCGCCGCGTCCGCGTTGCTCATCGGATCCACCGCATAATATGTCCCGGCTGTCGCCATGGCGTCTAGGTAGTACCCGCTGGAAAGCAATCCGCGATATCCCTGCTGCGCCGCTTTCGCCAGCGAATCCTGCCCCCGCCACGACTGAATCACAATTTCTCCCGGCATTCCTGGACTCAATATTTCGTCCCAGCCCACCATCGTTTTGTGGTGCTTGCTCACGATCTTTTCCACCCGCTGCGTGAAATATTCCTGCAGCGCTTCGTTGTTCTTCAGCTTGTGCTCCCGCATGAATTCCTGAATCTTCGGATTCCCGTCCCACTGTTTCCCGTTTACCTCATCCCCGCCGATGTGAAAATAATGATCCGGAAAAAATGCCGCCATTTCGCCGATGAATTTATCCAAAAATTTATAAGTATCCTCGCGCGTCGGATCCATCGCCGGATCGAAAATCCCCCAGCGCCGTTCGATCGAATACGGCCCGGCCCCGCTCGATAGCGCCGGGTACCCCACGAACCACGCCGTGCTGTGCCCCGGCATATCGAATTCCGGAACCACCCGGATGCCGCGCCCGCTCGCATACTCGATCAACTCGCGCATCTCCGCCTGCGTATAAAACTGCCCATCCGATCCCAGCTCGGTCAGTTTCGGGAATTCCTTGCTCTGCAACCGGAATCCCTGATCGTCCGACAAATGCAGGTGCAGCACGTTCAGCTTCACCGCCTCCATCGCGTCCACATTTCGTTTCAACGTGTCCATGTAGATAAAATGCCGGCTCACGTCGATCATCAACCCGCGCCAGGGAAATCGTGGCGTGTCTTCGATATGCACCGCCGCAGCCCTAAAGCCCGTCGGTGTGACCTCAATCAATTGCAGAAAAGTCTGCAAGCCATGCAAAATTCCCAACGGATTCGCCGCGCTCAACTTTGCTCCCGTAGCGCTGACTTCCAGTACGTAGCTTTCGTCCTCTCCCAATTCCTGCACCGGTTTGCTCGCGTGCTCCGTGTGAATCACCAGCGTCGCTTTTTCCGACGCAACGCTATCCACCCCCACAAATAGTCCCGTCCGTCGCGTCACGTCCTGTAGAAATCGTTCGACCGCGCGATCCAGCCGCTCCTCCTTGTAACCCTCCATACCCGCCGAAAATGTCGATGTGATGGAAAGTCCGCCTCCCGCCTCCACCCGCACGCTCGATGGCATCGGCATCAAGCTCACCGGGGCATTCGACTGTCCAAACACGGCGGGGCCTACTAAAAGAAAAACTACAAAAATCGCCAAAAGTAATCGCATGTGTCCTTCTTTGAGAACTTTGCGTCCGAATTCCATTTCGAGCGCCGCACAGAATAGTACATATCGCCAAGTCCCGCGCGATGTTTTTCGCAGTGCAAAATCCGGCAGCGCTCGCTTCTAAAATTCTCCGCCGCCACGATTCACGTTGCATCGCACCAAGCACGTATGCAATAAATTCGGCCCGATGACATTCACGCTGCTCGATTGGTCCGCGATTATCGGTTATCTCGCCATAACTTTGCTGCTCGGCCTCTACTTCCGTCGCAGCGCCGGAAAAAATACCGAGGATTATTTCGTCTCCGGCCGCAATGTTTCCTGGTGGCTCGCCGGCACCTCCATGGTCGCCACCACCTTCGCCGCCGATACTCCGCTCCTCGTCGCCGGCCTGGTCTACACCCAGGGCATCGCCGGCAATTGGATCTGGTGGGCCTTTCTGCCCTCCGGCATGATGACCGTTTTTCTTTTCGCCCGATTGTGGCGCCGCTCCGGCCTGATGACCGACGTGCAATTCGCCGAGATGCGTTACTCCGGCGGCCCCGCTGCATTTCTGCGCGGTTTCCGCGCCATCTATCTCGGCCTGCTCATGAATTGCCTCATCCTCGGCTGGGTCACCAAAGCCATGATCAACATTGTCGGCACCACCCTCGGCCCCACCATGCAGACCTGGAGTTTCCTCGCCGGCTTTTCAAATTTCCTCACTCCAATTTTCGGCCCGGTATTTTCCGGCACCGACGGCTACGCCCTGATCGTCTGCATTTTCTTTCTCATCCCTTTCACTGGAATTTACGTTTCCCTCGGCGGCCTCTCCGGCGTGCTCTGGACCGATCTATTTCAGTTCGTGTTGAAGATGGGCATCGTCATCGCCATCGCTTACTACGCGGTGAAAGCCGCCGGCGGCATGGGCCACATGATTTCGCAAATCGACGCCATGCGCGCCTCGAACGGCGGCTCCGACCCGCTCGCCTTCCTTCCTGATTTTTCGCAAGGTTTCGCCAGTGACACACTCTGGACCCTGCCCGTCATAACTTTTGCCGTCTATCTCGGCGTTCAGTGGTGGGCCTTCTGGTATCCCGGTTCTGAACCCGGCGGCGGCGGTTACGTCGCCCAAAGAATTTTCAGCGCCCGCGACGAACGCCAGGGATTATTTTCCGTGCTCTGGTTCAATATCGCCCACTACGCGCTGCGCCCGTGGCCCTGGATTCTCACCGCCCTCGCCGCCATCGTGCTCTATCCCGGCCTTGCGCATCCCGAAACCAGTTACATGATGATCGTCAACGACCACGTCCCGCACGCCCTGCGCGGAATCATCATGGCCGGTTTTCTTGCGGCCTTCATGTCCACCATCGCCACCCAACTGAACTGGGGCACGTCCTACATCGTCGAAGATTTTTACCGCCGCTTCCTGGTGCGCCGCGCCACCGAACGTCACTACGTTCATGTCTCGCAATTCGTCACCATCCTGCTGGTCATCGCCACTGGCTACGTTTCCGCGCAACTCGCTTCGATTCGTTCCGGCTGGCAAGTTGTCCTTCAGGTCGGCGCCGGCACCGGCAGCGTGTACATGCTTCGCTGGTATTGGTGGCGCATTAACGCCTGGAGCGAAATTTCCGCAATGGTCACCGCGCTCGCCGCCACCCTCGCGCTGCACTGGGAAGGTTTGGCCAACGCGCTGGTCCACCGTCCAACTCTTTTCACCGGCTCTGACACCGTAATTTTCGCCAAGGATATTCTCACCACCACGCTACTCACGACCCTGGTCTGGATCGCCGTCACTTTCCTCACCGCCCGCGAACCGGACCGCATCCTCGTCTCGTTCTATCGCAAAGTTATGCCGGACGTAACCGGCTGGAAGCCCATCGCCGTCCAAGCCCCCGAAATTCCGCAGACCCACGACCTCGCGCGCAATCTCTGGTGCTGGATTCTCGGCGTAGTCATGATTTACAGCGCGCTCTTCGGCGTGGGAAAAATCCTGCTGCATCATCTGCCGCTGGGATTCGTCCTCGTCGCTCTCTCCGCCATCTGCGCCTGGCGCATGCACCACGAATTAACCACGGGGCAGGGAAGCGCAGCCTAGCTGCGCGAATCCGCAAAAATCTAAGCCGCGGTGCAAACATCGCGGCGCCTCGGCAAACGCCGATTTTTTAGGGGGGTCGGAGCTTTAGCTCCGGCCGTGGACGCTCGGCTCGGAATGCGCTTTAGCCCGGAGGAAGGAATTTTCTTCAGCTCTACCGGAACCTGCGAATCAACAAAGTGTGCCGGCCCGAACGATAAAGCCCCACCACGTACATGCAGGCTTTGCCCTTCGAGGTAAAAAGCAACTGACGGATTCTCAATAACGGCGTTCCGCGCGTCACCGCCAGCAGCTCCGCTGTTCTCAAATCTGCCGCCGTCGCATCGATTTCCTCGTCCGCATACGCCAATTCGATTCCGTACTCCCGCTCCAGCGTCATAAAGAGCGACCCGCGCTCCAGCGTTCCGCCGGCCAGAGCAGGGAATTCATCCGCCGGTAAATAACAAGTCTCCAGCGCGAACGGTTCATCCGCCGCTTGCCGCACGCGTTCGAGCATAAACAAATGGCTCGACGCCGAAAGCGAAAGCCGCGCCGCAATCTCCGGTTCGTTATCCAGCACCGCCGAGGAAATAACTTTCGAATGTGCCGCCAGGCCCCGGCTGGCCATCTGCTCCGTGTAACTCATCAGCTTGTTGAAATGAATTTTCGGCGGCGCCACAAACGTCCCCGATCCGTGCCGCCGCTCGACCATTCCTTCTTTCGCCAGGTCCGCCAGCGCGTGCCGCGCCGTCATCAAACTCACTTTGTGCGTCTTGGCCAGCTCGCGTTCCGACGCCACGGCGTCTCCGGGCTTCAATATGCCCTCTTCGATCCGTTTCCGAATCGCATTCTGGATTCTCTTGTAGGTAGGTTTTCCGTTTCTTCCCAGGGGGGTCATGAAAGCTCCAGAATTTGACGCCGAGTCTATCAGGGGCTGCCGTTTGCTTCAACGAATATGCGCCCCAGAGTGCGCAAATAGTGCTATAGAGCGTGTTTTTCCGCTATATAGCTGCAAAACGTGAAAATCGCCTGTGCTTTATACCTTGTAATTTTCTTCTTGACAACAGAAACCATGCGCTATATAGCTCTTTGTCGGAAATTGTTTGGGTGAGGGGGAAACATGCGCATCAATCAGATTTCAGTGCAGGGCATCCTCGTGCCGGGCCGGCCCCGCATCGCCGCTGCGGCCACGCTTCTAGCTGCGCTGCTACTTGCCGTCCTGGCTATCCTTACGCCGGTCCAGGCCCAGGAAACCACCGGCGCGATCAACGGCACCATCACCGATCCCAGTGGCGCGCCCATTGTCGGCGCCACGGTCACTGCCGCGGACGTCGCCCGCGGCACCGATTTCCCGACGCAGACCAACAACGATGGTGCCTATTACCTCACCCATCTGCCGGTCGGCCGCTATGCGCTGAAAGTCGAAGCGAAAGGTTTCCAGACTGCCACCAAGCCGGCTTTCGATCTCGTCCTGGACCAAGTCGCCCGCGTCGATGTCCAGATGACCGTCGGCGCCATGTCCCAGACCGTCGAGGTCCAGGGCTTGACCCCCTTGCTGCAGACCGAAACCACCGAACTCGGCACCCACATCGACAACGTCGTCACCGAAAATATTCCGCTGATCACCGGCAACTACAACGAACTCACCTTGCTCACTCCTGGTGCGACCAGCACCAATCCCGGCGCGTTTACTTCCGGCCAAAATACATTTCAGATCGGCCGCCCCTACATCAATGGCAATCGTGAGCAGACCAACAACTACATCCTCGACGGCATCGACAACAATCAGAACGACAACAACGAAGTCGCGTATTCGCCCAGCACCGAAGCCATTCAGGAATTCAACCTGATCGCCCAGAATCCCTCCGCCGAATTCGGCAATTTCCTCGGCGGCATCGTCAACACCACCGTCAAGTCCGGCACCAATTCCTATCACGGCGAAGCTTTTGAATTTTTCCGCAACGACGCCTTGGACGCGAACCAGTGGAGCGCCGGCCTGACCACTCCGGTGACTCCCAAAGCCGCGCTGCGCTATAACCGCTTTGGCGGCGTCTTTGGGGGACCGATTATCAAAAATCGGCTTTTCTTCTTTGTGGACTACGAAGGCCAGCGCATGGACAGCCCGTCAACCCAAAGCGTGATCGTGTTGAGCGCCGCGGAACGCGCTGGTAACTTCGGAGAACTGTGTCCGGCCGGATTCAATGGCGCTGGAGTGTGTACTGCACTCACCTCTACCGATGCCACCGTGCGGGCCGCCAATACCCAATTGTACGCACCGCAAGCGGGAGTAAGCCCCACCGCCCGCGTTCCCGTCCCGTTCAACAATCTGACCGCCGCGGGCTTCACTCTCAGCCCCGCCGCTACCAAGATCGTGAATTCGCCTTTCTACCCAGCAGCGACCTCTGGCAACACCCTCTTTTATCAGCAGCGCATCATCAACAATGCCGATCAAGGCGACGTCAAGATCGATTGGACCCCCAACGGAATTGACCGCGTTTTTGGCCGTTACTCGCAACAGTCGGTTCGCAACCCCACTACCGAGACCTACGCACTAGCGAGCAACGGCATCACCAATTTTAATTATCCACTCAAGAACGGCGTCATTGGCTGGACTCGCACCATCGACCCCAGCCTCATCAACGATTTTCGCGCCGGTTTCAGTTATTTCCCGGTCAGCCAGGGTTTTTCCAATCCCACCGGCCAAAACCTTCCGATGGAATTCGGAATCCCCGGCTCTCCCAGCACGTTCCTTCCGGCCATTGGCGGCTTGTTCGGCGGAGTCGGCACCCTCGCCAACAATCTTGGCCAATTCAACACTTTCGCCGACACCGTCTTCCAGATCGGCGACTCGATCGTAAAAACTCACGGCAATCACGAGTTTCATGCCGGCATTCAGTTCAACAACTACCGCGACAATTTCCTCTTCCCGGGCATCGAAGGTCTCGCCGGCCTTTTCAATTTCAATGGCCAGTACACCGGCAATCCAACGCCCGGCACCGCCAGTCTCCCGCTATCCTCTGGTTCTGGTCTCGCCGATTTCCTTCTCGGCCTTCCCAACAACCTGGGCATCGGTTCCGGCACCGGCAATCGCCACATCCGCAACAACCTTTGGGGTGTCTACGGACAGGACAATTGGAGAATCAGACCCAATCTCACCATCAACGTCGGTTTGCGCTGGGAACTCAATACGCCTCGCACGCCGCAGGACGACAACGCCGTAACTACGAATTGTTTGGGGGAAATCTCATCACTTCCAAGATCAACAATCAGGGTTTGGGCCCAGCCTTGTACAAGCAGTACAACGGAATCACCAATTTCCAGCCGCGCCTCGGAATCGCCTGGCAGCCGGGCTTCATCAGGAACACCGTGGTGCGCGCCGCCTACGGTGTTACCAGCTTCAACGAGAGCAACGGCGTCAACAACTTGCTCACCGCGAATCCGCCGTTCCAGCAAGCCAATAACGTCACCTACGCTCCGACCACCGATTTGCCCGTCACCACCTTGGATCAAGGCTTCACCGGTTTTCCGACCGGATGCACCCTAGCCTTGGCCCAGGTTTTCGCTCCGGTTTGCTTCTCGGGCGTCACCACCCACGCTTTTGACGTCAACATCCGCCCAGCGGTCCAGCAGGAATGGAACTTGAATGTCCAGCATCAATTCGGCAATTCCACCACCGTTCAAGTCGGTTATGTCGGCCAGAACGATCAGCACCTCAGCAACATCATCATGCTGCAGCAGAATCAGCTGAACCCCGACGGCACCATCACGCCCAGCCCGTTCCTCAACTCGCAGTTGCTTGCGCTGCCCGGCCAGCGCCGTCTCTCGCTTTCCAACGGCATCGGCAACTACAATGCTCTGCAAGCCATCTTGCAGGAGCGTCTGGCTCGCGGCCTCCAGGCCCAGGTCAATTACACTTGGTCGAAGTGCTTGAGTGACACTCCAGGCTTCTTCGGCCAGTACGGCGATAACGTCTCCACCGAAGCGCAGACCATCGCCGGCTGGGCCTTCCCGCAAAATCCCTACAACCAGATCGGTGACTACGGCCGTTGCCCGCAGAATATCGCCCAAGCGTTCAACGGCTATGTCGTTTACGAGCTGCCTTTCGGCCATGGCCGTCGCTTCGGCAACGACTCCAGCACCGTCGTGAACACCATTGCCGGAGGCTGGCGCGTCAGTTCGAGTTTCATCTTCCACACCGGTTTCGCCCAGACCATTTTTGCCAGCAGCGACACATCTGGTACCGGCGGCTTTTCCACTCGCGCCGATTGCGTCCCAGGTGTCTCTGGCCGCGTTCCGATGCGCTTCGATCCCTCCGACAATGGCGTGACTTTCCTGAATCCAGCCGCCGTTACCACTCCGGCGACGGGCACCTTCGGCAATTGCTCGGTGGGCCAATTCGACGGTCCCGGACTCAAGACCGGCAACATCAGCTTGGCCAAGGATTTCAACTTCACCGAACGCCAGGCCCTGCAGTTCCGCGTCGACATGGTCAATTTCACCAACACGCCGATCTTTAACTTTGGTCAGGAGTACAGCGGCCAGCACACCGCCGGCGCTTCGAACTACGGCGAAATCTTCACCTCCCAAGGAGCTCGTAACGTCCAGTTTGTACTGAAATATAGTTTCTGATCGACGAGTCCACCCCAAGCAGTCCGCTGTCACTCTGGCTAAGAGGGAGCCGCCACCTCACCGTGGCGGCTCCTGACAGCTTCCGGTTAACCGAAATTCCGAATCGCCCGTTACCAGCGCCGGAGGCGCGGCATAAGTTAGCCCGGCCCGTAAGGGCCGGGATCGTATCTCGTAAACGCCCCCGGAGCACCGGAGGTGCGGCACGCCACGGAGGATCGAGGGTGGATTCTTCGCTGCGCTCAGAATGACACGGAGGCGCGGCGGAGGCGGACGCTTCGACTTCCACCTCGTCGCGACGTCGCGTTCATCGCCACCAACGTTTCCGCCCTTCGCCCCAACGTGCCTTATCTTTCATTTCGCTTTAGAATATTCTTTGTAACCGATGTGGCAAATCCTCTGCGGAGTGTGAATGACTGAACCGTCGTCCAATGGAGTCGAGGCTCCCAAACCGAAATCCTTTTCTCAAAAGTTTCGCTCCATTCTCAAACTCGTACTCATCAATTTCCTCATCTTCGCCGTTTTGGCCGAACTCGCCTCGCTCATCCTGGTTCATTCCAAAAAATGGCCCTCCAGCCGCCCCAGTTATCACGTCAATTACAACGCCTTCTGGGCCGACATCAATCCCTCCTTCGGCGTCTGGCACCGCCCCAACGGTCATTTCGTTCACAAGGGCGCCTGCTACACCGTCGAATACGACACCAACAGCTATGGAGCCCGTGATATTGAGCGCACCGTCCATTCCTCCGCTCCGCGCACCATCGTGCTCGGCGATTCCTTCATCGAAGGTCTCGGCACTCCCGCCGACGTCCGCCTCACCAATATCCTCGAGCGCGATACCGGCAGGGAACATCTAAATTTCGGCACCGGCGGCGATTTCGGCCCGCTCCAATACTCCTTGCTCTACAAGACCATGGCCGCGAATTTCGACCACAACCTGGTCGTCGTCGGCGTTCTCCCCGACAACGACTTTCACGACATGTCTCCCGAATTCCGGAAATCCGTCGGCGACGGTAACCGCTATCGCCCGTACTACGCCGATGATTTTTCCGTCTATTACACCGGTCACTTCGATCCCCAATCCGGAGAGAGCCTTTGGGATCACACCGAGGCCGTGCTGCGCGCTTACCTTGCTTCCTACCACGTGGGCCAATATTTATATTCGCTGACCTATTGGCGCACTCTCGGTCCCTACTCCGGTTACAACGATTACACCCCGCTCGATCTCGCCCGTCTCGAACACGCTCTGCTGGATATAAAAACCACCGCCGACGCTCACGGCGCCAAGGTCATGGTTTTCCTGATCCCGCGCGCCAATGATTTTCAGCGCTTGCATCAACTCGGCACCGATCGGCTCGGCCCCGTTATGCAAGAGTGGGGAAGTCAGAATGGAATCCCGGTCAAGGACCTACTACCCGAAATGGACGCCCGCGCCCAAAACGGATCAAAGCCGGATTACATGTCCTACTTCCTCGCGTGCGATGGCCACTGGTCCGCTAAAGGCGACGCCGTCGCCGCTCAAATCCTCGAACCCTGGCTCGCCGAAAAATAATCCGCGGTGTCCGGTTGACTTTTGAATCCAGCCCCAAAAAAAAAGAGCAGCTCTCGCGAGCCGCTCCTTTTTTCTACCTCGTCATCCTCCAAGATCCGCGTCCCAGACCGGGCTGGCCGGGCCGGGCCGCGCACCCCATCGTTAGAAGGATATCTGCGCCTTCAGTTGAATGATTCGTGGTGACGAATCGCCGCCCAGTCCGGAGCCCAAAATGCTCGTAGGACCGCTCGCCGCGCTGGTGATCAATCCAAACTGCGATTGCGTGCCCGCCGGATTCAACACGTTGGTCGGCGTGAAGAAGTTAGGATGATTGAATACGTTGTAGAATTGAAATCCAATCCCCAGCTTCCCGCGCTCCCAGTGCGGAATCGACGTGCTCTTGCTGACGTTGAAATCCGCATCCGAATAGCCCGGGCCGCGGAAGCGGTTGCGCAATCCGGTGCTGAAGCTGCTCTCCGATCCCGCCGGCACGAAACTGGCATTCGTGAAGCACGGAGTGGTTGTCGCCGCCGACGTGCAGTTCGTGTTGACCGGCCCAATAATCTCCGGATAAATCGTTCCGGGATAATTATTCGCGGCCAGTGCTCCGCTCTCTTGTCCGTCGATCACCGTGAAAGGCAGCCCGGTGTGGTAGAAAACAGTGCCGGCCACTTGCCACCCGTCGACCAGCGCCGCGAAGCCGTGTCCGCCCAGCATCCGCCGGATTGGCAACTGCAGCACGTAATTGGCGTTCACCGTGTGCCGCACGTCGTAATCCGCCGGTCCGTAAGAACCGCGCGGGTTGTTCGGATCCTGCGGAATCGCCAGCGCGTTGCTGAACGAAAACGGAATATTCGTGATTCCGCCGTTCGACGCCAAATCCAGCGCATGCCCGTAGGTATAGTTGATTCCTGCTTCACCCTTGAGCACCCCGGTGAACCGGTGATTAGCCGAAACCGTCACGCCGTTGTAGTTGGAAACTCCTTCGGTCTGGTATTGCGTCACCACTCCGAAAGCCGGCGCCGGCGCTGCGGTGGGCAGACCAACGAAAGGCGTACCCGGGCACGGTCCATCCAGATTGGTGGGGTCGCAAAACGCATTCAACCCGCCGTTCTGGATGATTTCGTGCACGCCATGATTGCCCACATAACCTACCGACACCGAGGTGTTCGGTCCGAACCCCTGTTGAATTTGCAGATTCCACTTCTGATACTGCGCGATATGCGTGTGCCGGTCCGCCGCGAAAAGCGCGGGCGGCGCGAAATTCGGCACCTCCGCGGCGATCTGGTTGAAGTTTGAACCGTTCTTGAAACCAGCCAGAAAAGCCTGATTGTCGATGGACGCGGCGCTGAACAGGTTTCCTCCCACCGTTTCCGCCGGTGAAATCGGTTCGCCGTTGGTGATGAACGTATTTACCGAAGGCGAATTCCCGGCAAATCCATCGATCAAAACTCCGGGAAACTCATCGTTGAACAGCCCGACGCCGGCCCGCACCACAGTGTTGTGCTGCGTGCCGAACGGTTGCCATGCCACCGCAAATCGCGGTTGCCACAAAATATTGTCCAACCCTTCCAGCATCCGGTGCAGTCCCGTGGTGATCAACTGGTTGTACGGCGTGTCTGGATCGTGGTCCCCGCCAATGAACGGTCCATCAAAGCGCGAAATGCAGTTCGTCTGGCACACCGGATTCGATTGGTGTTCCGCCCGCAGCGCCAACGTGAGCGTCAGGTTCGGTTTCACCCGCCACTGATCCTGTCCGTAAAAAGCCAGCGAATACAGCGCGATGGGCTGTACCAGGTTGGTCGGGAATGGCAGCAACAGCGTGGTATTCGGGCCGCCTCCGTTGAAATAATCCTCCAGCGAATTTGCCGTCACCAGCCCGTTGGTTCCCAGCCCGAAGTCGTGATCGCTCACGTCATCGCGGCGGAATTTCGCGCCGAAACTCAGCGTGTGATTTCCAACCGTATGCGAGACGTCGTCGCCGAATTGATACTGCGTGACGTTTCGTCCTTGCGGGAAGATCGAGTTTCCGATGCCGCCCAGTCCCCCCGTCGTTCCGCCCAACGTCGTCAAGCTGCCATCGGCAAAAGTGAGCGTCGTTGGAAACGCTGCGTTCGTCGCCGCCGGATTCGACACCCCGAAAATTGCGCTGTACCACAACAACGACGCGATGAACTGGTTCGACGTCGCTGCTCCAAACGTATGGGTTTCGTTGAATTGCGCGCTCCATTGCGGCTGCGTGCTGCCGATATTGAACAGCGGCGTAATCGGATCGGTAATGCTGGCCTGCACTCCCTTGTCGTACGCCACCCGCACAAACGCGCGGTCATTCTGCCCGACGTTCCAGTCGACCCGTCCCATGTACTGCGCTTCGTGGGTCAGGTTGCTGGCTCCGCTGTTGAATCCTTGCGTGCACTGCCCGCCCGCAACCAGCCCGGCCAGATCCGCGGGGCACGCTTTCGTCTCGGCTACCGGGCGATTCGCCGCGGCTGCGTTGTACAGCCCGAACGCCTGGTTGTAAAAGGGAATCGACGCCGTCAAGCCCTTCGCCGTCAAATTGGCGATCGTCGCGCTTTCGAATGCTTGGGTCGGCACCAATGTTTCGGGAAACACTGTCGGCAGGATGACCCGCAATCCTTCCGTGTTGAAAAAGAAGAACAGCTTATCCTTCTTAATTGGCCCGCCCAGCGATCCGGCCCACTGGTTCGCATTGCTGAACGTTTTGGGCTGGCCCGCCAGAAACCAGTCCTGGGCATTGAACGAACTGCCGTTCCAGTAGTACACCGCGTTTCCGTGAAAGTCGTTCCCGCCCGATTTCGTAACATAGTTAATGTTCGCTCCGGCCAGCCCGCCATATTGCGCGGAATATCCGGTCGCCACGATCGTCGCTTCCTGAATTTCGTTCGTGCCCAGCGCCAGGTTCGTCGCGCCGGAATTGTTCAGGTTCAGGAACGGGTCGTTGTCGTCCATGCCGTCCAGCGTGAACAAGTTCGACGACGCCGAAACTCCGTAGCTCGAAAAGTTTCCCAGTCCGCCGCCGGCATTCGTGTTCATCACGCTGCCGGGCGCCAATTGCGCGATCGCCGTCAGATCGTTCCCCGGGTTCGGCGTTTCGGAGATGGCCTGCTGTCCAATCGTGGTCGAGACGTTTCCGTCCGCGGTCTGCAGCAGCGGCGCTTCTTCCGTCACCGTTACCGTCGTATTCGCCGTCGCCACATTCAGCACGAAATTCAGCGACTGAATTTGCCCCAGGCTCACCGTCACCGGCCGCGACGTGCTTTGAAAATTTGGCGAACTCACCGTCACCGTGTAGGAGCCCGGCAACAACAAATAAAAATGATACACGCCATCCTTATTTGTTTCGGTCTGCTGCACCGCTCCTTTTGAATTGTCCTTTAATGTCACTTTGGCGTCCGGTACCGTGCCTCCGGACTGATCCGCCACGCTGCCGGTGACGTCTCCGCTGGTCTGACTCTGCGCCCGCAGTCCGGCTCCCATCCCCAGCGCAACCAACATCAACAAAATTGTGCGCAACAGCGACTTCTTGTTTTTCATTTTTCCCTCGCATCCGATTTTTCGTAGCCGTGCGCCACGCGCCCCGGCGTGGGCTCGATCTGGTCCGCAGGTTTTGCGGATACCGCGAATTCCATAAACGCAAGACGAGGGCCACATTTTTATTTTTTGAAATGCGGTCAGGGCAAGGGAGTTACGAAAATCAGTCGGGCGGGTTCACAACGAATTGCCGTAGGTCTGGCTGATTCGCATATCCAAAAACTCGGACCCGGAATCGGCGGCTGGGAGATCCTGAGAGTTCACTTCCATACCTACAACTTATGGAATCACAAATGTGTTACAGGCCCCCCTGGAAAGCCCCGCTATCCGCTTGCTCCGAAATCGGACAGCCCCACTGTCCGTTCGCGAACGCTCGCGACAGGTCAGCCCCTCTAATACCTTGAAAATTCTGTCTTTAATCCAAAAATCTTAACGGCCCAGCAAACAAATTTGCCACTTCATGCGTCTATATATGTAAGGAAGGGGGTGCTATCGAAATGCGCGACGACATCAGAAAAGACCTCGAATCCTTCGGATTCGGCCCAAACTTGTTGCAGGCCGCCCTGCGTCAATTCCCTAAGAAAATGTGGTGCTACCAGACCAGCCCCGATCGTTGGAGCATCCACGATATCGTCATCCATCTCGCGGATTCCGAAGCCAGCACTTACGTGCGCTGCCGCCGCATCATCGCCGAGCCCGGTTCGGCCATTCTCAAATTCGACGGCGAACGCTGGGCCAAGTCGCTCGGCTATTTCAATCAAAGCGCCCGTGAAGCCCTCGACATTATTTTTTATCTGCGCAAGGCCACTCACAAACTTCTCGGCGGCCTGCCCGATCATGTTTGGGACAACAGCGTGATTCATCCCCGCGTCGGCCAGATCACCCTCAAAAAATGGATTTCGATCCAGGAGCGCCACATCCCTCATCACATCGATCAGATGCGCGATAATTACAACAGCTGGTACAAGCTTCATCCGCCGCGAAAATCAGCTTCCCGGTTGCAGTCGGTTTCCGACAACTTGAGCGAATCCGTTGCTGCTGAATCCTTTCAGGCCAGCGGCCTCAAGTATTGCTAGCTGCCCTCGGAGTGTTGCGGTAGTCGTGGATCTCCACCCCGCGCCCCGCGAGTTCTCCTAGCATTTGCTGCACTCCGCCGGAAATATCGCCGTCGCCGCCCACCGTCACCACCGCCCACTCCAGGTTCTCTCGAAATTCCTTGGTTCGAATTTCCCATTCTCCAAATCGCAGCGACCTTTCCTCTCCGATTTGAATAATCGACCAGTGCCGCGCCAGTGCCGCCGCCTCCGCCGCGTCCGGCGCCGGCCCACGCAATATGAAGTGATTGTTTCCATGCACTAGAATCCCCACCATCATTGCCGATGCCTCCGGGCTTCACCCGCACTTCCGTAATATTGATGCAACACATAGCGCATTCTGAATCGGCCCGGCCCCGCCCGGGTGCTATCCTTATATTGAGCTTATTCCCCGCGTCGGCAGCTCGTTGACGCCTCATTGACGACTCGTTGACGCGGATATTCCGGATCATACGGTCCTGAAGCAACTCACGGCAGCCAGGAGTGCTCGACCCCATGAACGCCAGCGCCCTGAAATCTTATCTCTTCGTCAGCGATTTCGACCAAACCCTGACCTTCAACGATTCCGGCTATGTCCTCTCCGAAATCGTCGGCATCCCCACCGAAGAATTCGAACGCAAAGCCAAAGGCATGACCAAGCTCAATCTGGTCCAGCAGGGTGCCGAACTCGCCTATCTCCTCCTTCATGATCCCGACCTGCGTTCCCGCGTCCGCAAGGAACATCTCATTCAAGTCGGCAAACAAATTCGCCTCAAGTCCAATATCGGCCTGCTCAACGAAATTCTCGATCACGGCATCGAAGGCTACCATTTCGATTTCTTCGTGCTCTCCGCCGCCCCGGTCGAAGTCGTCCGCAGCGCCCTCGAAGGTCTGCTCCCCGCCGATCATATTCATGGCACCGAATTCACCTACAAGCCCTCCGGCGAAATCGACACCATCGTCCGCGCCACCGCCGGTTACGGTAAAGTCGCGTTCCTCGACGAACTCCAGGCCAACAAAGAAATCGGCCCCGACCACGTGGTCTATGCCGGTGACGGCAGCTCCGACATACACGTCATGCTCCACGTCAACGCCCGCGACGGTTTCACCATCGCCGTCTCCGAAACCGAACACGTCACCCAGATCGCCCAGCGCACCGTGCTCAGCCCCAACGCCCTCGGCGTCCTCGTCCCCATCCTTGAAAAAATCGTCGGCATGCATCGCACCCAAATTCGCAAATTCATCGAGTCCCACGGGTTCTTGATCCAGGAATGGGATAAAGTCCGCACCGACTGGATCACTCTGCGCGCCGTTAAATCTGATCTACCAGAATCCTTGCCCGAGGAAGGGAAGCCCCGAACCCGGCTCACTTCCGCGGGGTAACGATCGGACCGCGAATTTGCGTTTAGCTGGGAGTTCACCGGGAAACCCGATTCCGCTATCCGTGTCGCATTTGCTCTAGGCTCTTCTTCCGCCATTTCGTCAATGCTTCCCTGTATGGTCCGTTTTGCCCCCTTCCTATACGCTAATTCCATTGCTGCTCGGAAGTGCTTCGTTCCAGAGCCAGTTAGCGCGCATTCCGTCGGCGCTTTCGGAAGAGGGGAACTGGGCCGTATATAATGACCGGTTACACCAGAGACAAAAACCTGGCGGCTCTCCTCGGCGTGGTCCTCGCCGTCGTCGTGGTCGGCACTCTCTATTTCGCTCGCGTCGTCTTGATCCCCTTTACTCTCGCCGTTCTCATAACCTTTATCCTTACGCCCGTCGCCAAGCTTCTCGAGCGCATGCATTTCGGCCGCATGTTCTCCACCTTGATCGTCGTGGTCCTATCCTTTATAGTCGTCGGCGCCGTGGGCTGGACCGTCAGCCAGCAGTTTGCCCAGGTCATGAACCAGCTCCCCGACTATCGGTCCAACATCCACGCCAAACTCGAAGCCCTCCATTTGTCCAAGAGCACCGCCCTCGACAACGCCTCCGACACCATGAACGAAATCAGCAAGGATCTCGCTGCGCCGCCCGCCGGTAACTCCGCCTCCGGAACTCACTCGGCCGCCGCTGCTTCGCGCCAGCGCCCCCTGCAGGTCGAAGTCGTCAAATCTCCCGCGCTGCCGCTCGATTCGCTCGAGAGCGTTCTCGGCATCATCGGCACTTTCGGCATCGTCGTCGTCCTCACCTTTTTCATGCTGGGCCGCCGCGAAAATTTTCGCAATCGCCTGATCTCCCTCGGCGGCCATCGCAGCCTGCACGTCATGACCCACGCCATCGACGACGCCACCGCCCGCGTCAGCCGTTATCTTCGTCTGCAGTTGCTCGTCAATATCTGCTACGGCGCGCTGATCGGCACCTGCCTCCATTTCATCGGCATTCCCGGCGCCCTGCTCTGGGGCGTGTTAGTCGGCCTCCTGCGCTTTCTGCCGTACATCGGCCCGCCCATCGGCGGAATTTTGCCGCTGCTTCTTTCCGTCGCGATTTTTGACGGCTGGATCAAGCCGCTCGAAACCTTTGGGCTCTTCGTCGTCACCGAAATTCTGGTTTCCAATTTTGTCGAGCCCGCGCTCTACGGCGCCTACACTGGAATTTCTTCGATGGCCATTTTGCTCGCCGCCATTTTCTGGACCGCCATCTGGGGCCCCATCGGCCTGGTCCTGTCCACCCCGCTCACGGTTTGCGTGGTGGTCATTGGCCGCCACGTTCCGCGCCTCCGCTTCCTCAATGTGCTGCTCGGCGATGAGCCGGTGCTCACCGCCGACGCTCGCTACTACCAGCGCCTCCTCGCCATGGACCACGAGGAAGCCAAGCGCGTCCTGGAAAATTTTCTCAAAAAGAAACCGCTGGAAGATTTGTACGACTCCGTGCTCATTCCGGCCCTCAGCCTCGCCGAGCGCGACCGCCACCACGAACGCCTCGATAAAGTTTCGGCGGAATTCGTCATCAGCAATACGCGCAGAATAATCACGGAGCTATTCGAAGAGCGGCGCGACGAAACTCATGAAAGCAGTCCTCCAAGCGGGGAAATACCTGCCCCGCCGAACCAGCCAAGCGAATCGGAATCGCGAGCCAGTCTCACGGCGCGCACGCCCATCGCGAATCCCAAAATTGTCGTCGTGCCGGGCCGCGATGCAGCCGACGAAATCGTCGCTACCATGCTCTGCCAGCTCTTGACCCGCGCCGGCTACGCCGCCACCTGCATCCCGCTCGGCAAGCCTGCCGAAATGATTCTCAAATCGGTGCAGTCCGCGCCGGACATCGTCTGCATCTCCGCTCTCCCGCCCTACGCCGTGGCGCATGCCAAATCGCTATACGCCAAACTCTGCGCGCAGCTCCCTCAAACCGGCGTCTTGCTCGGTGTCTGGAATTATCCCGGCGATCTCGATCGTCTCGCCGCCCGCATCGGTCTCTCCGACGATCACACCATCGCCACCACGCTCAACCAGGCCCTCTCCGAAATTGCCGGTCGACATGCAGGCCCGGCGTCGGCCGATTCGCATTCTCCCGCGGCGTCTCCAACAACTCTCTCGGACGCGGTTCCCACCTTCTCCGCACCACGCGCCTGACCGTTCGCCTGACCGTTCGCGTGACCGTTCGCGTGACTACGTCTGCCACTTCGATATGCGAAGTTCGCACCCCTCGCATCTCGTGTATTTTGCGAGTGTTTAGCAACAATTCGCCTGCTTCTGGGTTAATGTGTCTCACCCAGTCTGCCGAAGAGATAGGTGACCCCTTGCGGAACATTCTTATCCCGCGACTGTTTTCGCAAATCTCGAATTTAGGGTGGACACGGGTACCCTTTCTCGGTCAAATTATGGGGGCAGCTTTAGCGCTCTAAAGGCATTCTGGGAGAATTATCGATGCGACATTCCGCCATACTATTCGTCCTGATATTTGTCGCGGCTCTGGGCGCCCACGCGCAGTCCTCATCCACTTCGCTGCCGCTCTCGCCCGCCTTTACTGTGGACCCCGCGCCCGCCGCGTCGACTGGCATCCGGCTTACCCCGTTTGCGCCGCTGCCGGATGGTCCGGTGGTCGTCACTGCGCCTTCGGCTTCGGCCGTCGCTTCATCCACGCCTCTCTCTCTTTCTCTTGCGCCTTCTCCTGCTCCGCAGGATGTGACCAGCGTTTTCCAGACCTATAACTGGCAAGCCTATCTCGGTTACACCTTCTTCCGTTTTTATGAAGTGCCCGGCCTGCAGGAAAACATGAACGGCTTCGACATCAACATGGTTTATTACTTCAAAAACTGGGTCGGCGCCGAAGGCGATCTTTCCGCCACGCACGGCACCCAGCAAGACGTCAGTTCCTGGTTTGCCTTCGGCGGCGGTGGCCCGCGTTTCCGTTGGTCCGCGCGCCGCGGCCTGGAACTTTGGGCCCACGCTCTCGTCGGCTATTCCCACTTCACTCCCCAAACGCCCTTCGGCAACCAGCATGCCATCGCCTACACCTTCGGCGGCGGTGTCGACCTGCCCTTCAAGCCCCGCTGGTCGCTGCGCGTCGGCGCCGACGCCGTCGGCTCCCAATATTTCAGCACCCACCAATGGGGCCCCAAAGCCTCCGTCGGCGTAGTTTTTAAATTCTAATTTCGTAGCCCACATTTTGCGACCGACGCGCCAAGAATCGCGGTCGCCATCGGTCCTGATCGCGTTCGATCCGCCAGGAGCCTTTGGAGTGCGGTGGCTCGCCATCGCTTTGACCACCCCCAAACCCCCGCTCCTTTTTTCCCCGCACTTCATCCAATCAACCGTCAGCTAAAATGTCCTTCACCAGCGCCAAACGAATTCGCCACAAAAAAACCAACACGCACTGATCAGGGAGATTCACCTATGAACGTCTTCGACCCACTCCAGATTCGCGACGCAAAACTTCGCAACCGCATCGTGGTTTCCCCGATGTGCCAATATTCCAGCACCGACGGTTTCGCCAACGATTGGCATCTCGTCCATCTCGGCTCGCGCGCCGTCGGCGGCGCCGCCCTCATCTTCACCGAAGCCAGCGCCGTCTCCGCCGAAGGCCGCATCACCCCTCAAGATCTCGGAATCTACAAAGACGACCACATCGAATTCCTTTCGCGCATCACCGGATTCCTCCGCTCCCAAGGCGCGCTCCCCGGCATTCAACTCGCCCACGCCGGACGCAAAGCCAGCACGCGCGTGCCCTGGGCTCCCGGCCCGTTCTTCACCGCAGCCGAAGGCGGCTGGCCACCCGTTGCTCCCAGCGCCATCACCTTCGCGCCCACCAACTACGCGCCGCCCACCCCGCTCGATCAGCAGGGAATTGAAAAAGTAATCCGCGATTTCTCCGCCGCCGCCGTCCGCGCCCTGCGCGCCGGTTTCGCCGTCATCGAAATTCATTCCGCTCACGGCTACTTGCTCCACGAATTTCTTTCGCCGCTTTCCAATCAGCGCACCGATTCCTACGGCGGCTCCTTCGACAATCGCACCCGCCTCCTCCGCGAAGTCGTCACTGCCATCCGTAAAGTCTGGCCCGAAAAAAATCCGCTCTTCGTCCGCATCTCATCTACCGACTGGGTCGAAGGTGGCTGGGACCTCGATCAATCCGTCGCCCTCGCCACGAAACTCGCTCCGCTCGGCGTCGATCTCATCGATTGCTCTTCCGGCGGCAACACGCCCGACGCCAAAATTCCCGTCGCCCCGCTCTACCAGGTCGATTTCGCCGAACGCATCCGCCGCGACACCAACCTAATGACCGGCGCCGTCGGCATGATCACCACCACCGCCGAAGCCAGCGCCATCATCGCCCGCGGCCAAGCCGACGTAGTAATCATGGCCCGCCAATTCCTCCGCGACCCCTACTTCCCCCTACACGCCGCCGCCGAACTAGGTTTCCCCGCCAGCTACCCCGCGCAGTATCTGCGCGCCGCCCCCCACGGCTCCCCCACCCGTGAACCCATCACTCTCCCCGGCGACACAACCCCCGCCACCGCCAAATAAAATTACTCAACGACGGTGCTAACCATCACGGAGCAGTCACCACAATCGCACTGCATCCGTTCTTGCTCACCCGCCGATAGCTATGCGCGACCGAAGAATCGAAGTAAACCGAATCTCCGGCTCCCAACCGGTGGCTCGTGGTCGAAATTACCAGTTCCAGTTTTCCTCGCAGCACGGACAAAAATTCCGTCCCCGGATGCTGGTGCGGCCGGGCTTTCCCCGCTTTCAGCGCTTGAAACTCCGCGTGATAGGCGTTGAACTTCCGCTCCACCGCCGTGAAATCCAGCGACTCGAAATAGAACGAAACCTCGCGTCCGTCCGACCGTTCCGGAAAGCGTTTGCGTTCCGCGCGTCGCACGATCGCCACCACGTGCCGCTTAGCGTCGTCCGCAAAAAAATATTCCAGCCCCACACTGAAGACGATCGCGATCCGCAACAGCGTCGGCAGGGTAGGGAACAGCTTCCCGCGCTCCAATTTGGAGAGCATCGCCGCCGAAAGCCCAGTGTGCCGCCCCAATTCCACCAGGCCCATCTTCTTTTTCAGTCGCAGCGCCCGCACCTTCCCGCCGATCGCGTAATCGTTCAATCCCTTGGTCAACGTTTCTGAAAGCACTCTTGTCTCCTGGTTTTAACCGGCAAGCAAAAATACGCCCTGCATTTGACTGCCATTCACCCGACTTTCCATTTTCGGCGCATTTGCCTTGCCGTTAAATGGATTGTCTCTATAGTTAAACACGTTACAACAAGTTTACGCATTCTTGGAGAAAACATTATGAAGAAACTCGACGTTCTCGCAGCAGTCTTGGTGGTCGTCGGCGCCTTGAACTGGGGTCTCATTGCCGTCGCCCGGTTCGACCTCGTCGCCGCCATTTTCGGCATGAAGTTCGGCGAAGTCTCAGCACTGTCCGCCATTGTCTACGGCCTTGTCGGCCTCGCTGGTCTCTACCAAGCCGTTAGCTTCAAAGCCATTCAGCAGCGCTGGCATCATTCTTCCCCTTCTCCGGCGCGTTAGCCCGAAGGGGTCCGCCTATTTTGCTGGACCGTAGATTCAACATGAACACTGCCCAGCTCAACGATTAACTCTTAATAAAAAACTCATGGAGGAACCAATGATTCGCATCTGGAAACAAAGTTTGGCCGCGGCCGCCATCGTAGCCGCAATTAGCTTCGGAACGATCCTCAGCATGTCCGCCGCTCCGGCTGGGAAAAAAGACATCGTTGACACCGCCGTGGCCGCTGGTTCGTTTAAAACTCTAACCGCCGCAATTCAAGCTGCCGGCCTCACCGACACGCTCAAGGGCCCGGGTCCTTTCACCGTCTTTGCCCCCACCGACCAGGCTTTCGCCAAGCTTCCTGCCGGCACGGTCGACAACTTGTTGAAGCCGGAAAACAAACAGAAGCTCGTCGCCATCCTCACCTATCACGTGGTTCCCGGTCGCGTCACCGCTGCGCAAGTTTCCAAAATGACCGAAGCCAAAACCGTCAACGGCAAAGATCTCACCATTCGCACCGACCAGGGGCACGTCATGATCAATGACGCGACCGTAACCAAGGCCGACATCGAGTGCTCCAACGGTGTGATCCATGTCATCGACACTGTCTTAATTCCTAATTAACCAATAACCGGTATCGGCCCGTAGCGCCGACTAAATAAAGGGCGCCGTCTCGCCATTAAAAGCCGGCGCCCTATTTTCCGTTTTTCGCAAGCAGCCCAAGGGAGCCGCATTCCAGCCCGCGCCCGCTCCACACCGGGCTAAGGGATCCGCATCGTGCCAAAGTCGAACCGCCCCAAATTGATTCTGCTCACCGGTGCCACCGGCTATATCGGCGGACGTCTCCTCCCAGCTCTCGAATCCGCTGGCCACCGCGTCCGTTGCCTCACCCGCCATCCGGAAGCTCTCGAGCACCGCCTCGGCGAAAATACGGAAATCGCCTTCGGCGATGTTCTCGATTCCGTTTCGCTCTCCGCTCATCTCGCCGGCGTCCACACCGCCTACTATCTGGTTCACGCCATGGGCTCCGAAAATTCCTTTGAAGCGGAAGATCGTCGCGCCGCCCACGGATTTGCTGCTGCCGCCCGCCAGGCCGGCGTCAATCGCGTCATCTACCTCGGTGGCCTCGGCACCGGACAAAACCTTTCCGCGCACCTTCGCAGCCGCCAGGAAGTAGGCGCCATCCTGCTCCAATGGGGCGTTCCGACCATCGAACTCCGCGCCTCCATCGTCGTCGGTTCCGGCAGCGCCTCGTTCGAAATGATTCGGGCCCTCGTTGAAAAGCTTCCGGTAATGGTCACGCCCCGCTGGGTCCACACTCGCACTCAACCCATCGCCGTCGAAGACGTGATCGCCTACCTCCTCCAGGCTCTTACTCTGCCTCTGATTGGCAGTCGCATTTTCGAAATTGGTGGCCCCGACCAAATCAGTTACCTGGACCTGATGCGCGAATACGCTCGCCAGCGCGAGCTCAAACGGTTGATGATTCCAGTGCCCATTCTTTCGCCGCGCCTCTCCAGTCTCTGGCTCGGCTTGGTCACTCCGGTTTACGCTCGCGTCGGCCGCGAACTCGTCGATAGCCTGCGCAACGAAACCATCGTTAACGATCACTCCGCCGCGGAAATTTTTCCGATCCGCCCTCTGGGCTTTCGTCAGGCGCTCACTCGCGCCCTGGTCAACGAAGATCGCCAATTCGCCGAAACTCGTTGGTCGGACGCCTTTTCTTCTCTCCGCGCCACGGCCCGCACCGGTGCGACCAAATATGGCCGTCGCATTGTCGATTCTCGTTCGGCGCGCACCTCCGCACCCCCGGAAGTCGCTTTCAAAACCATCGAAGGTCTGGGAGGGAAGAATGGCTGGTACTACGGAAACTGGTTGTGGAGTCTGCGTGGCCTGCTCGATTTATTTTTTGGTGGTGCCGGCCTGCGTCGCGGCCGCCGCGATCCCCATCGTCTTTACCTTGGCAGCACCGTCGATTTCTGGCGCGTCGAGGATATCCAGCCCAACCGCCTGCTCCGCCTCGCCGCCGAAATGCGGCTTCCGGGCCGTGCTTGGCTCCAGTTCGAAATTGAGCCAGTCGGCACCGGTTCCTCCCTGCGCCAAACCGCTATCTACGATCCCGTCGGCATCCTCGGCCAGCTCTACTGGTACATCTTGTTCCCCATTCACCAATTCGTTTTCGCCGGCATGTTAAAAGGTATTGTCAAAGCCATGTCCCACTCGCCAGAGCCGGAACTCACTCCTCGCGATCCCGCACCGAAACACGCCCCGCATACGCCCTAGTCCCGCCCCCGCAAAACATCTACCATATTCACCAACGTGTCGACGACCGACCACCTTCACCGCCGCATCGCCGCCGCCACCGGCATCGTCATGGCCAGCGTGCTGCTCAGCCGCATTCTCGGGCTCTTCCGCGAATGGACCGTCGCCCACCAGATCGGCTCCAACTCCATCACCGACGCCTACTACGCCGCCTTCACTCTCCCCGATTTCCTGAATTATCTGATCGCAGGCGGCTCGCTCAGCGTAACTTTCATCCCGGTTTTCGCCATGTACGTCGCCGAAAAAAACGAAGACGAAGGCTGGCGCGCCTTTTCCACCGTGATGTCCGTGATGGGCGTGGTCCTCGTCGTCCTGGTCTCGCTCGCCGAAATTTTCGCGCCCCAACTCGTCAAACTCATCGCCCCCGGCTTCGATCCCGCCGAACGCCAGCGCGTCATCTTCCTCACCCGCATCATGCTCCCCGCCCAAATCTGTTTTTACGAAGGCAGCATCCTCAGCGCGGTGCAATACGCCAAAGGCCAATTCATCATTCCGTCCCTCGCGCCCATCATCTATAACCTCGGCATCATTCTCGGCGGCATCCTGCTCGCGCCCCGCATCGGCATCACCGGATTCGCCGTCGGCGTTCTCGGCGGCGCCATCCTCGGCAATTTTCTGCTGCAGATTTATGGCGCGCACCGCGCCGGCGCGAAATTCTCGCCCGCCTTCAACGTCCGCCATCCTGGCTTTTGGATGTTCCTGAAACTTTCCATCCCCATCATGCTCGCGCTCTCGCTCTCCTTCGTCGACGACTGGATCATCCGCGCCTTCGGCTCCTATCTCCGCGCCGGCTCCATCACCTGGCTCACCTGGGGCAAAACATTAATGCGCGTTCCGCTCGGCCTGGTCGGCCAAGCCATCGGCGTCGCCTC
>Ga0302306_10000380_pt1 | contig 29883 bp, 36 predicted proteins | sample III_Palsa_E3_1_FD_198761 | JGI IMG/M metagenome (GOLD analysis project Ga0302306, IMG submission 198761) | Peat permafrost microbial communities from Stordalen Mire near Abisko, Sweden - III_Palsa_E3_1 | ecosystem: Environmental > Terrestrial > Soil > Palsa > Peat permafrost | place: Sweden...
TTGTGCCATCATTGCCATATAATCAGAATATGTTGAAAGATTTAAAGGTTGTTGAGTTTGTTGTATTAGAGGATTTAGAGGATTTATACTCGGTATTAGAGGATTTATACTCGGTATTATTGTTAGAGGTGGATAAGAAATTAGGGTTATCGGAGAATTTGTAGGAGAATTTGTAGGAGAATTTGTTGGATTTATACCAAATAATTCGTCAAAAAACGAAACTAATTGTCCCATAAGATATTTAATATTTATTAGTATAAATATTAAAAATTTATTAGTAAATCGCTAGATTTCTTTAGAGGGCTTTCACTCGTTATTAGAGACTTTTGGCTCGTTATTAGAGACTTTTGGCTCGTTATTAGAGACTTTTGGCTCGTTATTAGAGACTTTTGGCTCGTTATTAGAGACTTTTGGCTCGTTATTCATGTGAAGATTCATGATAACTAAATGATTCATTATGTTTAAGTCCTTTAATATGAATTTCGAATTTTGTATCAGATGATCCAGAATTGTTTAAAGTTTTTTTATGTATTTCTTTAATTAATCGTTTAATATGTAATTGTTGAAGAACCATAACGGGATCGTTAGAGGACACTTTAGTTTCGTTAGAATCGCTATCAGATGAATCATCATTGGGGCTTGCCTTCGGATCATGATTAATGACAATTGAGTTTGTTGGAACTTCTCGTTTATTGGACATTTCATCGAGAACTTTTTCGAATTTTTGTTCAGTTTCATTCATTAATTGTGCATTTTCATTACTGAGATGTCCTGCTATTTCATTTCTAAGAAGTCTCATGAAAAATTTAGATGTTGTTTGGTTATTTCGTAAAAAAGTTATTAAAGAGGTCAAACCGATTCCAGAACCAGTTATACTAAGAGTAGTCATTAATGGTATCAGGTGTAAAACAGCGGCTAAAGAACCACTTAAAAGGAAAAATGTGATCGGTAGAGTTAAGCTATATGAATTTGAGATATGGTCTCGATCAGTATTAGTGATACTATCCATATACTTATAACACAGATAATTTTTTTGACCATTATTTAAGTTTTTCCATTAAAGTTGTTAAATGTTCTATATCTGGATTTTTAGTAATATGTAAATTTTTCAATTTTTCAGTTAGATCTTGAATATCAATTGGTTTGGATTTGGTTTTGGTTTTGGTTTTGGATTTGGGATCTGAAATATCATTGGTGAAATTGATATTTTGAAATTTTTGTGAAATATCATCTAGATTAAATTTATTTTTCCGCGAACGAGATTTAATTTTTTTACTTTTCTTTTTTTTTGAAATTTTAATATTTGTTAATTTATTTGTTAGATCTTCGATAGAAACTTTTCCATGTTTTTTATGTTTTTTAGCGGATCTATGATAAGATCTATGATAAGATCTCTTATAAGAACGTTGATGAGGAATTGTAATATTTGCTAGTTGATTAGTTAGTAAATCGATATCTTCTGAAGTCTTAACTTTTTTAACTTTTTTGAGAGGGCTTGAACTCGTTAGATGAGACATCTTACCAATTAATTCATCAATATCATCTGGTATATCTTCAAAAACTTGATCTTTTTTTCTTTTAGATCTTTTAGTAATTGTTAGTTCCTCTAATAAACGTTTTTTTGTAGTTGGACTAGCGTTTTTTAACATTGATCTAGTAATCATTTTATTAGGTTCTTTAAGACCTAATTCATGTCTTTTTGGATCAGGTGCTAAAGGAGTATCCAATTGGTCGATACGTTTCATTTAGTATATAACAAGATTTTCTAAAAGGTTTGTTAAGTTATAAATAATTAAATGCCTTAACTAAATGTCTTTAACTAAACTAAAGTGTCTTTAAAACTTTATGGATGAAAGAAATAAAATTCTTCAAAGGATTAACGAAATACCTATGAAAATGAACGTGAAGCAATGATGAACTTATATAACTCAACGGTGAAATTTACTATAAATGATGTTTTCACACAAAATTATAAGATTTCTAGAAAAGGAGATATTTTTGCAAATATTAAATTTAGTATTCCTTATTCAAAATTTATACCTGGTATCTATACTATAAATATATTTGCTATTACATCATTGGCATGATTAATGACATTAGATTTAGATACTACTCTTCTTATTTCTGGATGAAGTAATTTTAATAGGTACAAAATCATTAATGCCATATGCACTACTTAAAATTATAGAAAATAGCGTTTTGGAGAATTGGCGTGATTATGGCATCACGGCGCGATCAGACCTTAATAAAAAATAAATTCATTTAACTTTCTAGAGAGATCTACTGGAAGTCCTTTTTGTTTTAATATTAAAGAATTTTGAATATATTTTTGTTGAACATTTTTAAAGATATCTTTAAATAATTCAGTATCACTAGATAAATCTTTAAACGAACCTCCTGTCTTTTTAAAATTATAATAAAAACGAATATATAATAAATATAAACTCTCATTATAACTTTTATAACCTTCGCGATTAATAGATCTAATTATAACATCTAACTGATCAATATAAATATCTTTAGGTATTGCTGAAGGACCACATTTATTTGCTAAAATATTTAACATAAGAATACCTTGACCTGACATATTTTCAGTAGCGTTATCTATAATTAATGAGATGTCATCTTCAGACAAATCAGAACATTTAAAATATAATCTAAAATCTTCTGGATTTAATTTTGAAATATTTTTTTTAAGACGTCTTACTTGTGCTTTATTAACTCTTTCGTGATTGTTTTTCAAAGATTTCATAAGTTTTTTATAATAGTCAATGTTTTATTAACGGGTCTTTTGAAGAATTGCTATCAATTATCTAAAAATTATCTAAATATCTAAATATTATCTAAAAGTTATCTAACAATTATCTAAATATTATCTAAATATTATCTAACAATTATCTAACAATTATCTAACAATTATCTAACAATTATCTAACAGGTCTTTTGATGGATGCTTGAAAGTATTTTGACGAATCTCTTAGAAGTTTTGCGAATTATAATTGTTGCCTTTATATTCATTTGTTAAAAATCATCTAATTATTTCTCGCATATTTTCTAATAACTTTTCAATAATCTTTCAAAAACCTTTCAAATAACTTCCCGATTCGGAGCAAAAACATGCTACTTTTGATAAATTTGGTCCATTGAATAAAACATACAAAAGTAGATGTTTTTGCTCCGAATCGGGAATTTATTTGAAAGGTTTTTGAAAGATTATTGAAAAGTTATTAGAAAATATGCGAGAAATAATTAGAAGATTTATAAAAAATGAATCTAAAGGCAATAAATAAATTCGCAAAACTTCTAAAAAACTATCAAAATACTTTCAAGCATCCATCAAAAGACCTATTAGATAATTGTTAGATAATATTTAGATAATATTTAGATAATATTTAGATAATATTTAGATAATATTTAGATAATATTTAGATAATATTTAGATAATATTTAGATAATATTTAGATAATATTTAGATAATTGTTAGATAATTGTTAGATAATTGTTAGATAATTGTTAGATAATTTTTTAGAAAACTATGACCCAGTATTCTTAATAGCAGTAGCAGGCACTAGAACACTTGTATTAGTTCCTGCTAGAATTGCTGAAGAAATTGCCGAAAAGATTATGAACGCAATTAGAGGTAGAAATAGAAATTTTAGAGCATCACCATAACATTTTTTAGCAACAACTACTAAAAATACTATAAAGAGGGCAAAGAGACTTATCGTATGAATTACTAGACCACATATACCAAAGCCACCAACTACATTTTTATCTACTGTAGCGTTTGTTGAAAGGCCTATTGAAAATAATGTAAAGAGAAGTCCTAATAAATACGCACTAAAAAACCCCCAGAAAAACTTAGTTGATTTTGGACATAATGTTTTAGGAGCCATATTTCTTTAATAAGATCCTAGATATTTTTTAACGTTTAGTTAAAGATTTTTTAACGTTTAGTTAAAGATTTTTTAACGTTATTAGTTAAAGATTTTTTAACGTTATTAGTTAAAGATTTTTTAACGTTTAGTTAAAGATTTTTTAACGTTTAGTTAAAGATTTTTTAACGTTTAGTTAAAGATTTTTTAACTAAACGTTAAAAATATATTAACTATTATTAGAAACCTTTTAAAAGACATTTTAAACCTTATGGGAACGTGCTCTTCAACAATTTTTAGCGTATCATCATTAAATACAACTCCACAAAATATAGCACCGTATTCAATATTAATTAATACAACAATTGAAGATGTCATAGCAGCATCAACTAGAGATCCAACAATAACTTTTATGCGATTAATAAGTAGTGGGCCATTTAATTTTACATATTTACCGAATACTAATAACGTCTCGTCAGTTTCAAATACAATACCCTTAATATCATGTTATTTTTATAATCAAACGTCTTCAATAAACCTAATACCATATATTAGTCCAAATTCGACAATCGATTATTCAGCAATTATTTATCCTCTTAGAACTTGTTCAACAACGGCACCAATCTTCAATGTCGTTTCTACTAACTATTCTAATGTTATTTATCAACCCATAACAGATCCTACATTACTTTTAAAAACAAATCCTCTAACTAACGTTCCATATACTTCCTGTGAATATTTAGCAAATATTACAGAATATGTAGATAAATTACAACAAAATGTAAGTTTAGATCAAACTTCTCTTAATAATGCACTAACGGCTGATTATAAAAATGCTGTTTCAGTTTTACAAGGAACTCTAACAGCCGTTTCGAATCAATTATCTAAATATGGAACTACTCTAAATAATGCTATTATAACAACTAACCCCGATACTAGTTATAGTGTAGTTGATGTTGACGGTATCCAAACATTAGTTGTATCAAGCACTAGTTCTAGTTATAATGCTCCAATGAATGGCGGATCAATTGTTAATGGAAAAGGTATCCTTGATTGTAATACGGTCGCATTATCTTCGGGTTTTTGTATATCGGCTTCTGACCAACAACAACAATGTACTGTAGATGGTTCTGTGAAATGTAATAATTCTACTGGATCAAATCAAGCAAAACCTACTCGTAATTCTGATATAACTGCGGGACCATTTTATTTACCTAATTTATATAGTGTTTGGTCATTAAATGTTATGTCTGTTGCTATAAATGAATTTAATAAAAATATTGCTAATTATTCTGGACCCTATGGAAATACTGGTTCGATAGTTGTTTCAGGAGGTGCTTCGGCATCTAGTTGGTCAAATCCAAATGGTATTAATGACATGATTAATTATATATCAGTTAATGGATCTTCTTTAGGACCAATAGTTTCGGCTAATATTCCGTTAAATGCCATTAATACACCGACTTGTTGCCAAGATTTTGATTTTACTCAATTAACATTTACAAATAGTTCAGCCCTTTTTAGTAATTTATCTAATAGTTGTTCTGGTTCTTTACCAAATATTACATTAGCGCCATTAGGGACTCCCGCACCTATTATTGAAGTTTCATTATCTAACCAATATATTACTGTATTAGCAACTGGTGCTTCTCTAACAAATAATACAGGTTATTCTATTTCTTGTAATAATGGTCTTGGTATTTCAACGAATTCCGGACCACTTTGGTGTGATGCAATAACTTGTACTTATGGTAATTTACCTCTAAAAGAACCTTATACAATTTCATATAACGTTTCATTAATACTAACTAACGTCGGCTCACTTATTATGACAATTATGGATAATTTAGGTTTAATACAACAATTATGGACATCTAACACGAATGGAAGAGGTCTTGCTCCATATTCTGTTGTTTTTAGAGATGATGCTCGACTTGTTATAATTGACGCTAATAATTCTCTAATTTGGACTTCTGGTATCGATGATATTTTATGGATTAATGGGTCATATATTTACGGACCCTCTAATCAAACTACTACTACAGGTTTTGATTTTACTACCGATCAAATTAATTTATATTGCACACCTTCATTTACATTAAATCAAACTACTTTTTCAGGTGTTACTACAAATCCGCCTTTAAATACTATTTTACCATTACTAACTTCTAATAATAGTGTTTCTCAAAGTTTATTAACAACTGGTTTCTTAACAAATCCAGCAACAAATCCTGTAAGTTTCTTAACAAATCCCGCAACAAATCCAGCAACAAATCCCGCAACAAATCCAGCAACAAATCCAACTGGTTTCTTAGCAAATGGTTCAAATAATACGACATCTTCTTCTCAGACAACTCTATCAATTTCTACAATTGTATTAATAATCTTTGGATCTATTTTTGGTCTTATTATAATTTGTCTGATAATTGTTAATATTAAAAATTACTTTAACAATAGACCTAGAATTAGAACATATTCTAACGCATCTTCTATAACAACTCCTTCAACATTAGCCGCGTTTGGTAAAAAAGTTTTCAAAAAAATTAAATCCCTAAGAAAGTAATTTCGCTAAGAAAACTATGATTTCCGCTAAAGAATATATGAAAAATGCTACTGAGGCTAGATCCAATTTAAAAAAAACGCTTTATGAACAAATTAATCAAAAACTCTTAGAGGCGTCGCAACAAGGATTTTTAAATGTACCAATTTCTTATTATGATTATGAGGATCATAATGAAGAATTTAATTACGATGAGCCGTTTTATGTTAGAAATCGTGAATTAATGGAAGAAATTGCTGAAGAATTAAAAGAAGATTATGATATTACATTTAAAGAAACTGATATCAGTAATGAATTATGTATTAAAGACAATTGTTCTGGTCATATATGCAACCCACTTTATTACCATGATGCACTTGCAATTTTTGAAGTCATTGTTAATGAAGAAGAAGTTTCTGAAGAAAAAAATGAAGAAGTTTCTGAAGAAGTTTCCGAGAATCAATAAAAATTATTGAAGACTTATTAGGTTTCGACCTAATATTTCTTTATTTTATCTCTGCACCATAATATCTTTAATTGTTTGATCAATAACTTTAAAATTTGGACTATTATACTGCTCTCTACAAAAATTTACGAAATCGAAATCAAGATTTTCAATTAAATATTCACATATTGTATCGTTCATTTTAATTATTACTAAGAAATTATAATGACAAATTTAAAAGAACTCTAACGAAATGTCATTAAAGTGTCTTTAATGGAATCTCTATTAAGTATTCAAACAACAGTTAGAACAAATTATGAGACGTCCTATACAATTTTAGGTACATTTATAAAAGAGAAAAAAACATTTAGTCATCCTTGGGATATGTATTATTGTGGTTATGGGTCTCGTGAAATATGTCTAGTTAAATCTCAACAAATTACTAAAAAAATACCAATTTTTGGTTTTAATATTACAATATCTGATATTTTTCAAGATACTATAATTAAAAAATTTAATCTACAGAGGACACGTCAAATAATAGTTAAATTGACATTTGATTGCGCTCAAAGAACAGGTTATATAGATCTTACAAAGACTTCATTAGACTTACGATTTCTTATTGAAAAATGGTTAGAGAGACCTACGATCCAAACAGAGATTCTTATTAAAGATATCTTAGAAATCGATAATTGGACAGAATATTGTATTAATAGTTGGGAGTTTATACCAGAATATTTATATCATTATGTTGCTTCTTGTATTATTTGGAAAAGTACGATAAGGTCATCATCGCGTTCGTTAATTGTTTCTAGACAAATAATTGATATGGAAAATGAACTAAATTGGCAAAGAGATAGATTTCTTTCAATTATAAATTTTTACGCAAATAAAAATAAATTTTCAAAAATATTAAAGAATATAGGAATATTTCCTGAACTAATTCATATAATTTTCAAATATTGTTAATTAGATTTAATAAATTTTCTTTAGATTGATCAAGTTTTTTTTGATAATCTATATCTTTTACATATCCAATACTATCGTAGGCAGCAGAAACACGACAAGCACATTGAACACTATATAAGAAATTTTCAGAAAGGTAATAAGAAATAGCCCTTAATACCCAACATTCATATCCACTTGTATTATCTATTAGATTATTAATTTCATCTAATTTAGATTTATGATTATCCTCAAAAATTTTACGAGGTCCCTTATTATTATATTTTTTTTCATAGATAAATAAAACCTTTGAAATTTCTGAATACGCCCATTTAAGTGATATGATTCTTATAAATTCCTTAGGTAAAATTTTAATAATTATTTTAGAAACATCCAACTGACATAAATTTCCCTTAATATTTTGATTTAGATAGGCGTCATATGGATGCTCAAAAGATAATTTAGAACATATAGAATATAGGGGTTCATTTGTAAATACGTAAGTCATAGTTTCGTTAATAGTTAAGTCTTAAAGGGTCTTCAAAATTTTGTTAGGTTTTAATTAAATATAAAAATCTTGAATAAATTAAATGACTTATGTCCGGCGATGATTTTTATAAACGCCAACAACAAATTACTCAATTTTTAAATCATGCAACTAATCGTTATACTGGCGATTTAATACTTAATAAAGTTTATAAGATACCTACTAAAACATTAAACCCCGATCTAGAAGAACGATCTCTTGAAATTCAAGAAATGTTAGATGAAAAAGATTCGAAACGTTATAAAAAAGTTCCTACTATTGGATTTATACAAGAACAACCTCAAATAATTAATGATAAAACATATGAAATATTTAGAAAAGCCATATCAAAAGAAAGATTAGGTATCAACGGATCTACTGTATTCCTTCAAAATCACATTTCGCCATTTCCAGAAGAATATAAGATACCTATTCTAAAGATACCTAATTTACCATTAGAAACTCCAATCGTTATTGAAGAAATTATTAACAAACCGTCGGAAGTTATTGAAGATCCTAAAGATAAGTTAAAAAAGGATAAAAATGGTTCTTATTTTAATTTAGGAATCTTATTAGTAATTATATTAACTAGTTTATATTTTCTTAATCGTTGGTTAAAAAAAAATTAAAGTTTTCTAAATAGTTATCTAAAAGTTTTCTAATAGGTCTTTTGATATCCATCAAAAGACCTATTAGATAACTTTTAGATAACTTTTAGATAACTTTTTAAAACCTTTAAAAAATTTAAAAAAACCCTAAATATATTTTAGGAAACGTTTAAGATGTCCGAAAATTTTGAAGATCCCGATAAATGTTTAATTTGTCTTTTAAATATTACAGAAATATTAAAAACCGACGAAAATCAATATTTAATCAATTGTAGTAAATGTCATTATACATCGTGTATCTTATGTATTACGGAATGGTATAAAAAAAATCCAACATGCCCAAATTGTCGCGAAAATAATACATTTGATCTACCATTTTTTGACGATTATAATGATCTTAATGATGATGATCTTAATGATGATCTTAATGATGATCTTGATGATGATCTTAATAACGATCATATAGATTATTACCAACTTATGGTTAAAAGTTCCGAAGAATTTTTAATTGGTCTTTGTATCGTTATGTCAATAAATTATACAATTAGTGATACAGAAATTCATGTTAGTTGTCCATCGAGTCAAGAGCCTCTAATAACGAGTCAAGAGCCTCTAACAAACGGTACAATTACAGATTTTACACTAATTAGGAATAATCCAGCGCGTCATTGGATCCTTCGTTATCAATTAGAAAGACTTCTAAAAACATTTCAAATAGGTTCTATTATTTATCACCCTATTAATCATAGTCAGATATTTAATCACAATACTGGTAATTGGGTCTCGAAATATCATGCTGTTGGTCAAAAAATTGTTAAAGAATACGCTAAAAATCATCGAAATGTTATTTTTCAAGGTATAAATAATAATGTATTAAATCCCGAAACCGGTAGATGGATACCTAATTATGGACCAAAAGGCCGTTCGTTAATCGAAGGAAAGACTTTAAGAATTCTTTAAATGTTTAAAACAAAAATTAATAAACGTTAAGAGTTATTAAAGAAACTTTAAAGAAACTTTAAAGAAACTTTAAAGAAACTTTAAAGAAACTTTAAAGAAACTTTAAAGAAACTTTAAAGTTTCTTAACATGACTCAACAAACTCTAATTAATTGGGATTTAAATCTAACAGAATGTCAGCGAAAAGCCTATAATGCTATGGCCTCTGGTAAAAATGTTCTAATTACGGGTCAAGGAGGTGTCGGTAAATCTTATGTTATCGAGAAATACTACAAAAAAGTTTTGAAAGATTTAGGATCTGATAGAGTCTTTAAAACAGCAACTACTGGAATTGCTGCTTTAAATATTCAAGGACGTACTATTCATTCTTGGGCAGGTATTATGTTAGGTGCTGGAACTACCAAAGAATTATTAGAGAAAATGCCACCTGCTGCTAGATCTCGTTGGTTAAGAGTTCATATTCTTTTTATAGATGAGGCTTCAATGTTAGATCCAGATTTATTTGATAAATTAGATAAAATCGGGCAACATATTCATGGAAATTTATTATTTTTTGGCGGTATTCAGTTAATTCTTAGCGCTGATTTTTTACAATTAAGTCCAGTTTCTAGTAAATTCCAATTATATGATGCTAAATCGTGGTCTGGTATTAATGATACTATTGTACTTAAAACTAATGTTCGTCAAAAGGATCCAGTATTTCAAAAATTATTAGGTGAAATTAGAGTTGGTTATTGTTCGAATACAAGTTATAATATTTTAAAGAGTCGTCTAAATGTTGATATTACAAAACATGGAATTAAACCTACTATGATTTTATCACTTAATAAAAAAGTTGATCAAATAAATTCCGATGAATTAAATAAATTATTGAAGTTTGGTTATAATGGTTTAATTGATGTTAAGGCTCATACATATACTGCAAAATATTCAGTAAAATTTAATAAAACTATGATACCCGATCACAAATTAATAACGGATTTTAAAGCACTTTCTGGGGCTACTGTGGCAGATTCTATAACATTATGTATTGGGGCTCAAGTTATTATTAAAAGAAATTTACAAGACAATATCGTAAATGGTACGAGAGGTATTGTTATTGATTTAAATATGAAACAAGTATTCGTTAGATTATTGGACCTTCGTGAAATTGTTATTGATATGGTCGTTTGGTCATATTCAATTGGTTCTGATTTTGAAGTTAATAAAAAACAAGTACCATTTAAACTTGGTTATGCAATTTCGGTTCATGGTTCGCAATCTATGACATTAGATCTAGTTTGTGCTGATTTAGGGCCATCAATTTTTGCTTTTGGTCAGGCTTATGTTGTATTAAGTCGCGTTCGTTCATTAGAGGGTCTATCAATATCGGCATTAGATCGTTCTCGAATTAAAGCCAATCCAGATATTGTTAATAAATTTTACCCAGAACTTAAAGATAAATTAGAAAAGATATCATTATTGGAATCGTTAAAGTTTTCTGCATTAATTGTTGATATTATTATTGGTTATTGTTATTATGGTTGAGAAGATCAACCATTTCATAATCGGGTTCTGGTGTTTCTGGTGTTTCTGTTATATCTTTTTTCACATCTTCTAAAATATTAATTAATAAATTTACAAATAAAATACAGCCAGCACAAACTAGAAAATTATGTCTATGATCTTCTTCAGCCATTTATTTATTTATTTATTTTATTATTTTTTTTTAAACGTATAATTTATTATAACTTCATCTAAAATTTTAGATAATCGTTTAATATGATCTATCCAAAATGAAATATCGTTATTTTTAGTTGTTAGTATCTTAGAATATTTAACATCAAATTTAGACCAAAAAGGAATACTTTCTTCTAATATATTATCTACTTTCGTAATATTAAAATATTTTATAAATTCACTTGCTAACCCTAATCTACGAATTGGTTCAGATGTCCATATCAATTCAATTAAAATTACTGAATTTGAAAAATCTAGAGATTCAACCGAATTATGGGATAATATACAAAAAGATGGTAAATACCAACCTGCATTTTTTAAACAAATATGTTGTCTGAGTTTATGTCCTAAATCAGTTTCAAATATATCATCAGTTTCTTTACATGCTAATACAAAAAATCGATGTTCTGAATAGGCTTTTAGAAGTCTATCTCGATTACAATAAAATCCTCTTTGATTATATAAATATTCTTCATGTAATAAATCAATAATACTCCAGAAGGCTTCTGGTGTGCATAATTGTATTTCTTTTTCGCAATTTTTAAGTGATATTTTAAAATCTTGATCCATAGGGTTTCTTAAAGAAATATTTAATATTTCTTTAAATTATTTTTAAAAATTCAGTCAAATTTTTAGAAACCCTTTAAGACTTAATTTATTAAGTCATATCTCTTCTAATCGTTGTATTATGGAAATCTCTATGTCTTTCATAAATGGAACGTGTCTTAATCAAATTAATAATTCATCTGAAATTAATTATATATTTTTAGTAAGTCTTTCTGAAGAAATCGCAATTACATCAACAATCACTAATGTTTATTGGGAATGTCCTTATTACCAATTTACGTTAAATACTAATATAACATTATTTAATCAAATTTTTAATAAATCCCTAATATTAAATGTATTATCTGAATTTGATATTTATGATATAGAAATTATTTCAAAAATCGATAATAATAATTATTTAATTACCATAATTGCTGCTATGGCCGCTATAGGAATTTTTACATGTCTTTTAATAATTTGTTGCACTAGATTTAATAGCCCAGGTATTAAAAAAACTAGTATTGTTCCAATAATTTCTTAAGAGACATTTAATGACTATTATTATGTGGTCCTAAATTTTTTGTCATATATACATCAGTATCATATTTATCTCCATTTTTAAACATTACTTTAGAAACTGTTATTGGTTCAAAATTAGGTCTAGACTGATATAAATTGACCGTATTTATAACTTTAACTGTTTCCCCTAATCTTAATAAATTTGCTGGAATAGGATCATCATCAAGACCGCATGTATATGAAAATTTATCATGGACTATTTTCATCACTGAACCATTTGGTGGAGGATTTTTAACATAAAAACTATAATTAAGACCCATAAGTGTTTTAAAGTGTCTTTTAACGAGATCTTAGATTTTTTTAAATATTTTTTAACGTATTAGTTAATTACTTTTAACGTATTAGTTAATTACTTTTAACGTATTAGTTAATTACTTTTAACGTATCATTAATAAGTTTTTAATATTTTTAATAATAAATGTCATTAATCATGATCCGAAGGCAAGCCCCAATGATGTTAAAAGTTGGAACTGATTGTTCAGGAATCGAAGCAGTTTTACAAGCATTAAAATTATTTAAAAATCTTAAAATATCTCATGAATTTTCTTCGGAAATTAATTTATATGCTAAAGAAAGTCTTCTAGCAAATTATAAACCTAAATTATTTTTTGATGATATTAAAGATAATCGAAAACTTCCAAAATTAGATTTATATGTAGTTGGGTTTCCTTGCCAACCTGCTAGCATGGCAGGTCTTAGATTAGGGTCTGATGACGATCGTAGTTCAATTTTTTATTATTGTATTAAAACAATTAAACAAACAGAGCCAACAATATTTATTTTAGAAAACGTTAAAGGTATTCTATCAGTTTCAAACGGAACTTATTGGGAGGATATCTTAAAAACACTAAATAAATTAAAAGATTATAAAATTTATTATAAAGTTTTAAATACAAAAGATTATTCAATTCCACAAAATAGAGAAAGAATTTATATAGTTGGACTAAAATCTTCTAAAATAGTTAGAGAATTTACATTTCCTAAACCACAAAAACTCTTAGATATCAAAACTTTTATTGATAAGGATGCTAGATATCGTGATCAAATACCCCAACATATATTAGATAATTGTTTAGATAAAATTAAACATCATAAAGGTATCTTCATTGATTTTAGTTTTCTTAAATATACATCACCAGATTCTTACCAAACTTTTTCACCAACTATATTAACAAATAATACTAGTATCTGGTGTGTTCCTATGCATCGTCGAGCAACTATTAAAGAATTATTACAATTACAAGGTTTTCCTACTTCCCTCAAACAAGTCGTCTCCGATTCTCAATTTCGAAAACAAATAGGTAATTCGATGTCAGTAAATGTTCTTTATTATTTATTACAAGAATGTTTTTTGGCTGTAGGAATTTATTAACAAAAAAAATTTAACCCTTTTCTTATTAAAATGTCATTAATCATACCAATGTCCTCCTTTGAAGAACTTTTAAGAAATTTAAAAATTTCTCAGGAGGACCAACAAAAACTTTTAATTGCGCATAATAATGATTTAAAAAAACTATCAGATTCCGATACTGAATATATAACCGCCGATGAAGAACCTATGGATCATTATCTTTATCAGTTTATTAATGATATAAATTTTACTTCAAATTTATCACCTAACGGTCATATTCAAATTGTAGGAGAAGTTCAATTAGGTAAATGCCAATCATTAATTGATTTAGCGCTATATAAAATAATTACTAATCACAATGTTTTAATTCTGTTAAATCCGTTAAAAAAAGATATTTTGCAATTAAAAAATAGATTACAAGAAGAATTATTGGACTATTTTATTTTTATCGAAAAACCAAATAAAATATTTGAAGAAGTTCTATTAAATAAAAATTCCTTTAAAATTTATGTTATGATGGCTCGAGTTGATTATATTACGTCATTTAATCAAAGTTTTTCACCTAGTAGATCGTTATATACTATTATAGATGAATCGGATTTGTTTAACCACGATAAAGAACAATGTGAAAATAATACTTTAAATCAGCGTTCAAATGCTATTTTAGAAACTATTAGATTATCTAAATTTAATTTTTGTGGAATTACTGCAACTCCGTATGCGCATACCTATATTAAAGAAAAATATCCTATAACTGCTGATAAAATGTATTATATACCAATATCTGAAGATTATGTGGGTTTTAATAGCGATGTTTTTATAAAAAATGAAATTGATTCGTTATATTTAGCGAAACCCTCTAATAAATGGTCGCTTAATCAAGAAAAACTTCTTATTGATATTCTAACATACGAAGAACATATGACTAATTCCGCTATTAAAAAACCAATAACCTTAATTAATTTATCTTCAAGTATTTCTCAACATGATTATATTAGAGACGTTATTCAAAAATATAAACCAGACATTACATTTATTATAATTAATCAATCAGAAATTAGAGTTTCTGGTAAAATATATTTAATAACAAAAACAAAAACTTTACAAGAAGTTTTATATATAATTCAAACCAAATTACGTGTCGTTAAACATATTGTTATAATTGGGTGTTGTCAAATTAATAGAGGTACATCAATAAGGTCAGAAGTACCAAATTATAAAAGCATTAATGATATAATTTATGCAACTAGTTATATTTATGATTGTTCTAATAATAAAACTACAGATGAAATATTCCAATCAGTAAATAGAATTTGTGGTATTTTTAAAGGATATCGTAATAATCCAAATTTTAAATTACGTTTATATACAACAGAAAAAATTATTGAACATGTTTCACAACAAATTAAAAAAGATCATAATACGAGATTAGAAAATCAAAAACGTTCTTCAAAAGGTCATTTTGTTGATGAAATTATGCCCTGTTCAAAAGATCCTTCTAATTATAAAATATTATCTAAAGTAAGAGGTCGAACTCTTAAATTAAATACATGTATCTCTTATCATGATGGTTCTATGATTTATCCACAAACAGAATCGACATATTTATTAAAAAAACAAGAAATTGTTAGAGGAGATTTATCTAATTTTCAACATATTAAAAATATGCTACCAAAATGGTTAGACCCAAATAATACTACAAATATTTCAATATTTATTAAAAAATGTATTAGATATATTAATCAGGATATTACTGATATTTATATGGAACGTATTGATACTGAAGACACTCTTAAATTTTGTCAAACAAATCATCGAGATAAGCGTCACGGTAAAATTTTTCAAAAGGTTTCGCAAGGATATGTATTTACTGATGATTTTAAACGAGCATACGAAAGTTATAAGACTTACTAAATTAAGTCATAAGACTTACTAACAAAAAGGCTTAACAAATTCTAAAAAACCCTTGTTAAATTTATTAATTCGTTAATTAAAATGTCTTTTGCATTCGCTAATAAATTAGGAGAAAAAGTATTAACAAGTTATAATAATCCATATGATGCATATCAAAACCCAGTTTATGAAACAGAAATAAAATTATGTCTTGTTTCTGATAATAAAGTAATTCGTATTCTAGATACTAAAATGATTTCAGTAAAATGGGCTGTATCATGTGCTAAACACGTTTTACATATATTTGAAGATAAATATCCAGATGATAAAAGACCTCGAAAAGCCATTGAAGCCGTATCTAATTGGATCAAAGACCCTTCTGAAAAAAATAAAAATGCTTGTAAAGATGCTTCTTATGTTTATAAAGATGTTTATACAAATCAGGATGTTGGTGTCTTGGGTGCTTCTTATTATGCTAATGCAACTGTTTATTATTTTAATAAATATACAAAATATGCCGCTAATTCTTCTGTTATGGCTTCCACAAATAAATCTTTAGAAATTAAATGGCAACGTAAAAAATTTAATCAAATAATTTATGAAGATATATTAGTATTATTAGTTAAATCTCAATATCAACGAATTAATAGCAAGTTAGTTAGGAAAATACCTAAAGAACTTCTGGAATATATTGCATCTTTTATAACTGGTTAGGTTAATAGTCATTTAATGACGTTAATGAGTTAAAACATCATTTAACCAACATTATAATCCAAGCATCAGAAACATTACCGGTTTCTAAAAAAGAGTATGGCATATAAAAATATCCCGATGAACCCCAACTAGAACCCCATGAGTTTCTAATAATAAAAAAGCCTTTAATTTCTTTTCCAGATATATCTTTACATGTCATATTATCATCGAATCCCACGCACATTGTTGCATGGCCGCCACAGATAGTTTCGTCGCTATTACCTTGTGTTGGTACAAAAAATCCGTTAGAAGTAATACCCTCAAAATAGGTAGGAACTTGGAAGCCAAATACAAAACAATGACCATTTGTTAATGCTATTTTCCAATCTTCAACCGTTATTTTAATTTGTTTAGTTAAAGTTGCTTCTTCTTTAATAGCATCCGCATAACAAACTTCAGGTGGTTTTACAGCGAATTCTGATATGTCATATGGCCATAATGTTTCAGGACAAGTTCCAATTTTAGATAGAACTTCTATACCATCACTTAAAGAGGCTCCTGAATCAGTTGCTACGGTTCCTTCAATAACTCTTTCATTATAATAAATAAAGAGCCTACTTGGGATATATAGTAAATTATGCTCGAAATGAAACTGATAACTGTAGCAGGCTGATAACGAGTTAGCAGTGCATGAACCTAATGAGCCCTGATCAAAAATAGGACATTGATATTTATTTCTCATATCATAACTTTCGGGTATTGGTTTAGTTTTTTGTTCTAGAGACCAAGTATGAAAAATATCACATGGCTTAGAAGGCTTTAGAGTATATCTATGTAGCGGTTTAGAAGATTCGTTAGATACTTCGTTAGATACTTCGTTAGATACTGACATATTATATAAATAACAAATATTTTAAAAAATAATTAAATTCCCTAGGATATTTTATTAAATTATGACATTAATTATGTGGTCGTTATCAGTTCTTAAAGCCTGTATGCGTCAAGCAAATTCTGATAGAGTTTTTACTAACCAAGGACTAATTAAAGATCAATTACCAACGATTATTAAAGAAACTAAAACCAATGGTAAGACTCCTGCTAATACTATGTCTAGATCTTTACAAGAATTACGTGATTTTGGGTTTATTCAATTTACCGATAGCGGATCTTACAAATTAATGGCAAAACTAATTGATTTTGATAAAATACTAGGTCCTCGTAAAAATATGTCAAAAGGTGAAAAATTAATTGCAAGTATTCTAGAAGATTTAAATATAAAATTTGAAACTGAAAAAACATTTGCTGATCTAAAACACAAAAGTTTTCTAAGATTCGATTTTTATTTTGTCAGTGAAAACGGTCATAAATTTGCTATAGAATTTGATGGACAACAACATTATAAAGCAATCAATTTTTTTGGTGGTCAAAAAGCATTTGAAGAATTACAATATAGAGATCTCCTAAAAGATACCTATTGTAAAAATAATAATATCACGTTGATTCGTTTTAAAGAAATTAATTATGCCCAAATTAAAAAAGAAATTGAATGTTTGTTAAAGGTTTGTTAGAGATCTTTAATACTTTAAAACTTGGTTTAGATGCTTTATTAAGGATTATACAAGTATCTTCTATATATTTTTCAAATTCAATTATATTAACATTAAATGGAACTTTAATAAATATTAGTGTTTTGTTAGATACATTGTTATTAGAGGGCTTGCTCTCGTTAAAAGACACTTTAGTTTCGTTAAAAGACACTTTAGTTTCGTTAGAAATCTTTTCGATAATTTCTAGAACGCTTAATTCCGATAAATATAAATCAACAGATACTTTATGTTTATAATTAACACCACCCCAAGGAAAATCAATATATATTATATCATTTACTAGTGTCTTTATAAGATCTTTTGTATAATCTTCGTGATATGTATATATATTTTTTATAGCAAATGAGTTTATATTATTATTAAGTCTTCCAAAGGTGTCTTCATCAATTTCAACGGCATTAACATATCTAAAATATTTTGAAAAATTTATCGAATCACCCCCAACACCGGCCGTTGCGTCAGTTATTATACAATCTTCAGGATTCCAATGATGTTTTATAACATGTTTTTTTATAAAATCCGTAATTTGTTCTGCTTCATATGGTTTAGTAATACTATAACGTGCTTGGGCATTCATATCAAATTTTTTATAGACATTCATAGTTTCGTGTAAAGACACTTTAGTTTCGTGTAAAGACACTTTAGTTTCGTGTAAGTTTCGTCAAATTTTCTAATAATTAATAAGAAATTATTAGGAATATTTTAACCAACTATTAAAAGAATAATATTTGTGATCCAGATAATTGATTATATTCGTTATAATCCATTATAACTAAAAATACATAAACAATTAGGAGACCAATAGCCCAATTTTGAAAATGTTTTCGATATTTTTGAAGTTTCTTTACAAAAGTTGCTATTATAGTTAATAATGCGAACAAAATTGAAAGATATAATAGACACCTATTAAACCAAACATAAGGACTTTTTGAGATTTGATAAGGCGTCTTTGAAACTGAGTTATAAGGTGCAGCAGTTGCCACTAATAATGGGCTAGCAATATCTTGAGGTGTCAGTGGAGGCGGTAGTGTTGGAATTGGGGGTAGTGTTGTCATTCTTTATTAAGAGTCAAGATTTTTTTAAAAGATCTATGTTTTATCCGATGTTTTCTTATGTTTTTAGACACTTTAGTTTCGTTTTTAGGTACTGGTATGAATTTTTTTTGACCAGATAAGACTTAATTTATTAAGTCATAAAAATGTTTTAGTATAATTTGTTAGATCAGATCCGAGTTTTTTTATAATACCACTTGCATGAATCATTTTATTATACTTGTGTTCATTTCTAATAGATTTATGTAAATTTGTATGATCTGCTGAAATAAATGTATGTGGCGGATGATAATACACTTCTGGTGGATTTCCTGAATATTCATAATTTCTCATCAAGTCATAATATTCGTGCCCTGTAATATGGTTAGGAACTTTTTTTTGATCAGCATTTACTCTTCTAACGAATACCATTTATTATTAACAATAAATTATTGCTAATAATAAATGAATAAAAATCAAAACTCACTTGCCATTGTTTATTTGATTTTAGGATTTGTTGTCGTTTTAGTTATAGTTCTTACTATTTGTTTATTGTTTTAGGAATTTCACTAATAGATCTCATTAATGCCATTACGCCTTCTTCAAAATGAGTTTTAGCAATCGATGCCCATCTTTTATCATTATTTTCTAATTTAGCAATAAATGTCAATAATTGTTCTTCAATATTTTTAAGAGATTTCTGAGATTCTTCGATAGTCGTCATTTAATAGATAACTTACAAATCTTTAAATCTTATTAAGTCTTAAAAGTTATTCATTATAAGTAGAGATAAATCGTTTGGTAATATTTGATTTAAAATTTTAATATATTTCTTAGCATTTATCGATACATTTATAATAAAATTTAAAGTATCTCTTTGCCATTTTTCTTCTATTTTTTTATTAGATGAAGAACCCATTGCGTATTTAAGAGTTGTATGTACAAATGATGTATAAAACCTTCTTCTTTCATCATATGGAAAAGCAAAATAAACCGTATATATAGGACTGTCATCAGATGATGTAAAGTATGTATTAAGAAATTTATAATGAATATTCTGAGAAGCATTCCAAGCATTTTTGGAATTTGTTTCAGATTGTTCATTAACAAATCTAGAAATCATTTTAGTGGCTATTTTTAATTCTTTTAATTTCGCTATTAGTCTTAGGCGCATTGGCCGGCCCCTTATATAGTTATTTATTATAACTCGTTCAGCGCATGCTAAACAAAATTTTACTAAAATCAATTTTATATCTAAGATATATCTTACTTTATTAGAGGCTTTAGACTCGTTATTAGAGGCTTTAGACTCGTTATTAGAGGCTTTAGACTCGTTATTAGAGGCTTTAGACTCGTTATTAGAGGCTTTAGACTCGTTATTATTATAAAGAATATTCAAATTTATTTTTTCATCATCATCATAAAATTCACAATAATTTGAAGGATCAGTTATTGCGTCATAAGGATCTGTATATGATCTTTTGTTTTCAAATGCATAAGTTGTCATAATTATTAGGAATTTATTAACAAAGGTTTCTAAAAATTTGTTTCTTATAAATAATTAAAAACGCTAAAAATCCCAAAAATATATTATAAAAGATTTCTAAAAAATATGGCTCCTAAATCTAAAAAAAATACTATCCCAACATCCGAAGAATTTATGGAAATTTATAATGCTAATAAAAATAATAAGCAGGCCGTAATTAAGGATATTGCTTTGTTGGCTATTGATGCGGCTCAAAAATGCGAAACTACCTTTAATTATACTATTAAGAATGTCCTCGTAAATGAAATTATGGCTATCGTTAAAGAAGATTATGAAGTAAAAATTGAAAACTGTCCGCCAGACCATAAAATTATGTTCTTCACGGTTAAAGAAGTTTCCGAAGAAACTTGAAGAATATTTTATGAATTTTTATGGATTTTTATGGGATTTTATGGATTTTTAAAATATCTCTGACCGAAATCCGATATAAAACCTAGTATAATTAATCGAATAATAATTTGTTGTTTGCTTTTATTACGGTTTTCGGAGTCTGTTGGATCAAACCAATACACATACCATAAATTAAATGATTCATAATAAATTATGTATTTACTGATAAGCGATAGATCCATTATGTAAATCGGACATACTTAGACCCATTTTTTATGAGGTCTTTCCTAGGGCTTTCTTAGAGTTTGTATTTTTTGTTTAGGAAATATAGATAACATTAGAGAAGTTATTCCTATTGTTATAAGTCTTAATTTATTAAGACATAAAGACTGATCATAATAAATGACTAATTGTTGTTTGAGACATCATTGGTATGATTTTTCAAAAAATATTTAACGCTAAAAATTATTTGCTAATAATTTAAAACATGTCATTAGATGATAATCTTTTAGAAGGCATTATTAGGCATTATAATAAATATAAACATAAACTAATTATTGATCTAACAACTACATCTGATAAAGATATTGAAACTTTCATGAAAGCCATTGTATTTTTTATTAGCCAAACTACTAAACTTGATTATGTATCAATTCCATTTAAATCTAAAATTATTAATAATAATTTTAAAAATATTTTGAATCATATTTTACCATTAGATATAGTAAATTTAATATTACCTTATGTAAATATTGATAAAAAATATTATAACCACGATAATGTATGGTATAAACATAAAAATAATAAAAATCCTAAAAAATGTAATCACGACTGGTCTGAAAGTAGTAAATGTGAATTAAAAGATAGATTTACAACTAATAAACCGATTAAATATCATATTCAACATATGACTGATTTTAATGAGTTTAAAGGATATGCGTCAGATATAATATCTGATGATGATCTTTTTTATACATTAGATTTTATTATGTTAATGTTATCGGATGATGATGGTTATCATGATCAAATTTACAGCTATGAAAGTTTAGAATTAATTAAAACTTATAATCTTCATGATATTATTATAAAATCTAATAAATTTTTTGTATTTTATAATAAGAATGGTTTTAATAGAGATCATAGAGGTTCTGATCATACCAAATTAATGTTAGATTTTAATAATGAGTATTGCGTTAATAAAAAATGTTCATTATACGAACTTGCTGATATGTATTATCGTATAAAAAGTCATAAATTCGAAAATAATTATGAATTATATTGTAGAACAGAATTAACATCTTCATCTGGTTATATTTATAAATTTAAATTACAGTTTGATCATGGTTCTTGATTTTCTTCTTGATTTTCTTCTTTATTTTTTAATAATTTTTTGGCTTTGTTTTGTTCATTTTTAGCATTGCGGGCTTTTTCGGGATCATTCCAATAAATATTTCGATGTTTTTCTAAAGTAGTAGCCTTACTAATAGGATTATTTTTATAAACTTCTCGTTTTTTTTTATTTTGTTGTTTAGAATGTTCTGGAGGTCTTTTAGCATCGGCTATTTTGCCTGCATCTCGGCATGATGAACAACGTTTATATAATTTATGAGATCTTGGATTATACGAAGTTTTAAATTTTCTATCTTTACTTTTACAAGTTTTACTTGTACAAATAACTTCATCTCCATCTTTAATTTCGATTAAAGTTGCAGTTATTAGAGGCTCTTGACTCGTTATTAGAGGCTCTTGACTCGTTATTAGAGGCTCTTGACTCGTTATTAGAGGCTCTTGACTCGTTATTAGAGGCTCTTGACTCGTTATTAGAGGACTCGTTTTTTCTTCGATTTCTTCAAAAAGATTTTCTTCATCACTAATTTCTTTTAATTTTTCCATTAAAGTAGATAAACTTGATGATGATGATGATGATGACGAATTGTTTGTATTAATCATCGCAACTTTTTGCATATTAATATAATTATTATCTTTTTCGATTTTCATAGTATGTTTATCTTTTTCGATTTTATGATAAGTATTAATTTTTTCTATATCGGAATTACGTATCGCTATTTCTCTTAAATGTTTTTGTAATTCATCATTACGATCTCTTTCAATATGTTCATTAACTAAAATCGCATCATTTTTATATAATTCCATTAAAAGTTTTTGATATTCATTTTTAGAATTTTGTAAATTTAATAAGTTAGTAATTCTTAAATCTTTATGTAGTTCATTGTCTTCGAAAATAGCATCTGCTACAAATAAATCGATAATTTTAATCATATTATCAATATCATCTGGTTTATTTTTTAAATCAAAAAATTCAATACTATTAACGTCTTGAGGACGATTTGCAGAGGTGGCTTTAGTTATATGTTTTGTATGAATTTTTTCTTGTTTAACATATTTTTTAATTTTCATCTCTACTTTTTTAGTTAATGTGCTATTTGGTAAAATCCAACATTTTACTATTTTAAATTCATTATTCATTGTAGTTTTATGAACATTAATTCGTTGAATAAAATCATCAGATTCTCCAAATTTATATTTAGTAGTTCCTAATAAATGTAATAGATATAAAATAGATTTCATATCATAATCACAAATATTAAAGACTGGTTCTGCGAGACCTAATTCCTTTTTAATAAACTCATAAAACAAACCAGTTTTTTGAAATTTTTTTCCTTTTGCTTTTAAGGATTTTTCCACGAATTTTAATAGACCTTTTTTAGTTAAAAAAGAAATTTTTTGTTTTCCTCCATTAGTTGATGCATTTAAAGAAACTTTTTCAGTATCATCAAAATTTTCAATCGATGAACTAATATTTACTAATCCCCAACCAGTACCTATATGAGTAGCTCGATACAATGGATTTTCCACAGTTCCTCTAATATTTACATCAATTTCCAGATCTCCTTCTACTTTGACTTTTAGAGTTTTATTTAGTTCCATCGATATCCTTTTTGTTAATCTATACCCTTAATTTATTTATGAATTTTAAACGCAAACATTTAGAGTTTTTAATTATTTGTTTTTTCAAATTATTCTAAAATTAATCTCGGTGCCATCAGCATTGACATCATTTCCTGTATTAATAATTTAGCAGCATATGGAATATAAATTGCCGAAATTTTAGTTCTGTTAAATGGTTTTGCACATTTACAAAGAAATCTTTGAGTTTGTAAATCAATTTGAGCAATCATACCGCAAAGATCACATATATGCACCCGATAAAGATCAGAATTAAATAAAAGTCTATCACGAATAAATGACGCGCTGCCATGTGCGAGCAACCCGTCGCGCTCCATCTCACCTAGCCTTAAACCACCAAATTTAGCCCTTCCATCAATAGGTGCCATAGTTAATTTAGTCATTGGTCCTCTTGCTCTGCTATGTACTTTATCTGCTACCATATGTTTTAATCTTTGGTAAAAAATAGGTCCTATAAATATTTGAACTGGTATTTTTTGACCAGTAAAACCATTATATAATTGTTCGTAGCCATATTTTTGAAAGCCTAATTTTTCTAATATTTTAGACATTTCTTCAACTGAATTATGATTATTTTCCAAAAATGGCGTAGCATCACCCTCGAGACCTTCTATTGAACATATTTTTGACATTAATGTTTCTATAAGATGTCCAATAGTCATTCGAGATGGAACTGCATGAGGATTCATAATAATATCAGGAACTATACCGGATTCTGTAAATGGCATATCCTCTGTTCTTAATGTTAAACCACATGTACCTTTTTGAGCAAAACGACTAGAAAACTTATCCCCAATTATTGGTTTTCTTTCAGATCTTGTTCTAACTTTAGTAAATTTAAATCCATCACTATTAGTGCTTACTAATACTTTATCAACAGAACCAGCATCTTTAACCGATGTGCTAGAATCTCGATATTGTGCTTTTGCAAGACCATCACCTGAACTTTCGGTAGAAATTGGAGTTATTTTACCAATAATTATATCGTTTTCGAAGACCTTTAAACCAGTCTCGATAATTCCATCAGTATCTAATTTCATATAATTACCCTGTGTAAATCCCCTGACATTTTTCCTATCTTTTGAACCAATATTAGTAAATGATTCTAATTTACCTGCAGCCCTTACTACTTCTTTTTCTTGATCTACATAAGTTCTATAAAAAGTACTTCTAAATAGACCTCTATCAATTGCCGATTGATTCATAATTAACGAATCCTCTTGATTATAACCTGTATAACACTGAATTGCCACAATTGCATTAAAACCGCTTGGTAATTCTTTACTATGCATATAAGACATCGCTTGAGTAGAAACTAATGATTTTTGAGGATAATTAAGAACGTGCGCTAATGTATCAAAACGTTGTGGGAAATTCGATGAATAAATTCCAAGGCTCTGTTTTGACATTGACGATTGATAAATAACTCTGGGCGCTTGATTAAATTCTGGATAAGGTATAGCAGCAGCACAAACCCCTAATATATTTAATGGATGTATCTCAACATGAGTATAGAGTTTTTGTTTTGAAACGTCATAGTTATGACTAATAACGTTATTAGTTATGGCGTTATTAGTGACGTCCGAAATATAAGTAGCAATCATTATAGTTTCTTCTTCAAGAACATCAATATTTTCAATAAGACCCAATGACATTAATGAAGACCATGTTATAGCAGAACCATAACCCAAACCAGAACTTATTACTGAACCTAATTCTGCTAATTTATCAACAATTAACAATGGTCTTAGACATCTTCCAGCAGAAGTATAAATCATAATCTCAGAATCGTTATTAGGGCCGTTATAAGCAATAGAAACATCGGAATCAATTACTAAAGTTCTTCGTAATTTTTTTAGAAGATCATTAATAAGTTGTGGTTTATCAGTAGCACAAAAAAAATCACCATCTAAAAAAATTTTAGTAAAATTTTTATCTGAAATCGTTAAATTCTCAACTAATTTACACGAAATGTCTTTACACTTGCTACTTAGGAGATCTTTAATAAAATCATATGAACGTTTAGAACCTAATGAAACATGAGACATCAATGCATAATTTTTAATTAAACCAGTTCCAGCACCTTCTGGAGTTTCAACACAACATACATATCCAAAATGAGTTCCATGTAATTGACGGGGTTTAGATAATTTCCCCTCACGGTTAATTGGTGTATTAAGGCGTCTTAAATGACTTAATGTGCTAATATAAGTTAATCTATTAAGGACTTGTGCAACACCTATTTTAGGAGGTGTCGAACCAGTTTGAAATCCCCAATTACCAGTGGCTATCGAATATTTCATTCCATTTGTAATAGTTTTTTGTTTAATTGCAGTAGTTAAATTAAAAGAACTATTATTATCGATATTTTTTGTAATAATTGACTGAGTTTCACGCTTCATTCTTTTAAAATTTAATTTAAACAAGGAACCTAAAAGTGATCCAGTAAGATCTATTCGTTTATTTGATAAATGATCTCTATCATCTTCAGTAGAGAGTCCAGTCAAACAATTAAATAATCTATTAAGCATATAACAAAGAAATACTGCTTTTTTTCGAAAAATTATACGATGATCATCCAAAGTCTTATTTTCTATGTCTTTTAATTCTTTGATATGAGGAAATAGAGAATTATTAATAATGTTTAAAGCATAACCTAATTCTTTATTTTTAGTAGATTGACCACACGATCCAATATATAATAATGCTTCTTCTTGAGACATCTCATTGTCTTCTACATTAATTAAAGGTCTATATTCATTAATAGATGGAATCATAACATCATCAATAAATTCTTTGGAGTGATTATTAATAATGGTATATAACATCTCGAATGTCTCAGAAACTTTTAGACCTAATGCTCGAAATAAGATAAATACTGGGATATCGGGCCTAATATATGGGATTTCAATTTTAATTTCACGCGGCCCATCATCGTGAGAAGATATTGAATATAATCTAGCAATTGTAGCACTTGGAACTCTAGTTTCGTAATCATATTGGCAGCGAATTTCAGCCGACCATAAAACTCTAGTTTGTTTTTTAAAGAAACAAAATACTGAATTATGAGTCATTTTTTCTTGAGAAATTATAACTTTTTCCCCACCATTTACTATAAAATATCCACCTTCATCATAGACACATTCACCTGATTTAATAATTTCTAAATCTGTTTTATTATATAAAGTACATAATTTAGATTTCATCATAATTGGAAGGGAACCCAATGATTCCTTACTAAAAACTTCTTCAACGGTATCATTACCTTCGGAATCAGTTCTAGTAATTCGTACTTTAATATTACAGAACATATTAGTGGAATAAGTAAGATTTCGAAGACGCGCTTGATTAGGTTCTAAAATAGATTGAGTTCCATCTTGTTCTTTAATAGTTGGTTTATGTAATTCAACAGCACCAAAAATAATTTCATATTTAGTAGTAGTGCCTTCAGAACGTTTAGAGGCATCAGTAGTTATAATAATTGGCTCAGATTCATCAATAATTTGCTGAAGACCATTTAAAATAAAATCATTATAGGATTTAAGTTGTTGGGAAACAAATCCATATTTTTTAAAATAAGCATCCATAAGAAGATTTGGAATCGACATAATTTATTAACTAATTGTTAAAATCGTTAAAATATATTTTGGGGAATTTTAGCGTTTTTAATTATTTATTAAATGACTATTTAACAAACTATTTAACAAACTATTTAAAAAAACTATAGACCATTTCTACTAAGAATACCTAATGTATATAATGTAGCGGTGTTTGCTGAAGTATTTATAGAAGCATTGAAGAAACCATTATAACCAATTGGTATAATTCTGGAAGAGCCTGTAGCAAATGTCCAACCGGTATCAGCATTTGATCCAAAAGTTAATGAAAATCTTGGATCAACATTCTGTATTACAAATTTAAAAGATCCTGATGACATACTAAATGCTGTACTAGTTCCTAAAAAACTTGACATAGGGCCAAGTTCGTCCTGAGTATTTGCAGTAAGACCTGATCTCATTATTAGGAGATTTTTAAGATCACTATAATTATATGTATATGGAGTGTCTTGAGATATTGCAGTAGGTATCAAAGGTTGTATTACAAATGCATTATTAAAAATTGCATTGGGTTCAATAAAAAAATTATCGGTAAGTAGTCCTAATTGTGTTAATTGTTGTGTATTATTAATATATAATTGCTGGTAATTAGTAATATAAAAATTAACAACTTCTGAACCAGCATCTATACTAATAACCGTTCCTATAAATTCTACTATTGTTTCTGGAAATATATTAATATTATTATCAGATGTGTTAATATAAAAATAATCTCCTTTTGGAATTATATTGGTCTGTTCGGATGCGGTAGGAGTCGTTGAATTACCGTAAAGCACTATAACATGAAAATTAGGTTCCGTTATATTTACATATTGATAAATAAATGTAAATGCTGAACCAACGATACAGCCAGGAATTGCAGCAATTATTGATGAAGCCGTTGGTAGGATATCTTGATCTAAAGTCCCAGTTGTATTAAAAGTTCTTTGTAAAATTGTATTAATGACTTGTGTTGGTGTTAAATTTGTAGTAACGGATGAACCTGTAGTTAATAATGATATTGGAGTTAAATTAGTATTTTGAACATATTCTTTATTAGCAGCGCTTTGATTTAAAACAGGATCTGCTATATTTTGTATTCGATTATTATTAATAATTATAAAATCATTTGTTAAAGAACCTACTAAATTTAAAGTTGGGGGATTACTAACTGACCATTTTAAAGCATCATAACCAGTAAATAAACCAGATCCCGCATTTACTTGAATAGAATTATCAATAGGACCACCTGGAATTGGAAATGGAATAGAATCTGAATATTCTTTAGTAGCGACATCAATTGGGTTATCTGATGTTATGAGACCTGTTAGAGTCCCATTAGATAATGATACAATACCGTTTGTGGAACTATTTAAAGAATATGGGAGACTTGTCATAGTTGATTGAATAAATTGAGATTTTAATGTTTGAGTAGTATTTGAATTAAAATTAACTGATGCTGGAATTATTGGAGGTGTTGAGGGAATCTGCGGGCCACTCATTTATTTTATTAAATATTTAAAAATTTAATAAAAGATATGTCTTAAAGATTAATTTATTAAGTTATAAACTATGTTAGACCCTAATAGAAGACAAACTAAAAGTCCAGAACCAGAAAAACAAGATACCTCCGAACTAATTTACATAATGGATCAATATCCAGATTTTAATAAGGTTTCTATAAGACATCTTTATGATGAATTTATTTATCCCGTAAATGATATTTTTAAATTTTTAGGGATTAGTTTAGATGATATTGGTATTATCGAGACTTTTATAACTGGTAGATTATATGGAAATGAGATAGAAAGATATACAACAATTTGCGAAAATATAACTGAATCTAATATTGACATAACTGACCTAGGTATCTTTAAATTATTATTTTTATATAAAGATAGCCTAGAACATCCTAGAATTTTGGAAATATTGAGTAAAATATCTAAAAATAAGGAATATAACAAATTTTTAAGAACTCTTTAATAGACACTTTAGTTTCGTAATAGACACTTTAGTTTCGTAATAGACACTTTAGTTTCGTAATAGACACTTTAGTTTCGTAATAGACACTTTAGTTTCGTAATAGACACTTTAGTTTCGTAAT
>Ga0302306_10000387_pt1 | contig 29436 bp, 32 predicted proteins | sample III_Palsa_E3_1_FD_198761 | JGI IMG/M metagenome (GOLD analysis project Ga0302306, IMG submission 198761) | Peat permafrost microbial communities from Stordalen Mire near Abisko, Sweden - III_Palsa_E3_1 | ecosystem: Environmental > Terrestrial > Soil > Palsa > Peat permafrost | place: Sweden...
CTCTCGCTTTAGGTAGTAAAGGGTTGTTAGAATAGCTCATACGGCTGTTTCTCCTGTTTAGATTTAGTACTCTTACAGTGTAGAACAGCCGTACTTTTTATGTTGCAGAGGTGGTGGACCCTTACGTAAATATAGACAATTTAACTATTTTATGTTATTATAATAATACTATGGAGAAATTTGATTCGGCAGGTAGTTTTGAAGGCAGTGATAACGAAGCGCTTTTACGCGTTAAAGTTCTTGATAGCCGAGCAATTGATATACCTCAGTCACTTGCACTTGAGATGGTCTATGAGGAATGTGCAAATCATGCATCTGTACGCAGCGATACAAGTGTGGACGACATAGACATTACCCAGCCAAGTGATAATAAGTATGCAACTGATGCCTTTCATATCTTCCTGGCACTGACAAATGATCTAGGAATTGATGCTGATGAAGTTAGAGAAGTTCTTGGAAAAGATGGCATAGACCCTGACTCGTTTGAGTTGCATCTCTCTATTGCTCAAGAACGAATAGAATCAAAAGATACAAAAACGGTCTTATCAAATAATTACGATGTTATCGCTGGCCGTTTTCGCCGTGAAGTACGTGAATATGAAAAGAACCAAAAAATTGAAGCAGATACACAACTAATCATTGCTGCTCAAGCTGGTGATGAAGAATCTCTAGCACATATATTTAATCGAAACGGAGATATAATTCTCTGTGATTTAGAAAAACATGCACACGAGGCACCAGAAGATATAATTGAGTTAAGTGAACAAGCAGTTAAGAAGTTAATTGAAACATCTATTCCAATTGAACTAGCTACTGGGGGCCTTAATCATGCGGTTCAAAAGGCGGTCAGGGATCTGTTATTTGAGAAAATTCCAGTGTATAGAGAATCTGTTGAGAGAGAACAAAGAGAAGAGGCAATTGCGTCTGCAATTTCACGACTTAAAGTAGCCGAATACATATGTAAACTAATTGACTTTGAAGATCTTGAAAAGCAACAGGCTGAAGAATTCGTCGAGAGACCTGCACTTGATATTGATAAACAACAAGTCGCCGATGTAGTTAACGCCGGAGTAAAACACTTAAAAAATAGGGCATTAGGAGCAATTAATCCTAAAATAGAAGTGGTAGACAGGATCACAAATTCTGTTAAGAATCTTAAAAAGCGCAATGCTTTAACAAAGGAGTTTGGGGGAGTATTTCGCCAACATGTTTTATCTTCAGCTCGTATGAAACAAGAAGGTATAGAACTATTCGATATAACAGATATTTACGAACATAAATATCATACCGATGCATGGGTAAGATTAGTTAATCGGATGATTAATATAACCGCAGAAGCAAAGTAATTATATAATATAGTATGATAGATCCAGTCTTCTACCTTAGTAAAGAGTAGTACTGAAACTAATTAGCAAGTACTAAAGTTCTTCGTTCGACTTATCCCTAATTATTTTGAATTGATATGAAAAGTTCATGCCACGATTTTTCAAGAAGTTCACCAACCATAACCCAATTGGTTTTACTAACTTTATCGCTAGTGTGAGCAGGTAAAAACATAGCTTCTGCTCTATAACGAGCGTATTTGTCCATTTTGTTAGGATTTTCATTAAACATAGCAGCAACGGCGGCGGCTAAGCTTTTTTTCAGTTGCTCATTACTTTTACTGGATGCACGATGAATTTCCCACCATACCACTTCTAGTTGACCAGCTTTTTTATAATCGAATTGCTCCGTGGCATTATCGGATATGAGTTTGTAAAATTTTATTAAATTATTTTCAATCCGCGTGTTATTGGTATTTCCTCTATGTATACGGTAATCAGCTGCAGCCCATGCCGAATAAAAAGCTAGTCTAACGGTTTTAAACCAACCAAGTCCCAATTGATTCTTGAGTAGCAGTAGCATCTGCCAAAAAAGCTTGTAAAATTTGTGATTATAGTAGGATTGCCACATTGCGCTGTCGATTTGAGCGACTTTTGCGTAATCGAACTGTCTAAGGTTAACTTTTGCCATTTAAAAAAATTATACATGACCAGCTAGTAAAAGAACTTTTGGTAGCATTTTTCATGGTTAGAATTACTGGCTTTATAGCGTAAACTATTAGCACATATGTCAGCCATAATTTTTGATTTCGACGGTACCATAGCAGATAGCCGAGACTATTTCATAGAGTTTATCGCCAGGGAGGCTGACATGCATCCTTTGAATAAGGAACAAGAAACTGCTCTGCATGGCTTGCCAATTATGGCAGTTGCCAGGACCTTGGGTATTGGCTGGTGGAAGCTGCCTAATCTCTATTTTGATGGTAGAAGAGAAATGGACCAAGTAATCAGGAGTCTAAAACCGTTTAATGGTATTAGTGAGGTCCTTAGAAAATTGCATAATGAGGGTCACGAACTATTCATTGTCAGTAGCAACAGTGTTAAAAATATACGAGCATTTCTTAAGCATCATCATTTACAAGAATACTTTATTGAAATATATGGTGGCGTTGAAGTCTTTGGTAAAGCCTCAATGCTGCACCAACTACTCAGAGAAAATAGCTTGAAAGTCCAAGACGTTGTTAGTGTAGGTGATGAGAGCAGGGACATAGAAGCATCTAAATCTGTGGGTATGAGAACAGTTGCCGTGACCTGGGGTTTTGCAAGAGAAGAAGACTTAGAGGCGCTAAAACCAACTGCAATCTGCAAAAATCCGAACGAGCTCTTAGCGACACTTGAGCTCGTCTAACTTATAAAATAACGATTGGTATAATTAATAATCTATGGCTTATACAAGAACACGATCCCTACCTTATAAACCAGGGCAGGAGGCTAGCTTTAAAGTTTCTCGTTCAAAGATCGAGCTTTTCATGCAGTGTCCGAGATGCTTTTGGCTGGATGCAAGACTTAAGATAACAAGGCCAAATTCACCGCCTTTTAACATTAATAAGGCTATCGACGAACTATTTAAAAAAGAGTTTGATACATACCGCCAAAGCGGAAAACCGCATCCAATTATGAAAGATAATCAGATCAAGGCCATACCTTATGCGCATGCTGATTTAGATAAGTGGAGAGCTAACTTTACAGGAGTGAGTACGTTGCACGCGCCAACTAATCTGTATGTTTTTGGTGCTATTGACGACGTTTGGGTTAATGAGGACGGTGAGCTAATAGTAGTTGATTACAAGGCAACGGCTAAAGCAAGCGAAGTTAGCATAGACTCGGCTTGGCAAATGAGTTACAAAAGACAGTTGGAAGTTTATCAGTGGCTGCTTAGACAAAACGGTTTTCAGGTTAGCGACACTGGCTACTTCGTTTACACGAATGGTCGAATGGATCTTGATGGATTTAACGACAGGGTTGAGTTTGTTACTAAATTGATTCCGTATAAAGGCGATGATGGCTGGATTGAATCGATTTTAATTAGAATGAAACAATGCATGGAAAGCGATGATATGCCACCAGTCGGACAGGCTGCAATGGGTGGCGAGTGTGATTTTTGCGCCTATGCAAGATCGAGAACGGAACTAACGCTAAATACACTTAAGATAAAAACTAAAACCAAACAGTGATTTCTTAGGTTATAATGTAGCCCATGTTAGATATCCAGTTCATAAGAGACAACCCAGAGCTTGTAGCAGAAAAGGCCCGCCAAAAGGGTTACGTCGTAGATGTAACTCAGCTTTTAGGTTTTGATAAAGAAAGACGTGAGCTACTCAACCAAGCCGAAGATTTAAGAAAAAAACGAAACGAAATAGCCTCAGCTAACAAAGGCCAGAGGCCAAGTGAAGAACAGGTTGAAGAAGGACGAAAAATTAAAGAGGAACTAGCCGATCTTGATCCTAAGCTAGACTCCATAAGTCTTGAATTCAACGAGCTGCTTAAGCATGTCCCAAATATGCCACTTGAGGATGTACCGGTTGGAGCAAGCGAAGATGAGAATGTTGTTGTTAAGCAATGGGGGAAAAAACCTGAGTTTGATTTTGAACCAAAGAATCACTGGCAAATTGGTGAAGCAAAAGGCTGGATAGACAAAGAAAGAGCTACCAAAGTTGCTGCTTCAAGATTCGTTTATTTAAAGGGTGACTTAGTCCTAATGGAGTTTGCGCTGTGGCAGTTTGCTCTTAGCAAACTGACTGACGAGAACGTGATTAAAGAACTTATAAGTGCCAACAAGCTGGACGTTAGCCCAAAAGCATTTATACCCGTATTGCCTCCAGCAGTTGCAAAGAAAGAAGTTTTTGAAGCTACTGGCAGACTCAATAAAGAAGAGCAGACTTATAAGATTGAAGATGAAGATCTATGGTTAAATGCCAGCGCTGAACACACACTTGCGCCTATGCACTTAAACGAGATTTTAAATGAGGCCGACCTACCACTCCGTTATGTTGGCTACACGACTGCCTTTAGAAGAGAAGCCGGAACTTACGGCAAGGACATGGAAGGCATACTAAGACTGCATCAGTTTAATAAGCTTGAAATGGAAAGCTTTACTACTCCAGATAAATCACTTGATGAGCATTTTCTTATGGTTGCAATACAGGAGTATTTAATGCAGCAACTTGAGTTGCCCTACCAACTGCTTAATAAGTGTACGGCAGATATAGGATTTCCAAATGCCAAGGGAATGGATATTGAAGTCTGGCTGCCAGGTCAAGACAAGTACCGCGAAACTCATACAGCAGACTACATTACAGACTTTCAAGCTCAAAGCATGAAGACAAGAGTTCGTCTTAAAGACGGAAGCGTAGTTCTCGCTCATACTAATGATGCAACGGCATTTTCAGAGAGACCTCTAATAGGCATAATTGAAAACTTCCAAACTGCTGAAGGAAATGTAAAAGTACCCGATGTGCTTCAGCCATTCATGGGTGGAAAAACAGTAATATAGCTTGCATACGCATTAGCAACTAGGGCGTATAATATTAATCAGTTCTTTAGTTCTTTCAAATGAACCTGATTAATAACCGATATACAAAAAAGGAGGTAAAAAATGCTGCAACGCTTTGAACTCAGCGGCGTGCATACGTCTATAGATAAATCTTTAAACAAATATACAACCAAGAAACTGGGTGGACTCGATAAATATTTACCACGCAATTGCCGCGACATTGCCCATGCCGAAGTTACTTTAAAAGAGAATAAGTCACAGACTAGTAATAACTGTACCTGCGAGGTTAATCTGCAGTTACCCCATCAGATAATCAATATTAAAGAAAGCTCGATCAACATGTACGCTGCCGTAGATATAGTTGAAGCTAAGCTTAAACTTCGTCTGCAAAAGTACAAAGATTCGTATAGTAGTAGATCAAGGCGTCATCTTATTGGTCGTTTTTCAAGGAAAATGGCCTGAGAAGACATATTATTTCATTAAAATATTCGCTTTTAAGAAGATAAACCAGTATAATTGTGTGGTATAAATGCTGTATCGATTTGATGTGGCAAAAAGAGACTATCACTGTAAATTATAGGGGTATAAATACCCGAGGGACTGATGAATATTGTCTTTAAGAAGATATTGGGCGATCCGCAAGCAAAGTCTGTTAAGCGCTTAAGAAAGCGCGTTAGAGCAGTTAATGAACTTGCCGATAAATATAAGAAAATGTCAGATAAGCAGCTTAAAGAGCAAACTGCCGTTTTAAAGAAGAGGCTTGAAAAAGAATCTTTGGACGCAATTTTACCTGACGCATTTGCGGTCGTAAGGGAAGCGGCTACAAGGACTTTGAAGCAACGTCACTTTGATGTGCAGCTGATTGGTGGCATGGTACTTCACGAAGGTAATGTAGCAGAAATGAAAACTGGTGAAGGTAAAACTTTAGTAGCAACTCTGCCGGTCTATTTGAATGCTCTTACAGGCAAAGGTGTGCACGTCGTGACGGTCAACGACTATCTAGCTCAACGAGACTCGGGCTGGATGGGCAATATCTATAACTTTCTAGGTCTAACAAACAGTGTGATCATAGGTGATCACAGCTACATTTTTGATCCAGAATTTGTTAATAAGGATCATGAAGACGAAAAATTCAGGCATCTTAGACCATGTACAAGACAGGAAGCCTACGCTGCAGATATTACTTATGGAACAAATAACGAGTATGGTTTTGATTACTTAAGAGACAACATGGTTAAAGAAGAGGACCAGCTTAGACAAAGAGATCTTCATTATGCCCTAGTTGACGAAGTTGACTCAATCTTGGTTGATGAAGCCAGAACCCCACTTATTATTAGCGCTCCAAGCGTGACTAGTGGTACGGCTTACGCTCAATTCTCAAAAGTAGTGCGTCAGTTACAAAAAGACAAGCATTACGAAACCGACGAAAAGAGAAAGACGGTCATATTAACCGATGCCGGTACAGAGAAAATTGAAAAGATACTATCAATAGACAATCTATATGGCAGCGACAACATTAGGACTATTTATCACTTGAACCAAGCTTTAAGAGCTCAAGGTCTATTTAATAGGGACAAAGACTACGTTGTCACTAAAGAAGGCGAAGTAGTTATTGTCGATGAGTTTACAGGACGTTTGCTCGCTGGACGACGTTACAATGAAGGTCTTCACCAGGCTATAGAAGCTAAAGAAGGCGTTGAAGTTCAGGAAGAAAGCATGACTCTTGCAACAATATCTTTCCAGAACTACTTCCGCTTGTATGACAAGCTAGCCGGTATGACTGGTACTGCTATGACCGAGGCAGAAGAGTTTCACCAAATATACAAGCTTGATGTTGTTGAAGTGCCAGCGAATAGGCAAATTACAAGAATTGACCGCACCGATAGGATATATCGAACAGAGCAAGCTAAGTTTAAAGCCATCGCACAAGAAGTTAAGGCTCTTCATATCAAGGGCCAACCAGTCCTTATTGGTACGGTTTCTATTGAGAAAAACGAAGTCCTGGGTAACTTGCTTAAGAAGGCCGCTATACCTCATCAGGTATTGAATGCTAAGAACAATGAGAGAGAAGCTTCAATTGTTTCTAAGGCTGGTGAAAAGGGCGCTGTCACTCTTGCAACCAACATTGCTGGTCGTGGAACTGACATTGTTCTAGGTGATGGTGTAAAAGACTTAGGTGGACTATTCGTTCTAGGATCAGAAAGACATGAGTCTAGACGAATTGACAACCAGCTTAGAGGTCGAGCAGGACGACAAGGCGACCCTGGCATAACTCAATTCTTTGTCAGTACCGAGGATGATTTAATGCGCATCTTCGGTGGCGAAAAAATCGGATCAGTTATGACTAAGCTCAGTTCTGCCGATGATACGCCAATTGAAAATAGGTTAATCAGTCGTAGTCTTGAAGGGGCTCAGAAGAAAGTTGAAGGTTTCCACTTTGACCAACGAAAGAATGTTGTTCAGTATGACGATGTCATGAACCGTCACAGAAAGGCGATCTATTCGATGCGAAAAGAGATCCTTCAGTCTAAGGACATTAGTAAGCGTATAAAAATATTTATCAATGAAGAAGCGCACGAGCTAGTCACTTCACCTCTTGCAACATCTGATCAATTCGAAGATATAATTCGAGAAGTGTACGGCCTTGAAGAAAAGACTCTAGATAAGTTATTTGATTCTGATGCTGATAAATTTGAGAAAGTTCTAAAGGAAGATGCGCTCACATTCTACAAAGAAAAGAAGACATCTTTTGGTGAAGATATATTGCACAAGATCGAAAGAGATATATATCTTCAGGTTCTAGACAACTTATGGATGCAGCACTTAGAAAACATGGATCACCTTAGAGAGGGGATTCACTGGATGAGTGTTGGTCAGCAAGATCCATTGGTTGAGTATAGACGACGCGGACAACATCTCTTCGATGATATGCAGAATACCCTTAGGCATGACGTATTGATGCACATATTCCATGCTGAACCAATCTCGCAAGAAGACCTAGACAAGGCTATTGAGACAGAATTAACCAGAGCTGCTCGAGGCTCTGTCGATAATGCTTCTCAGATTGAAACAAGTGAAACTGAGTTCCAAGCCGAGGATTTTGAACGTAAAAACGATCCCCAGGTATCCAGGAAGAAGGCAGTTTCTTCAGTTAAAAAAGCTCGCAAGAATGAGCGCAAAAGAAAAACTGCCGCTAAACGACGAAAGAAATAAGAGCGGTCTACCTTATTCCATATATGCGTCACACAATTACCGAGATAAACCTTAAAAACGGATCCAAAGGACTACTTGTACATATACCTAATGCTTCTGTGATGACGTTTGACTTTGATTTTAGAGCAGGCGAGTATCTAGTTGATCCTAAAAAATGGGAAGTACCACACCTTATGGAACACGTGCTTTTAGGTGCTAATGAGCTTATACCTAAGGCTCGCGATTTCCAAGCCGAACTAGAAAAGAACGGTGCTTATTCAAATGCCACGACAGGCGTTTACGACATTAGTTACGAAGCGGAATGTGCTGATTTTGAGTGGGATAGAGTTCTAGGATTAATGCTAGTAGCAATTACCAAACCTTTGTTTTTGGAAGAAGAATTCAAGGCAGAGTTTGGCAATGTTCAAGAAGAAATGGCAGCCAGAAGCAACAGTCATTTCAGGCGACTAAGTCTTGAAATGAGACAAAGCCTAGGCTTATATGCCAAAACAGATGCAGAGAGACTAGAACTCATGAATAACGTCTCAATTAATGACGTCAGAGATCACTATACCAAGACGCATTTTGCGCCCAATATGCGCTTTGTTATTGCCGGTAACATAAATGCTAGCCGTAAGAGTTCAATAACGTCTCTAATAGAGGCGATAGATCTGCCAAGTAGTGGCGTAAGGTTCGATCTCCCGCCTGAAAGTCCTAAGAAGCTGGATAAGCCCGTCTATATTTCTAATGACACGGTTGAAAACCTATACTTTTATATAGACACATTTATCCAAAGACGCTTAACTGATCCTGAGACAGACTCATTAAGCCTAGTTAATACGATGTTAACCGAAACCCTTTATTCAAAGATTCTTGGAACAGCCAGAGAAAGAGGCTTAGTCTACGGCATGAACTCCGGCCTGAGTCATACCCAGGCTGCAAGCAACTGGTGGTTTGGAGCCCAAGTATCAGATAAAAACGCCGCTCCTTTGCTTAAGATAGTCGTTGAAGAGCTTAACAATGTTTTAGAAGGCAAGATAGCCGAGAGCGATATTAAAGTGACAAAACAGTATGCTCTGGGGCGTTTCCAACGTAGTGCTCAAACAGTTGGCGGTACCGCGGGTGGGTATGCCGGCCGCTACTTTTTTGACGACGTAATTGAAGACTATTACAGAGTGCCTGAGAGAATTAAAAACGTTAATAAGCAGCAGATAGTTGAAGTTGCCAGGTCGCTCTTTGCCGATAACATATGGGGCTTTGGCGTTCTTGGAAATTGTGGCGAAGGTTTTGTTGGCGACTTGCAAAATAAGCTTTCTCCTCTGTGGGCTCAACCTATTATCTCGCCCAAATTATCAAAATAAGTTATCAAGTAGCGCTGATATACTAAGGTTTGTATATGGATGATCTAGCTAAATCAATTAATGACTTAAAAGACCAGATTGACAGCAGTGTTAATAGGTTAAATATTCATGCTTTAGCAAAAGAGCTAGCTGAGCTAACTAAGCAGAGTCAAGAACCTGGCTTTTGGGACGAACCAGCACAAGCTCAAGCTAAAATGAAACAAATAGCTAAGCTGGATTCTAGAACCAAACCTTGGTTAGAACTAGAGAAGGCAACCAATGATTCGCTAGAACTATTAAACCTTGATGACGATGATTTAAAACCAGAGCTAAATACTCAAATTAAGCAGCTTGAAAAGAAATTCGACGACCTTAAGGAGGAACTTAAGCTCGACGGCCCGTATGATGACCACTCGGCCATCCTTAGTATATTTGCCGGAGCAGGCGGAACAGACGCACAAGATTGGACAAAAATTTTGTTCAGAATGTACAGCCGATATTTTGAAAAAAGCGACTGGAAATACATTGTTATTGAAGAATCACCTGGTGAAGAAGCCGGCCTAAAAAGCATAACTGTGGAAGTTGATGGTAACTATGCCTATGGCAAACTAAAAGGGGAGCAGGGGGTTCATAGACTGGTAAGACTTAGTCCTTTCAATGCTGATAACTTACGTCAGACCAGTTTTAGTAAGGTTGAAATAATGCCTCTCATAGACAAGCCGACTGACCTCGAAATAGATGACAAAGATTTGAAAATAGATGTTTATAGAAGCGGTGGTCATGGTGGCCAAAGTGTAAATACTACGGACTCAGCCGTTCGGATAACCCATATTCCAAGTGGAGTAACGGTAGCGATTCAAAACGAAAGGTCTCAGCTACAAAACAGAGAAACGGCAATGACTATTTTAAGATCCAGATTAGCTCAACTACAGCTAGAACAGCATCTAGAGAAGCTGAATGACCTTAAAGGGCCAAACCAGTCGGCTGAATGGGGCAATCAGATAAGAAGCTACGTGCTCCACCCTTACAAGCAGGTCAAAGATCTAAGAACAAAACACGAGACAAGTGATCCTGATTCGGTATTAGATGGTAATCTTGAACCGTTTGTGCAGGCCTATTTGGATCAAAATTTAAGTCAGAATTAGGTTATATAAAGACTCAATAAAGCCTGACAGGACTCAATATCCTTATGGTATAATTGCTCTTAATGATTCTGTTGGACAGGGTGACAAAAACATATCCGAGATCGGAAGGTTCAGCGGCATTAGACCGTATAACTTTGAACGTCGATCCCAAGGAGTTTGTAATAGTTGTAGGCCAGAGTGGTGCAGGTAAGACCACTTTATTAAGGCTACTTACTCGAGAGGAACGTCCAACTTCGGGCAAAATTATTATTGGTGGTATAGATTACGATAAGCTCAAAGACAAAGAAATACCCCTGTTGAGACGAAAAATAGGTGTAGTTTTTCAGGATTTCAAGCTTTTGCCAAATAAGACCGTGTTTGAAAATGTTGCGTTTGCGCTTGAGATTGTCGGCGTTAGCAATAAAGAGATAAGACATACCGTGCCAAAAGTGCTAGACATAGTTAATCTAAGAGGCAAAGAAGATTCCATGCCTAGGCAATTATCTGGTGGAGAACGTCAGCGTGTAGCCATAGCAAGAGCCATAGTGAGGCAGCCACGCATACTTGTGGCCGATGAACCCACGGGCAACTTGGACCCTAAGCATGCCTGGGATGTTATCAAGGTTCTAGAGAAAATTAACCGTTATGGCACGACAGTTCTTTTAACTACCCATAATCAGGAGATAGTTAATAAGCTCAAGCGCCGAGTTATTACACTCAAAGATGGCAAAGTAGCAAGCGACAGAGCAAACTCAGGCTATAAATCATGAACCGAAGATTAATAACTTTGTCCCGTATCTTTCAGACCGGGGCAGTCAATTTTGTAAGAAACATCAGCCTTGCCATAGCGGCAATGGCAGTGATGGTGGTAACTTTAACTATCGTATTATTCTCCTTGATAACAAATGCGACTTTTAAAAATACCGTAACCCAGATTACCAACAAGATTGACGTGTCGGTTTTCTTGAAAGATACCGTTACCCCGGCTCAAACTACCGTGTTACTATCTCAACTAAAAGGACTACCAAACGTTAAAGCCGTTCAATATCTCAATAAGACTCAAGTACTCCAGCAATATGAACAGCAAAATGCTAGCAACAAACAACTAGCGACTGCAATCGGTCAGACTTCTAATCCTTTGCCATCAACTATCCTGATTAAGACTTACGATCTTAATAAGATTCAGAGCATCAAAGCTTTTCTGGTTCAGCCTGCCAATGCCGCTCTTCAGTCTAATGCCCCAAGCTATAGCGGTGACCAAGAGACAGCGATCAATAAGATTACTCATGCCACAGATATTCTAAGAGAAGTTGGAATAGTGGCTATTATCGTATTTGTTATTATTTGTGCGTTGATCATATTTAACACCATACAAATGGCTATTTTTAACCGTAGAGACGAAATCCAGATCATGCGTCTTTTGGGTGCTTCAACGAATTACATACGTGGCCCATTTGTAGTCGAGAGTACGATATATGGTATTTTATCGGCCGCTATTTCTGTAGCTATAATCGATGCAGCTTTTGTAACAGCTAGTAATGCTTTGCAAGCAAGCGCTCTTGGTCTGCTCGATATAAGCTATGCGAATAGTTTTTTCAAGAGTCATTTTTTTGAGCTATTGGCTATTCAAATTCTGCTTGGTATAGTATTAGGAGCGGTTTCTTCTATTATTGCGACACACCGTTACTTGAAATTCAAAACGAAATAACAGCTTAAATTTAACCCTAAGGTAAACCTAAACCTTTAAAGGTCAAAGGATATTTTAGGGCTCTTTAATTCTTTATAGAGACTATTAAATACATCTAACCAGGAGGGTGGGCAATCTTGACCAAATATGCTAATCTACTAAATAGCGTAAGCAAAAACAAAATTATGCCAAAACTAAAAAAGAGCAACAAACATTTTTTCAGTGCCTCCTCGAAAAAAGCGAAACAGGTTAGTTTTCTTGCGGTCATGGTTTCTGCTTTGGCGGTTGGCAGTATTCCTCGTATCGTTAATGCCGTCAGTTGTAGCAGCGTGTCTAGCTGTCAGTCACAAATTAGTAGCTTAAGTAATCAAAGTGCGAGCGCCAAGCAATCTGTTAGTAGCCTTCAGTCTCAGGCTCAAAGTTATCAAGGAACTATCTCTGCTTTAGACGCACAAATCAGCAGCATACAGAACTCAATCAGCAGCAACGAAGCTAAAAGAAATAGCCTGGAGCAGCAAATAACTGTTGATCAGGCTGAAATAGCCGCTAAAAAATCTACTTTATCAGACGATATTACAACCATGTACGTTAATGGCCAAATGACTACCATAGAAGAGCTGGCAACTAGCAAGAATTTAAGTGATTATGCCGACAGGCAAGAGTACCAGACGGTAGTCCAAAACCAGTTAAGCGACATAGTTACACAAATCAATGCCTTAGAAGCTTCTTTGCAAGCCAATAAAACCCAAGTAGATAATCTTTTAACCACAGAACAAACTCAAAATAGCCAGTTGTCTAGCGCCGAAGCTCAGCAGCGGGCATTACTTGGTTATGATCAATCTCAACAAGCTTCTTACAATCAACAGATCTCGGCAAACAGCTCTAGTATTTCTCAACTAGATGCTAATCTTACTGCGCTAAATGATGCTGGCAGCTCATCAATAATTACTGGCAGCACTTGTGGCGGTGGTTACCCAACCTCAACTCCAAGCTCAACCGCCCCTGGAACTTATTGGGGATGTAATCAGCCCCAAGACAACACCACAGATAACTGGAATATGGATAACAGGGAATGCGTAAGCTACACAGCCTATATGGTTCAAACCCACTATGACATTTCAACTTCCGGTTGGGGCAATGCTTACCAATGGGTAACAGCTGCTGAAAGTCATGGTTATACCGTGGATCAGACACCGTCACCAGGCGCAATTGCCATTCGTGGTCGTGACTATAGCGAAGCGGGGGATGTCGGACATGCCATGTATGTCGTGGCGGTTAACGGCTCTAACAGTATTACGGTTGACGAATACAACGAGCACTACAACGGTACTTTTGATGAACGTACATTTGATCCAGGCAGTTATGCTTCTCGTGGTGGCATATACTACATCCACTTCGATTAGTAGCAATATATTAAAAGAGCAGATTAGTCGTTGTATTTAAGCATAATAGACAACTAGACCGAGCCTTTATTTGCTATAATTAATGTTAATGAATAAAAAAGTGAAGAAGGCGGCTGTTCATGTCTGGTCGCCAAGAGATAAGCGTGTCTATTACGCACGTAACATACTTTTAATTATCGTTATTTTTGGACTGGGATTATTTATTGGCGATGGCCGAATCAACTTAAGCGGAAGCTCACAGCAATCTCTAAATGGAAGCTTGCCTAGGCAGCTTGATTACAGTTCAGTTAATAAGGTCTACCAGGCTCTTATAGATAACTATGACGGCAAATTAAGCCAAACACAGCTACTCAATGGATTAAAAGAGGGCTTAGCCCAGTCTACAAATGATCCTTATACTGAATACTTCACCGCAAAGGAGGCCCAGAGCTTTAATGGTGAGCTTAACAATGCTTTCAGTGGTATAGGAGCCGAGTTGAGCGAGACGCAGGGCAATTTAGAAGTTATATCACCAATTGCTGGCTCACCAGCAGATAAGGCAGGACTCAAGCCTAAAGACATCATTAGTGAAATCAATGGCGTAAGTACTTCTGGCATGTCTGTCGATACGGGCGTAGACAAGATTAGAGGCAAGGCTGGCACAACTGTTAACTTGCAGGTAATTCGTGGTGCACAAACACTGAGCTTTAGTATCAAGAGAGAAAATATCGATGCGCCAAGCGTAAATACCAAGATACTGCCTGGCAACATAGGCTATATGTCTATCTCTAGTTTTGCTGATGACACGTCCAGCTTGAGCCAAAAGGCTGCAGCCCAGTTTAAGGCAGAAAATGTCAAAGGTATAGTCCTTGACTTGAGAGATAACCCAGGCGGACTGGTTGACGCTGCTATTCATGTTTCAAGCCTATGGCTTAAACCTGGACAAGAAGTAATGCAGGAAAAGCGGGGAACAGACGTTGTAGGGACGGAGAATGCATTAGGGGGCGATGTCTTAAACGGTATTCCTACTGTGGTTCTGATTAATTCAGGCAGTGCCAGCGCTTCAGAAATTACAGCCGGTGCCCTACATGATAACGGCGATGCTTACCTAATTGGTCAAAAGAGCTTTGGTAAAGGCGTCTACCAGGCAGTTGTTTGTATTACCGGTAAAGAGAAATCCAACGGTACATGTCCATCAGACGAGCTTAAGGTCACAATAGGCAGTTGGTACAGACCCGATGGTCAAAATATCAATCACAAGGGAATCAAACCTGATCAAGCAGTTCCGTTAACTGACCAGGACATTTCTAGCGGTACTGATACTCAGCTCAATGCTGCTGAAACATATTTAAATAGTAAATAATCTGCACTAAGACTTGCCAAACAGAGACAACGTTGATAGCATTAGTGCCATAAGCGAGGTAACCAAGTAGTGGCTGAAAAGGCGGCTAAGTATGTTTTTGTGACGGGCGGTGTTCTTTCCGGTTTAGGAAAGGGAATAACGGCCGCCTCAATTGGCAACCTCTTAAAGGCTCGTGGCCTGAAGGTCAACCTTCAAAAATGCGATCCTTATCTTAATGTTGATGCCGGGCTTCTTAACCCTCGCGAGCATGGTGAGTGCTTTGTTACTAAAGATGGAGCAGAGACAGACCTAGACCTAGGTCACTATGAGCGATTCGTTGACGAGGAAATGACCTCTGTAAGCAGCCTCATGAGCGGCAGAGTATTACTAAAACTTATTCAAGATGAAAGAGAAGGCAAGTTTGATGGTGATGACGTTCAGATCATCCCTCATCTTACTGGAGCTATACAGGATTGGATCATTAATGCTGGCAAAGGCTTTGATATTCACATTGTTGAAATTGGCGGTACGGTTGGAGACTATGAGTCGTTATCATTTATTGAAGCGATTCGTGAGCTTGGTATAAGAGTTGGTTTAGATAAGTGTGTTTACGTTCATGTTGTCTACTTGCCATACCTAAACGCGAGTAACGAAACAAAGACCAAGCCAGCGCAGAACTCAGTCAGGGAGCTAAGGGGCTTAGGCATAGCTCCAGACATACTCGTATGTCGTAGCGAGCAGCCTGCCAGCCAATCCGCTATCGATAAACTCAGCTTATTTAGCGGTGTTCCTTCTGAGTCTATTGCAGCACTACCAAATGCCGCCAGTATATATGAGGTTCCGATTACAATCGAAGAAGCTGGCATGGCCGATTCAATTACAAAACACTTAGGCCTTAAACTTCCTAAACCTGATCTAAAGGACTGGCGTATCGTCGTAGATAAAGCGACCACCAAATATGACAAAACGTTGAAGGTTGGCTTTGTAGCTAAGTATATGGACAACACAGACACATATATGTCTGTGTTTGAGGCGCTTAAGTCAGCTGCCTGGCACAATGGCCGTAATGTTGAAATAACTTGGATAGACGCGTCTAATTTTGATGAAGAAGGCAAAGATATTACTAAGGAGCTTAAAGGTTATGACGGGATTGTAGTTCCGGGAGGGTTTGGTCAACGTGGCTTAGAAGGAAAGATTAAAGCTGCCCAATACGCTATGTCGAGCAAAGTACCTTACTTAGGCCTTTGCCTAGGGCTACAGATGGCAGTTATAGCAGCTGCAAGGAATGCGGGCATTGAAGACGCTACTACATTTGAGCTTAATCCAGATTCAAAGAACTTGATTATTAATACTATGGCCGACCAGGTTGGTAAACACATGACTGGCGGAACTATGCGTCTAGGCAACTACAACTGCCACTTAGAAGACGAAAGTTTAGCTGCTAAGGTTTATGGCACTAAGGATATCGTAGAACGTCATCGCCACAGAGGTGAGTGTAATAATGACTATCGTGATAAATATGAAGCTTGGGGAATTAAGGCAACCGGCATTAATAAGGATAATAATCTGGTTGAGATTATAGAAGGAGTGAACCACCCATTCTTGCTAGCCAGTCAATTCCACCCTGAATTTAAGAGCCGTCCAAATCGACCACACCCAATGTTTGACGGTTTTATTAAAGCTCTAAAATAAGTCTTGCATTGGTTGTACAATACAGCCAGTTGGTTTAACATAAGCCTTATGGAATCCAACGCAACTTCTCCATTACAAGACTTCCAGCCACCGCTTCATCCCAAGCGCATCTTAATGGTTGAAGACGACGACAATCTGGCTAATGTCTATTTGATGCGTTTGCAGGCAGAGGGTTTTGACGTTCGGAGAGTAGGTAACGGCGAAGATGCTTTAGCCGAAGCCATAAACTATAAGCCAGACCTAATCTTACTCGATGTCATGATGCCTAAATTAAGTGGCTTTGACGTCTTAGACATTATTAGAAATACTCCTGAAACCGCTAACTTAAAAGTTGTTATGCTAACTGCATTAAGCCAGGAAAGTGACCAGGTTAGGGCAAAGGCCTTGCAGGTTGACGAGTATCTTATAAAGTCTCAAGTTGTTATTTCAGATGTCATAGAACATATAAAGCATCAGCTTAATATGTCTTAGATTTAAGAAAAAAATTATTATTTAACAGATACGATAGTTCGGCTAACTGAGCGGCCGCTAAACAAACGTACTTTTCGCTTTTCGTATCCAACTATACCGTCTTTGTGAGCATGTATAGTAAAATTGCGGCTCATTTTTGTACCAGGACCAGGGCGCTTAGTCATACCAACTTGACGGACAATAACTTGACCAACCTTGACTGGTTGACCACCATAAAGTTTAACTCCAAGTCTTTGACCTGGGCTATCGTGAACGTTTTTGGCTGTACCGCCGGCTTTTACGTGACTCATAATTCTACTTCCTGGTTAATAATAGAAGCTCTCGGGCAACAATTTGATCAGATCTGTAATAGATCAATTTGTCGTTACCTAAGCGCTCAAAACTTAATCGATTATAGCCCAAATCGCTTATCTGGTCAATAAGGGGTAAGTGTTTAAATTCATTTTGTCTTATTTGCCACGCTGGAACAGCTATGCATAAACGAAAGCCACTCTTAATTTGGGTAGCTAAGCTGGCTAAAAACTGTTTAGTAATCTCGTTCGATTCGCTAATAACATCATTAAGTTTGTCGGTTTGGGGGACGGTAGATAGCGGTTGACCCAAGAAGAGTTCGCTGGCAATAAAATTAAAATCACCATCCCAGTTAGTTGTAGTGGCATCTAAAACTTCAAGCTTGTCGTCTCGATCGTTTAGCTTGTACACTTTTTTGAGCCAAGCTAAATTCTCTTTACTGTAGTCGACCATTCGTCGCATTACGTCACTGCCGTATACGTCGTAACCCATGAGCAATGCTTCTTGTAAGACAACTCCTGTTCCGCAAAATGGATCAAGAATTGTCTGGCCCAAATTGGGCTGCGGTATTTCCTTATCGGCAGGGATGTCACAGATTGATTCTAATTTGTCTTTGGGTATTTCACCGACTGCCAGGTTGATGATAATTTGCGCTAATTTAGGTGGTAACATACCAACCTTTGCGTCACGTTTTGGTCTTTGCCGGTCTCTTAGCGTATACGACTCAATATCCTGGACCATAACCGTTTGCGCAACTATAGTCTTATCGCGTCCTTTGATTATTACAAGTTCCCAGCCAGTTGGACTACATAGACCATTATGAATGACCTGCGCGCTATTAAGTTCAGCTTCTTTATTAGGTATTAGACGAACTGAACGGCCAGTTGCTTGGATGGCTTTCTTTAACTTAAGTCCTGAAGCCATAATGGCTGAGGGTCTCCTGTTAAAACCTATTAGACTAAGACCCAATTTCATTTTGCCTTCGGGCATAGACGTGGATTGTTTAGGAGCAGCATCAATAAGAAAGTCTTCAATCTCGGTCCAATCCCTAGATTCAAGCGAGGTCAGGATTTTACAGAACTTTAGGCTACCTCCTAGTCTTTTGAAAGTGAGCAGACAGGGATCGACATCGACAATAACGGCCTTGTCGTTAACTATTTCTAATTTATCTTTGCCGTAAATACTTTCCAGCTCGGCAATGCCAAGTTCTGGCTGTCGTCCTAATATTAATAAACTCCGCATCACTTACAGTGTACAAGTTTAGACCTATCAGGTACATAAATAATGCGCTTCGTCTCTGCTAATGTAGATCTAGTTGATATAATCAGGTCATGCAAGAACAAACATGGTTTAGAAAAAATTGGAAACTTGTCGTTAATATACTGACATTTTTTGCTCTTGTTTTGCTCATTGTTCTTAGTCGACATCAAATTGGCGCGACTATTACGAACCTAGGGCATGTACACGCATGGGTGTTATTACTGATTATTCCAATTGAAGCTTTAAACTATCATGCCCAGGCTAAAATCTATCAACGTTTATTTGATATTGTCGGCAATAAGCTGGACTACAAATTCCTTTATAAGGCTTCGCTGGAGCTTAACTTCGTTAATCACGTCTTTCCTAGTGGCGGTGTGACGGGCCTATCGTATTTCAGTTTAAGAATGCGTAAGGGTGAAGATCTTACACCCGGTAAGGCTAGTCTAGTACACCTTATTAAATTAACTCTTTACGTTGTTGCTTATGAGATTATTTTAATTTTTGGAGTGTTTGCTTTAGCCATTAACGGCAGAGCCAATAATATAGTAATTTTGGTTGCCAGCTCATTATCTACATTGCTTATAGTTGGTACGCTGTTTTGTGCTTACATAGTTGGCAGCAGGCACAGGATTAATGGTTTCTTTACTACTTTAACCAAGATAGTTAATTATTTGATTCATATAGTTAGGCCTAAGAATAAGGAAGCTATTAATATTAAAGCTGCGCGTAGCTTATTTGATGATTTTCACGAAAACTACCAAGATATTAAGCACAACTTTTCAAGACTTAAATCACCGTTCTATTACTCGATCTTAGCTGACGTAACGGAAATAGGCGCTGCTTATATTGTCTATATAGCCTTCGGAAAACCGATAAACATTGGCGCAGTCATTCTGGCTTACGGTATAGCCAACTTCGCTGGACTTATATCTGTTGTACCTGGTGGTTTTGGCATCTACGAAGCACTGATGACGGCGGTACTAGCAAGTACTGGTGTGCCTCCAGGCATAAGCTTGCCAGCCACGATTATGTATAGGTTTCTCAATACCCTTTTACAAATACCTCCTGGCTACTACTTGTACCAACGCACTCTCAAGCGAGGTGGTATGTCTCCGGTTGAGAGGATTGATGTATGAACGAAGAACTAAGTTTCAGCGTTAGCGAATTTGTCGATGTCTTCAACCAAACAATAGACTTTGCTTACCCCGGAGTCACGATAGTAGGTGAGCTTGCTAACCTACGAATTAGTAAGAATAAGTGGGTCTATTTTGATCTAAAAGACGAAGCTTCAACACTGAAGTTTTTCGGCAGTGTCCATAGGCTTCCCGGACCGCTTGAAGACGGTATGATACTTAAAGTAAAAGGCCAGCCCAGACTGCATAACCTCTATGGTTTTAGCGTTAACGTGCTTAGCATGCAGCCAGCAGGAGAAGGAAGTATACGTAAAGCCGCGGCTTTGCTTGAGGCTAAACTAGCCAAAGAAGGCTTATTCGACGAATCACGTAAACGTGCAATATCTCATCCACCAGAAAGAGTAGCTTTGATTACATCTGATCAATCTGCTGCTTATGCCGACTTCATAAAAATATTAAATGCCAGATGGCAGGGTGTTGAGGTTGATTTAATTAACGTCCAAGTTCAAGGCGAAATTGCTCCGACACAAATAGTCTTAGCTCTAGAAGAGTTTAACGCTTCGGCGAAAGCTTATGATGTAGTCGTGCTTATACGAGGAGGCGGAAGCGCTGAAGATCTAGCTGCTTTTAGTACTGAGCAGGTAACTCGAGCAGTTGCAGCTAGCCGTATACCTACTCTTGTAGCGATTGGCCATGAAATAGATGTATCTCTTGCTGAGCTGGCGGCAGATAGACGTGCCAGTACTCCGAGCAATGCAGCAGAGTTGCTTGTACCTGATAGAAACCAGGTTAGCTCAGAGCTTAAAGATCTGAAAGGATACGTCAGCGATCGGCTTAAGAATTGGCTCGAACAAGTTAGAAGAGATATGACCCGAACCAGAATTGATACTGAAAGCAGAGTATTTAGAATTCTCGAGAGCGAAAAATCCAGGCTTAGTAGTCAGCTTAGTCTAGTTGCGGCTTATAACCCTGAAGCAGTCCTAAAAAGAGGTTATGCCATTGTCAGACTTGGCAACGATACTCTTCGCAGTGCGGATCAAGTCAAGCCTGATGATATAGTTGATGTAAGATTATCTAAAGGTAAGTTTAAGGCCAAGGTAGAGTAGTTTATGTCAGATAAGAAACATGTTTCGTACAAGGATAGAAGAGAAGAACTTGATAAAGCCATCACTAAACTTCAGTCGGATGATTTGGACGTTGATGAGGCATTAGACCTTTATAAAAAGTCACAAGATCTCATAAAAGAATTAGAAGAATATCTCGCTAAAGCCGAGAATACTATTAATAAATATAAAACTAAACTCGAAGACTAGATCGTGATAGTTTTATTCATATTGGTTGCACTAGTGTTGCTTTGCTTTTGTGGAGTTATAATCTTTGGCGCACCTTATTTACCAACCCTGAAGCCTCAGATACAGACAGCTTTTGATCTCGCCCAGTTAAAAGAAGGGCAGACTATGTTGGAGCTTGGTTGTGGTGATGGTCGTGTTATTTTGGCGGCTGCTAGGCAAGGGATAAAGGTGATTGGTTACGAGCTTAACCCAATACTGGCCCTAGTGGCTTGGTTAAGAACGAGACGTTATCGAAAAAATGTCACGATAGTCTGGGGCAATTTTTGGAATAAGACTTGGCCAGAAACAGATGTAATCTTCGTATTTCTTTTAGGAAAATACATGGATAAATTGAATAAAAAATGTGTTCAATACCCTTACAAACCACTTAAACTTGTTAGTTTTGCCTTTAAGATCAAAGGTAAGCGCCAAGCTGCTGAAAGTAAGGGCGTAATACTCTACGAATATAAGTAGCCTATATCACTAGGGTGTTGCGGCTAATAAGCATATACGATAAGATTAAGATTATGTTAAACCATAACCAAGATGGTGCTTCGACAGGGCTAGTTGTTAGTGTAGTTTGCTTAAGCATTCTTTCTATTGGCCTGGTTATTTTTGCCGTCTGGGCCTACGGTGGCAAACAGGACAACAAGAACAACGTTGACACTAAGGTTACTGCAGCTGTTAATGTAGCTGTCAGTAAGCAAGCGTCGGTCGATAGCGCCAAGTATGCCCAAGCAAGTAAGTTTCCCCTCGATACATATAATGGCCCTGAAGCTTATGGCAGCATTGTTATGCAGTACCCAAAATCCTGGAGTGCGTATCTTAATAGCTACACCAGTGCATCTGGCGGCAATAACAGTACCTCAGTTGTCGACGCTTACTTCAATCCCGAGATAGTACCATCAGTTGCAAATCAGAGCTCAATCTTCGCGGTTAGACTACAGGTTTTAAATCAAAGCTATACCCAATCTCTGCAGACAATACAGCAAGCACAGGGAGTAACTGCGGTAGCTTACACCCTACCCAAGTTACCAGGTGTTGTTGGGGTAGAGGCAACAGGACCAATTGCCGGACAAGACTCAACTTCTGAAACCATGGTTATCTTACCAATAAGGTCAGAAACACTAGAAGTTTGGACAGACGGCACTCAGTATTTAAGTGATTTTAACAATATAATATTACCCAACTTAAGCTTCTCCCCTTAACTAATTTGGTCTATACTGATTCTAGATAAGTGGAAGGGTAAGGCGCGTTCAAAATGCCCGATAACTCCGGCAATAGAGATTCTTTAGATATGTCAGAACACCTCTTACTTGGTGTTGCCGAAGAACTCAAGATGCCTTTAGTGCAGATTGCACGTCTTGCTGAAACAATCATACCTACTACTGAGGACAGTAAAAGTCTCAGGATGATCCAATCTACCGCTGATACAGGCTTGCAACTTATAGACAATTACATCTTGGGTATAAGACTAAGATCAGAGCCGCAACTGTTTGAATTGGAATCTGTTTCTATTTCTTCCATCCTATACGACACAGGCGAGAGGCTAAGCTCACTCGCGAAAAGCTATGGCGTAAACTTGGAACTAAACATTGGCGGCCGTTTTGGGCCTGTCACTGCCAATAAGCAAGCTTTGCAGGCAGCTCTAGTAAGCCTTGGGGCAGCATTGATTGAAGCCTTACCGGCTATGGACGGCAATTTAAACAGGCAACTTTCTCTACAACTGGCCACGCATAGAAGTCGCTATGGAATTGTGGCAGGACTTTACACTGACGCCAGCCAACTTTCTCATAGTTTATTGAGCTCCGGGCGCAAATTAAGTAGTTCTAGAAGCCGACAACCTTTGATTAACCTGACACATACAAGTGGCGCGGGCGTATTTGTTGCCGAGACTATATTAAATGCTATGAATCTTAAGCTAACTGCTAGCAGGCATAGAAATCTTTACGGTATAGCCACAATCCTGACAGCCAATAACCAACTGCAGTTAGTATGAATCAGATACTTTTAGTCGAACCTGATTACAAGCTTGCCCGTATATACAAAAAGGCTCTTGAAGAACATGGCCATACGGTTGATTTAGCTAATACCGCTCAAACTGGAGTTATGTCGGCGGATAACCAGAAACCGGATTTGGTGATTCTAGAACTGCAGCTAGTTGAGCATTCAGGGATAGAGTTCCTGTATGAGTTTAGATCTTATAACGAATGGCAAGGTATACCAGTTATCGTGCATAGTCAGGTTCCCCCAGGTGAGTTCAATGGCAGTTGGCAGGTTCTAACAGATGAACTTGGTGTTCAAGAATATATGTATAAGCCAAAAACAAGTCTTAAGCAGCTGACCAATAAAATAGACGCGCTGCTGGCAGTAAAAGTGTGAACCAGAATGTTACGAAAGGTATAGTTTTAAGTCGGACTGACTTTGGTGAAGCCGATCGCATAATTACAGTTCTAACGCCCGAAGCAGGCAAGTTGCGCCTGATGGCTAAAGGGGTTCGTAAGATTAAGTCTAAGCTTGCCGGAGGCATTGAGCTTTTTAGCGTTAGCGACCTTACATATATAAGTGGTCGAGGAGATATTGGTACTCTTATATCCTCAAGATTAGATAGACACTTCGGACGCATAACTCAGAATATAGACAGGGTTCAACTTGGTTATCAACTTATAAAATTACTCAATAAAGTAACAGAGGATCGTGTTGAAAATGAATACTTTAATCTACTTGAACAAGCATTTGAAGGGCTTGATGATGACAGTATAGGGCTTGATTTAATAGTTAGCTGGTTTGAAGCTAGCTTACTAAGCCTGTCGGGACATAAACCTAATCTAACGTACGACTTAGCAGGCAACCAGCTGGAGCAGACAGAAAAATATAATTTTGATATTGATGATATGACCTTCGTAAGACACGATCAAGGAAGTTTTAAATCCAATGATATTAAGTTATTGAGATTAATTTTTAGCAACAACTCATTATCTAATTTGAATAAGATTGAAACAACAAGTATAAGTCTCAATTTATCTAGAAATCTTATAAGAACGATGGTGGAGACTTACATTACATAAAAAGTTTATTAGTTATGGTGGCTCTTGGGTTTAGAGCACATTATTTTAGCGTTTAGGTGACAACTAAACTGTATCTGGTTATAATTAGCATCAATGAATCAAGAGGTGAATCTAGAAACTATTGTTAGCCTGTGCAAGAGGCGTGGCTTTGTCTTTCAGTCAAGCGAGATATACGGTGGTATAGCCGGATTTTATGACTACGGTCCATTGGGTGTTGAGTTAGTTAATTCTATCAAGGTTGCCTGGTGGAAGGCGATGGTAAAAGACCAGGATAATATTTTTGGTGTTGATGGATCTATTATTCAGAATCCCAAGCTTTGGGAGGCAAGCGGTCATGTAGCAGGTTTCACCGATCCTATGGTAGAAGACACCGTAACTCACAAACGCTACAGGGCCGATCATCTAGCTGAGACTGATTCGACAGATCTGAATGAGCTAAAAGAACTATTGAAAGATAAGAAGTCACCTGATGGTAATCCTATCAGTGAGCCGAGATACTTCAATATGATGATGCAGACCTGGATAGGCGCCGTGCAGGATGAATCGTCGATTGCATATTTAAGACCTGAGACAGCAGGTTCAATATTTACTAATTTTGAAAACGTCAGAGAAACTATGAGAGCTAAGCTTCCTTTTGGAATAGCGCAGACAGGTAAAGCATTTAGGAATGAAATAAGCCCAAGAGACTTTATCTTTAGACTTAGAGAATTTGAACAAATGGAGATGCAATACTTTATTAAGCCGTCCGACCAGGAAGGCGCTTACGAAAAGTGGCGTAAGTTTGCCTGGGATTTCTTAATCAATGTCTTAGGTATGAAAGAGAGTAATTTACAGTGGCATGAACATAGTGAGAAGGAAAGAGCACATTATGCAGCTGCCGCTCATGATATCTACTTTAAGTTTCCTCAAGGATTTAAAGAACTTTGGGGTACACATAACCGAACAGATTATGACTTATCTAATCATGCTAGAGTCAGTGGTAAAAACTTAAGTTACTTTGACGAAGAGACCAAAGAAAGATTTATACCTTACGATATCGAGAGTTCTGTAGGTGTCGATCGTATGTTCTTCGCTGTACTTTATGACTCTTACTACGAAGAAGAAGTGAATGGCGAAACAAGGGTCGTATTAAAACTAAAGCCCGAACTCGCGCCTTATAGGGTGGCTGTTTCGCCTCTACTTAAAAATAAGCCTGAGCTTGTTGAAAAAGCCCAAGCTGTTTACCACCAGCTCAAGGATCACTTCGGCAATGTTATGTGGGACGACAACGGAAATATTGGCAAACGTTATAGACGTCAAGATGAGATCGGTACTCCTTACTGTGTCACTGTAGATTTCGATAGTCTTGAAGATGACACCGTTACAGTGAGAAACAGAGACAGCCTTGAGCAAACTAGAGTAAAGATTGACGAGCTAATTAATAACTTAGCCTAGTCCTAAAAGGTAGTAATTATGAGTAGTAAAGAAAGACAGCCGGGTTTTATTGAAAGATCAAGCCTGACATTGAAACGAGCGATAGGTGCGATTGCCTTAGTCGGTCTGGCGCTTGGAGCACCTCTCGTAAGTGAAACTGCCATAGGAGCTGGCCTTGTATGGGCTGGCGCAGACATCAGCCAAAAGTCGGCTAAAAAGCACCGTTTAGAAAGAGATAGAAATTAAAATGATAAGGTATATGTATGCCACAAAAACAATCTAAGCTAGGGAATTTTGCTTTTATAGATAGCCAGAACCTCAATATGGGTACTCAGCGCATGGGCTGGAAACTTGATTGGCGAAAATTCAGACAATACCTCAATGACGAGTACGACGTTACCCAAGCGTATATGTTCATTGGCTATATGACCGAGAACGAGTCTTTATATGAGTACATGCACGAGCTGGGCTTTTTGGTTGTACTTAAGCCAACGATTGACGTTAGCCCTCAAGATAAATCAAAGTCCGAAGCTTCAACTAATGGAAAAGATGAACCAGAAAAGGACAAAGAAAAGGAAAAACCTACGGTAAAGGGTAACGTTGACGCCGAGTTGGTGCTTTATGCCATGAAAGAGCTTAATAACTATAATCAGGCTATTATTGTATCTGGTGATGGTGACTTTTTTAGCCTTGCTGAATACCTAGATAACCAGGGTAAGCTGGCTAATATAATAGCGCCAAACTGGCAGTACTCGAGCCTGCTTAAGCCTTATGAAGACAAGATAGTTAGGTTAGACAAGTTGCGCAAGCAATTAACTTATCGTTCAAGAAAAAAATCAAACTAAACACCCATAGATAAAAGCGAGAAATCCCACGCTATATTTTCTTGTTTGATCATATTATTTAAGCTCAAGTAATATTTTTAAAAAGGAGAAGATACGTGAATATCACAAAGTACGTCCATTCCTGCCTGTTAGTAGAATCAAACGATAAAGTAGTCATCTTTGACCCGGGCTCTATGAGCTATCCAGAATTCGATATGTCTGCTCTAAGCAAGCTCGACCATATATTCATTACCCATATACATGCTGATCACTGCCATTTACCCTTTATTAAGGATTTGCTAGACAGATTTCCTGACGCAGCTATTATAGCCCCTGACGAGGTCGTTGAGATGCTAAGTAAAGAAGGTATTAAAGCTTCTTCCGCTGCAACTGAGGGTGTCAGTTACTTTGATTCGCCTCATGAAGACGTTTCACCATTGTTTCCCCGGCCTCAAGAACTAGGTATACATTATCTTGATGTCTTGACTGTTCCCGGTGATTCGCATAGTTTTACAGAAACTAAAAAGATCTTGGCTTTGCCAATTACCGCACCTTGGGGTGCGACTATCAAAGCTATTAATCTAGCACTCAATTTAAAACCCAAGTACGTCGTGCCGATACATGACTGGCATTGGCGTGATGAAGCTAGAATAGGCATTTACGAGGCAATCGAGGGGGTACTCGCGAAAGAAGGGATCACAATGTTTAAGCCGGAAACAGGCAAAATTATAGAGATACCAACTACTACATAAAAAACATAGGCAACTATGTCTTAGAAACGAGCAGTTCGAATCCGGTCGGGCCCAGCCATACATCTATTATATACCGAATTACGCTAATAATCTATAAATAGGAGATAAAATCTCATATTATTGACTAACTCATGTAAATTTGCTAAGATTCTAGTATGTTAATTGAATTCAAGGTAAGAAATTTTAGATCGTTCAAAGATGAGACCACTTTTTCAATGGTCTCTGAATCTTTGAAAAGCGAAGTAGGTATCTTTTTAACCAGAAGTAATATGTACCTTCTGCCCCTAGCCGGAATATTTGGTGCAAATGCCAGCGGGAAAAGTAATCTTATTAAGGCAATCGCCTTTTTCCAGGGTTCTGTTACTAACCCAAATTCTTTAAATCAGCCGAGTACTATTCACCCTTTGCTAAAACCTTACCTGCTAGATAAAAAGACATTCGCTGAGCCTTCTTTCTTTGAGATTGTCTTATGGGATAGAGAGGAAAAGAAAGAGTATAAATATGGGTTCGAAATAAGTTCAAAAAGAATTGAGTCAGAATGGCTTGAAGTAACTGAGAAAGTTAATAAAAAGTTCGTTGCTAAGACGATTTTTTACCGTAATGGTAACGAATTTAAGATTGCGCCTGGCCACAAGAAGGCCCTAGGTATACTTACGGATAAAGTCCTACCGACAGCACCGGCTGTCTACGTATTTGCTCAGTTCGCACATGCTCAGTCGGTAAAGCTCGTAAATCTTGTTGACCAACTAGTTGTAATTGATGGGACACGCGATGTAACCGTCCATTCTTTACAGAAACTCACTGAAGATCCAGTTTTAAAAGACGAAGTTCGTGACTTTCTACTAGGAGCAGACATCAGCTTAAAGGATTTCGACATATCTAAAGAAGAAGTTCCACAAAATCAAGCTCAAGCTATGCCTATACAGCTAACTAGTCCAGACAAAAACGCAAAGTTTAACCTAGTTCAATTCGAAGTTAGCACCATGCACACAAGAAAGGATGGCGTTGGAGTAAAATTTAATCTTCATGACCATGAATCTTTAGGCACCCAAAGACTCTTTGGCTTTGCTGCTTTTATATTGCAAGTGCTTAAAAATGGCCAAACTATATTTATTGACGAATTTGCTAATAGCATGCACCCCTTTATTAGCGCCGCACTGCTAAAACTATTTCAAAACGTCGACACTAATCCTAACGGTGCACAGTTAATATTTGTTACACATGATACGTATCTCCTGACAGATGCTGTTAAGTTACGCAGGGATCAAGTATGGTTTGCTGAGAAAAATAAGGACGAGGAGAGTAAGTTAATTGGCCTGGCCGAGTACAGGACACGCTCAGATCTTAACATCGAAAAGAACTACCTAGAAGGTAGATTCGGTGGGGTGCCAATTACTACATTCAGAAATAACCATGGCTTATGACAGACATTTCAATCCTAAGTTAGCAAAACTATACAGACGAAAGACTAATGTTCGACCCGAGCGAACAAACTATTTGATTGTTACTGAAGGTGCTACTGAAGAACAGTACTTTAAAAGGTTTAGAAGACAGCCCGGCCCTATTGTAGAAGTTGTTGATGGTCAGTCGAGCAAGCGATCTTTAGTAGAAAAAGCGCTGGAAATAAGAGACCAGAGAATAGCTGACAACCAATTTAACAGTGAAATTGACGAAGCATGGGTCGTGTTTGATAGGGATATTGACGGTACGAATTAAGAAGGACCTTGATCAGTTTAACCAAGCGCTAGAGCTTGCTGAAGCACGCGGCATGCTTGTTGCTTGGTCAAATGACGCTATCGAACTTTGGTTTTTGCTGCACTATCAGCATTTAGCCTCTGCTACTCATAGATCAGTACTATTTGATAAGCTGAGCGTTCAAATCAAAACGAAATATATAAAAGGAAAAGGTTCGGAAATTTACGATCTCGTTAAATCTAGCAGAGCAATTGCGATTAGCAGAGCAAAAAGTTTGCATGAGGAAGCAAAGGCACGAGGCACACGACCTTCTGACGCCAATCCATGCACAACGGTCTATCAGTTAGTAGAGAAGCTGGCTGCTGAGCCCGGGTTCCGAGACTAAACTCTGCTTTGTGCTAACATAGTTCCAAACCTCTTCCGCTATGGCCCGCCACACGTAATTAGCTCAAGACCTTTGCAACATTTCAGAAGGAGTTCTGTACTGTATTCCTGAGTGTAGTCTTTCTTGGTTGTAGTAGGCAAGATATTCAAATAACTGTTGGTCAATAGCCTCTGGCTTTG
>Ga0302306_10000392_pt1 | contig 29014 bp, 21 predicted proteins | sample III_Palsa_E3_1_FD_198761 | JGI IMG/M metagenome (GOLD analysis project Ga0302306, IMG submission 198761) | Peat permafrost microbial communities from Stordalen Mire near Abisko, Sweden - III_Palsa_E3_1 | ecosystem: Environmental > Terrestrial > Soil > Palsa > Peat permafrost | place: Sweden...
ACCCGCTTTGTCGGTCACCTTGCCGGTGATCGCGCCGCTCGCGGCCGTTTGGGCCTCCAGCCTGGACGGACTCAGCAATAGAAGAGCGAAGCCCGCCAGCAGCAAAACTGCCCAGGTCCGTCGCACCCACCGTCCGTTCATCACCATCTCATCTTGAGTCAAGAACGAACGCAAACGTGCGGAACGTCTCGGGAAATTACGACGCATGCCAGCCCCCTTTCGATGGATTCGAACAATGCACGCGCGGTTTTTTTGCCGCGGGGCGCGTTCGCAGAGGTCATACGTTTTAATACGCTTTAGAGAGTTAAGTCAAACCGAATTAAGACGAACAATGGAATGTATTGTCATCTGCGATGACCAAAGCGGAAGGCTGCGTGGGGGCTTCTTCTCTTAGCTTTTGATGATCATGATCTCGGTGGACTTGATCAGCGCCGCGGCGGTATCGCCGACTTTCAAGCGCATTTCTCGCACCGCATCCGCGGTAATTATCGAAGTGATGTGCTGCCCGCCAATTGACAGCCGGATCTGCGCCATCAGGCCGTCGATCTTGATTTCGGTGACCCGCCCGACCAGCTGGTTCCTGCCGCTGATCCGCCGGTAATTGTCGCGGCGTTCGCTCACCGGCCGGCGCGCGGACTTCATATGCAGAAACTTGTCCAGTTCCGTCTCCGGAACTCGGTGATGCCCGCCAGCCGTCTTGATCGTCCGAACCTTTTTTTTGTAGATCCACTGCTTCAAGGTCGGATAGCTGACTCCGAGAACCTTGGCAGCCTCGCGCGGGAGCAAAAGTGTGGTTGGTTTCATGGTGAGCATCACCCGACTAGACTGTGATCATATTCCGATTCTCGGTTTCCCGCAGCGCCTTTCGCCATTTCGGCCGCGAGCAAAAAAGAAGGGCGTCCTCGCATCAAGGACGCCCTTAATCTTAACTATCTTTCGGCCTAAGTGAATTCCAGCGGCGGCGAAGATCTCGCCGCCGCCGTTTCGCGCCTAGGGCAGGTAGTAGCGGAACGAAGTGAACAACATGTTGTCCAGCGCGTGCGGTGCCGCCGTCGAACCCGCCGTCGCGCCCGCTCCCGACCACGTGTTCTTCGTCACGTACGAGTATTGCACCCCGAACTGCATGCGGCCCATCGGCCCGCTGTAGAAGCGGTACCAGAAGCCAAACGTGCCTTCCAGGATGTTGCGGGTGTCGCCATCGCAGTTCGAAAGCGCGCCCGGAATGAATCCGTTCGAGCCCAAAACCGCGGTAGTGTTGGTCGTCGCGCCCGGCGCGGCGATCGGCAGCGTTTCCACCGAGCAGCCATCATCGCGGCGTGCGAAGTTTCCGTATCCGGTCTTCCCGCTGTTGAACGTCGTGCGGCCGTCGTATTCGCCGCCCACGTACGCGTAGATGTCCAGCTTCGGCGTCGCGTGGAATTCCAGCGTTCCCAGCGCTTGGTAGTTGCGGATCAAGGCCAGCGTTCCGTCCGGACGCACCGTCGCATCCGCCAGACCCGCTGTCCCGTAACGGCCAATGCCGTCGCCGCCCACGACCTTCAGTCCTACATCCAAGTGTTTGCCGAGCGAAACACGACCGCTGGCGCCGATGCCGCCGCCGGTCCGTGAATCGTTGAACGCTCCTGAGGTTGCCTGCGTCGAACCTGTCAGCGTGCAATCAACCGCCGGCGCCACTACCGTCGGCAGCACACCACCGGCTCCGTCGGGGAACACGAGATTGATCGCGCCGTGAGCCGCAAAACACGGATACACGCGATCGCGGAAAGTGCTGACCAATCCGAAGACCTCGAAGTGTCCGAATTTTGGATCGAGCGCCGCCTTAAAGACAAAATCAGGCGTCTTGTTGTAGGCGTACGTGCCGGTCGGGTTGTACAAACCGCCGCTGATGCCCGGCGCGCCGACCAGGAAGTTGTTGAACGTCGAGGTGGTCGTTATCGGTACCGCAACGCTCGTCACGCCGTCGGTGATCGTAGTCGTGGTGGTCGCCGGAATCACACTCGTCGGGTTCCCGTGAACCGTCAGGGTCGTGTTCGAAGCTTCCACCGAAGCCGCCAGCGTGAACTTCACGCCTTCGCCAAAGGTCTTCGAAACACGCAGTGCCTCTTGCCGAGCCCAATCGAACCCTACCGTGTACTGCGGGTCGATCGTCATCGGCAGCGCTTCGGTGCGGTTGTCCGTTCCCTTCTTCGTTTCGGTAACCAGGCTCCACATCTGGCCGCCGGTGATCTGGAAGCCGTTGTCCCAATGCGCCTGTCCCCATCCCTGACGAATTCTCAGGACGTAGCTGTTGCTCTCGTTGTCGTTCGAACTGATACCCGCGCCGAGGAAGTCGGTCTCGACGTAGCCGCTCAGCTTGACGTTAGCCAGCTTGCCTTCCGCCAGCATGCTCAAACGCGACTGACGTGCGCTCGCGTTCCACTCTGTCGTTTGTCCGCCCGGATTTCCCGGGAACGGAATGCTGTTCAACGGCGTGTTAATGTCGCCGCCCGTCGCCTTGTTGCGGAACACGGTTTCAGCCGCCAGAAATCCGCCTGGGGTGATCGTGATGCCCTTGAAGCGAATCGCAATCGGATTGTCCGGACCAGGCGCCTGACCGTCCGCGGTGCCGACGATCCCATTTCCAAATGCCCGGCTCGGAGGAGCAGCAGCGGAAGACGTATCGACCGGAGTGCTGGCGGCCTTCAACTCTTCTTCCATCATTTCCATTTTCTGCTGCTGCGCTTTCATCAGATCGTTCTGCATCTGAATCTCGCGGGCCTGCGCTGCCAGCAGTTCGCGAACCTGCTGCAATTCGCTTTCGACCGCCGTGGTGCCCGGCGTCGCCGGAGCAGCGGTGGTCGAGGTTGTAGTCGATGTTGCGCTCGTCGGCTTCGTGTCGCCTGTTTTGTCGGCTTTGTCCGTGCCAGCCGTTTTCGCCGTGTCTTTGTCGTTATCTCCCGGCCCACTTGTGCGGGCCATGACCGGAGTCACGACCAGCCCAAAGGCCAGCAAAGATGCTGCTAATCCTCGCATTCCTTCCTCCTTGAATTAACCACCGATTGCTTTGAGATCGAACCGAAGCCCCAGCGAACTTCGCCAAACAAAATCTCGTCTTGCGGGACGGCTCTACGGCGGCCCAGAATTCCACTTCGACCACCGGACTTCCGTCCATATAAACGGATTTAAATTCAGTAATTTCCTTGCGGTTTTTCCGCGGCTGACTCGCCATGAACGAGCCGACACGCGTGGCGAAGTTGGCACCTTATTCGCACCGCTTGAACCGCCCGTGACGGCAATGTTAATTGTGTGTTACTACGTTGTTGGTTGATTCCTAAGGACTTATTCGTGGAGCGGGGGTTTCTCGAAGGGTTGTAACAATTCAGGCTGCGCGCCCAAAACTAGCCAGCCACGGCCTTTCCTGACGTAGGGGACTCCAGCAGGACCGGCAATATCCGCCGGTACCGCCGAATGCTGAAAAAACGATGACGACACGGGTCGCAACGGTAGGCCCGAAATCCCAGCCAGCGCTTCAACGTAATCATTGTGCCGTCTTCCACTCGCTCGCGCGAAATATGTTCCAGGTCAAAATTGCCACAGCGCGGGCAGTGCGCATAGGCTTGATGCCGGGTAGCGACACGCCAAGCGTAGAATCGTTTGTCGCAGGCGTGGCAGCGCCACGGCCGCAGCCCACTCATTGTATTTACAAAATCTAAAGCCCCATCGCGATGCGATCGGAAGCAATCCACGCTACGGCATTGCGGACAAATCATCGGGCTCCAAGTTCCTTGACCTTCAGTCTGCGCAGGATAGCGAAAACGGCACTCATCGGCAAGCCTGTGCTCCAATTGGGAACATCTCCCTCATCAATCGTAGACTTCCCGCCGTGCCTCAGCCATAATTTCGGACTGATGACGCGGCCATCAGCCCGTCCTAGGAGGTATCGATGAGTTCGACCCCGAACACGCCCGGCGAAACGACTACTACTTATGTTGAGACCGCAGCTTCGTCGCTGCCGCGCTGGGTCACTTTGCTTTTTGTAGTCGCCTTCGCGCTGGTCGCCTATTTGCTCTACGCCGGATACGCTGACCGCCAGGCCGCCCGCAAGGGTATGGATGACGCCGAGCGCAAGACCCAAGCGCTGGCCACTGAATTGGACAAAACGAATTCGCGCATTGCCGATCTGAAAGGCCAGCTCGACGTCACCTCGCAAAAGTTAGGCCTGACCCAGGACGAACTGGCGCAAGCCCGCAGCCTGGCGCAAACCATCAAGAAAGATCAGCAGAAGAGCGACGCGAAGCTCCGTTCTGAAATCGCCGGCGTGCAAGCCGACACTTCCACCAAGATTGGCGAAGTCACCACCGAATTGAGCGGGACCAAGAGCGAAGCCGACGCTACCAAAGCCGACCTCGAAGTCACCAAGACAAAATTGCAGAGCACCGTTGGCGACCTCGGCGTGCAGAGCGGCTTGATCGCGCGCAACCATGACGAAGTCGAAGAACTCAAACGCCGCGGCGAGCGCGACATCTTCGAATTCGATCTCACCAAATCCAATGCCGGTCCGCAGCACGTCGGTCCGATTCAAGTGCAGCTGAAGAAAGTCGACACCAAACACTATCGCTACACCGTCAACGTCGTCGCCGACGACAAGACCATCGAAAAGAAGGACAAGACGGTTGGCGAGCCCATTCAGTTTTACGTGAAGGGTGCGCGCGCTCCTTACGAGATCGTCGTGTTCGATCTCTCCAAGGATCAGGCCAAGGGATACTTGAGCACTCCCAAGTCGGCCGGTGCGGCTCCGCCCGCCAGCCCGGCGCCGGGCAATTAGTTTCGCTCGGAGCAATGGTTCGTAGTGATCGCGTGGCGTCCTGATTTTTGGCAGGCCGCCACGCATTTTTTTTTGATGCGAGCCTCGGAGCTCTCCCGTGAAGTCAGCCTTGACCAACTTTTTCGTGGTGGCGGTCCTATTTTTCGCCTGCGCCAGTCTGGACGCACCTCATACCGCGACTTGGGGACAGCAATCGCCTGCTTCTGCCCCTGAACATCCACTGCAGGTCACCACTGAAATCGTGAAGCTCGACGCTTCGGTCCTCGACGAGCGTGGCGAACTCGTCGGCGGCTTGCAGCAGAAAAATTTCAGGGTCCTCGACGCCGGCGCGGAGCAGCCCATCCTTTATTTCGCGCCCACCGACGCGCCGGTGCAAATTCTGGTCATGATCGAAACCGGCCCGGCCGTTTACCTGATTCAAAACGATCACATCGCCGCGCTCGACGCGCTCGCCGCCGGCCTGCCGCCCGACGACGAAATCGCGCTGGTGGCCTACAACCAGCTGCCGACCACCATCCTTCCCTTCACCCGCGACCGAGCCTCCCTGACCTCTGCGCTCGCCCAAATTCAATACACGCTCGGCTTCGGCGAATTGAATCTCTTCGATTCCATCTCCGCCGTTCTCGATTCCCTGGCCCCGGCCGTCGGGAAAAAAGCCTTGGTCCTTTTGACCACCGGTCTCGATTCCTCTCCCGCTTCGCGCTGGCAAGCCTTGGAGCAAAAGCTGCGCGGGACCGACGTCGTGATTTTCCCCGTCGCCCTCGGCGCCGCGCTGCGTACGCCAGTGAAAAAGAACAAAACCAAAAACAAATCCCTCGCCGAGGACAAACCCGGCGTTTTCGCCGAAGCCGACAAAAACCTGCGCTCGCTCGCCGAAATTACCGGCGGCCGCGCGTTTTTCCCCGAATCCGCCGCCGATTTCGTCCCCACCTACCGCGAAATCGCTGCGACCCTGCGTCACCAGTACGTCCTGGGCATCGCCCCCGCGCACGACGGCCAATTTCACCCGCTCAACGTCCAAATTCTGGACGACGCGGGCGCGCCCTATCCCCCCGCCGGTAAAAATATTTCCCGCCAGATTTTTGTCCGTCAGGGATATCTGGCACCAACCCCGTAGGTCGTATAATCTAAGGCGCTCGCAGCAGTTCGAATTTCAGGCAGGAGCCCGCATGAATCGGCACGCCCTACTTATTTTCTCGTTGCTCGCCATGATCGCTGGATCGTCTTTGCTCGCATCGCCCGCGCGCGCTCAAGCTCCTCCGGCACCAAGTCCGCAGTCCGGTGCCGAAGCGCAATTTACTTATGCCGCGCAGATCCCCGCCGTGTTCGCCCACAATCTGATTTTTATTCCGGTGCGAATTAATGGCGGCAACACCTCCATGTTCGAATTGGACTCCTCCGCCCAGTTCACCTCGATCGAACCGGTCCGCGCCAGAGAACTGGGCCTGCCCGTAAGCCCCACCGGCACCGTGATTCACGCCGAATTAACCATGCCCGGACTGCAACTGCGCATCGGCGCCCTTCCAGTCATCGCCCAGAAAAATTTCGCCGAAACCACCGGCCAGCCAGCCCATGGCGTTCTCGGCCGGGATTTCTTCGATCATTCCGTGATCGTCGTCGACTACATTCGCCAGACCGTGCAGGTTTTCGACCCGGCCACCTACACCTACGCCGGGCAGGGCAAGGCTTTCCCCGCTACCGGAACCGGCGGCGCGCCGCTGATTCGCGCCAAAGGCGACATCTCCGGCCGCAAGAGCTTCGACGCTGATTTCGAAATCGACACCGCGCTCGATTCCGCCATCGTCTTCTATCAATCTTTTTTGGATTCCAAGAAAATCTCCGCCGCCCACTTCAAAGCCATCAGCGCTTCCTACCCTGAATTGGATGAAGGCTCCAAAATCCAGGTCGGCCGCATCAAGGAATTTCAAATCGGCGCGTTCAACGTCCTGGAACCGGTCGCGCTATTCTCCCAATCGAATTCGAAATCCGGAGCGAACGCGAAAATCGCCGGCGCCATCGGCGGCGATTTCTTGCGGCGTTTCTCGGTGGTCTTTGACCTGTCCCATCAACGCGTGTATCTCGACCCCAACCTGCAGATCAATCACACCGCGCAAGAAGATATGAGCGGCCTGTCCATCCTGGCCCAAGGAGCCAACCTGAAGACTTTCGAAATCGTGCAAGTGCGCCAGGGCACGCCGGGAGCGGATGCAGGATTGAAAGAAGGTGACGTCATCGCCGGAATCGACGAAGAACCCGCCGCGGATCTCACCCTATCGGCGATTCGTGATTTATTTCGCCAGGTAGGTCACGAATATAAACTACTGATCGACCGTCACGGCCAATCGCAAACCATCACCATAAAAATGCGCAAGCTCGTCTAAATCTGTCACCCGGCTCTCTGCGGAAATAAGCGCAGCCCCAAAGGAGTGTCTCGTCGCTAGCCTCGGGCTCACGCGTTGCCCTACGGCCCATTTCCTTTCGCGCGTTTTCTGCGCGAGCCTTCGTCCAGGTCCAAGCAACCCTCTCACGCCCATCGCATCGACCGCGGCTCTAGTGCTCGAAATCACGAATGGTCATAGCCATTTCGTGCAACCGCTTGTCGACCTTGGAAAACACGGTATCGGGTTCGTGTTTACCGCTCGGCAATCGCTTCCCCGCATGGGTACCGGTAAGAATCTCAATCCCCTGCTCCACCGTCGCCACCGGATACAAATGAAAACGCCCCTGCGCGACCGCCTCCACCACCTCATCGTGCAACATCAAATCGTCCACGTTCTCCGCCGGAATCAGCACGCCCTGCTTCCCGGTCAATCCCTTCAACTTGCAAACATCATAAAATCCTTCGATTTTCTGGTTCACTCCGCCAATCGGCTGAATATCTCCTTGCTGGTTCACCGAGCCGGTCACCGCCAATTCCTGGCGAATCGGAATTCCCGAAAGCGCGGACAACAACGCATAAATTTCGGTCGAACTCGCGCTGTCGCCATCCACTCCCGAATACGATTGCTCGAAACACAAACTCGCCGAAAGCGCCAAAGGCTTATCCTGCGCGAAAGTCCGCCGCATATATCCCGCGATGATGTGTACGCCTTTATCGTGAAAGCGCCCGCTCAGATTCGCTTCCCGCTCAATATTAATGATCCCGATTTTCCCGGGAGACGTCGCCGCCGTGATCCGCACCGGCTTGCCAAACGCATACCCGCCAATCTCCATCACGCTCAACCCGTTCACCTGGCCGATCCGCGAGCCGGTGGTATCGATGAACAGCAAATTCTGCTCGATCATTTCGCGGATCTTCGTTTCCATCAGATTGTTGCGCTCGATCTTCGAATCGAGCGATTCGCGTATGTCTTTCGCGGTGACCACCTCGCGTTTGTCGTTCCGCGCAATGTACGAAGATTCGCGGGCCAGATCCGCCAGATCGAAGAATCGCGTGGTGATTTTTCCGCGCCGTCCCGCCAGCCGCACGCCATGCTCCAGGATGGCCGCAAACGCGCCGCGGTCAAACGCGCAGAGTTTTTCATCGTCGCAGATTTTACGCAGGCGCCCGGCGTATTCGCCGATCACCGCGTCGCTCCACTTCATTTCCTCGTCGAATTCGACGCGCACTTTGAAAATCTTTTTGAAATCTTCCTCGAAATCGTAAAGCAGCTCGTACATGTCACGGTCGCCGATCAGGATGATTTTCACGTGCACATCGATCGGTTCCGGCTTCATGGTCGCCGTGCTGAACGGAAAAAACGCGTCCACCGGTTGAATCTCCAACTTCCCGTGATTCAGCGTCCGTTTCAGCGTTCGCCACACTCCCGACTCGGTCAGCGTATCCAGCGCGTACATCACCAGAAACCCGCCGTCCGCGCGCAGCAGCGAACCGCCGCGCAAATCCATGAAGTCCGAATTCCAGCCGCCGCGCGTGTCGTAGCTGCGATGGACCGTGCCGAACAAATTCGCGTAGGTCGGAATGGTCTCGAACACGACCGGACATTTTTCTTTCTCGCCGTGCGCCAGAATCACATTCACGGCATAGACCCGGAACGGATCGCGTTCCACGCGTTCCACTCGCGGGCCGCCGCCACCTTCCGAGGGCGGCTGGTCTTCTTCGCCTTCCCGTTCCTTGAACGGCTCCAGATTGTCCAGGATGTTGTGCCGCACTTCTTCCAGATATTCCGCAATCGACGTGCTCGGATATTTTTCCTTCAGCTCTTCAATCACGCCGTCCACCAGCACCGAAGCCGCTTCCTGCTCCAGGTAACTCATTTCGCTAGCCAATTCGCGCGAGAGTGAAAGTGTCTTGCGGTAAACCACCGTAAATTCCTGCCGGAACTGGTCGTATTTCCTTTCGAGTTCCTCGGCCGTGGTGCTTTCGAGTTTCCCTTCCTGCACCAGCTTGGGAATTTCTTCGATCGGCACCATCTGACCTTCAATCAACGGAAAAATTTCCGGAAGAGCCACCGCGCCGACTTGCATCCGGCCCAGCGCGAACTGCTCGCGCGCAATCCGCCGCGTGAAATCGTCCATCAATTCTTTCTCGCGCTGGGTGAACCGCTCCACGATTCGCGTTTTCTGCCGCTGAAACGGTTCGCCTTCGAAAACCTGCGGAATCCGGCGCCGCAGAAAATCAATTCCCGATTCCACTTCCTTCTTAAACGCATTTGCCTGGCCGCGCGGCAGAGTAAGCAATCGCGGACGGTCCGCATTCTTAAAATTGTTCACGTACGCGCGATCCGGGGCCAGTTCGCTTTCCGGACGCATGCCCTCGATCATCCGCACAATCATTCCGCCGCGGCTGGTTCCGGAAAGTCCGCAGACGAAAAGGTTGTAGCCCGGCGCAGTCATCTCCACGCCCATGCGCAAAGCGCGCAAAGCACGCTCCTGCCCCGGATCGCCCGTCGAGGGCGAAACCTCGGCCGTGGTTTCAAACGGAATTCGCGATGGATCGCAGCGCCAGCGCAGTTTCTCCGGCGGCAATCCCGCGTGCAGCGGGCCGCCGCGTTTCACTTCGATCTTTTTTGGTTTGGAGTTCTTGCTCATCCGCAGCTTCCGAAGCGCGCTACTCTAGCACGACGCGGTTTTGATCCGCAGCGGCTTCGCCCGAATTGTTTCCAGCCCGCGCTTCCGGCACGTACAAATCCAGCAGGCTCGCACCGGTCGCCACAATAATCGGTCCGACGATCACGCCTAGCAATCCGAAAACGGCAATCCCGCCCAGCACGCTGATGAATACCACCAGGCCGCCCATTTCGGCGCGCCCGCTGATGACCCACGGCCGCACCACGTTATCCACCAGTCCTACCACCACGCTGCAAAAAAGAGCCAACGCAATCCCTGCGCCGACGTGGCCCTCCGAAATCAAGCTGATCGATGCCGGCAGCCAAATCAGCGCCGACCCGACCAGCGGAATCAGCGAAAAAAATCCCATCATCACGCCCCAGAAAATCGGCGCCGTGATTCCCGCCACCCCAAATGCCAGCCCGCCTAGAATGCCGTGCGCCGCCGCCGCGACCGCGCTCGAGACCACGCTGGCAAAAATCAGGTCGTGCGATTCCTTGATCATCCGGTCGCGGTGCTGGGCCTCGAAAGGCAGGAGCGCCCGCACTCGTTCCATGAACACTTCTCCATCGCGATAAAGATAGAACATCGCCAGCATGGTCACGCTCAGGTGAAAAAGAAACGACGCGGTATTGCGCAGCACGGTTCCCAGTTTGGTGGCGACGAATGTCGCGCCTTGATCGGTGTAGCGACTGAGGATGGTGGCAAGGTTCGCTTGATTCGCATCCGGAAATTTCGATTCGAGTTCCATCCACAACCGGTTGACCCATTCAAAGTGGCCCGTCGCCACCTGCGCCTGCACGTTCTGCACCGCTTGCACGCCCTGGCGCACAAAAGCACCCATTACCAAAATGGTGGGCACGATCAAAATTAACGTGACGCCCAGCGTGCAGATGAGGGCCGCGACCGTGGGATTGAAACGCCGCCGCACGCGTTCGTACCAGGGGTAGGACACCACCACAATCACTACCGCCCAGGCCAGCGCCGGCAGGAACGGCTGAAATACTAGAAAAACCAGATAAGCCAGGACCGCTACGATCCCGTAGAACAACATGGTGCCCAAACGCCGCTGCGAACTTATTTCGGTACTCAAGTTTCTCGCCTTTGGTGCTTGTTCCACAGACTGATAGTGTTTCTCGGGAAGTTTGTCAACCACGCTTCGTCGCGCTTGGCTGCTCGAGTGCTATCATTTACTTTGCGCCTTGGTGCGCCCATGTCAACCCCCCAAACAAAGTGCCGGCACCAGCGCACCCAGGTCATCGCCAAGGACGACGACGCGCAGTACATCGAATGTCTCGACTGCGGCGAGATTCTCGAGGTGGGTGAACTCCCGGACAAAAACGAGTTCAACGAGTCGCTTTCGGACGCCTGAAGCGCTCGGCCCGCTAAAGAAAATCCGTTTCGCTGACGCAAATCCCCTAAAGTTTTCTTCCCCGCATTCCTGCACTGGGAGTAGAATCCCTCGAAACTACAGAATAGGTTCTCGCTCCTGGGAGGTTCCATGCGAATCGTCCTCTGTCTCGCCGCGCTTGTCGCGATTTCTGGTTTTTCCGTCTCGGCGCAGGATCAAAAGCCCGCCGCGCCCGCCGCCGAATCAAAAATGCCGCCCGAAGCAGCGAAGGTTCCGAACCCGGTAAAGCCCACTGCAGCGTCACTCGCTGCCGGCAAGAAAATTTATGGATACGACTGCGCCATGTGCCACGGAAAAGACGGCGACGGCAAAGGCGACCTGGCGGCGGACATGAAAGTAAAGTTGTTGGACTACACCGATCCCGCCGCTCTGAAGGACAAGACCGACGGCGAATTGTTTTACATCATCAAGAACGGGAAAGGCGAGATGACGGGCGAGGGCGATCGACTGAAGCCCGATGAACTGTGGAACCTGGTCAACTACGTCCGGTCGTTTTCGAAAAATTCGGCCAGCAAGCCCAAACCCGCGACACCTTAGAGTCGCCGCTTAATGCGCGGACGCGCCCTGACGTATGACCACCACGTCGCTGTCGTTGTGGGCCCGGATCAAGCCGAGCGTTTTGTTGTCGGCGCTCCAGTGAAAGTCGGGGATGAAATCCGATTCAAATTCGGTGACGCGATGGCCTTCACTGCCATCGACCGGTGAGACCCACAACGCGTACAAACCATTTTCGCGGATCGGGTAGCCGATCGTTTTTCCATCCAAAGTGTAGCGAATTTCGCCGCCCCCACGCGGATCGCGCGGAATCTCCTTGACCGGCTGCAGCGTGTCGAAATCGAGAATGCGGATTACCACCGGGCCGCCGGTGACCGGCTGGGTTTGGAACGCAATATTTTTCCCATCAGGCGAGATGTTGACGCATCCGCAAGTGAGCAGGGCCTCGGACACTTTGGTCGAAGCGCCACCATCCACTGAAATTTTCTTAGCCAAAAATTTTCCATTGTCATAGCTGGCATAAATCAGCCATTTCCCGTCGGGCGAACACATGGCCGGCTGATCGTCCGAGCCGGTGGTAATTTGTTTCAAATTTCCCCCGCTGGCGTCCATCCGCCAAACATTCGACGCGCTGTTTCCCGACCGAAACGCCGAAGCGAACATGATATAGCGTCCGTGATCGCAGGAGATCGGGCCATAGTTTGGGTAATCGTCGTGCAACAGCGGCGCGCGATTACTGCCGTCGGCATCCATCTTAAAAATGCCATTTTCCTGCTCGGCCAACAACTTTCCATCGGGGGTCCAGGCGAACCAATTCGTCGGCGGGCGGCTGCTGATGGTACTGACCTTTCCTGCCTCTTTGGAATCGTATGGCGCAGTTCGAATGTCTCCGAAGTATTGGGATTGCACGGTGGCGATCGTCTTGCCATCGGCGGAGAGGCTGATCGAGGGGTAGGAATTCGTATCGTTCGTAATCGCGCGGTAGACACCGCCGGGATAGGAAAATTCGCCAATCTGAGCGCGATTGAAATTCGAGTCCCGCCCGGAGGCCGCCACCAGAATTGCGCCTTGATCGGGCAGCCAGACGGGCGAAGTCAGATTCAGATCGGAGGTCTTAAAGGTTTTTTTCTCTCCGCTCTTGGCGTCAAAAAGATCGAGCGCCGATACCCCGGCTTCGCTGGCGATGAATTCGGAGGCGACAATCATTTTCCCGTCGGGGGACCAGGCCGGTTGGGACACGCGGGTATTTTGCTTGGACAACAATCTTTCGTCCGAACCGTCGGCGTTGGCGATCATCACATCACCTTCGCCTTCATTACGTTTGTAACGCATGAAAACGAATCGGGCGCGGTCCGGCGAAAAACTGGGGGCGCTGCCGACGTCGTGCACGATCCGCTCCGGGCTGCCTCCTAACACCGGCGCGCGGTACAGGCTGTAGACGCCTTTCTCGTTCGTCTCATCCTTGACGAAAAAAATCGAATTACCGTCGCGCGAAAAACTCAGGGCCTGGTAACGGTCGACCGACGGCGGAACGATCTGGGTGTTGCTGTTGGTCGGAACGTTGCGCAACCACAGGCTCTGCTTCCCGTTGTCACGCTGCACGTTGAGGATGTAGTTGGCGTCGGGGGAGATCGCCGCGAAGGATGCTTTGCCAGTTTCGGTGATGCGACTCAGTGTGAAAGTTTCGAAGGCCGGGGCTTTGTTGCGGGCCATAAAGGAATAAATACCGAACGCTGCCGCGCCCACCAACGCGAGCACGATCAACGCGGTGAGTGCCGTTCCGATCTTGTGCTGGCCCGCGACCTGCAGGACTGTAGACGTCGATCCCGACTGGGTGCTAACCGGCATCGACGGCGAAGAAATCGCCGCCTGCGCGCCGGAAGATCCCGGTGCCGGAATCGCCGTGCTGCCGGAAAGCTGCGCGGCGCTGCTGGAAGAAATTCTCCCGGAAGAATCCGCTTCGCGGCGCAGGCGTTTCAGGTCCGCGCGAATTTCCGCGGCGACCTGATAGCGCATCTCGCGATCTTTTTCGAGCGCCTTCTGCAAAATCTCATCGAGCTTCGGTGGGATTTCGGGGTTGAGACGCGCAGCCGGCGGCGGCACGCGATTGAGCACCGCCTCAAAAATCACGCCGGTGGTTTCGCCCTTAAAAGGCAGCACGCCGGTGGACATTTCGTACAGCACGGTGCCGAACGAAAAAAGATCGCTACGGGCATCGAGTTCCTTGCCGCGGACTTGTTCGGGTGACATGTACGCCACGGTACCGACGGCGGTGCCGGGGCTGGTGAACATCTCGGCGGAGTCCATGGTGGCATTGGCCATGGTGCGCATACTCTCGCCAACGCCTACCGCGCCGGCGCGGCTGGGGACGAGCTTGGCCAGGCCGAAATCGAGAATCTTGGCGTGGCCGCGGCGGGTGACGAACAGGTTGGCGGGCTTAATGTCGCGGTGAATGATGCCTTGCGAATGGGCGGCGTCGAGCGCGTCGGCGATCTCGATGCCGAGGTCGAGCAGGCGGTCGAGTTCCATGGGGCGGCCGTTGATGGAATGTTTGAGCGTGGCGCCGTCGAGGAATTCCATGGCGATGAAGGCTTTGCCGTGATCCTCGCCGATGTCGTAGATGGTGCAGATGCTGGGATGATTCAGAGCGGACGCGGCTTGAGCTTCGCGCTGGAAGCGGCCGAGAGCGAGCGGGTCGCGGGCAACCTCGTCCGGTAGGAACTTCAGGGCGACGAAACGCTTTAGGCGCGTGTCTTCGGCCTTGTAGACCACGCCCATTCCGCCACCACCTAATTTTTCGACGATGCGGTAATGCGAAATGATTTGACCAATGAGGGAGGCGGGCTCGGCCATGGAGGTTTTAGCGGATGCCGATTTTTTCGATGAGGCGGGTGACGTCGGCGGTGGAGACGTCGTAGAGCGCGTGTTCGTCTTCCTGTTCGAGACGTTCGCGCAAATATTCGGCAGCAATGTAGCTGGCTTCGCGATCGGTGAGGTTGCGGCCGACGCGGGTGCGGAACTCGACGAAGCCGGGATGGGCCAGGCCGAGGATCACGCCTTTACCGTCGACGAAAAATTTGCAATCCATAGTGTCACTGTGACGGGTGGCGGTGCCGTTCCAGCAGTGGGAGAAACGGCAGCGGTAGACGTAGTCGGTGACTTTCGACGGGACGTCGAAAGCGCCGATGAAATCGCTCATCGCGCCTATGTTGGGAATCCAGGCGACTTCGGTCTTAGCCATTCCGCTCGTTACCCCTCATTTCGATTTCGTGAAACGAAATCATACTACTTCCGCGCGCCGGCCATCGCGGTTTGTCCGGCGTGGCGGTAGCTTTCGACGGCAGCGGCGACGCCGCCACCGGCGGGGACGCGCAGGCCCTGGTCGAGCAGAACTTTTTCGAAGGCGGCGAGGAAAAGCAGGACGTTGGTGTTCTGGTTCGAGTAGCCCATGAGGCCGACGCGCCAGATTTTGCCTTTCACTGCGCCGAAGCCGCCGGCGATCTCGATGTTGAATTCGTCGAGAAGCTGCTGGCGGACTTTGCGGTCGTCGATGCCGGCGGGAATGGTGACGCTGGTCACAGTGACCAGGCGGTCGGCGGGATCGGTGACGAAAAGTTCGAGGCCCATGCCTTCGAGGCCGGCGACGAGGGCTTGCTGATTGGTGCGGTGGCGGTCCCAGCGGGCTTCGAGACCCTCTTCGAGCGCGAGGCGCAGCGCTTCGCGCATGGCGAAAATCAGCGAGATGGGCGGAGTGTGGTGATAGGTGCGCTCGCTGCCCCACATGGTCATGATCGGCATGAAATCGAAATACCAGCTGGCCACGGGGGTTTTGCGCGCTTTGATGACTTCTTCGACGCGGGCGTTGACGGTGATGGGCGCCATTCCCGGCGGCGCGCTGAGAGCTTTTTGCGAGCCGCTGAAACAAATGTCGATTTTTTGTTTTTCGACGTTGAGTGGAACGCCTGCCAGAGTAGCGACGGCATCGACGACGAGAAGGGCGCCGAGTTCGTCGGCGACTTTGCGGTAGTGGTCCAAGTTCTGGACCACGCCGCTGGAGGTTTCGCCGTGAGCGAGGCCGACGAATTTAATTTTTTTGCCTTGGCCGGCGCGGCGGACGTCTTCGGGATCGACGGTTCGGCCGTAGGGCGCTTCGACGCGAATCACTTTCGCGCCGGGGGCGCGGTCGGCGATCACCGCCATGCGTTCGGAGAACCAGCCATTGGAGCAGACGATACATTCGTCGCCGGGCTCAAGGACGTTCATGACCGAGGCTTCGATGCCGCCGGAGCCGGACGCGGAAATGGGATAGGTGATGCGATTTTGGGTTTGGAAGACGCGGCGCAGCATGACCTGCACGTCGCCCATCATTTCGGTGAACCACGGATCCATGTGGCCGACCAGCGGAGTGGCCAGGGCGCGGTAGACGCGCGGGTCCATGTTGGAGGGGCCGGGAGTGAGCATCAAGCGCGCGGGGGGAAGAAGTTCGCCGAAGTTTTCAGTCATGTTGAGGTTCCTCGCAGTGAATCATACGCCGGTGCAGCGGCGGCCGCGACGAGTTCGCGGGGCAGCGGCTGGCTGGCGCGCCAAGGTCTTTGGGAGGACTAGTCTGGCGAAAATGTGGGTGTGCGGTCAACCACCAAAATGGCCGAGGGGAGGCGGAAAAGGGAAATTTGAAGGTGGAAAATCGTTGGTGGCGGCGGCCGGATTTGGGGCGCTTTTTGGAAAAGATAAACCGTCTATTTTGCGGATTAGAAATTGCGGTTGGCGTTTGTTTTGAGGGGTTTACGTTGCATTCTAATTGCTGGTAGCGGATTAGAAATTGCGGTCGGCGGGTGGCCAGGATCCGAGAGGCGCGGAGCGTCGATGACGACGAATGCTGGCGTCCGCCACGCGGGAAATACTGTCGATTAGAAATCATGGGGGACTTTTGTTTTCAAGGGTTTGGAGGTGATTTCAGATTGCGCGAAGTGTCGATCTGAGATCCGGGCCGCGGCTGGATGCGATTCGCGAGTTGCGCGAAAACAGCTTTTAAAAGGACGATTCGAATTCATGGCTGGCATTTGTTTTCATGAAGTTAAGCCGAATTCTAATCGCAAGCGTGACGATTAGAAATTGCTTTGGGACGAAGCCGGCAGGGTTTTGGGCGATTGGGTCGGGCGACTTGCGACATTCGGCCGTGCGCAACATATGCTCGCTCCCTCCCTCGGCCGGCGTTTATGGTCGGTCCGGACACGGTGGCGATGCATGATAACACATAAGTGTGAGTAACACGCAAGTACACACGCGCGGACAAGGAGCTAGCCGGGTGACCACGTAGACGACGTGGCGTGCCGCACCTCCGGTGCTTGGGACTTGTTTTTCGTTTTGTTCCCGGGCCTTACGGCCCGGGCTAACTTATGCCGCGCCTCCGGCGCTGGTTTTTCTTCATGGAATTCTGGTCATTGTGCAGGGAGATGATTTTGGGGTTGGGTCGAAAAGGCCGCCTTTTCCGTTATGAGGAAATATAGTTCGGCAAGGGCGATGGGGACAGCGGGGAGCATCATAAGCCAGACGGGTAAATGGGGCATGGTGATGGTCGCAGGCATACCCCATTTGTCCATAATCGCTTGCATGGCCCGGTCCCAGCGCGATTGGCTTCCGGGTAGAAAAACGGTGAGAAGAATATTGAGCAACGAGAAAATCGCAATGCAAATAGCGAGGATTCGGGCCCAGGGTTTCAGTTTCAACAGTCCGACGCCAGCGGCGAGGTGGGCGAGACCGAGTAACGCGACAATCAGATAAGCCCTCCATCCGGAAACAAAAAATCCAAAAAGCCACACAGGCGCGCGATAGAGCAGGCTGAGAGGCAACATCGCCGAGCCGACAAGCAATAGAACCGCGACGACACTGATGCTAACGGGCCGGGCCGAAGTGGCGGCTGGCGGTGGAACGATGAACGAATGGGGCGGCGTCGCGTGGACGGACTCGGGAAGTGCGACGCCGAGAACCGGGGCGGCTTGAAATTGAGCGGAGCGAAATTGGGCGCGGACCGAGCCCTTGTTGAAATAATAAAGCCACCAGGCACCCAGTGATGCCAGCGCGCCATAGAATCCGGCAATCCCGATCTTCATGGACGACATGACCCGACGGGTGAATTCCGGGTCCGCGTCGTTTGGCGAAACGGGAAAATTAATGAACGGTAACATCATCGCCCCGACGACCCCCAGCACGAGCAGGGCGGAAAAAATCAATTGGGAAACTCTGCTCCACTCGCGAAGCCGGAGCAAACCGACGCCGGTGGCGATGCCCCAAGTGGCTAAGCCCAAATAGACGATTGCCCCGACCCAGAGCAACGGCTTGGGGAGGAAATGAGACCCTCTGGAAGTGTGGGCGAACGCGGCGAGGAAGGCAGCGACGAACGCCGGCAGGAGAGTGAAGCCACTGCCGACAAAGACCAGGATCGCGGTAATGGTGATGCCCGTCAAACGCCGCATCGTCACCCCGTGGATTGCGGGGGTATGTATATCAATTGTGGAAGTGAAAGGAAATATGTAAAGGCGAGATTTGATGCGAGCCCATAATGCGCTGGGGTGTGACGTGGTGGATGGCGCGGTCACGACGTGGCGTGCCGCACCTCCGGTGCTTGGGTCTCGTTTTTCATTTCGTTCCCGGGCCTTACGGCCCGGGCTAACTTATGCCGCGCCGCCGGCGCTGGTTTTTTTCGGCCAAGTGAGTGATGGCCGGTACCTCAGCCGACGGCGAGGGTATGAGGGGGTTCTAGTACATGGTTAACTGATTGGAGGCACAGGGGGTAGCGATTGGGCACCCATGGGTAGCGCGGGGTTGGCGCGGCTTGGCTCGTGGTGCTAAGTTCTTGAATAAGCCTCAAAAGACCCCCTATGACTGAGATGAAAAGCGCGGTGCCGGCTAAGCCCAAGATATCGCGGGTGGAGGTGTATTGGCACACGGTCACCTACAAGACGGTGATTTTGTATGGGCTTTTGATTTTGGGGATCTTTTTCTCGCTGACTTATTTTGTGTTTCCGCAGGCGACCAGCGCGATTGCGAAAAAGCTTTCGGAGTCGATGACGCCGAAAGATACGGGAGTGGCGACGATCAACGCGCGGCAGGCGCGGTTCGTGAACCTGGACGGGAAAGTTCAGGTGAAAAAAGTAAATTCGGTGACGTGGGAAAACGCGGACTACCAGATGACGCTGGACAAGGGCGACTTGATCCAGACCGGGTCGGAAGGGGTGGCGCGCATGGCTTTCGCCGACGGGACGACATATACGGCGAAAGGCGATACGCTGGTGACGGTGGAAGAAAATTTGGTGGAGCAGGATCACGCGTCGTCGGTGGGGGTGCACATCACTTCGGGGCAAGTGGACCTGGCGACCGGAACGTGGGAAGTGGCGGGATCGAAGGCGGAAGTATCGTTTGAAAATGCGGTAGCGTCGTTGCAGGCGAACAGCCGCGCGGCGGTGAGCAGCAACCCGGAAACGAAGCAGCAGGAATTTACGGTGGCTTCGGGCAGCGCGCAATTGGCGCGCGGAGCGGAGCATCTGGACATCGGGCAGTGGGAACGCGTAACGTTCCCCACGGGCGGAGCGATTACGAAATCGCAGGTGCTGGCGCCGCCGCAGCTGGTGACGCCGCTGAACCTGCAGCCGATCATCGTGGGAGATCCGAAACACGATCCGGTGCATTTTTCGTGGAACCCGGTGGCGACGGCGAAGATGTATCAATTTCAGACGAGCACGACGGCGGCCTTCAGCCATCTGGTGCAGGATAAAAAGACCGCGACGGAAAGCGTGGACGTGGTGGGACTGGACCCCGGAGATTATTACTGGCGGGTGCGGGCGATCGACGCGGACGGCAAGACCAGCGACGTGAGCGATTCGTTCAAGTTTTCGCTGGTGGTGCACGGCAAAGAACTGGAAATGCTGCTGGAGATCGATTCGACCGAGCTGCAGGGAAATTTAGTGGAAGTGGTGGGGCGCACCGAACCGGGCGCGGCGTTGATTATCAATGGGGAGCAGGTGGCGAGCATTCAGGGCGACGGGCACTTCCGTCATTTTCTGCCGGCGATGACGAAAGGGAGCCACGAAATTATAATTACCGGGCAGAACCGGCGCGGGGGCACGGCGACGAAGCGAGTGGAAGTAGTGATTCCGTAAGATAATAAAATTGATGGGCAATTTTAATTTTTGCGCCGCCCGCAGCGGCGTTGAAATGGAATCTGGGGGACGCACGACGTGACGAAAAACGGCTACAACATGCGGTCGGTGTTCAGTTTGTTTTCATCCGACCTGGCCATCGATTTGGGGACGGCGAACACGCTGGTGTTCGCGCGGGGCAAAGGGATCGTGGTGAACGAACCCTCGATCGTAGCGATCAACAAAAACAGCGGGGACGTGGTGGCGGTGGGGCGCGAAGCAAAAGACATGCTGGGGCGCACGCCGGGCAACGTGGTGGCGATCAAGCCGATGAAAGACGGGGTGATTGCGGATTTCAAAGTCACCGAAAAGATGCTGACGTATTTTATTCAGAAGGCGCATAACCGGCGGGTGCTGGTGCATCCTCGGATCGTGATCGGGGTGCCGAGCGAAATCACTCCAGTGGAAAAGCGAGCGGTGCAGGATTCGGCGTATCGGGCGCGGGCGAGCGAAGTGTATCTGGTGGAGCAGGCCATGGCCGCGGCGATTGGCGCGGGGCTGCCGATCGAAGAGCCGTCGGGAAACATGGTGGTCGATATCGGCGGCGGGACCACGGACATCGCGGTGATTTCGATGAGCGGGATCGTTTATTCGCGGTCGGTGCGGGTGGCCGGAAACGAAATGGACGAAGCGGTGATGCATTATTTGAAGCGCAAATACAATTTGCTGGTGGGCGAGCGGACGGCGGAGCAGATCAAGATCGAGATTGGGTCGGCGTATCCGCTGGAGAAGCCGCTGACGCTGGAAGTAAAGGGGCGGAATTTAATTGAGGGCGTGCCGCGGACGGTGACGATTGATGACAGCGAGATTCGCGAGGCGCTGTCGGAATGTATTTCGACGATTTTGAATGCGATTCGGGTGGCGCTGGAAAGAACGCCGCCGGAATTGTCGGCGGACATCAGCGACCGCGGGATTGTGCTGACGGGCGGCGGGGCGTTGATTAAAAATTTGGACAAGCGGATTCGCGAGGAGACCGGGTTGCCGGTTTCGATCGCGGATGATCCGTTGGCGTCAGTCGTTTTGGGGACCGGGAAGATGCTTAGCGACTTCCGGTTGTTGCGGCTGGTTTCGATCGACTAAGGCGGAGGGGCGGGGATTTGGTGGTCGTGCTGCAGGGCGTGTCGCACCTCCGGCGCTCTGGTGATTTTTGGGCTCGGTACCCCGGCCCTTACGGGCCGGGCTAACCTCTGCCGCGCCGCCGGCGCTGGGTGTCGACGTTTCGCTTGCGGGTGGGATCACAGATTTACCACCGGGGGCACAGAGAACGCGGAGACGGGTGTCGCGCCTCCGGTGCTCTCGGGATTTTGGGGAATTGGTTTCCCGGCCCTTACGGGCCGGGCTAACCTATGCCGCGCCTCCGGCGCCGGGTATCGAAACCTAGGAAGTTTTAGCCATGATTGATCTGATTTTCCGCCGACCCATTTTCCTGCTGGCCATTGTGGTGATGGCGCAGGTGATGCTGCTCGCTTACCAGATTAAGGGCGATCACGATGTGCGGTTGATCCGGTACTGGGCGGTGGCGCTGATTACGCCGATCGAGCGGGTGGGAACCTGGAGCACGTCGAAGGTGGGCGGGGCGTGGAGCGGGTACGTCGGACTGCATAACGCGCGTTCGGAAAATAACAACATGCACGCGGAGCTGGACGAGCTGCGGATCCGGAATCGCGAATTGGAAAGCCGGGCGGCGGAAGCGGGGCGGCTGGAAGCGATTTTGAAATTCCGCGACGAGCATCCGGAAGCGCAGATGCTGGCGGCGCAGGTGATCGGGTCGAGCGCGGATCCGACTTCGCATACGCTTTTTATAAACCGCGGCGACCGGGACCGGTTGCGGGTGAACCTGAGCGTGATCACGTCGGAAGGAATCGTGGGGAAAATTGTCGAGGTGCTGCCGAACACTTCGCAGGTTTTGCTAATCAACGACAAGGACAGCGGAGTGGGCGCGATGTTTGCGGGATCGCGGACGCACGGGGTGGTGAAAGGCAGCGGGGACCCCGAGCCGCACATGGAATACGTGGTGAACGACGAGAAAGTGACGCCGGGCGAGGCGATTGTGACCTCGGGCGAGGATCACATTTTTCCCAAGGACCTGCCGATTGGGACCGTGCTGGCGGCGAATCCAGGAAATCCGTTTCAGATTATTCGAGTGCAGACGGCGGCGCGGTTGGACCGGCTGGAAGACGTGATCGTGCTGCTGGGCCAGCAACAATTGACGCCTTTGAAATCCGCTGCCACGGCGGATGCGAATCCAAGCGCGCCGGAAAAATCGACGGCTGCTCCTCAAAATTGATATGAGCTCCGATTACATGCTGAACATGAGCGAGCACTCCGACCGCAACATCGAAGTGCACAAGTTCTACAACGGGGCGATTTTTGCGGTGTGCGTGCTGGCGCTGGTGTTTCAGGCGTTTTTGCACAAGTACGGGCGGTGGTCGGAGCTGATCGACCTGCCGCTATTGGTGACGATTTATTTTGGATTCAGCCGGCGGAATCCGATCAGCGGAATGTTTCTGGGCGGAGTGATCGGCATCGCGCAGGATGCGCTGAGCCACGACAATCCGATCGGGATGTACGGGATTGCGAAGACGATTGTGGGCTACACGGCGTCTTCGATCGGCGGACGGATCGATACGGAGCATCCGGTGAGCCGGTTTGGATTGATTTTCGTGTTTTTTCATTTTCACCAGGCGATATTGGTGATCACGCAGCGGGTGCTGCTGAATCATTCGGCGCGTTTTTTTTCGTGGCAACAGCTGGTCGATTCGCTGGTGACCGCCGCATTTGGCGTGCTGCTTTTCGCGCTGCTCGATCGACTGCGCCGGTCATCGTAAGTCTTCCGTTTACCCAACTGCTGATACACTCCTTCCCGCCAAGCTGAGTTTTTCGCCGATCGTGATGCAAAACGACCTGGTGCGGGGCGGAGACCATTATCTGACCTATGCTGCTTAACATCGTTGCGCCGGTTGCGGTTGTGCTGGTGGCGCTGCTGATTTGCGTGGCGTGCATCGTCCGAATACGCAGCCTGCGGCGCAAGAATTATGGAAAGTGGCGTCGCGTGGGCGAAATAATCGCTCTTTCGATTGTGGTTTTTCTCGCGGCAGCCATTGGAGGCGGGGCTGCGTTCAATGCGGTGGCCGGCCAATATTTTTTCTCGCGCCGTACGGCTCCGGGAAAACTTTACGATGTTAGCGGATACAAAATGCATTTGTACTGCACGGGCGAAGGTTCGCCGACGGTGGTGCTGGATGCGGGGCTGGGCAACGATTCATTGATTTGGGCCAACGTGCAGCCCGAACTTTCTAAGATCACGCAAGTTTGTTCGTACGATCGCGCCGGATTTGGTTGGAGCGAGGCGCGGCCTGAGCCGCGCGACGCCCGGCGGCTCAACGACGAACTGCACGGGCTGCTGAGCGCGGCCGGTGTTACAGGGCCTATCATTCTGATGGGACATTCGATTTCGGGTTTGTACCTGCGCGATTACGCCACTCGCTATCCGCGGAATTTGTCGGGTCTGGTGTTTGTCGACGGCTCGACACCGCTACAGGACGAGCGCTTTCCGGCGGAAATTCAGCTGATGGAAAAACAAGAAAGTGCCGAGCTGGCCAAGCTGGAATGGCTTTCGGTTTTGGGGCTGCGCCGCGCAATGGGCGGCTGCGCGCCAGAAGAGGGTTTCAACAAGAGCGCGGCGAAGATGATTGCCGAAGATCAGTGCCGCACTTCGGTGCTGGCGGCTGCGGCGCAGGAGCTCAGCAGCATTCAGCAGTCTGGCGACGAGACGATACATACCGGCCCATTCGGCGATCTGCCGATTTTGATTTTCTCCCAGGACCTTGAGCAGCCTGCCACTCCGGGCATTTCCGCGGAAGCGGGAAAGTCGGTCAGCAAGACCTGGAACGAAATGCAGGAAGACCTGAAGAAACTCTCGACGCGCAGCCGGTGAATTATCGCGAAGGGCAGCAGCCATTACGTGCAGATCGATCGGGTGAGTTTGCTGAACGGCGAAGTGATCACGTTTATCAAGCAGATTCGCGGCGAGATGCCGGAGCCCACGGACTACGGCACGACGAAAGTCGAATAGCTCGGCTGGGCCGGGGAGGCTGCGCGAAAGTCTTGGAGGCTTGGTGGTACTGGTCAAACACGGCGACAAGCCACCAAACTTCCAAGCCAGGCGGATCGCGTTCGTAGGCCACTGACGTTTGTTAAAACCAAAAGTTGCCGAGAATAGTCTAAGAGGAGCGGCTATTGGGCCGGCTCAAAATTATTTTTTCAGGAGCAGATACGCATGTTCGCAGTGACTGGAATTACGGGGAATGTGGGCGGGCAGGTGGCGCGGAATCTGTTGGCGGCGAAAATCCCGGTGCGGGCGGTGGTGCGCGACACGGGCAAGGGAGCGGAATGGAAGGAGTGCGGGTGCGAGGTTGCGAAGGCCGATATTAATGATGCGGCGGCGCTGACCGCGGCGTTTCGCGGGGCGGAAGCGGTTTTTGTGATGGTGCCGCCGAGTTTCGATCCGTCGCCGGATTTTCGGGAGGCGCGGGCGATTGGCGCGACGTTGCGGACCGCGATCGATGGGGCGCGGCCGGGGCGGGTGGTTTATTTGTCGACGATCGGGGCGCAGGCGGAAAAGCCGAATTTGCTGACGCAGCACGGAATGATTGAGAAGGCGCTGGGGGACGCGGCGGTGCCCATAACTTTTTTGCGGCCGGGCTGGTTCATGGAGAATTGCAGTTGGGACGTGGGGCCGGCGATGGATCGAGGAGTGATTCCGAGTTTCCTGCAGCCGCTGGATAAGCTGGTGCCGATGGTGGCGACGGCGGACATTGGGCGGGTGGCGGCGGAATTGATGCAGGAAACGTGGAAGGGGCGGCGGGTGGTGGAATTGGAAGGGCCGCGGCGGATTACGCCGAATGAGATTGCGGCTACGTTTGGGGAGTTGCTGGGAAAGCCGGTGAAGATGGAGATTGTGCCGCGGGAGAGTTGGGAGGAATTGTTTCGGTCGCAGGGGATGAAAAATCCAGAGCCGCGGGTGCGGATGCTGGATGGATTTAATGAGGGGTGGATTGAGTTTGAGGGTGGGGCGCGAAACGGGAAGGTGGAGTTGAGGGAGGTTTTGCAGGGGCTGATCGCGGGGGCGGCAAGATCCTAGTGGCTCTGCGTCTGGCTCGTGGCGGAGCCTGTGTTGAGATTGATCGCGCAGGCCGGCGTGCCGCGCCTCCGGTGCTCTTCGTTTGTTTTCGTTTTGTTTCCCGGACCTTACGGTCCGGGCTAACTTATGCCGCGCCTCCGGCGCTGGGCGGAGGAGGCTTCGCGAGAGTTTGCGAAGCGTGGTAATGCTGGTCAAAGGCGGCGGCAAGCCGCCACACTCCAAAGGTTCTTGTTGGATTCTTGGCCGAAACTCCACAAGCCGCGTGTTGAACGCTCTCTACCAAAGGCCAATTCCGGATAGGACGGGGTTTCGCTGTTCTTTCGGCATTATCGGAATGGACATGGCGGCTTGCTCGTCCTAGTACGGAGTGTTAATTTTGATACTCCTATATTGTCCGGTGTCTTAGCTGGATTGGCGCATGTGGGTGCGGTTTAGGCCCGTGCAGGAGTGGGAGTCCGTTGGGTTCATGGAATATTAACGACCAGAGAATTCCGCAGGAACGGCTGGCTCTGGTTTCGTATTTGTCGGTTGGCCTCGTCGTGCTGTTGATGGTGGGGTTCTGGAAGCTGCAGGTGGTGCAGTCGGGGCATTTTCTCGATCTGGCCGAAAAGAACCGGGTCCGTTCGATTCCGATAATTGCGCCGCGCGGGCCGATGCTGGACCGCGAAGGCCGCGTGCTGGTCGATAGCTATCCTTCCTTCAGTATTCTGCTGCTACGCGACGATCCCAAAGGATTGGAAAAAACGCTGCCGCAGATTGAAGACGGTTTGGGAATCAGCGACGAAGATCTGCGCCAGGAATTGGACGCGGCGAAGTTCGAACCGAAATTCCAGCCGGTGGTAATCAAGCCCGCAGCGAGCCAAGCCGACATTGCTTTTGTGGAATCGCATCGCGCGGATCTGCCTCTTCTGGAATTGCTGATGGTGCAGCGCCGGCGCTACCAGAATGGGGAAATGCTGGCGAACACGATCGGGTATGTCGGCGAAGTATCCGAACAGCAGATGGACGACAGCGACGGTCATTACCGGCCGGGCGATATCGTAGGGAAGGCGGGCCTGGAACGCGAATACAACGATCAACTGGAAGGCACCGACGGCATGCGCCGGGTGGTGGTGAACAGCGTGGGCAAAGTGATGCGCACGCTGGACAACGTGGAAGCAGTGCCGGGACGGCCGATTCAGTTGACGATCGATTACGATCTGCAAGCGATTGCGGAAGCGGACATGGTCAACAAAATCGGGGCGGTGGTGGCGATGGATGCGCGTACCGGCGAGATCCTGGCGATGGTCAGCCGGCCGACCTTTGACCCCAACGATTTTGCGGTGCGCATACCGAAGGCGGAATGGCAGAAATTAAATGGGGATAAAGAAACGCCGCTGCTGAACCGCGCGATACAAGCGCAACTGGCGCCCGGATCGGTTTTTAAAATCGTGATGGCGGCGGCGATGGTGGATTCGAAGGCCATTCCGGAATCGTACGGCGTGTTCTGCCCGGGCCATGCGAATTTCTATGGCCGCGAATTTCACTGCTGGCGGCCGCAGGGCCACGGCGAAGTGGAATTGCACAAAGCGCTGGTGGATTCCTGCGACATCTTTTTTTATAACGTGGGCAAACTGCTGGGCATCGACAAGATCGCGTATTACGGCGCGGGGCTGGGGCTGGGAAAACGGACCGGCGTCGATTTGCCGAGCGAAGAATCGGGGCTGATGCCATCGGAAGAATGGGTGCAGCGGGTGTACCACCGCAAGTGGTATGCGGGTGAAACGATATCGGTGGCGGTGGGACAGGGCGCGGTAACCGTGACGCCGATTCAACTGGCGCGGATGGCCGCCGGGGTGGCGAGCGGCGGAAATTTGGTGCAGCCGCATTTGCTGAAAGGATTTTTGAACGCGAAGACGGATCATTTTCCGCTGAGCGATGAAGCGGTGGAGCAGGTGACGCAGGGACTGTTCGGGGTGGTGAATGAACCGGGCGGGACGGGCTATCACCTGCGGCTGCAGAACATCGACTTCTGCGGAAAATCGGGGACGGCGCAGTTGATGAGCTACGACGCGTCGAACCGGTTGGGCACGAAAAAAATGGATGGATGGTTTGTGGGCTTTGCGCCGCGGAAGAATCCGGACATTGTGGTGGCGGCGATTGTGCAGGATACGGTGGAGCACGGCGGCGAAGCGGCGGGGCCGGTGGTGCATGACATCGTGAAAATGTTCTACGACAAGCGGACCTCGAAGACGCAGCAGCAGGCGACGACGGCGGCGCCGGCGCAACCGGATTCGGGCGGGAGCGTTTCCAGTTCGCTAACGCCGACGCGCGCCAACGCGCCGCTGGTGGCGGCGGTGGGAGGTCAACGCCCATGAGCGACCGGCCGCAGATTAAAGATTTCGACTGGACGCTGCTGGCGATTGTGGCCGCGATCAATCTGCTGGGGCTGCTGGAGATTTATTCTTCGACGCACGCCAGCGCGATGAGCGGGATGCACTGGAAGCAGCTGATCTGGCTGGGCGTGGCCGTGGTGGTGATGTTCATCATGTCGCAGATCGATTACCACACGCTGCTGGACCAGGCGCCGATCCTTTATATCGCGGGGGTGGCGGGACTGCTGGTGGTGGCGGTGATCGGGTATTCGCGGCTGGGGGCGAAGCGCTGGATTTCGCTGGGGGGCGGGTTCAACCTGCAGGTGTCAGAATTGATGAAGTTGATTATAATCATAGTACTGGCCAGGTATTTCAGCGAAGTGCGGACCGACAAGTTGACGCTGACGGATATCTGCAAGGTTAGTGTTTTGACGTTGATTCCGGTGGCGCTGATTTTGAAGCAGCCGGACCTGGGAACGGCGATGGTTCTGGTGCCGGTGCTGCTGGTGGGGATGTTCCTGGCCGGGATTGAATGGAAACATTTGGCGGTAGGTTTGGTATTAATTGCCCTGCTGATTCCGGTGGCCTGGAACATGCGGCACCACCTGAAGCCATACCAGCAGCAGCGGATTGAGACCTTCCTGCATCCGGAAGAAGATCAACGCGGAGCGGGCTACCAGATTCTGCAGTCGGAAATAGCAGTGGGGTCCGGCGGTTTTTGGGGCAAGGGTTTTGGCAAAGGCAGCCAGAACCAGCTGGGATTCGTGCCGGTGCGGTATTCGGACTTCATCCTGGCGGCGCTGGCTGAGGAACAAGGATTTATTGGCGTGTGTGTGGTATTACTGTTGTATCTTGGGTTGATTCTGCGGCTGGTAGATAACGCGCAGAAAGCGAAAGATCGGGCCGGAATGTATGTGGTGATGGGAGTAGCTGCAATCCTGGGCTTCCACGTTCTGGTGAATGCTTCCATGGTGATAGGCTACATGCCGGTCACTGGCATTCCTTTGCCGCTGATGAGCTATGGAGGCTCATCGATAGCTTTTGTGTTTTTGGCATTGGGCATGGTAATGAATGTACGGCTGCGGCGATTCGTGAACTGAAGCCGCAAAATATTCGAACTTCGTTGTTCGCTGTGAGATTTAGAAAGACCCGTCCTGCGGATACGCCCGGCGGCACTCAATATTTGATTCAGGTCAGCATCGGATGAGGAAAGCCAACAAACAATTTCAAGAGTCTTTCCTGGGCAGCCCACTGGGGCGAGCAATAGGCATCGCCTTGCCCCACTCCGGTCAAGCGCGCGCGAATTGGCGCGCCGCTGCGCTCCGATGCGCCTTTAGGAGTTTTCATGTCGAAGGAAATGGTAATTTCGGCGAACCCGCACGAGACGCGGGTAGCCATTCTGGAAGAAGGACAGCTGTGTGAGTATTACGTTGAGCGGGATAAAGAATTTGCGTTAGTCGGAAGCATCTACAAAGGCAAAGTGACGCGCGTGCTGCCTGGCATGCAGTCGGCCTTTGTGGAGATTGGCCTCGATAGCGACGCCTTCCTGTACGTCAGCGACTT
>Ga0302306_10000397_pt1 | contig 28614 bp, 30 predicted proteins | sample III_Palsa_E3_1_FD_198761 | JGI IMG/M metagenome (GOLD analysis project Ga0302306, IMG submission 198761) | Peat permafrost microbial communities from Stordalen Mire near Abisko, Sweden - III_Palsa_E3_1 | ecosystem: Environmental > Terrestrial > Soil > Palsa > Peat permafrost | place: Sweden...
CTTTCAGATTAAAAACAAAAGGTAATCTAATCGCTGATCTTAACAATCTTCTTCAGCCGTTTATCGCATCAAGTGATTTCTTTACAACCAATGAATTAAGGTAATTATTATGAACCCAATGTCCAATTATGAATATTATACTTTAATGGCCTTGTTGCTTAGCTCTACTGAACTGTTGTTATCCATCCAATTTAAAAACTTGAAAAAGAAACTCAGAAAATTAAGAGGAACTGGCAGGGTTCCTGCTATCGAAGTTGCTTACAGATGGAAGCTACTTATTGAAATTTTGCTGTTTTCAATCCCATCTTTAGCATTATATATGGCAGCTTATACTTATTTTTCTTATTAATAATTTACTTTAAAGAAAGCTGAGCCGTGTAATTTGTGATATACTATACCGCAAGCGATAAAAACTTCTCCTTTGTAAATGGTTTAGAAATGAATTGCCGCACAAAGTCATAACCCTTTGATCTTAGGATCTCGACAAGGTTTACTGAAGCCGACAGAATGTAGACCTTTATCTTTTTGGCTAATCTTGGGTAGATGCCTTTCAATACATCCAGTGGATCCTAACCGTCAAACTCCGGCATACTTAAATCAAGGAATATTGAATCAGGCAAATAAGACTTTTCGTATAAGTTTTTTTAATGTAGTTAATTAATGGTAATCCCCCATCAAGATGTAAGACATTATCAAATACTGGGTATTTCTTAAGTTGATAGTAGACTATCTGCCAATCTAACCCATTATCTTCAACAACGATACTAAAGCTCACATCTAGTAGCTTTGCTATATTACATACAATTTTTAGGAATGTTTAAATAAGGCAATGAGTCATACAACCTAGATGCATATAACGCCTCTCCTACATAGATAATCGCAAACAAATGAATGTAGTGATTTTTTGAAAATAAAACGGGTCTTTAATAGCCTTTTTGCAACTATCGCAAAATAAATAGATTGGAAAGAGGGTTTGGTATTCCAGTCGTGACTTTTTATAGCCTAAGCATTTTGACTAATATCTGGCATTTTCTCCAAATTAATCTTGTTCTTTTTTATAAAATCTTCATTTTATAGGTCTTGATTCTCCCGAAAATCTTTTATATCTGAAGCAATTATTGTAAAATTGGAATTTGTTATTGGTTTAGAAAAAAAGTTGAGTACGAAAGGATATGTAAAGGCTTTAGTTTTATCATTCTTGTTTATTGAAGCAGATATGATATAAACTGCAATTTTCTTTACTAATGAGTCATAGATGCTATTTAAAGTTTCTAATACATCCCATCCATCAAATTGGGGCATACTAAGATCTAAAAACATTACATCAGGTAGATCGTCAATTTGAAATTTACATTTCTCCAGATGGTCTATTATAGACTTACCTGAACTGAATCTTTTAATATTCTCAAAAACAGGATTATTTTTGAGAACACTCATCATGATAAATTGATCAATCGTATTATCATCAACTAAAAACAATGTATTCATCTGGCAATTCCTTAAATTAAACTTTTAAGTTAAGGAAATGATTTACAAAATCATAAATATCAAGGATATATTAAATAATAGCTATTATAGAATGATTGATTACGTTCATCTGAAACTTTAAGGAATAACATTTGTAATATTATAATCTAACCGATCACGCAAATATGAACAGATTTAGAGCAGTTACTTTATGGCCTTTTGTTTATATTTTGGATGTTATAATAGGTTTAATTGGCAGGCAAACTTTCAAAGAATCACGTAGTATCTCCAAGTCGTATTTTAAACGAATTATGAAAGGCGACAAAACCCCAGTTACAACCATAATTAAGGCTCCTTATTAGGTAGAAAAGACTTATATATTTACCCTTATGTGTGCCAATAGGTGTAATAATCTTAGTTTATAGTCTTAATTAATACATTAATCTGGTTGAACTTCTTCTTTAGAACAGGGGCGAGTTGGATGGGTTTCTATTGCTTATTGTTTAGCTTCGACGCGCCCGATTTAAAGATTGTCCGTAAACAAAGTTGTCAAATTCTTTTAGTAATTATTTGATGTCTGTGATTGTAGTAAATTTATATAAGAGGGAATTCTCGAACGAATCACTTTTGGTTAACAGCGCCTTTAAAGTCGCGTCCAACCACGAAATGGCGTTTCCTTAAGTAGGAGGAGTGACAAAGTTCTAACTTTCATAATGATATACAGAGAATTATAGATGGAAAGCAATTTTTTGAGTCATTTTAACAAAATTAAACTACGCGCAAAAGTGTAATCATGGCGATATCATTAATAGTCCCCAAAATGATTTTCCGCATCTTTGGTATATATGTATCGAAAGGCCAAGGTTCTCGTCTTTTACTGGTCCCGGCCATGTATAATAACATGGTAACCCTTAGTGGTAAGCGCCACCGTTGTCGCTTTACCGATACCTTCCGTGGCACCGATAATGATGCTAAAAGTGATTTTCTGCATTTTGCAATTTGGGAATAATTTCTTACCTTAAAGGAAAAAAAATTACCTTAGTGGTGGAGGGAAAATTCCTTTAAATAATGACTAATAACATTCCCAGCCTTAGCGACAAAGCGCTACTTAATATACTTGCCCATACTAAAGAGGCAACAGCCATCTATGTTACTGAAGAATTTCATATCGGATTCATCAACAAGTCTATGCTTAAGCTTTGGAATAAACCAAACACAGTTATAAATCAGCGGCTTGTCGAGGCCGCTCCGGAATTTGAATCGTTTATACCTGTTTTAAAGGAAGTATGGGAAAACGGAGAACCGTATACGGCTATATACGCGCCAGCTAACATTGATATTCAAGGACAACTAATAACTTTATACTTTGACTTTGAGTGCCGTTCTGTATTGGATGAAAACGGTAAAACTTATGCCATTGTTAATACTGTGACAGACGTAACCGAACGTGTGAAGGCTTTGGAGCTGGTTAAAGCAAAAAAGGACCAAGAACAAGCCTTAAATGAAGAGCTTACGTCTATTAATGAAGAACAGGAAGAAGCTATTGAAAATTTGCGCTCCACTAATGTGGAATTAGAATATGCCCAATCACAGCTCAGACTATCGAATGACAGATTGATGGAAAATGAAGATCGTATTCGTGGTATGTTTGAGGAGTCACCGGTAGGTATGTGTATACTTAGAGGACCGGAACACATTATTGAGATTGCTAACAAAAGTATACTCAAGATATGGGGGCGTAAGGAGAAAGACGTATTAGGTAAGCCACATAAGATTGCACGACCGGAATTAACAGGCCAGCCTGTGTATCAATGGCTGGAAGAGGTATACAAAACTGGTATAACCCGAATCAATAATGAGTTCAGGGTCATGTTATATAATGAGGATAGTCTGCGTGAAGCCTACGTTAATTCTATATACCAACCAATTAAGAGTGCTGGCGGCGATGTAAATGGTGTTCTGGTTATTCTTGATGAGATAACCGATATGATCAAAGCGCGGCATGAAGTCATGTGTACGCAGGATATGTTAAACATGGCTGTGGAAGCAGGTGAGTTGGGTACATTTTATTACAATCCAGCCACTAATCTATTCTCAGGAAATGATTTATTGAAGTCATGGTTTGGGTTGAAGTCCAACGATATGTTAAGCCTAAAGTTGGCTCTCGATGCTATCGCAGAGGCTGATCAAAACACTGTGCTTGAGGCAGTTAATAAATCACTCACCTACGCATCAGGAGGTAACTATGGGATAGAGTACACCATTATAGATCCGGTATTAAACATCTCCCGTATCGTAAGGGCTAAAGGTAAAACCATATTCAACCAAAATCAGGAGCCTATTAGTCTGATTGGGACGCTGCAAGATATCACCGAACAAAAGCAGGACGATCAGCGCAAAAACGACTTTATAGGGATGGTGAGCCATGAATTGAAGACACCTTTAACTTCTTTAAACTCTTATATACAAATATTGCATGCTAAAGCGAAAAAGGATGAGGACAGCTTTGCAGCCGGGGCTTTAGACAAGGCTAACAAACAGGTCAGGAAGATGATCACTATGATCAATGGTTTTCTGAATGTGTCGAGGCTTGAGTCAGGTAAAATACACATTGATAAACAACGTTTTGACATAGCTCAGCTTCTAAAAGAGGCAGAAGAGGAATCCACCATCATTATCATTAGCCATAAAGTTGTATTCGCGCCAGTTGCGGAAACCTTTGTGAACGCAGACCGCGATAAGATAGGTCAGGTTATTAATAACCTCATCAGTAATGCAGTTAAGTATTCGTCGCCGGGCACTACCATTCAGGTTGCCTGTGTAGCCATTAATAACATGGTTAACGTTAGTGTCAAAGACGAAGGGATGGGTATTGGCAAAAAGGATATAAAAAAGCTTTTTGAAAGATACTACAGGGCGGAAGAGCAACATACTCATGCCATAGCCGGTTTTGGCATAGGCTTATACTTATGTAGCGAGATAATTCAAAGGCACGAAGGTATTATAGGAGTTGACAGTGAAATGGGGAAGGGTTCCAGGTTTTATTTCGGCTTACCTATTAGTAATGTTTTTTAGGACCCGTTAAATACAGATAACTGTTCGTCATTTAGCTGAGACAGTGGGGACTCAATAAATGTCATAATATTTGCTTGCAATACCACAGCTATAGTAAGCATTGTTTCTAACTTGATCCTTACGTAGCCAAGCTCTAACTTGCTATAGGCATTCTGAGAGATTTTAAGCTTGTAGGCAAGGTAATCCTGAGAGTAACCTCTAAGAACCCTCACAGTTCTGATATTATTTCCCACAACTTGGTCACTGTACATAACGGAACGGATTATAAATTACTCATTAATAACAACATCATACTATTATTGTTTGTCCCATAGATGTATGACATCTTTTATCCCAGCATCTTGACCCATAATAACTTTATTTGATGACGACATATTAAGGGCAGATAAGATAAAGAGGCTAAAATTCAGTCAGCAACAGTATACGTTCAACGAAGGATTTTGCTTACAAAAAATACCTGATTTGGTATCAAATTACAGATGAATTTTTTACCTATATAGTCAGGTTGATTAATCAGGGAAAAGCTATGTTAATGACCAAATAAAGAGAGGATGAAGATCTGATTAATAATATGTATTTAGATATGTTATTATATGTTTGGGATAATGAAGCAAAGATTTATAAACAAACTGATAAAGTTGATAGGCTTTTTGTTAGGATAAGAAGATTACGAGAAATGCGCAATGATTTGAAACTAAAGAATAAGATTAAGAATTATAAAGATGAATAAGGAAGATATACTATAAAAAATTAAAACGATTTTACCAAAATTCAATGGTGGGTAAAATATAAGAAACATGGTTTGAACAGTACCAATGGAGGTAATTTAGGAATTAGCGAAAGAAGTACATCCGCAAAATCTCAATTTTAGTTAGACACCTTTTGTGGGGGAATTATTAACAGTTATCCTGTCTTGGTATCAAAGAAAAAAATGAAGAAATAATATTAATTATTTAGAAAGTTTAGTAACTTAGAGTTCCAAACACCTAAATTGAGGTCAAAAGTAGTTAATTGAATCTCCTGTTAGAAATATCAGGAGATTTTTTGGTTAAGTAAAAGCCCATCACTGCTGACAGGCTTAAAAATCACACGCAAATAGGTACTCAACTTATAGACGCAACTATTGAAAGTAATTATTGTTTTAATTAGTATAATTTAAGCTTCACCAAAATGCTTAGAATCCCTCTTAAATGAAAAGAGATTACGCAACGTTTCTATACCAGTTGAAAATAATTTGACGTTATTTCTGGCTTTAGCAACTTTAAATGTTCTGTATCTTCTTTTGCCTGTAACATATTCAGTACAATGAAACTTCCTACAGCATTATTTACAAAATTAAACTCTACGCTTTTGCGCTTATTGTCAAATTCAAAAGGTTGAGGCAAAAGTTTTACAACTCGGGGCAAAGTTTGATTTGCTTTCATACTTAAATATATCAAACAGTTTTCTAAATATTATAATTTTAATAACTAATAGTTGTTAGTTATTATACTTTTATAATAATGATAATAATTTAAATAAAAGGTTGGTAAGTTTATTATTTTAAACGATTTAAGTTAATCTTAAAATCAAAACAGACAATTTCATAGGTAGGAGATAAACCCCGCCAACTATCTTTATAATAACTGGTATTAACATATATGTTGAATCGATAATCTAAACCAGTTTCTTTAATAAACTTTTGAACCTTGGTTGGTACTGATAAACCATAAGCATTGCACCGCTTGCTTTTCTCTCTTTAATCCATAAGGAATTCGGCCCCGAATACTCAAAAAGTGTTGATTGCTGAAGTAAAATAAAGCAACCATAGTCAGCAATCCTGGAAGCTATTTCAACTATTAATAAATCAAAATCAACACTTTTTAATTTTTTTAATTGATTCATCAACCCCGGTTTTGATTTTTCCGAACGGGTGGATTACAAATTGCTTGGTCAAAATGTGCCAAATCTTTATAGTCGAAAGTTGAAAAGTTTAGTCATTAGCTGGATAGTCTGCAGCCATTGACCACCCCATTCCGGATTAATCTATTGATTATCAATTGCGATTTTCTTAATTGCTTACTCAACTCGGTGTGCTCAAAGCACCCGGAATAGTCTGGTCAAGCCTTGCGGAATATCCACTCTAACACCAGTTTATGACATATTCCTGCAACGGGTTCAATTTATTAGCTTTTGAATAGTCCGAACTAGCTTATCAATATTAAATGGTTTATGAATATAAGCGTCATATTGGAAATTAAAAACAGACATTGCCATTTTATGATAAGCAGACATCAAGACTACATGTATATGGCTGGTGCTTTCATTTTTTTTGATTAACTGACAAATTCTCCCTCCGGTTAATCCGGGAAGAATGTAATCTGCTAAAACAAGGTCGGAATTATGCTCATTGATTAAGTCCAGTATATTATCAGCTCTATTAATTCCAACAACAGTGAATTTATAAAAAATTAATACAGTTTCAATAGCATCTGAAATATCAAGATATCTTCGATTACAAGTATAGTTTTTGGCATTTAGAAGGGTTTGCAGGATTGAGTGTATAATATTAATTCACGTTGAATATCTCTCTCAATTTTTTAGAATCGATAGGTTTTGAAATAAAACCAGACACGAACGAGTTTTCTAAAGCTTTTTTTATGTCGGTCGTTAATATGGATGAGGATAGCACATATATCTTTATTTTTCGAATGGCATCAATATTTAAATTATTGTATTCATCAAGGAATTGAAAGCCATCCATAATAGGCATTGATAAATCTAAAAAGATATAGTCAGGAAGATGGTTAGGATCGGTTATTAAAAGATGTCTGAGGGTCTGTAGTGCTTTTAAACCGTTCACACAAGATTTTATATTTATGTTTGATAAGACATGCTTGATCGTATTTTTAACTATAAAAGTGTCAAGCTCTCCGTCATCAATTATCATGACATTTGCAGCTGGAATGGTTTCATTCATGTAGATACAACCAAGAAGCGGAAATTAAGTTTCTCGTAAGTTATAATAATTAACTGAATTAAATATGCTCCAAGTTTTTGTCTACAATAAGTTTTAACGATGTACCTGTTGCAGTTCGCTTATTTATCCTTACCTTAAACTTATCAGGAATAAATCGTTAACTAGACAACTAAAGCACAATAATGGAACGATGATTGCGCAAATCGCTTATAAAATTCAAACAATGATGAGTCAAGAAGAATCCTTTTCTTATTGTTTTAATGAAAAGTGTTCAAATTCCATTGTGAACGTAGATCGCTGTAGTTCTGTAGGTATTGATATAGAATTAGCTCTTGCTAACAATTTTAATTGTGCATTCTGTGGAGCGGAATTAATCTCTCCTATTTTCAATATGATGAGGGAAAGCATATTGGATCTTATAAAAAATGAGCAATCAAATGTGATATTATTAGATGATGATTTGACGTTTCATCATTTCGTTAAAAGATTATTTAATAAGGACTTGGTGAATGCAAAGTATTATACCGATGGATACGCTGTATTAAATCAATTAACCTTTAACATCAGCTATGAAAATACGTTACCGGATATTTATTCTTAGACCTTGATATGCCTGCCCTGGACGGATGGGACTTCTTAGACCTGTTTAAAATGATTACAAAAAACTTGACAAAGAAAATTGAGGTTTATATCATATCCAGTTCTGTCGAGCCCGAAATAGATTTTTCATTATACCCATTTGTAAAATGTTTTATCTCGAAAAGCTCGACATTGCAGTTTTTTAAAATGTTAAATTTAGAATTAGCCGAGCGTAAAACTAATAGGCTAAGTATAACCTTAAAATGCTAACAGCTTTTTACGAGGCTCTTATAAAGCAATTTAAAGCCATTTTAAACATTTGCCTTATAAGGGAATGGGTTGTATGATTGCTACAATCCTAACCTTTCATTGTTACTCAATGTATAACCTAACTACAATGTCATGCAAACTGGGGACAGTGTTGATTTAGATAGATGTTAGTTCTGCCTATTTTATAGGGTTAAACCATACTTTTGATTTCCCCTAACAAAATATTGCCATACCATTTTCAAATTATTATAACCTTTAGTTAATACAGCCTGGTTTTAGACGGGCCAATCACAAAATTATTATTATTTGATGGAAAAGCTTATTTAATAAACTAATTTATTCCAAACAATCCTCAGCTGTATATTCTTCATCGCCTACGTTAAACCTAATTGTTACTTCTGTGCAAAATCGATATGTGTTTTGGAAAAAACCTATTTCTTTAAATAAACCCTACTATTAATAGGAGTTGTTATATATAAATAAATATTTCAAGAGATAATTAGGGATTAAACAAATTAATATTTATAGTAAAAGCAAATTAGAATTGATAGCGATGATATGAAATTTGACTATAAGTTACTCATATTTTCGACTTTTTTGCTTATCTTATAACCTTTTGCACAATGAAATGTAAATTATTTTTATCGGAATTGCTTTATTAAGCTTCGCCTATACAGTTTATAAAACAAGGGAATGGTCAAATGTTGTTCCGAAACATCCATATTATAGAACAGCACAAATACATAATAACATGGCAATAATATTAATGTCTGCAACTGCGGGACTATTCCTTATCGCTAAATCTTTCGTATATTAAAGGATAAGATTTTTGATATTATAATATCTGAGATTTTCCTTAACTCCATACATTAAGGTCATTCTAAAAATTATTGTTATGCCAATATTGTTTTTTCTAGATTCGATAAAGAAAGTTTTATTACCAATAGTTATTATCTACCGCGTTTTAAAAACATAATTCGAAAAGAAATTAACTTTATGTTTGCAATAAAGCGAATTCTTTACCACGGTTTGAGGAATTTTCTCCCCATTTGAATTTGGGTTAATTTATTTACAAATATAAATCTTCAATGGCATTGAAGTTGCAACAATTTACCATATTAAACATCTTAATCCAAAGAAACATTTATCATTAAAGTTGGTGATTAGATCTAAGGATAAATTTTTATAGTTGCAATCATAATATCTAATATTTATAATTAAATTAATGGTTAAAGTTGCTTTAATTGGGGCTGGAAAAATGGGTATTTCTCACTTATCTATTTTAGGAGCACATCCTGACGTAGAAGTAATTGGTGTTAGTGATACATCTAAAATGGTTATTGATGCTATTCAAAAATATTCTCCTTTTCCTTGTTATTCAGATTACAATAAAATGCTCAAGGTTTTAAAACCTGATGCTGTATTTGTTGCTGTGCCTACCAAGTTTCATGCATCAATGGTTAAAGAGTTACTTAACCAGGATATTAATGTTTTTGCGGAAAAGCCATTTTGTTTAACTCCGGAAGACGGTTCTGCTTTAGTTCGATTAGCAAAGGAAAAAAAATTAATTAACCAGGTTGGATACCATAATCGCTTTGTTGGAACATTTAATGAAGTAAAAAGGCTTATTGATGGCGGACATTTAGGCACGCTCAACCATTTTGCGGGGGAAGCTTATGGTCCGGTCGTTGTCAAGAAAAAAAGTGATACGTGGCGATCTGATCCAAAAGAAGGTGGCGGTTGTTTAATGGACTATGCATCCCATGTAATTGATCTTATCAATTATATTTTGAGTCCTGTGAAAGCAGTTAGCGGAAGTGTGTTAAAATCTATCTTTTCGACTTCGGTAGAGGATGCGGTTTATGCGCTCTTATCATTAGAAAATAATTTGAGCGGAACATTATCAGTTAATTGGAGTGATGAAACGTATCGAAAGATGTCAACCTCTATTACTATAATGGGCAGTCAGGGAAAAATTATTTCTGATGCAAATGAACTGAAAGTTTATTTCAATAGTAAGGAATATCCTGCAGGCTATACCAGGGGGTGGAATGTTAAAAATGTTACTGATTTAACTGATCCTGTTAGTTTCAATTTACGTGGAGAAGAATATTCTTCACAAATAGATTATTTTATAGACGCTGTTCAGGGTAAGGTTCCCAACAACAAAAATACATTTGAAAATGCCTGGTATACGGACAGAGCAATTGATTTAATTAAAAAAGCTTCAAAATAAATAAGATGGAAAGAATATTATTTGGCGATAACCAGTTTTTTGCAGTCAACCATATCTCGGATGAAAAATCACGGGCATTATCAATTAAATTTAAAAATGATGATGCGATAATTAAGACATTGAATTACGCGATTGATGAAGGTGTTAACACATTCATGTGTACGACGCATGATAGAATTAGCAATGTTTGTGATGTTATACGGGCCAAGCCCAATAAATATAAAGATTACAAATTATATCCCTGCATGCCTTATGCTCATAAGTATGCAAATGCCATGACCGAATTAGGAATCGCAGGTACGATAAAACAATACGTCCCGGGAAATTTAATGGGTGTTTTATTTAAAGGAGGAACAGCATTATTATCTAAGGACTTCATAGCTATCATGGAGTTGTTGGTTGACGCAGAAATGAAAATGTTTAAGGGAATAAATACACCTGTCATCTTTCTGCAAAATGTAATTACCGATTTATTACTTGGACTTAGAATGAATGAGATTTTATATGCATTTCATTCCTATGTTAAGAAAAAATATAATGCAGAGGCCGGATTTATTACAATGAATATGCCTAAACTTGTACAGGTACTCGAAGATGGCGGAATTGAAAATCCTATTGTTTGCGCATCTATTAATGTTGTAGGTTTCCGGATGGCAGGAGGCAAAGAAGCATACGAAAAAACGCTTAAGACTAAAAAATTCAGAGCAATTGCCATGCAAGTTTTGGCCGGCGGTGCAGTTAAACCGCAGGCCGCTATAAAGTATATATGCGAACTGCCTAATATCGAATCAATACTATTCGGCGCTTCATCTCAGGGTAATATAGAACAAACTATTTCATTAATTAACAATTATGATAAGGTAAAATCACTATCAAATTATAGTAGCGACCAATTAGTGGATAATATCTAACGTCATAATATTAACTATTAAATCTGATCGAAACAATACTAGCGTTTAGCTGCGTTCTGAAGTTGATTATGTAATTTGTCGTTTAAATATTCGTGGCGGTTTAAATTTGTATTTGTAACTTTTTTAGATGCCAGGAATAAAATAAAATCTTCTTGAAGATTATTGTCACAGATAATTGAGTTCAGTAATTTAGTCTGATAATGTTCAAAGATTTCATAATTACTTGTCCCGAAATTTTGCACTAATATGTTATCTGAATTTTCAGATAGTCCATAAACCAAGCTTCTTCTATTTAAGGTTTCTATGTATTTATTTAAACAAATTGTTGTAGTTTCTGAAAACCAAAATGATTTCTTATTAGCTGAGATCAAAGAATTTATATATTTAAAATAATCTTTAGCTGAAAAAAACAAGCTATGGTAGATTTTTTCCGTACCTAAATCAATAGAAGAACTATAAAGCGTGTTGTTTAATTGTTCATAAGCCTGTAGTTGGTAATTAGCTAATTTAAAATAGTTTAAATTTTTATAGTTATATCTGATCCAAAGTACTCCTGCATATTTTATTAGACAAAATGCGGCTATTACCCCTGTCAAAATAAGTCCTATAATTTTAAGTATGATCATCATGATATTTTGAATGCTTCTTAATAATTGATTAAACGTAGCGCAGTCGGGAAAAGTTTCATAATTATTATAATGAATAATGTGAATAAATACAATTATATAGGAAGGTAAAACGTTGTTAATTCCTGGAACTTTATTGATTTGTCACCCCGCTAATAAGGTTTATGTCTCGATTGTTAGTTAATGAAGGAGCAATGGATCCAACAGCAATATTTCCTACAAATACAGCATAATTTACAGTCCTATTTCCACCTGATCTCAGATCTTGAACTATATTGTTTAAAATGGCAGTTCCCGAACAATTTCCATTTATAACAATACCTGAAGCATGAGTGCTCATAGTTCCAACATTTGTAATTACGTTGGAATCGAAAATACCCGAAGCATTATAAATATTAATGCCATCGAAGCCAGTTTGAGAAATGGAATCTGCTATAGCACTAACACTTGTATAATTATCAAATAATATTCCATTTCCAGCCATGGTTGAATTGATGGAATTATTTTTGACAGAAACATTGACCAAACCAGTCGTTTTTGCCGGATCTGAAATATTTATAGCAGGCGTACTTAACCAACCAACCCCCGCTATATTTTCATAAGTACTTTTAAAAGTATTGTTGGAGATGCTTACGTTTGTATGTCCCCAGCAATCTACTTGACCTTGATAAATTTGATTATTATAAATTTTGTGACCTCCTGATAGCCCATCAGCTTTATTATTTATATAGCCAGCATAAAAAAAGCCCATACTTACAGCGCGACGGTATTTAACAATAGGGCCGCCTCGTTCTACAGGTCCATAACCATCGGTAAAATCAAATTTATTATTATAAATATCAACGTTTAAAACTGTTTCATTTGCGCTGTGTCTTTCAATATCTACCCCGGCAACATAATATCCGTTACCATGTATATAGTTTTGATAAAAAGAACCTGTTTTTACACAGCAAAACATAGCCCCTTCACGATATATATTGTAAAATTCACTATTGTGTACGCTTACATTTGTTACAATTCTTTGGTTGAGTGTTGATTCAAAAGTATCACCAAATAAACATCCGTCCCCTCTAAAAGATTCAAATTTGCAATTGTAAACTTGAATATTAGAGCCGTTATTTATGCTCAATGCATGACAATATTCATAGGAACTATCAAAAGTTTGATTAGCGAGATTACCGTTAAAGTCGATCCCTTGAATAATAACATTACTTACAGACGGCTCATTCCACCAAGCCTGGTAAAACATAGCGTTAGGATTGTGTCTGCCGCCTGAAAGTATTAAACGAGTAAGATTTGCTCCTGCGCCCGTTAAGCTAATGCCATTAAGCAACGGAATGACGCCACTGGCTATTCCTAATTGTTTTATTAGATAAATTCCCTGTGGAAAATAAACAGATGAAAAACCATTTATTTTTGCATAATTCATCGTATTTTCTATTGCCTGGGTATCATCTGTCACACCATCTCCCTTGGCACCGTGGTCAATAACACTTACCTGTGTTGCAGCTGTAAGCTGAGATTGACCATTTATTGAATTGCCGAGTTGGGTAGCATTATGCGAGTTAAGTCCCAAATCATCATTCTTTTTACATGAAATGATTACAAAGCAATATAAAATAAGAAATATATTTTTCATGTTAATCAATAGTTTAAAGCTAAACATCAGTAAGCCGCATATAATTAATGTGTTTTACGATTTATATAGCTTAAAGTTACTATTTATTAAAAGATTAAATTTTTCAGTGCATTGGTTTAAATGTTGATATAGGTAATTAATCTAAGGTTAATTTCTGATTGGTTTTAATCAAAATAACCAATGATTCAATTGATTGCCGTATATTAGCTAATGATAATATTTGGTTAAATCTTTGGATATTTAAATAATACTGTGTTAAACTGTTTATTTAAAAAAAAATAATTATGCTTCAAAAAATTTTAATTTTTGCTTTAATCGCGATTGTATATATTTCTTGGTATTTATTTCTGGCATTTAAAAATAAACCCAATAAGCATTTACTGTTAAGTTTTGTAATTACCAGTATTCCATTTCAAATGGCAATACCTGTTTTTGTACCAATGTATGAAACAGGAGCTGGTACAGGAACTTTTACTTCTAAGATATTTTTGATGATTCCATTAATAATATCCACATATCTGTTCTTAAAATACAAAAACAGTAAAATTTTTGTCTATTATAAAAATGAGCGGTGGATAGGCGTGTTAGCTTTACTTATAATCATCTCATTGGTTAATATTCACAACTTTGCGTTTATGGCAACTATTGCATTTGCAATACTTGTTGTTTCCTATTTGCTATTCTTTAAATTAATTTATAATCTTTTATCACCTGCGGAAATAATTGAAGGAATTTATTCGAGTTTCCTTTTCTTATGTATACTAGACTTTATTTTGGCAATACTATATCCTGTGTTAAATATGTCATTTGTTACTACGCTTTTTCAGAATGGCGGAGAAGAATGGTCTACAAGAGGCGGTACAAGAGCCGGCGCAATTGGTGTTTTTGTAACACCTGCAAATCTTGGTTTATATACAACTATTGCGGCTTCTTTCTTTTTAGCGTCCTATCTTGGATACAATAAAAGGAATTTGAGTATTATCCTGCTGATCATTTCGCTCATAACAATATTCTTAACTTATGCCAGAACATCGTACATTACGGTTATAATCGTATTGTTTTTTATGTTATTTATCAATAAAAACGCGAAAAAGCCTCTGTTTTCTCTTAAAACAGTTTTTTTTGGTTTATGCCCAATTTTGATAATCCTATACTGGCTTGTTTTTTTGTCTCCATTGAGCGCTATATTTCTCAAAACGAATGCGGATGATATGTACCAGGCTCGTATAGATCATGTGAATATGGGCATGCAGATATTCAATTCATCACCAATAATTGGCGTAGGGATAAATACACATCTGGAATACGTAAATAGAAATATCGCTTTATATCGTGATGTTCACAACGATTTTTTAACAAGTAATCCGATCCACAATACACACTTAATTATTCTGGTTGAAACAGGCGTTATAGGATTGTTATTATGGATAATATTTTTATTTACATCAATATGGAAGGCAAAATATAATATTGCAAATAACACCAATATCATACTTTCGCTCACGCAAATTGGATTACTTATTACTTTTATAATTTATGGATTTACCGATTGGGCACCATTATCACCATCAATATTTCCAATATTCTTAATGTTTACTTATTTTACAAATAAATTTAGCATTTCGCTTAATGCTAAAGCAACTACAGCGCATTTAATTAACAATAAATTAATCGTATCCGATATTAATTTTATTAAATAATGGCAATTGAGTTACTTTCGCTTACAACTGAATTAGATAGTTATGGTGGTGCGCAAAAGGTTCTAATGGATTTGCATGAAAGCCTAAAATTAAGCTATAACGCTAAAGTGTTAGGCCTTGAAAAATTTGAAAACCTGCATCCTAAATATAATATTCAAGCTTCGGAATATAAAAGATTAACTAATCCATTTTATTTAAATAATAAGATATTGATTGTCCATTCACGTAATGTGATGGCCTTCATAATTCTTTTGAAATACGCTTTCTTTCTTAATACTAAAATTCTATACGTTTCCCACAATGTATATTATACCCTAAATTGGGCATCTTTTTTCCCAAAAGATATTATTTCAATTTCAGAAAAAGTTACGGAAAACCTGATCAACTATTTTCATTTAAAAAAAAGGAATATTAATTTAATCTATAATGGAATTAAAGATGAAGGAGCACATAATCCTGTACCCTCGCCTGCTCCCCTGAATGATATTATAATCCTTTACCCTGCCAGACTAAATGCTGTAAAGAGACAGCTTGAAATAATTGATAAATTATCTGGAAAATTATTGACGCAGATAAAAATTCACTTTGCAGGTACCGGGCCTGATTATGATGAATTAGTTATCAAATGTAAGGATTCACAAAATTTTAAAGCACTGGGTTTTATTGACAACATGCAAAATGTGATCATCAACTCTGATTATCTAATGCTTTATTCGATACAAGAAGGTTTGCCTATTGCTTTAATTGAAGGAACCATGTATGGGAAACCTATATTAATTAATGATGTAGGGGGTAATACAGAAATAGGTGTACCAGGATTTAACGGAATTTTATTGAGTGATGATTGGTCAAATTTAGCACAAACACTTAACGACTTAACTTCAATCACAGCAGAAAAATATTCAGCTATGAGTGTTAATAGCAGAAAGAGATATGAAGAAATGTTTACTTACGATACAATGGTGGCTAATTACATGGCTGTAATTAAGCTTATGGAATAATAATTGCACAAATAAATGTACAAATAAAATAGTAGGTTGTTCTACAATGAAGGTTTTTAAATCGATTACTTATTCTGTCACTAATTTATTTAAGAACACCTTATTTAAAAATAGCGGTTGGGGAATAGTTTCCCAACTTTCGCAAACAGTTTTTTTAAGTTTATTCTTTGTCATATTAGCCAGAAAATATCCAACCGGCATATTTGCTAAATATATAATTGCAAATGCTATTTACCAGTTGGTAACTGCGTTTTCAACTATGGGGCTTAGCCAGTGGTTTATTAGGGAGTTTATCGAAACTAATGATAAAACAGGGCTTGTGAACAGATTTTTAAAGCTACAGATATATTTTGGATTTGGGTTTTATCTAATTAATGTACTTCTGGCTTATGCAATATATGATGATCGATTTACCCGTATACTTATTATTGTATTTGGAGTTAATGTGATTTTTGACAATGTTATAAATGCTATTAAGTGCCTTAATGTTGCCATGTTTGAGCAAAAAAAGACTTTTATTCTCCTTACGATAGAGAGTTTATTAAAGTTTTTAGCAGGTTGTGTATTGTTTATTTATCCATTTTCAATTATTAGCCTGTCGATAATTTTAATTGGTATACGGTTTTTAACACTCAATTTATTCTTGAATTTTGGTTCATCAAATTCAGTAAACATCCGGTCTTTGCTTAAATTTAAAGTTTCATTTCTTGATGTTAAAACACTGGTTATCATTAATTGGGCATTTATAATTATCGGTGGGGTATCGATTATAAATTGGCGGGTGGCTAATATAATAATATCAAAAATGCTTACATCGTTTGATGTAGCTAATTATGAAATATCATTTAAAATATTTTCCATAGCTCAAATACTTCCGGTAGTTGTGTCAACGTCTGTTTTCCCTATGTTGATTAAGTTATACAATGAACAGCATGGCAAATTTTTAACCTTTTACAAACAAGTGCATTTATATTACTTATTGTTCGGTTTATTCGCCTACACATTTATTTATTCTTTTGCCGGGAAATTAATCCCACTGGTTTTTGGAGTAAGCTACAATAGCAATGCAGAATATACAAAGATCATGTTTTTAACCATATTAGTTTTTCCAACCGCGCTTTTACAGGCTAATGTTTTAATAACTATGAAATTAGAAAAGTTAGATATGGCTTTAAATATTGTAGCATTAATAATTAATTTTTCTATGTGTTTAATAGGGTTACATTACATTAGATCGTTAAATATAGTTAATTATTCTATTTTTGCTTCATTTCTGATCTTTCACATTGCCCAGGACTTTATTTTAGTAAAAAGGGGCGTTACATCTATTAGGTCGGCATTAAGCTTTTATCTTTTTAGCGCAGCATTCATTTATGGTTACATCCAGTTTAGTAGTCTATTAAATCCATACTTTTTATTTATAGTTGTTTGGGGTGTTGTTACAAGTGTTATTATATTAAACAAGAAACTGGGAATATTTAACAGTGGTCCTGTAGTTCATAATACTATTATTAATCAACAATAATTACAAGATATGTCAAATAAAAATCCAAAAGTTCTGTTTATCTGTTCCGCTGGCGGTCATTTGGCTGAAGTTTTAGAACTGGAAAAGTTGAGAAATAAATATGAGTATTTAATTGTAACAGAGGATATAGAAACAACCAGGCCTTTAAGCTCAGCTTATAACATGCAATTTTTATTGCCTGACAGAATGGGTCGGGGTATTCCGTTTTATTTTGATTTGTTGGTTAATTTTTTTAAATCATTTATTATTCTTATCAAATTTAAACCAAGCGTAATAATTACAACCGGAAGCCACACTGCGGTGCCAATATGTTTGTTAGGTAAGGTTTTCAACATTAAAATTATATGGATATTATCATACTGCCGCATTAAAACAAAAGCAAAATCTGCAAATATGATTTACCCTATCACAGATCTTTTTTTAGTTCAATGGGAATCGGCACAAAAGTTATATCCAAAATCACTTTATAAAGGAGGCGTATTTTAATGATATTAGTATTACTTGGGACTTTTCAGATTGAATTTCCGCGACCGTTAATCGCAATTGAAAACGCTTTGAAAGATGGGTCGTTTAATGAAAAAATAATAGTTCAAAGCGGGCATACAGTATTCAGTTCAACATACTTTGAAATAAGGCCGTTTATCAATCCGAGTGAGTTAGTGCAGTATTACAAGGAAGCCGAAATAATTGTTACACACGCAGGAGAAGGATCAATATTACAAGGGGTGAAATTAGGGAAGAAATTAATTGCCATTCCGCGACTTCAAAAATATAAAGAGCATGTTGATGATCATCAACTTGATATATTAAATGAGTTTGCTGAGCAAGGCTATTTAATACCGTGGAATGAGAATGAAGATTTTAAAACGGTACTGGATCGGGTACGTAATTTCAATCCAAATCCCTTTGTATCTAATAAACAAGATTTGGAGGAATTCCTTATGGGCTATATAGACAAAATTAAGTAAGACTAATTGAAGACTAATTAGTGTATATTTCATCTAACTGATTTTTCAGCGCTTCGATACTATAATTGCTTTGATAATATTCAAAACCTTTGTCTTTAAGTTCTTCAAGGCTGATCGTGGCTAATTTATCAACAGTTGTCATCAAGGTGTAGATGTCATCGATCGCAAATGAAAGACTAGTTACATTATCAATAATGGTTTCCATGAAAAACGGAATATTGGAAACCACTGAAGGTGTTCTAAAAAAATAGGATAACGACAGCACGCCCGATTGCGTGGCTGATATATAAGGAAATACTACACAGTAAGCCTTACTAAATAGTTCTTTAACTTCTTGATCTGCTATATACCTGTTAATGAAAATTACCTTTTTGTTTTCTTTTTCAGGATTTCTTGTGAAATAGAGATCACCTTTGCCAGCAATTACCAATTGTTTTTTATTGTCTGGGTGATGCAAATAGGCGTTATATAAAATATGTATTCCTTTATATTTCTCAATTAAACCAAAGAACAGAATGTAATCCTCCACACCCTCTAACTCGGAAATATGATCCCGGCCAGTTTTAACCGATTCTGTTAAAAGTGAAGGAAAATTATGATAAAAAATATTTTTATCGGTAAAATTAGATTTCATCCCTCTGTATTGGAGAGAGCTGCATGTAACTAAGTTGGCGGTGTGCTTTATTAAATAGCTAACCCTTGGTTGAATGAGTACACTTCTTAAAAACCAACTGGTGATGCTTGAAAACTTTTGCTCGTGAGGAACCAAGTCGTGCACGGTATAAAATACAGAAGCCTGCTTTTGCATTCTTTTAAGATTGAAGGCTACAGAAGAGTCTTCGGTAAGCAGATGAACTACGCTTATGTTATGGCTTTTTATTAATTTATTAATGTTTTTTATTAAAGTAAACGGATAAATACGAAATAATAGCTTTTTAATTTTACTGGTTGGAAAATCAATAAATAAGTAGTTGTTACCGTTAGGAATGATTGTTTTTTTATAATCACATTGATTGGTACAAATAAAAATACCAAACGTATCTTCACCCCTCATTGTGTTTATTATAGCCGAGCCAAAAGGAAGCATTCCAGCATAAAATTCAGAACAGATGAATAATTTTTTCATTAACAATTATACAAAACCATTAACAGTTAACTAACATCTTTTGACAAAAATTATTTAATACCATCATGATTATAGCTTTGTTAAATACCGCATTATAATATGAGCTGATAGGAACAATAACATTATATTTAAACAATAATCATTTAAACAATAACGCATAAAAAAAGCATTATGAATAAACTAAAACTTTTATTTTATAATAGCCTGTTCGTTTTATTTTTATCCTTGATGTGTGGTTGCGTATCTTATAAGCAGGTGCCGTATTTTCAAGACGTAAAAGCAGGATCAATTACTGAAGAAAAAATAGAGAATTTTACTGGTTTGGTAATCCAGCCAGCTGACATTTTGGGGATTAATGTTAGTAGTAGAAATCCTGAGTCGTCAGCAATATTGAATTATAACTTAACCCGGGCGAATGGAAATAATTACAATACATCTCCTGATAACCCAGTTACTGGGTACAGAGTTGACGCTGATGGCTTTATACATTTACCATTAATTGGAAATTTTAAAGTAGCCGGATACACTACTGATCAAATTAGCGTTCGATTAGATTCTGCCTTATTAACCTATTATAAAGATCCAGTTTCGAATGTAAGAATAATAAATTTTAAGGTATATGTATTTGGAGATGTTCAAAAGCCAAATGTATATATACTTCAAAACGAACAAACTTCTGTTATTGATGCCCTTACAATGGCTGGAGATTTAAATATAACAGGCTTGCGTAAAAATGTAATGTTGATCAGGACAGAAAATGGTGTCAGGAAATATATTTCTCTTGACATAACGTCTAAAAACTTAATGCAATCGCCTTACTTCTATTTAAAGAATAATGATCAGATTTATGTAACGCCAGGAAAAGCGAAATTCACCACCGCAAACGATCAGGGATTCAGGATCGCAACATTGGTACTGGCAGCACTTTCAATAGTGGCTATATTGATAGCACACAACTATAACTAACAAAATGAGCACAAGGCCCGACAACTTCTCGACGTTTAACATTGAAAATGGTAAAAGTGATTTAATAAATTATAAATCACTTTTGCGCATATACAGGTATCATTGGTTATTATTTATCATATCAATTGTAACTATGGTAATTTTGGGGTTGGTTTATTTACAACTAGCACAACCACAGTATGAAATAAAAGCTAGTTTGTTGATTCCACAAATTAAAACTCCACAATATCAACAGCAGTCTGTTTTAGATAAGATTGATTTACCAGCACCAACAGATCCTATTGAAAATGACGTTGCAAAACTGAAATCAACAATTTTACTTCGACAAGTTATTAAAGACCTGCAACTATCTACAACATATAAAATTAAAGATGGTATTTTAAATAAGGAGTTATATGCATCTATACCATTTAGACTGATAATTTTAAAATCGAATAAAGATGTGGATGAGGAAGATAAATCTTTTAAAATAAATCTAAAAGAGAATAAATTATTTTCATTTGAAAATACTGAAGGTCAACCCGAAACTCATTCTTTTAAGGATAGTATAAACAGTAATTGGGGTACATGGAAATTAGTTCCTACAGCATTTGTAAAAAATTATAAAAATAGTACAGTTAAAGTTAACCTACTTGATTCTGACAAATTAGTTATTACTTATCAGAAAAAAATAGATGTTAATTTGGAAGACAAAAATGCATCAGCAATTGAACTAAAAATTACTGATAACAATAAACAGCGTGGTAAGGATATTTTAAATCATCTTATTACAGCCTACGATAATGCTGAAATAGCGGAGAAAAATAAAGAAACGCAAAGTACAATTGACTTTATAAACCAAAGACTGGCCTCGTTAACAGGAGAACTTACTAACGCTGAAAAAAATATAGCTGATTTTAAGAGTGCTAATCAATTAACAGATATAGCATCTGACACTAAATTCAATCTTGACAATGTACAAGCTAATGATGCACAGTTAAACCAGGTTAACGTTCAATTAAGTGTTATAGATAACATTGAAAGTTATATTAATTCACCTAAAAATAAGGGTAAGATACCTGCAGCAATTGGCATTGCGGATCCAAATTTGAATGCATCAATTGGAAAACTTTCACAATTGCAACTCGAGCATGATCAATTACTTGCCACAACGCCTGAGACCAATCCGGATTTTGAGCAGATAAACAATCAGATTCAAACTACAAGAGATGAAATTAAAGAGAATGTTAAAAATATAAAGTCATCGTTATTTAGCGCCAGAAACAAATTACAAGCTGTTAACTCTCATTTTGAATCATCTATTACGAACATACCATCTCAGGAACGAGAATATATTAGTATTAAGAGACAGCAATCTATTAAGGAAAACTTATATATATATCTTCTTCAAAAAAGAGAAGAAGTTTCTTTAAGTTATGCCGCTACAATAAAAAATTACCGAGTTCTTGACAATGCCTATTCGGGCCCTATTAGCTGGCCGAACAAATTAATCGTACTTGCTGCAGCATTGTTTTTAGGTCTGTTAATTCCTGTATTATTAATTTATTTAAAAAATATATTTAAAAATGCCATTACAAACCCTGAAGAGGTTGATATGCCAATACTTGCTGAATTAAATATCAATAGTTCGAAAACATCAATGCTAATTGACGAAGAATCAAATAGTTTATTTAGCGAACAATTTAGGAGTTTACGAACTAAGCTTTATTATTTACATACTGTTGAACAATCTAGAGTGACTTTGATTACATCGAGTATTGCAGGTGAGGGTAAGAGTTACGTTAGCAGTAATCTAAGTAGTGTACAAGCATTTGCAGAAAAGAAAACAGTGTTATTGGAATTGGATTTAAGACAATCTAAAATAGTAAGCATTTTTAAATTATCTACAAAACATGCAGGGATCACTGATTTTTTAAATAACAAAGCTTCTATCAACGAAATTATCCAGCGATCAAATATTTCTCCCACATTAGATGTTATAGGCAGAGGATCGCCTGTTTCAAATCCTGCTGAATTGTTAGAAAGTGAGCAATTGAAAAGGCTAATTTCAGAACTTAGGAAGGTTTATGATGAAATTATTATTGACAGTCCTCCCATACGTCTTGTTACCGATGCAATGATACTTTCACGTTATAGTGATATTACATTATATATAGTTCGACAGGGATTAACAAAAAAATCGGAATTAAAATTTATAAATGATTTACATAAAGGCGGAGAAGTTCTTAATATGCACATTATATTTAATGGTGTGGATAATAAAAAATACGGATATGGCTATGAGTTTGATAATTCATACTACAGAAAAGAAGTTAAACCCATTTAGCTAATTAGTAAAGTTTTCAATACGCTAAAACAAACTTATTTTTACTATGTTAAAAGAAACTCAGACAACTTAGTTCTCGCATTATGCAAAAGCAGTGGATTTTTTTTTTAGGTATATGTTTTGTTGGAATTAGTTGTAAAAAGCTTGCCGATAGTCCTTCTCCAAGCTATGATGAATCCAATAGAATATTAAGAATAAAGGCCTCCTCAGATAATAATGTACCTTACATGATTTCAGTTTCAGAAATCAATCCTGCTTCTGGGGCTATAGATGCTCATCAAGAGGCGTCACAAAACATAGGAACGCCTTTTGAGTATCCTTTTACGCCAGTAGTTGGCGATTCAGTAAAAGTCGTAATTCAAAGTGTCAGTAACCCAATCTATCTGTATGTGCTGTATAAAGGAGCGCTGATAAAGCAAGTAGATATTACCCAAAGTAGCACAGGTAATTCTTACGGCATTTATGAATACTATGTAGCAAATTAAATTTATAAATTACAATACCCCCGATTGATAGATCAAATTAAAGTGTCAAAATAACAAGCTTTATAGTAAGTCGAAGTGTTATGTTTTAGTGTTATAAATATATCGTTAATAGAAATCCGTAAAGATATTTTACATCACTACTTAATCAATCATTTAAATGTAATTCTGTATTAGAACTTTTCAAATTTTCAAAACTAGCATTTCCTGTTAAATAAAAAGTTGCTCCTAAAATACTTTTCCAACAGATACAAATTGATTAGAGCCTGATGATAAATTGTTTTTAACTAAGCAATTACTAATATGCCAAATTACGTAGATGGCGGCAAACAATGGAAATTTATATTTTATAGTTTAAGCTTGGCTTAACGCAGCTAACTTTTTATACGTAATTGTCAGGCCATGATTGATGTAATTTTACATTTTTATAATAACTCCAATCATTATCTATTTTAATTAACGACAATTATTTTAATTTTATATTTATAATTGGTTTACAACATGGATAAGGCTCAACAATATTTTTTGAATGACAGCATCAAGTCGATTGCACTCTTATATGAAGCAGATTTACTCTATTCACTAACTAGTTATTTTTACTTTCAGGGCAATATTGATATTTGATATTAAAAAGGAACTTGTTAGATATTAGAAAAATTATTCAGGTAACTTTGAAGGCGTTTATTGTCAATTGTTCGAGATAGGAATTAATGCCTCTCGGCTTATTGGCCGCTATGCGGAGACGGCAGCCGCTCTTTTTTTCAAAAGCGCTCAGGCTGAAGGCGGCCTGGTGAAAGCGATACGTTTGTGAACGGAACGCCGCGGTTAGCTTCCGGCCTCCAGGGAGACAGCCACAGGCAGATTGGCAATGCCTGCGGCTGTTTTGAGATCGGCTATCCGCCCCAGCAGGCCGCGGCTAAAAACCAATGTCAGCGGTTTGCCCTTTAAATGACTAAGCGCTCCCTTTTATAGACTTTCCACCTAGGCCGAAAATACAGTAGCGGGATGTTGCCAGCGATTATAAAATGATACCATAATATTCGTTTCCCATAGCCGGCTAATAAGTCTTACTGATCCATTTAATACATTATAAATAATTAATTTTATTTATAATGTTTAATAAATAAAGCAATTTAAATATATTTGTTTTATTTATTAAACATTATGAAGCAACAACTTGTCTTATTACCAAAGGCGCAAAAGGTGCTTAATGATCTTGGAGAGAACATTAAACTGGCTCGTCTGCGCCGGAAATTAAGCACCGAACAGGTATCTGAAAGGGCGGGTATCAGCAGGTCAACCTTGTGGCAGATTGAGAAAGGTACCCCAAGCGTTGCTATGGGCGCTTATTTCCAGGTATTATTCGTTTTAGGCCTTGAAAAGGATTTTCTCAAGCTTGGTGCGGATGATGAACTCGGTAGAAAACTACAAGACGCAGGTTTACTGATAAAGGAAAGAGCCCCTAAAAAATAAATTTATGGCCACAAGAATTTTAGTTTACGCAGATTGGACTAGGCTACCGCAAACCATACAGATAGGTACGCTAAGTGCAGAGATCGGTAGGGGAAAGGAAATATTTTCATTTGAATACAGTCAGCAATGGCTCCAATCTCCCCAAGCGCAAATGCTTGACCCTGATCTGCAATTGTATGCAGGCCCCCAATACCTGGGGAATGACAAGCCAAATTTTGGAATGTTTCTAGATTCATCACCGGATCGCTGGGGAAGGGTGCTCATGAAAAGGCGGGAGGCAATTGTTTCACGTCAGGAGGAACGAAAACCACGTCTCCTGAACGAATCAGATTTTTTATTGGGTGTGTTTGACGGAACGCGCATGGGCGGACTTCGATTCAAAGAAAGTGAGGATGGCGAGTATCTGAGCCACGCTAGCGAACTGGCTGCGCCGCCCTGGGTTACCCTGCGTGATTTGGAATATGCCAGCCTGGGTTTAGAAAATGAGGATATGACGGCTACTGAAGAGTTGCGTTGGCTGAATATGTTAATGGCACCTGGCTCTTCCCTGGGTGGCGCGAGGCCCAAAGCAAGTGTCAGCGATCTCGAGGGGAATTTGTGGATAGCCAAGTTCCCGAGTACCAACGATGAATACAATATCGGAGCATGGGAAATGGTTGTTTATGAACTGGCTGTGAACTCAGGAATCACTGTCGCCCCGGCCCAGCTTCAACAGTTTTCTGGCAGGCACCATACCTTTCTGACCAGGCGGTTTGATCGCGTTCATCAAACTGACAGGATACATTTCGCTTCTGCTATGACCCTGCTCGGCCAGCAGGACGGTGCCGATTTTCACAACGGGGCAAGCTATCTTGACATCGTAGGTTTCATCATCCAGAACGGGCGCCAGGTTAACGAGAACCTAAAGGAATTATGGACAAGGATCATTTTCAATATATTGGTAAAAAATACCGACGATCATTTGCGGAACCATGGATTTTTATTACGGGAAGACGGCTGGGAACTTTCACCAGCCTATGATATGAATGCTAACCCACAGGGAAACGGTTTGACTTTAAATATTTCAGAAAATGACAATTCTCTTGATCCTGAATTAGCTCTATCTGCCGCTAAACATTTCCGTTTGAAGCCACTTGAAGCCAATGCCATCTTTGATCGTGTTAAAGGCGCGGTATCAAAATGGCCGGAAGTAGCTGCGAAATATAAATTATCGCGCCGGGAGCAGGAGAATATGTCGGCCGCATTTTCGATAATATAAATGGGAACGCTGTGTAAGATGCGCAAAGCGCAAAAAGCGAAACCAACCCTATTTGGGTGGAAATAGCGACCGCGGCCCGGGTGAGAAATATGCTACCGATGCCATAACCTGCGATTTCGCGGGAATTCCAGAGTCCGCAGATCTCGCCGGTACCCTGCTGCGCGTATTTCCAGACCAGCTCAAAAATACCCGCGTTCATGGAGCCGGTAGCCTCTTCGATGGGTAAAAGCTCGCTGCCGCCGGACACATGGACGCGGGCCCCGCCATATACCTTTGCGCCGTCGAGCGATTCGACGATGATCACAAAAGCCGCTGGGTTTTGGGGCCATTCATTTTTCGACGAAGTGACCTTGTGTACGCCGATGCTGGTCAGCACCTGCTCATGTCCCCGGACAAAAAGCGCGCAGGACGCCGGGTCATCGATCGCGCGGAAGGCTCTTAACCTCACTATCGGCTTCTCCTTGTTCAAACTATTTACCATTTGGATCATTAAGCGATCATGACCGGCACGTTTGGTCATGAAGGGTGTAAAATTAGAATTTTTCGCTACTACGATAACTATGTTAGAAAATTTTTAATGAACGGTATAATTTAGCAAAGTGTTAGTTAAAAAGAAAACGACGGAATTGGCAAATAACGATCCGTTCAATCGGTTAAAGCTTATCCGTTAAAGTATAGGCCGTATCACATTTTCCTTCCGACATCCCAAAAAAACTTTCAAAATAGAGCATGGACGGGATGGCTTTGGTGGCATTATCCAGATTCTACAGGGCGGTGAATAAAGCCGACACGGTGAATTGTCCCTGTTCATCGGTATGGAGGGTTAATTCCAGTTGCCCGGAACGTTCATTGCTGCTATATTTTCAAAAAAATTGGTTTTCATGTCTCTTTCGGTTAAGCAGGGGCATTTGCCCCTGCGTGATTATGCTTATCTCCTGATTCCCGCTGAAAATCGTTGTCGCCTAAATTGCCGAGCGGTTTTTCATCCTCGTCCGGGAAAGGAAAACGGAAGCGAAACCCGCTGCCGGGCTTCACATATTGTTCCGCGTTGAAGTTGCCGTCCTCTTTTTTTAACCATCCCTTGTTCAGGGCAGCTATTAACCTGCCATAGTCGGTGTAATACAAATCTTCGCAGGTGCCTATTTTGATGGCAGTTACCCTGTAGTTTACATATTTTCCATTGTCTTAAATTTTGGTGCTTTAATTTGCCCGTGCATGCGCACAGGCTTTAATTTTCGCTTTGGGTTAATTAAAATGGCAGGTCATCATCATCGGGGTTACTGCCTGCGGTTGCGGGTTGCTTTTTCTCCGCTTTAGGGGCAGGCTTTTGCACTTCCTTTTCAGTGGCTGCGCTGCCGGATTTGCCGACCAGCTTGATGCTTTCGGTGTGAAAGTTCAGCGTACCCACGGCCTTACCGTCTCGGTTGATATACGCCCCAGCTTCCATGCGCCCGGACAGCTCTACCAGTGTGCCCTTAGTCAGGTATTCAGCTATGCCGGGATTGCGCCAGTAGGCACATTCCACGTAGGTGGTGAGTTGCACCCGGTCGCCGTATTTAGGCTTGTAGCTGTAATTAATGGCGATGGTGAATCCGGTTACTTTTTTTTCTGTTTTAGTGGTTCTTACTGCTGCGTTCGCTACCACTCTTCCTGTGATTTCCATTTTTTTTTGATTTTTAGTGAACTATTCTGTTTGCTTATTCCTTTCGCCTCTTGCCCTGTCTGGTTATTTTTTAAAAAAAAGAGGGAAAAAAGAAAGCAAGGAATAGCGCGCCGCCCCAAGGCAAAAGGAAACGGAATAAGTCCCGGAGGGTGGGCGGGGAGCGAAGCGAGCCGGCCATTATGCCGTAGTAACCACATTAGAGATTTAATGCTTTCCTAACAATAACAGGAATGAGGTAAGTAACTTGTCCTTAACTTTGATATACAAAAGCTTGTGCAGTGAAACCAACAAAGAAATTGGATATGTAATTCAAGCCGTAGTATGGTTCTGTTGTCCCTTTAAGCTTTCCGATTGGGTGTTTGAG
>Ga0302306_10000400_pt1 | contig 28505 bp, 29 predicted proteins | sample III_Palsa_E3_1_FD_198761 | JGI IMG/M metagenome (GOLD analysis project Ga0302306, IMG submission 198761) | Peat permafrost microbial communities from Stordalen Mire near Abisko, Sweden - III_Palsa_E3_1 | ecosystem: Environmental > Terrestrial > Soil > Palsa > Peat permafrost | place: Sweden...
CGCATACCCTTATTTGGAACGTCCTTCACCTTCCAGCCACTTGATTTTAGCCAGAAGGCTTGGATACCAAAACGCCTGGTTTTGTTTTGTTTTATAACCATTTAATGCTTTATCATACCAATCTAATCCCTGTTGCGGTTGATTTAACTTTCCAAGAATGTCTCCCATTCTTATATAATATATACTTGACAGCGCAACGTCGCCGGTCAATTCCATATCCTTAATGGATTCTTGACTATAAGTCAATGCGTTAACAAAATCGTACTTAACGAAATAAATATATGCCAGTGTATTGTTAACAAATTGAAGATGTCTGAATCCGATAGCTTTTTGCAAGGCCAGAACATCGATCAATTCTCCGGTTGCTATGTTAACATTTGTGGCAAAATGTATAGTTAAAACCCCTGTGAGGGCCTCTATCTCGCCGATCTTCTCATGATATTGCCGGCTGAGAAGTAAACACCTTTCTAAAATTTCCAGCTTCCCTGGATTATTATAGGGGAGGTAAGATGCCTGGCTGAGTAAGGTTGATATTAATGCCGGAATATCATTCTTTTCTGATTGCAACTTTATAGCGTTGGCAAAATACACTTGTCCTTCTTTTATATTTCCTGCACGGCAGTAATACTGCCCGTAAAGTACCATGCATTCGTCGTGCCAATGTTGTTGGGGTCCAACATTCGTCGCTACATCTGCATACTTTATATATTTTTGCGCGCTATCAAGGCTGGGTTGGCCACCGCCGGGCTTAAACAAATAATAGCTGCCCAACTCGAATAAGGTCCTGATTTTATCTTCAGGTTTTTGGATTAGTAGGAGTTCCCGGGTTTGCTTTATTTTTCCTGCATCAATTAGCTTCATACCCGGCGTAACCGAGTCTCCGTCATAATTTTCATTGTAGGGTACCAGGCGGTTGATATGATAGATTTGACAAGCCATTATAACAGCACTGTCCTGATCGATTTGTCCCTGCGTGACCTGGTTGATATAGTTCCCTGCTGAAAGTACCAGCAAGCGTTTCATTGATGTATTATAGTATTCCACTGGCGAACTGTAGACTATCTGCGCCCGGGAATTATTGCCAACTAACAACAATAGCAGGATGGAGAGATATAGTTTGGTCGCTGATATGTTAAGTTTTTCGGTCATTCTGGTAATTTTTTAATTTGCAAGTATCGGATATAAGGACCAATGGAAACGGTGGAATATTGGAGATAGTAATATAATAAAAAGACGATGAATCAGTGCTCTAAATTCTTCCCGCTGAATTTTATGGTAATGTTCGTTCCTTTATCGGCTTTGATTTGAAATTCAGCGCCGATTTCCTTGCAAAGCCCTTTCATTAAGGTCATTCCCAGTGAGGTAACCGGGGTAGCTTGCTGAAAATCTGTCGATATCCCAATACCATTGTCTGCGATAGTTAGCAGGTAAAAAGATTCTTTTTTAATAAGTTGAAGGGTCACTTCTCCCCCAGCCTCGCCGAAAGCATATTTTATCGAATTGGTAATGGCCTCATTTAAAATTAACCCGAGCGGGATGGCGGTAGCTACATCCAGTTCGATAGATTCAACTTCTAAATTGAAATAAATCGTATTATCAGTTTTAAAGCTATCTTTCAAATAACCAACTAGTTCGCGGATATAAACGGACATATTCACCGAAGAAACATTCTCAGATAAATATAATTTCTGGTGAATAAGCGACATGGCGTGAACCCGGTGCTGGCTGTCTCGTACAGCCGCCAGGGCATCGTTCCCCAAATATGTAGTCTGGGATTCGAGCAAACTTACGATCGTATGTAAATTATTTTTTACGCGGTGATGAATTTCCCTAACAAGCCATTCTTTTTCCGTAAGCAAATGTTCCAATTCAATATTTTTATTGGTTATTATCCTTTGCTGATCAGTTAATTGAATGTTACTGTTTTCTTTAGACTTGTATAAATAGTAAAGCAATCCTGCAATAATAGATATTAATATGATACCGCCTAATACCATGTTCCGTAAATAGGTGGCATGTCTAAGGTTTGCCTTTTGGATTTCACTGCCCTGCTCCAAGACTTTTATGTTGCGGTCCTTCCGTTCCGTTTGATATTGGATCATCAGCTCCGCATACTTCTGTCTTTGTTTAACATTGTCACTCGAGTCATTGCTGATTTTGTACATTTTTAAATATCCAATGGCAGATTTATAATTGCCGGATGCAGAATCTACTTGATATAATACCATGTAATCTAATGAGGAGCCAATGGTAGATTTAAGTTGTTGCGCCAAAGCTATTGATCGTTGAGCGATATCCCGCGCAACAGCAAATTTTCCTATTTTAACATAAAACTCCGCTGCAGTTGAGTAGGCACCAGGTAGTTCATTATGAATGTACTCTGGCGGAAAATTTTTAGAAAGGGTTATAAATTGATTGAAACTGAGCTCAGCATTTTTGATCTGTCCGACATCCTGATAATACTCCCCTTCTACAGAAGCCAAATGTATTTTATCGAACATCGTCATTGGTGGAAATGGTTTTACTATCTTTTGAATCAATGCATACTCTTCTTTGTAACGGCTCAAAAATCCCAGCCGTTTGATTTCATCCAGAAAACATGGATACCAAAAAACCTGGTTTTGTTTGCTTTTATAACCACTTACCGCTTTATCAAACCAATCTAATCCCTGTTGAGGTTGATTTAACTTTATAAGGATATCTCCCATTCTTATATAATATGTACTTGACAACGCAACGTCGCCGGTCAATTCCATATCCTTAATAGATTCTTGACTATAAGTCAATGCCTTAACAAAATCGTACTTAACGAAATAAATATATGCCAGTGTATTGTTAACAAATTGAAAATGCCTGAATCCGATAGTTTTTTGTAATGCAAGAACACGTATCAATTCTGCTGTCGCAACATCAACATTTGTGGCGAAATGTATCGTTAAAATACCTGTTAGGGCCTCGATCTCCCCGATCTTCTCATGGTATTCCTGGCTGAGACGTAAACACTTTTCTAAAATTTCAAGTTTTCCGGAACTATTGTATGGAAGGTAAGATGCCTGGCAAAGCATTGTTGATGTCAATACCGGTATATCATTCTTTTCAGATAAAGATTTTATCGCATTGGCAAAATACACTTGTCCTTCTTTTATATTTCCTGCACGGCAGTAATACTGCCCGTAGAGCACCAGGCATTCGTCATGCAAATGTTGCTGCGGTCCAACATTCGTCGCGACATCTGCATACTTTATATATTTTTGCGCGCTATCAAGGCTGGGTTGGCCGCCGCCCGGCTTAAACAAATAATAACAAGCCAGCTCAAATAATGTCCTGATCTTATCCTCTGGTTTTTGTGTTAATAAGAGTTCCCGGGTTTGATATATTTTCCCAGCGTCAATAAGCTTCATACCCGGAGTAACCAGGTCACCGTCATAATTTTCATTATAGGGCACCAGTCGATTGATATGATAGATCTGGCAAGCCATAATAACTGCGCTATCCTGATCAACCTGCCCTTGCGTGACTTGGTTGATGTAATTGCCGGCGGATAGCGCCAGCAGGCGTTTCATGGATGTATTATAGTATTCTACGGGCGAACTGTACACTATCTGCGCCTGGGAATTATTGCCAATTAACAACAATAGCAGGATGGAGAGATATAGTTTGGTTGCGGATATGTTACGTTTTCCGGTCATTCTGGTAATTTTTTAATTCGCAAGTATCGGACATAAGGACCAATGGAACGGTGGAATATTGGAGATAGTAATATAATAAAAATACGGTGAATCAGTGGTCTAAATTCTTGCCGCTGAATTTTATAGCGATGATCGTCCCTTTATCGGCTTTGATGTGGAACTCAGCGCCGATTTCCTTGCAAAGCCCTTTCATTAAGGTCATTCCCAGTGAGGTAACCGGGGTAGCTTGCTGGAAATCTTTCGATATCCCAATACCATTATCTGCGATAGTAAGCAGGTAAAAAGATTCTTTTTTAATAAGTTGAAGGGTCACTTCTCCCCCAGCCTCACCGAAAGCATATTTTATCGAATTGGTAATGGCCTCATTTAAAATTAACCCGAGCGGAATGGCCGTAGCTACATCCAGTTCGATGGGTTCAACTTCTAAATTGAAATAAATAGTATTATCTGTTTTAAAGCTGTCTTTCAAATAACCAACGAGTTCGCGGATATAAATAGACATATTTACAGAAGAAACATTCTCTGATAAATATAACTTCTGGTGAATAAGCGACATTGCGTGAACCCGGTGCTGGCTGTCTCGTACAGCCGCCAGGGCATCGTTCCCCAAATAGGTGGTCTGGGATTCGAGCAAGCTTACGATCGTATGCAAATTATTTTTTACCCGGTGATGAATTTCTCTTACCAACCATTCTTTTTCAGTCAGTAAACGTTCCAATTCATCGTTTTTTTCAGAAATTTCAACCTGCTGTTTTTGTAGTTTCAGGTTGCTTTTCTGCTTCAGGCGGAAAAGATAGAAAAGCAGCGCTGCAATCAGCGAAACTGCAATTACGCTTATCAGAATGATATTTTTCACGAAATCAGAGTGTCTTAGCTTAGAGCCTTGAATAACGTTGCTTTGTTTTAATAGCTTGATATCATTGTCCTTCTTTTTAGTTTCATAGAAAATACGCAGTTCGTTAAATTTATTCTGTTCCGAAATATTAATTATTGAATCATTAAGGGTTTTAAACTTTCTAAAATCCCGGAATGTGGATATAAAATCACCTGCAACAGAATCCAGTTTATAGGAAATAAGGTAATAGGAGGAGAGAATCACACCGTTATTTGACGGCGTCACAGCGGTAAGTGATTTTTCTGCCATAACTCTGGCCTTGGAAAATTTTCGCTCCAAAAAGTACAGATAGGCTATTTGTACATAAGCCTCCGACAGTTCTGTATCATGGGTATACTCGAGCGGAAACTTCGTTGCATATAGGAGAAATATATTAAACTGCTCTTCGGCTTCCCTATATTTTCCAAGACTTTCATAACATTCTCCCTTCAGCTCTCCAATCTGCATTTTATCAAAGACATTTTCAGGCGGAAAATCAGCGGTTATTTTGATGATCAGTTGAAGTGCCTCTCTGTATCGTTTGAAGACGGACAATTCGCGGCCCTCCTGCAAAAAGCATACATACCAAAACACTTGCGTGTATTTACTTTTGCCCTCGTTAAGACCTTTCTGATACCAATCTATGGCTTCCTTTGGACTTCGAAAATCAGCAGTTAACTGCCCCATCCGTAAAAAGAAAATGCTCGACAATGCCTTGTCCCCGGTATTTTGCATATATTTCAATGATTGAGTGGCATAAGCAAGACCCAATTTATAATCATGTACCTGGTCAGAAATATACGCCAATACGTCACTTACATACTGCAAATGCCTGAAACCAATTGCTTTTTGTAGTTCGCCTACCTCTGTAATTTCCGACACAGCCCGCTTAAAATTGACCTTGAAGTCCGCTGTAGAAATACTAGTAAGCACCTTGATCTCTAATACTTTAAGCCCATATTTTTGGCAAAGAATTAAAGATCTTCGCAATAGCACAAGTTTCGCCGGTGCATTATACGGCAAATACGTTGCCTGTTCGGCTAATGCGAAAGCAAGTTCAGGAACTTCGCTTTCACCTGTCAACGACTTTGTTATTTCGTCAAAATACGCTTGGCTCAATTTTAAATTCCCGATTTTGAAATAATACTTACCATAGGAATCCCGTACCGCATTAGATAACTGCTTTGAGCCGATAGCCAGGGTAAGGTCCTTTGCCCGGTTGATATATTTAAACGAGCTGTCAGGCAACGCCTTTTGATGACCGTGATCTATTAAATTATAACTAGCCAGTTCGAGCAGCGTCCTGAGTTTAGCTTCTTTATTTTCTGTACCCAGCAAGTTAATAGCCTGTTGTATTTTACCTGCATTGATGAGCAGCATACCGGGCGTTAGGGCATCTCCGTCATAAGTTTCGTTATAGGGAATAAGCCGGTTGATATGATAAATCGTACAAGCCATCATTATCGCACTGTCGGGGTCAACTTGCCCTTGCGTAATTTGATTTATATAATTTCCGGCACTGACTGCCAATAGACGCTTCATGGGGACACTATAATAATCGACCGGAGAACTATAAATTTCCTGGGCGTACACCATCTTGCCGGGAGCCACCACATAAAAGAAGATAAATAATTTTGCAAAAAACAAGAGGTTGAATTTGCTCATCGTGTTAATTAATATTCTTCCGGCATTTTAGAAAAGTAATATTTACTTTCCTTTTTCGATTAAAAACATCAAAGTTGAATACCTTTTTGAGATTGCTAACCACATCAATATTATACAATAAAATCTAATTAATCAAGCTCTTACAAAAGGATTAGCTTAAAGACTATCACTATCTTGATTTGGTCTACGGTCTATTTTTATAGATTTTAACGTTTTAGCGGTATTTAACCAAAGCGCCGTACGCCACCACATCATAATCACCTTTAAATCAAATACTTGTGATTAAGGTACATCATTTGCCAACTGCTTCATATTAAAATCGTCAAATGTTGATCCATTATTTACCAAAGAAAGTAAGTTTCACCGCTATTCTCCTTAACCTGGGGATTATTTTGACCAGCATATTATTCTTTCTATGCCCGGTAATTAGTTTGGCTCAGAGTACCGCTACTGATACAAGCGGTTCTGTAACTACGCTGGATTCAGTCTGGCAAATGGTCGCAGTTCACAATAAATCGGTTATTCTTCAGAACCTAAATGTTGATATCAGCCAGGAGCAGGTTAAAGATACCCGGGCATCCCGACTGCCGGAAATTAGTATAAACGGCGAGTTGGACGGTTATACTAATTTACCTGAGTATGAACATGGATTATTTAATACGCCTACTCAATATCCCATACCAAAGACGTTTTACAGCCTGGGTACCAATGTTTATTTTAACATTTACAATGGCAACAAAACAAACATCAACCTAGCCTACCAAAAGACAACTAATGCAAAGGAACAGGAACAAACAAAACTAACCATAGCTGAAGCAAAGCTCTTAGCGGCAGCTTTCTATCTTGATCTGCAAAGAGGTATAATTTTCAAGCAATTATTATTAAGAGATATCGAGGAACAGCAAAAACAACTATTGAAAATTGAAACGCTCAAGAAAAACGGCGTTGTTTTAAAAAGCGATGTCTTAAGAGCTCAGCTTAAGCTCTCAGATCAGGACCTGGAACTCGTTAAGGTGGAAAATAATATTCGTATCGCAACACAAAAGTTAAACATTCTTACCGGCAGGCCAGATGAATACGGCGTCGTGCCAGTTGAGCTTTTTAACCCTGATACGATTGCACTTAAGTCTTACCAGGATTACGTCTCCAATGCTTCAAGCCGCTCCTATGAAATAAATATAGTCCGAAAGGAGATGGAAATGAGACAACTGAAATTAAAGAGCATTAAAGCAAGTCAATTGCCTTCAATCGGCTTTTATGCAAGTTATGCTTACAGTTATCCCCAGGGAGAGTATTACCCCTACTCATTGTCCGTTTTTAGTTTAGGATCGGCCGGAATCAAGGCATCCTTTCCACTTTCCGCAGCTTACCTTAATAAGCATAAAATAAAAGTTGCTGCAATTGAATTGGAATCAGCGATGACTGAGCAGCAGGATACCCAGGACAAATTCAGGGAAAACGTGAATACAGCGTATTTACGTTTCAAGGAATACCTGGTACGACTTAGTGTTGCTAAAGAGAATATCGTACTGGCAACAGAGAACCAGCGTGTATTACGAAACAGCTATTTTAATCAAACATCGCTGATCACCGATCTCCTGGATGCAGACACTCAACTTTTACAGTCACGTTTTGAATATGTTGCGGCCAAAACAGCTGCCCAGTTACAATATTTTCAGCTACAAAAAACTTTAGGAAACCTTTAACATGAGTGACAACATTGACAATTACACTGCTACTGATAAAATAATAGCCAAGGTTACGGCATGGCTGTCTGCGATTATCGTATCTCTGCTATTAATTTTCGGGATTATTTATTTGTGGAATTATTTTCGTTTTGAAGAAACCAATGACGCACAGGTTCAGGAATATATCACTCCCCTGGTAACGCGCGTTAGCGGGTATATTAGCCAGATCAGGTATGAAGAAAATCAGCAGGTAAAAAAAGGGGATACCTTGGTAATCATAGATAAAAGTCAGTATGAGTTACAGCAGGATGAATCGCAGCAGGCACTGCTCAATGCAAAATCACAGATTGATGTATTGGTAAGCACAATCAGGACGAATATGGAAAGCGCTGCTGTTGTCAAGACACAGATTTCAGCGGCACGCGCAAAGTTAACGAGGGAGAATCAGGAATTTGCGCGTTACAGCAAACTTTATGAGGCCGAATCTGCTACAAAGCAGCAGTTGGAAAATGTAAAAGCAGCGCTGGACGTCGCAACTGCGGATTATAACTCATCACTGGCAAATTATCAGGCTGCACTATCACGTGTAGAGGATTTTCGCAAACAAAAAGCCGGATTAACTGCGGAAATCAGGCAAAGGGAATCACTGGTTGCCGGTGCAAATTTGGAATTATCCTATACGGTAATAACCGCCCCTTATAATGGAAAGATGGGTAAAAAAACAATTCAGATAGGCCAGTATATACAGGCTAACCAAAGCCTCGCATTTATTGTCAACGAGGATGCTGGCAAGTGGGTGATAGCTAATTTCAAGGAAACACAGGTGGGGCAAATGCGTATAGGGCAGGATGTCAGGATCGAAGCTGATGCGTTTCCCGATCAAATATTTCATGGACGTATTCAGTCGCTTTCCCCCGCCACAGGATCCAGTTTCTCTATTCTTCCCCCGGATAATTCAACAGGTAACTTTGTAAAGGTTGTTCAACGAATTCCTGTCCGGATAAATATTATTAACGACAATTCAAAAACCAACGCATTGGAAAGCGGGATGAATGTTGTTGTGAAAGTTAAAAAATAGAGCAGATGGTCGAACAAGCATCCTTATTTAAAAATTGGGTTAGTGGCTGGACCATCAGGGTGGCAATTTTTATGTTGTTTTTGCCAAACCTGTTGCTTTTTGGAATTTCAACTGCAAACGTGAATGTCGCCTGCGGATTCTATGGAATCGAACCTAATGACGCGCAGTACTCGCTCATCGCTTTATACGCCGGGCTAGTTAGTTTCTTTCCGCTTGAAAAGAGGCTCGCCCAATTTTTTGTAACCAAAGATTACCTATTCATTAGTCTGATCATGGAAGTCATTTCTGCTTTTGCGTGCTATAAGGCTCAAAATTTATATTTCCTGATTTTCTTTAGATTTTTGGAGGGTTTAGCGAATTGTAGCCTGGCAAGTATATGTATCGTGTTGATCTTTAGTCAGCTTAAATCTGAGCGCTCCAAAGAAATTGGCTATTCAGTTGTTTTCGGGATTTTATTAAGCACATTTCCATTTATAACCTTTTTGTCAGCGCCATTTCTCGATTCTATCAACTTTAACAATTTGTATATTTTGGTTATGTACACATTCCTGCCAGGGGGTATTGTGTTTCTGATCATAATGAGAAGAACACGCATTAACCGAAAAATACCTTTATACCAATTTGATTGGAGAAGCTTTTCCTTATATGCGCTTTCGCTTATGCTGATTTCGTATTGCCTTATATATGGGCAACAGTTTAACTGGTTTTCTGATAGAAGGATCTGGTGGGCGGTTTTACTTTTTGTGGTTTCATTCAGCACTTATATATTGAGACAATTGCATGTGAAACGGCCATATATTAACCTGAAAATTTTTACTTATAGCAATTATGTTACTGGTTTCCTTTTAATTATGGTGTTATATATCGCAAGAGGTGCATTAAGTTTGACGACTGCCTTTTTTACAAACGTGCTGGGCATGGACCCCATTTATATCGGCTATATTCTACTATTTAATATCGGTGGAATTATTTTCGGAATACTTATTTCTTCAAGATTATTGATCTATAAATTACCTGTAATGCTGATCTGGATTTTAGGCTTCAGTTTGTTGCTGATCCACTCCATATGGATGACGTTACTATTTGACGCTTCCACAGAATACAGCGCCTTCATTATCCCGCTTATTATCCAGGGCCTTGGCACAGGCATACTATTGGCACCAATCATAATTTTTATGATCACCGCCGTCCCGCCTGATTTAGGCCCCTCAGCAGCAGCTACTGCTGTTGCCTTCAGACTTTTGGGAACAAGTTTAAGCATAGCTCTGATCAATTTCTTTCAGTTATATGATCAGCAAAATCACTTTAACCGCTTCCAGGACAGTCTTTATAGTGCAGATCCACTTGTTGACCAGCGCGTACAAACCTATCGAAAATTGCTTTCGAACAGCGGTTTAAGTGGAGAAAGAACCCTTTTACTGGCAAATAAGTTATTAAAAAATACGGTTGACCAGCAAGCACAGATCAGAGCAACCATTGACTACTATTATTTAATGTGCTGGTTACTCATATTGACATTGATTTTGATTATCTGTATCCCAGCCATTAAACAGTACAAAATACTAATTGATCCGATTGCAGACGTAAACGGAATGCGTACAAATTTATAATTATCAGGCCGGTGTGCTTGTAGCCGTATTTCAGACGAAGAACCTTAATCGTCTTCTCTACAGGTAAAATTTTCAAACAAAGAACACAATGAAAGAGCTACGCGCTGTGATTTTCCTATTATTTACAATCCATTTAAATGGGGTCAGCCAAATTGCCCCAGTTAAATCGCCCGTTATACCGATAGAGGAATCACAAATGCTTTCAGATCTAAAAAAAGCTAAAACAGAACATGAGCTGCTTAATTCATCGCTAAAGCTCGGAAGTTATTATCTATATAAGCCAGGTGAAGAAAAAAGTGACCTCGACAACGCAGACCATTTTTTAAACCAGGCAATGGCGCTAAGTACAAAATTAAAAGTTGACAGCTTGAAAAATAAAGCCCGTTTTGTTTTGGCTGAAGTATTGTTTGAAAGGGGGAAATACCAGCAAGCCCGGAGCGCTTACCTGAAAGCTATTGATAGCTATATACAATCTGGGCAAAAGGAAGCAGCAGCGCTGGCATGGATTTCAATTGGATACCGCGTAAAATATTCGGCGGATACGGCAGCTATGGCGGGACTGTACAGCTTTAATCACGCGCTTATATTATACGAACAGCTTCATGATAGAGAAAAAGAGGCTGACATAATAAAAGATATCGGCGATATGTACTTGACCCAGGGTAAACTTGACCTTGCGGAAAACGAGTTACAACAAGCATTAAAATTATATAAGACCATAGGCTATAAAAATCTTCATTACACTTACGACTTGCTTTCAGGAGTGAATGTCATGAAAGGGAATTTCAACAAAGCCTTATTCTATTCGCTCGAAATGATCAAAAGTGTACAGGCTACTGGCGACACCGCTAATGCGCTTCAATTATACATTAGAATGGCGGGTGTGTACAAAGCATTAAACCAGGATGAAAAAAGCATTTATTGGTATAAAAGGGCCGTGCAAAACGTTGCTAAAAAGCCTAATGAGCTATATTTTGCAAATACCTATCTTTTTAAATTATTAATCAAGGCAGGAAAGATCAAAGAGGTGCTTGTAGCAATTAAAAAATTAACGCTAAAAAGCCCGCCGGTAGCCCTTGAAGATAAACTATACGTTGCAATGCTGCTGGGTGATTGTCATAGTAGGTTAGGAAACGATAAGCTTGCTGAAAAATACTACCTGCAAATGGTTGCCATTGCCAGAGAAATTCAAATAAACCCAACGGACTATACTAATCTGGTTGTGGATAATAAAATAGCTGATTTTTATCTTTCGCGTAAAAAACATGTCCTTGCCCGTCATTATCTAATCAAAATGTTGGCAGCACCTCCTGGAATCATGTTCGTAGACACTATTAGAAATGCTTATCATAAACTATTCAAATGCGACTCCGCCAACGGTAATTACCTGGCAGCAATAAAAAGTTATCAGCACTATAAATTTTTGACTGATTCCATATTTACTATTTCCAAAGCTAAGCAGGTAACTCAACTGCAATTGCAGTATGCAAAAGATCAGCAAGTACAGCGGTTGGTGAATAAGAGTAAACTTCAACAAATTGCCATCCAGCATGCCTCAACTGTACAACGTTTTATTATAGGAAGTGCCGGCTTACTTTTATTATCGCTGATGCTGGGATACCGGCGATATCGACTTAAACAATTCAGTAATCTTCTACTACAGAAGCAACAAAAAGAGATTAACCAGATCAATCGAAGTCTTCAAATTACCATTACCGAGAAGGAAATATTACTCATAGAGAAAGACTGGCTGCTTAAAGAGGTGCACCACCGTGTAAAAAACAACCTTCATATGATAATCAGTCTTTTGGAGTCGCAATCAGCTTACCTTGAAAACGATGCATTAAATGCAATGGAAAGCAGCCTCCACCGGGTATTTGCTATGTCGTTGATTCATCAAAAACTCTATCAGTCTGAAGAAGTAAAAACTGTTGATATGTCCATTTACTTTGCTGAATTTGTCGGTTACCTTCGTGATAGTCTTGATGGGGGGAAATACATTCATTTTAGTCTTGATATTGAGCCTATATTACTTGGTGTATCACAGGCCATTCCACTGGCGTTGGTCTTAAATGAAGCCGTTACCAATGCCATCAAATATGCGTTCCCGGATGACAGGCAGGCGAAAATCATTATCAAAATGCAACGAAAAGACGGGGACACAGAGCTCATTATCACTGACAATGGAATTGGAATGCCAATTAAAGAAGACAATGATGCCGATTCCCTGGGTTTAAAACTAATGAAAGGTCTTATCAAAGAAATCGGGGGTAAAATACTATTTGAAAACAATAAGGGGACAATGATCACCATTACCTTTAACGTTGACCTTACACTTGAAAATTACCAATCCTGAATTGGTTATCACACGGCTCGGGTGGCTTGATGCCAATTGATAGCAAGCCATTTTCGTTCGGATTTAGCTATTTAGCGAAATTTAGCAAATAGCACAGTTACATATTTAAGCTTACTTATTTGATTATCAAGTATTTGAGTTTTGGGTATATGATTTGCCAAAGCATATTATATCAACAAGACTAATATGGAAAACACCAATCAAATAGAGGACGGCAAATCAACTGAGACCAAAAAATTCAGCCCTGAAGAATTTCTCATAACACCGGCCAGGACATTTGAGGATTTAAAGCTGGGAGAAATATTCCGCGCCCCGAGCCGCACATTGACCGATGCCCATGCCGCGGCGTTTCAAACAGTATCCTGTGATAACCATCCTGTACACTACGATGCGGAATGGGCTAAAAAACATGGACATAGCGCACCCGTAGTTCATGGCTTGCAGGTACTTGCTTTTACTGCGCCAGGTGCAACCTTATTCCCGCACTTCATCGGTGAAGTGTTTATCAGCTTTTTATCGCTTTCGTGTACTTTTTTAAAAGAAGTTCACGCCGGAGACACGCTTTATCCTGCGTTGGAAATAATTGATCTGGAGACAAAAGATGGTAAGGGCGTCGTTGAGACGGCAGCAACTATCTATAACCAGCGCGGCGAACTTGTACTCGACGGACGTCACAAATATCTTTTACGCACACAAAACACCAACAAATAATTAAAAAACAATTTATCTATTTCAAAATGACTAGTAAAACTTTCACAAACAGAAAAAAGGGTTCTCTTGGGCGCCAGCAAATGATCGAGGTAGAACCAAACGTGCGCCTTCATGTAATCGATCAGGGCGAAGGCCCTGCGGTTGTTTTAATTCCTGGCTACCCTTTCGGAGCCGGAAGTTATGAATACCAGATCCATGCATTGGTTAAAGCCGGATTTCGTGCAATAGGTATCAGTACAAGGGGGTTTGGACTATCTGACCAGCCTGAAGGAGAATATACCTATGACGTGTTTGCTGACGACATTAAGGTAATTATGGAAACCCTTGACCTTAAAAATGCATTTTTAGGCGGACACTCCATGGGAGGTTCCGTAGCATTACATTTTGCCGCTAAATACGGCGATGAGCATATCAGTAAATTAGGCTTGTTTTCAGCAGCAGCACCAAAACATACCAAATCTGATGATTACCCATATCCCCTATTCACAAAGGCTGAAATAGACAGATGGTTAGACCTGATAACGACCAACCGTCCCGCGCTTATGGATGAAGTTGGCGGCCGGTTTGTCCTTCCGACCAATACGATCACACCAGGTATTTTTGGTTGGTTGGGTGTTTTAGGAATTCAGGCTTCACCCTATGCGATGGTTAAAGCATTAACATCCCTTCGTGACGAAGATCTGCGGGATGACCTGGCTAAGGTTAACGTTCCGACACTGATCATGCATGCAAAAGAAGACAACATTGCTGCTTACGCATTGGCCGAACAAATGCACGCAGGCATAAAAAACTCGGAGCTGATCACCTTTGATAAAAGTGGTCACGGATCTTTCATCGAGGAACCTGAAAAATTCAACGAAGAACTGATTAAGTTCTTAAGAAAATAATTACTACAACTGATCTCATGCTGAATTAAGGCCTGTCTGGTTACAGGTCTTAATTTTTTTTAAATCTCCCCGTTTACCGGCGGCTAGCAAACTAACTATGAAAGCAATTTCCCTTACCGGATTTGGAGACTCATCTAAATTAATTTCTATAGAATCAATTGATCCATCTCCCGGGGATAATGATTTATTGATAAAGATCAAAGCGATCAGCATAAATCCCGCTGATATAAAACTTCGCAACGGTGAGAATATATCCTGGTCGATAAAATGTTCAAACCCGATTGTTCTCGGCTGGGACATTTCAGGTACGGTAATCGGCACAGGAAAGAATGTTTCTGCCTTTAAAATTGGGGATGATGTCTTTGGAATGCTGGATTTTCCCGGGTGTGGCGGAGGATATGCTCAAATGGTAGCGGCACCTGAAAGCCTTTTCGCGCTGAAACCTGAAAATGTCTCTCATGAACAAGCCGCCGGCGCTACAATGGCAGCGCTTACCGCTGTGCAGGCAATAATGAACACAGGTAAAGTATATGCCGGGCAGCGTATACTTATTGATAATGCAAATAATGGGATTGGGCATTATGCCATACAAATTGCTAAGCATCTTGGAGCCCATGTCACGGCCATTTCCGACGAGAGCTTTAAGGATTTTGTTATAGGATTGGGAGCTGATGAGCATTACGACTTTAAGGCTAACGGGTTTGAACTCGCGCTTAGAAGGTTTGATTTCGTATTGGATACCATCGGTGGAGTGAATGTCAATCAATCTATTAAACTAATCAACTGGGGAGGAACACTATTCATTAATCAGAAGGACCCCAGAAATGACATCAAGGAACTGGCATCTTATGATGGCGTTAACGCCATCGCGGAGTTGGTGGTTGCCAGTGGCCGCGACATGTCGGCTATTGCTGAACTTCTTAAAGCAAACATAATTAAAACCAATATAGACCAGGTATTTTCATTTGACCAACTTCCCGATGCCCATCGGCTAATAGAAGCTGGAAGTTATAAAGGAAAAATCGTTGTCACGCTCTAGCAAAATCAATTTAACAAACGGACTTGTCTATGAAAGCTACTGTCAGGTGTACTGTTATACTGATCAATGTTCTTTTTTTAGGCAGCGTCAAGTCATACGGCCAGAACTGGGACATAGATATTTTAAAAAGCATTAATCCCAGATATCCCACATCAGAATATTGGCGGTCAACAAGCGCCTCAGCATTTTATTTTTCCGGCGTGGCGTCAATTGGAACACTAATTTATGGTTTCGCTAATGATAACAATCAGGTTCGCCTTAACGCCTACGAAGAGTTTGTAAGCGTTGGTCTGAGCACGATTGCTTCGGAAGGATTAAAAATCGGAATAAATCGTGAAAGGCCATCAAACCGCTATCCAAATGAAGTATTTGTCAGCTCGCCCACTCGTGGAGGATCATTTCCTTCAGGGCATACGACTCTGGCATTTAATACTGCAACTACTATTTCTCTCGAATATAGAAAATGGTATGTTACCCTACCTGCTTATGTATGGGCTGGTTCGGTGGGTTATTCGAGATTGTATCTCGGGAAACATTATCCGTCTGATGTATTAGCTGGTAGTACGCTTGGAATTGGGACAGGCTATATAAGTCATTGGCTTACTAAACAACTATTTAAACCCTACGTGAAACATATACCGAAATAAGGCATCTTTTATCAAATGTAGCAAGTCTAAAAATATTTCAAATATCCATTATTCTCTGCTTTAAATCTATTGATTGCTAACATATTATATTCAATATACCCGAGCCTTCCAGCTTAAAGACTTTTAAATGAAACCGGACTGTCTATATAAATGTATTTTGATTACTTTAATCCAAATTACTTTTTGTGTTAGAACCGTCATGGCACAGTCGGCTGTTCAGCAATTTGATGACCGGGTGATGATTGATGTCCAAACCCAACGGACACCGGCGCAAACTGATATTGCTTTGTTTTTGTCCGATACTTACCGTTATGGAAATATTGGTATACCGGCTGGATTATTTATGGGCGGCGTGCTTGGTCACAACCAGGAAATGCGACAAAATTCGCTGTTTATCGCAAGTAGCACTGCCGTTTCCTTTGGGCTGGACTTTCTGATCAAGCATTGTGTGAAACGGAGGCGGCCCTTTATCCAAAATATCAATATAACACCCGTTTATCGGGCCGGGGGTACCTCCTTTCCTTCGGGACACGCTTCTTCTACTTTCGCTACCGCTACTTCGCTTGCCATTGCCTACCCTAAATGGTATATAGTCGCTCCTGCCTTTTTATGGGCGGGCTCCGTTAGCTATTCAAGGGTTTACCTGGGTGTTCACTACCCTACGGACGTTATAGCTGGAGATCTTTTAGGTACCGGCACAGCTCTTTCCCTTTCTTTTTTAAAAAAGTAATGGCAGATATTAGGAGTTAGGGTTATAACCACAGATCAAGAAAATACCTGGCCGGATATAGTTGCAAGTTTCTCCTTTGTCACTGGCTTTGATATAAAATCCCTCACAAAATGGAAAGCCATTGCCCTTTTGATATCCGAAGGATTTATTGATACAGTGACCACATATACCTGTATTGTTTTGGAAAAAGATGCATACAATAGATCAAATTCCTCCAAAAAGTCCCAGCCGTCAAGAACCGGCATTTGCAAGTCCAAAAGAATGATATCAGGTAGATTCAACGGATCACACCTGTTGCTTTTTAAATAATTTAATAGCGCGAGGCCATTATTAAAAAACAGGATATTCCCAAAAAGGGGATATCTGGCTAAAGTGAATCTGATGATACGTTGATCCAATTCATTATCTTCTGCGATATATAGCGTATCCATAATTTTTTTAATTTATGAGTTATGGTAGGACTTATTTATAGGAAGGGTAAAATAAAATGTTGAACCCTCTCCTATCTGGCTAACAATTCCAACTTCACCTTGATGGGCTTCAATAATTTCTCTAACAACGAAAAGACCAATCCCAAATCCTTGAATCTTACCTGCATTCTGGCAACGATAAAATTTCTGAAAAAGCTTCTGCTGCTCAATAATATTTACGCCGATGCCAAAATCACAAACACTAATTTTTAATTTCCCTTTTTGCTGTTCACTGCTAATAATAATTCTGCCATCCATTGGTGAGTACTTTACAGCGTTGCTAATATAATTATTAAGCACCTGGACTAATTTTTCACGGTCAGCAAAGAGTCGCTGTGTTTCGTCGATACTAATGGTTATCCTTTCATTATACTCACCAAAAAAAGAACCATTCAATACTTCGTTGATAACATCCTTTAAATAAAAAAAAGACTTTTTCAGGATTAATCTTTTGCTGTCGTTTAAGGCGACTAACAAAAACTCATCAATCAGATTGTTCATCCTGTTGATCTGATGATCCGCTTTTTCCAGTAGGGACGCAATGTCTAAGCGTGCTGCCCTGGCAGTGATAAGGCTTCTTTGCGTACATAACTTAATTGTCGCCAGCGGCGTTCGCAATTCATGATTGAGTTTTGCAAGTAAAATTGATGTATCTGCTTCAACATTTTTCCGTTCCGTGATGTCATAGATCAGTCCACGAAACTGTTGAAGATTAGGATCAAATTTACCTGTTAGAAAGATCCATTTTTGTGTGGCAGCTCCTTGCACCGTTTCTAAAGGAATCTCCAAAACAATTGGATTATGACTATGGAAGCAGGAGTAAAAAGCGTAGTAAACCGTCCTTAAACACCCCGGAGTCAGTAGCTTTAAAAGCCTCCTGGTGCCAACATCAACGTTAGGCGAAACGCCCAGCATTTGCTTTCCGAGCCTGCAACTACAAAAAAACTTTCCGTCTGCGCCTATAGACCAGGTACCGATACCCGCGCTGTTTAACATTTCGGGCAAACCTTGAAAATCTGAATATATACTTTCTCTATAAATAGCAAGAGCAGGGATGGATATGGCTAATGTTTTGATATTATTCATTATCAATTCATATATTTTAGTCAACAGCTGATATTTAACTCACTTCGGGTACGAAACATTATGCAAGCCGAATACCAAAACATAAGTTAAACATTGTCAATAGCTTATGATTTACCTCAATTTAAAAATGATGTTTTATTTCGCTAAATTGGTGAAAAGGCAATGCGATTTAGTCATTTACAAGCCTGTATGAGACCGAGGCAGAAGCTAACTTTATCGGGTGCGGGTCTTATTAGTAGCTTCGAGCCACTATTTGATTAAGTATTCGCCATTTAGTTAAATGCGACCAATCGACATTGTATGATTGATATCTAATAACCTGATTTTTAAGTTTATATCAATGGCACTCTACTTGCTTCAATAACTAAAACTAAAAGACATATGGATTTACAACTTAGAGACAAAACCGCGTTAGTGACCGGCTCAACAGCAGGGATAGGTTATGCAATTGCAAAACAGCTGGCCGCTGAAGGCGCGAAAGTATTCGTTAACGGACGTACTCAATTACGGGTAAATGAGGCGGTAGAAAAAATAAAAGCGGATACTGGTAATCATCAGGTTACCGGTGTGATCTGTGACTTTCTTAAACCTGAGCAGGTAGCCGCATTGATCAGCCAAATACCGGAGGTAGACATACTCGTGAACAATGTGGCCATATTCGACCCCAAACCTTTTAAAGATATAACGGATGACGAATGGTTGAAATTTTATCAGGTCAATGTAATGAGCGGTGTACGTTTATCCCGCGCTTATTTTGACCGCATGATTGAAAAGAACTGGGGCCGGATCATTTTTATATCCAGTGAATCGGCATTGCAAATACCCGCTGAGATGATCCATTATGGAATGACCAAGACGGCGCAGCTTGCTATATCACGCGGACTTGCCGAATTAACCAAGGGAACAAATGTCACGGTTAATGCCGTTTTGCCTGGCCCTACACTATCTGAAGGCGTAGGCGAATTTGTAGAAAAGCTGGCAAAAGATCAAAAGAAAACCGTCGAGGAAATAAAACACGAATTTTTCCTTACGATAAGGCCAACGTCTCTTGTCCAGCGTTTTTTAACACCTGATGAGGTGGCAAATATGGTCACTTATCTGGTGAGCCCTTTGGCTGCCGCGACCAACGGCGCGGCAATTCGGGCAGAAGGTGGCGTAGTCAAAACAGCAGTTTGATCCGCTATCAATTTTAGAATTAAGCGAGGTAGATTTTATCTGCCTTCGCTTTAACAAATCAAGAGCGCAAAACGAAATCTCGCAAATTAGTCAAATACAACAAATACAGACTTGAATTGTCAATATTAATAACCTCAATTACAATATGTTAAATCGGGCATGCAAATTGCACACTGCGTCATAGCGAAATTGTATAAGTTCTAAAACTGGCCTCTGTTATATCATGACGATATATAAATTCTGGTAAGGGATCGCCATTTTACATTCTAAAAAAGAAAAATCATGCCGTTAAAGTCGTTTTCAGAAGTTCAGTCGTTTCTTTCAAAAGTGGTAGCGGAAAGTAATCTTGTAAACGAAATGCCGTTATCGCCGCATAAGGATTTTTGGAATCACCTTACCTATGATCAATTTGTAACCGGAAACATGCCCAATTTAAAAATCCCAATCCGCATACTGGTAAAAGGGGATTCGGCGTCAAGCAATCTCATCCTTTCATTAAAGGCAGAAGGTCCGCTTTTCAACCGGGAAACAGGCAAGCCAGGTCCTATGCCGCCAAAGGGCCCAATGTTTACTCCAGAACAAATAAAGGAGCTTGCGGACTGGATAGATGCAGGTTGTCCTGAATAACAGTGACTATTCAACGATAGTGAATACGATGCCGAAACTCGGGAATTCATAGTTTTGCATGCGATGTTTGGAAAAGCGGCTTCCACGAGGCCTTAACCCATCAGTTCCTGCGTACCGAGAGGCGGCGGCCTATAGCCCTCCCATTGCAAAATTTCTTTTTGCAGCTTGTCGATCAATTCTCTTTTCGCATCAGCCATTACATCAAATTTGGGGCAACAAAGTTATACTAATATTTTTAGCATTTTTATAAGAATTATTACAAAATATTTTCCACATTTGTTTTATGAAAAGCAAGCTGTTTATGGAAAAGACAGAAAGAATAAAAACCGGCACCGGAAAATGGGTTACCATTGTGCCTGACCATTCCGGAAATTACACGCTCTATGAGGATAATGACTATTTAGGCTGTATCTTATTTGATTCCGCTGAAAACTGGATTTACGACGGAGAGAAACTATGTGTCATGGAACAGGAAGAAATAGCAGGGTTCATTACCGGTCATACTAAAGAAATGCATGATCTTTTAAAAAGCCTTGATCAAAATGCGGTTATAAATCCGTTGTGATAGTATATAGAAAATTAACGCATTACTATTTACTATAACTTGGTTGAATTCTTAAATTAATTCATCTTTGCAATATGACTGAAACTCTTGAAGCTGAGTTAGGCACCCGTGTATTTTCGTTTTGTATCACAGAAAAAAAGCTTAATGAAGTAGCCATCGAAATGTATAATATACCTTATGTATTAATTTAAGAAGGGCGATCACTGGCAAAATTATAATAGTAATAAAATGGAGATGTCTCCCGAACTTATCAAGGCTGTATTGGATAAAGTAAAACCAGAATAAATTTTGAAATAGATATTGACCCTTTATGACTTCAATGCGCTTGATGAAAATGGAAAGGCCGAGGCTATCTGGACCGGAGATTTTTTAGGAGGCCGCGAAGAGAACGGTTTAAAAGTTCAGTTATACAGTTTGACCAATTTCTATGTAGAAGTATTTTATGATGAATGGGCTAATAAAATCTTGCGGTTCCGTGCATTTAAATCATATGATCTGTTAACGCCATACCTGGCGCATATCAAATTTAACTAATAGTAGTTGACAATTCGGATTTGTTACTGCGACTAATAGGATAACATTCCCAGTTGTTTTCTCCGCATTGGGCTCCATATAACAGGACAAAACTAGATAATAACAGCTAAGCTTTTCAATACGCTGCTTCTCAGTGCGGGCTGGTTCCCGGATTATTCAATAAGTACATCGCAAATATCCGGTTGCCATTACCGAGCGCCCTTGCTTTTGTGAAACAAGAGAAAGAGTCATTAAGTCGCCCCTCCTGCATCTACTTTTGCTAAATACGGTACAAATAGCGAAATTAAATTAATACATCCAAAATACACTCAATACAACTAATTGATTATCAATAAAATGAGAAGTGGCACCTAATTGGTGTACCCCCGTTTGGTCAGCTCATTGTCCGATTAATAAATAACCAAATAGTTAAAGATAAAATCAATGGAAACAGTATTTGCATGTACCCATACCGTGATGTTCTTCTGTATCATTAGTATCGTCTGGGCATCGCGATCAACATCATCATGTGATAGAAAACGAAAAATATCACTTCACTTTAATTTATTGATAAAACCGGTATTGTCCCAGGCAACGAGAGCCAGTCTATTTCGCGTGCGCACTAAATCCAGGCCTTATTTATCTAAATCGAATTAATTCAAATTCTAGCATATCAAAGCATGAAAGATTTATTCAATATAACAATGGCAGGCAAAAATAAAAGGTAGAGCCTTTCCCGCTCTCGCTTTCCACCGGGTGTCATCGATATGCGTTATGAAAACCCTCTGTATATGGTGGAAGATGCCGGCGCTGCTGACCTAATTTCCGGAGGACGCTTACAATAGGTATTAGCCGGGGTTCGCCCGAGCAAGTGATTGAGGGCTGGCGCTATTTCGGTTACGAACTTGCCGATGGAGAAACCGATACAGATATGGGAGGACAAAAGGCTTTGGAATTTTTGGATAAATTAAAAGGTGCCGGATTTGCCCAGCCTAACCCTCATCCAATGTTCCCGAATCCGCCGGGCTTGTTATGCTTGGAGCCGCATTCGGACGGACTGCGGGAACGCATCTGGTGGGGAGCTGCCTCTAATGCAACTGCGGTTTGGGGGGCCGAGAACGGCATGAACCTGCAAAGCTCTACCTTGAAATTTGACGAAAGCGGTAAACCTTTCCGTATCCAGCAGGCGGAACAGATCAGATTATATAAGGATGCCTGGAAAAAAGCAGGACACCAGCGCGAACCAATGGTTTCGGTAAGCCGCTCAATTTTTGCAGTCGTAACTGAGCAAGACAGGAATTACTTTGGACAGCAAGGAAAAGGGGCCGATAGCTTTGGTTACATTGAAGCTGATAAACGGGCGGTCTTCGGAAAGAGCTATGCAGCCGAACCCGGTCAGCTCATCAAAGAATTGGCACAGGACGAAGCCATACAAGAAGCGGACACTTTGCTCCTGACCATACCGAACACTTTGGGCCTCGATTACAACATCCATGTGCTATCCGCTATTTTGGAGTATATTGCCCCTGCACTGGGTTGGCGATGAACGACTCCTATTGCAAATGGAAATTAATAAAAGGGGTATGTTAAGAGCGCAGGGAAGAACTTAACCTGAATTTTATTATTGCTCAATAAATTCCCCATCGGCTTTGACGGCTACATCCGTAGCCGTGTCAAAAGGTTCAGCAGGCCCAACACCGAAATCAGCCCTGTTTATTGTTCCCGAAATTTGAAAACCTGCTGCGGTTTTTTTGGACGCAGCATCATATAAGGTCCCTCGGAACCAAATTTCCATAGTAACAGACTTGGTGACACCATGCATAGTTAAGTTGCCGGTCAACTTAAACCTGTCTTTCATACCCGTGGTATTGATGATTGAAGTAGATTTAAAGGTCATCGTGGGATACTTAGCCACATTAAAGAAATTAGCGCTCCTCAGGTTGTTATCCCGCATTTCAACCTCTGTATTGATGGAGGCTATATCTGCAGACATTTCAAACACCGCATCGCTGAAATCAGGTTTTGATGAGGTGATCGTTGCTTCGAATTTCTGAAATAATCCAAAGACGGATGAAAGTCCATGATGTGTTATGGTGAATGTAAGTTTAGAATGTGTGGGGTCGTCTTTCCAGGTTTTAACCTGGGCTAATGAATAATTAGCCGAAATTATTAGCAGAATGGTAAATAACTTTTTCATGATTTTATGTTTATTCGAGCTTGTTATAATTCCAATCGTGTATCATCGCTTAGTTTTTTTAATGCAATCACAGGTGCTTTGCAGCCTACAGACCTGATTGTTGAAATTAATTTCACAAAAAGCTGGACTATTCCCGACTATTTATACGCATTAACTTGATCAAATTTGGGGGCATCATACCCAACATAAAATCTACTAGCCCGAAAAACATACTGAAAAGATTCAATGTTCCGGAAAAAGACCACAGGATTGATCTAATTTTAATTTGGCGGGAAGTGTTAAACTATCATATTATCAATGGCATTTTTTAATGCTTGCTCCTGTATATCAGGTATTGCCAACCCTTCCGCTCTTATCACTGATATGTCTGTAATGCCGATAAACCCCAAAAAGGTTTTTAAATAAGGTACTACAAAATCATATGGTATACTTTGCCCCGAGCTATAGATCCCTCCTGTTGCTACCGCCAGATAGATTTTCTTTCCTTTTACTAACCCTTGCGGACCGTCTGGTGTATACTTAAAGGTTATACCAGCCCTGGCAATATGATCTATCCAAGCCTTTAATGTCGATGGAATTCCAAAATTGTACATTGGTGCGCCTAACACTATTATGTCAGCATTCATTAATTCTTTAATAGCTTCATCCGAATGTTTGATCGCGATTTTATCAATTTCAGTATGTTTTTCTACAGGTGTAAAAAAAGCGTTCAAATGGGATTCCTCCAGATGGGGAAATGGGCTTTTGGTCAAGTCTTTGACTTTGACTATCAGAGATGGATCTCGCTCAAGCAGCTTATCTATTATTGCATTCGACAATTTATTACTTATCGAAGCTTCGCCCCTTGGGCTTGATATGATGTTTAGAATGGTTGTCATTATTTTATTTTATTGTTTATCAATCAAATAAATCAGGTTCATTGATTTATCCTCTATAAATGTTATCCGCAAAGCTTTAATCGAAACCCTATCAACATCGATAATAAGTCCTGTTCAAAGGGCTTAAGATTCTCCTTACCTATAGGTCAATTAAATGGTCAAGGAGCACAGGACTGAACAGTAAGTCTAAACTTGATAGCCAAGGCGCGTTAAAAAGGAATCTTAATAACGCGCCTTGATTAAAATTCAAATTATGATTTAATAAATTCCAAAAGGTCCTTGTTGATAGTTGCCGCTTCTGTAACCGGCATTCCATGAGGGAAACCTGGATAAGAGATCAATTTTCCATGTTTCAACAGCTTTATAGATTTTGCTCCTGAAATAGGAAATGGCACAATCTGATCATCTTCGCCATGCAAAACCAGTACAGGGATATCTACACTTTTCAGGCTTTCTGTAAAATCAAATTCTGAAAAAGCCGCAATACCTTCCGTGTGCGCTTTTACACTACCCATCATTCCCTGGCGCCACCAGTTGTCCCTAACGCCTTGTGATATTTTCGCGCCCTCACGATTATAGCCATAAAACGGTATCGTAAAGTCCTCGTAATATTGTGATCTGTTAAATGCAGTGCCTTCGCGTATCGCGTCAAGGATAGCTATTGGAACACCTTCAGGGTTTGTTGCAGATTGTACCATTATCGGGGTAACCGCACTAACAAGTGCAACTTTGGCTACACGCCCTTTACCGTGTTTAGCAGCATAATGAATAGCTTCACCACCGCCGGTGGAGTGCCCGATATGTATAGCGTTTCTTAAATCAAGCGCTTCAGTTAATGCTGCCACATCTGCTGCATAAGTATCCATATTGTGTCCTTCCGATACCTGGCTCGAACGACCGTGGCCCCTGCGGTCATGTGCGATAACCCTGTAGCCATGCTGTAGAAAAAACATCATCTGTCCGTCCCAGTCATCACTTGATAATGGCCAGCCGTGATGAAAAACAAGTGGTTGCCCAGTTCCCCAATCCTTGTAATAAATTTCGGTTCCGTCTTTTACTGTAATTTTGCTCATGTTTTCAATTCTGTTAGGTAATACTTTTAATTTTAATTCTCAATGATTTGGCTATGCGAAGCCAAATGACATGCCAAATCCTTTACAATTGATAATAAGGTAATTACATATTTGACTATTGTTTTTGTTTGGTGATATTTCGCTAATTGATTCTGTGATGTTTGTTTTTCGCATAGTAAAACATAGACCGCGCACTCCGGTGCTTTAAAACTATTACCTCGCTGGAATACTTTCAATAACCGGAAGTAATAATTCTTTTTGTCAAGGTAATTTCACCCGAAACTCATTCCAAGAGACATTCTCCTCGATCATGCCGTTGCCTTTGGCCTGGGCTATCCACTACAATCTTTTGCAAAGGATTTCCATTGCTATCCCTAACGGTTCCAGCGGCATTGAAATAGTGCTTGTTTAGTTTTTTAGGCGAAACGGATAAAAAGCGCAGCGAAGGCGATCCCGGATTTATTCAGATTTATTTAAAAATTTTTCATTTTATTCGTCCAAAACTGGCCTAAAAACCTAAAAAATAACCAGTGGTAATCTCTCCTGTTAAGGGTAATTAAGGAGCTATAAGAGTCAATAAGGGTCGTTAAGCGACTTAATTTCCCACTCTATTTTACTGTCCCACAAACTACAAAACTTTATAAATTGGCTACTGACCTTTTGCATTTTCTGGGAAGTAATTGGTAGAATTAATATCCACCACACAAAAAAGAGCCCCTGAAATAAAAGCCGGCATTTATATAGATGCAAATATATTAAGCCATTCCCCAAACAGCAATTCATATAATTCTCGCAATTATATTCGATGATCGAAAACCTGCACAAATTTTAGTTAAGAAACGCTCGATATACTTTCGCATTCAGAAATTACATTTGCGCTGATAATAAATTAGAGTAACATGTTTCAATTATGCAAGAGTCTTATAATCATTAACTTAAATTAATGTAACAGATATCCACCACAACATTTCCTGTTTTTTAAACGCTAATTATTTTTAATTCACAAAATAAATTGGTAATTTTACTACAGAGCATAGCGTTTTATGCCTCTCTTAGCTTGAGAGACCTATTCAGAGACCTGCAATAATTTTATTGTTATAAGATATTGACAATCAGCCTAAAGTAGTTTTAAAAAAACTCCCTCCGGCTCCACTGAATCACTTACCGTAAGTTGAACGTATGTTTGGCTTACGGTTTTTTGTTACTGTTTAATCAACTAAAGTATCTTTTAATGTCCTCAGTAAATTAGTTAGTCGGTTATCATTTAAATCCTCTAACATATATTGTCTATATGTCTTTTCTCCATCACGTAGAGTTGCTTCAAACTTTTTATCATAAGCTTCAATCATAATATATTTTTGATCAAGTCTTAATCCGTGGTTTACTGATCTGGAAATTAACAAGCGATCCATAGAATTTCCAAGTCGAAAAAATCTATCTTCTCCTTTCTGCTTTAATTCACCAATAAAAATACGAAACGGCATTAGACGTTGAAAACCAGAGTAATTATTGATGAGATCATCAAAAAAGCGCTCAGTTTCAACCCATGAATCGGTAAACTTACTAAGTATTACTTCTGTTCTATTTTGCATATATAAATTTAGAATTAAAATCAGAGTGCCTACTTATCAATTTCCACAATCTTTCTTTCAATTCTATCCCGTATTTCCTAATCCTTAAAACTTGATTTCTCCATTGCTTCAACCATATTAAGCAGATCTTTGATCAAAAGCAAAAAATCCTCGTTTGCTGGCAATAGAGAATAATTTGGTTCTAATTCAATCTCCTTGCCTCCACTAACAGCCCTCTTAATCATGTGATTTACAGTAATTTAAATCAATGAGTTAAGAGGTTTTCTTTTACTATCAATTGCAAAAATAGTTTTCTTAAACTTATGATAATCAATGCTATATGGGTTCGAATCCCCGCGGCTATTTGAATTTTCATATTTACGTAACTAATTAATTATCATTAATATAGCATTATTGAGGAGATTCTTTGTCGCCATAAAATCCTTCCAGCGTACCTCTGACCATAACTTGAACGATTAAATCGATCAGTTTTTGTTCTTGCATTTTTTCATATTCATTTATTGCCTCCGACGCTTCCTGATTATTATGAATGTCATTTACCTGTTTGATCCTTTTGCTTTTCTTTTTTCATCGCTTTTGTATAAAATCTACGAAATGAAAAAGAGAATGATATTTTTTCCTAATCCACAAAATAAGTTCTTTTGTTTCGTGCCCGTTATTTCTTATTCTATAGGAGGATTGTCCCTACGAACCGGGTAAATTCTCATACAATCAATCAAAAAAATAATGGGAAATAAAATAATAGGTTCAGGTTATCATAGAGAGCTAGATATGGCGGCATTTTTCCGGCTTTGTCCTTAATCACTTGTTCGGCTGTAAAGATATTACCAAAAGTGCGCATGGCTACGGAAAGTCCGTGCTTATACTGGTTATAGAAGAATTCATAATCCTTATAAAACTGTATTAACTCAGCAATGTATCCTGTTAATCTTTCAGCACCTTCCATATATTTATTCTGGTCACTTTCCTTATCATATGGGAGATCATCAGGAAAATGTAACGCTGCTGACAAATATTTTCGTTCCGCTTTAAACGATTTAATGGAGTTGCTTACCTCACCTGCTTTATATGAAATAATATTGCGGATAAAAAATTCAGGTTGTTTAGATGCCCTTATCAGCGCAAATAGGTCTTCTATATACTGAATGCATCGTGCGATCGCATCAAAATATAAACCCTTTTGTATTTCCTGAGCAATGGGCTTTAAGTTAAAATTATCCTAACTCTTTTTGTAATTGTTTCATGCTAATGTCCCAAAGCAATTCTCTGTTCTCTTTAGTATTGAATTTGTTTTTAGTGGCAACGGCTTTTGAGTTTTTGAAATATTTTCCTGAAACATTGTTTACCTCTTCGG
>Ga0302306_10000406_pt1 | contig 28256 bp, 34 predicted proteins | sample III_Palsa_E3_1_FD_198761 | JGI IMG/M metagenome (GOLD analysis project Ga0302306, IMG submission 198761) | Peat permafrost microbial communities from Stordalen Mire near Abisko, Sweden - III_Palsa_E3_1 | ecosystem: Environmental > Terrestrial > Soil > Palsa > Peat permafrost | place: Sweden...
AAAATATGTTAAAAATGGCCAATCCGGGGCAACCATTAAGTTGAAAGATTGTTAGAATATATGCGAGAAATTACGAATAGAGAAGCGTTAGCGAAACCGCATTTGTCGCTAAACTTCTAAAATACTTTCAAGAAACCCTTTTAGATAACTTTTTAGATAACTTTTTAGATAACTTTTTAGAAATATTTATTTATTATTAGTAAGGAAGTCTTTTAACAAAACTATGAAAGCCTGCAGTAATTCTTGTGGATTTGGTAGAGTTCCTAAAAAAAGATTTTCAATAGGTCTTAAAAAACGTCGAGTATTAAATCATGATGTCTCGCCACTTGAATTAGATATGGCATTAGAATCTAGTAGCCCCTATAGCCCTTCTTATGATAATAAATTAACGTTTTTTGATGAAAAACCAATACCAATGACTAAACCTCGACCAACTATTAAATATACTAAGAAAAAATCTGGATATGGTTCTAAAAGAAAAAAGCAACTTAGTCTTAAAAAATTTAAGTTAATTATGTGAAATTTATGTCTTAATAAATTAATAAACAAATTAATAAATACCCTAAAAATATATATTTATTAATTTTAAAACTTATGAATAAAGAAATTTTATTTTTTGGTTTTATTTTAACAGCATTATATAGTGAGATGTCAATGAAATTATTGATTGGATTCGGATCTGGGTTATATGTTGCTACAGTATATGATGTTAAACCACTAGTTAAATATGTTGAAGTACAAGTTTATACTAAAATTAACGAAGCAAAAGAAATTTTAGATACTTATGAAAAGAATCCTAAAAAATTTTCTAACGAAACTCCTGAAATTCCCAAAAAAGGTTGGTTTTAATTACGTTAAAATTTTCTCAGTTTTGTTAAAGATGTCTCGAAAGGCTCCTACAGCATATCCAATTAGCAAACCAACTAAACCCGAACCAATTAAAAATCCTTATAAAACTCTAGGTGTTAAAAATACAGATTCTCTCGAGACTATTAATGCTTCTTACAAGAAATTAATATTTGCATTACATCCTGATAAAGCACTAACTAAAGAAGCATTACAATTAGGTTGGTCAGTCGCTGATAAAAATGATGCTTTTAATTCTGTTAAAACTGCTTACGAAGAAATATTAAAACTTCGAAAAACTTCTGATTTTCCCGATTACAATATTGATTATTATATCAACGAGGAATTAAAAATTAGATCGATGTTTCCTACAACTAATCAACAAAATCAACAACAATTTATTCAACAACCTCAACAAAATCAACAACAAACCGTTAATAAACCTCAACAAATTTATCAAAAAGTGGCTCCAGAAATCTTTAATAAAGCATTTGAACAAGAACAAAGAAAAAATGCTGAAGAAGGTTTAATTATAGATCCATATGCTAAAGGTTATAGTGATTTTGGTAGAACTTCTGAAAAAGAAGCCAATGCTATATTTAGAAGCGGTTCTAGAGCAGATATCCCAGTTCCAAAATCTAAAAAAGATTATAAATTTGATGAAGTAAAGTTAGGTGAAGATGGAAGACTTATTAATTATGTTCCAAAAGATACTGATAAATTTGGACTACCTACTCATAAAATTGGTTATGCTGAATTAGGACTAACTGTTATAGATGATTTTTCAGTTAAATCTACAACTAAGGGTCCTCTCTGCGGAACAGATTTGACAAATGCTTATAGTAATCAAGAATATTGGGAAGATGTAGCATTGTCTAAGGATATTGATCTATATAATAAATATAACGATAAAACTGATTTAAACAAAATGATGTCCCAATTAAAGACTTCTAGGGTAGATAAATTTGAAATTGATCCTGTATTACAAGAAAAGTTAAATCGTGAAGCAGAACAAGAACAAATGTTAGAAGACCTTCGTCAGATGCAGCAAAAGAAACAAGATTTATATATAGATAAAATGGCAGGTGGTAGAGTTTCTTATCAGGCTAGACGTTAAAAGTCATTAACTATGACGTTAAGGAAATTTTAATCTAGTCATTAATAAATGAGTTTTAGTTCTGTTGATCCACTTTCTGATATAGATTCTGTAGATTCTGATATAGATTCTGCTTCTGCTATTGCATGGTCTAAAAATCATTATATACCAATTTACGACGATCCTAATTTTAAACTAACAAATGGTTATGCATTTGTCAAAGATTTTCATAATATACCTAACTTATATTCTACACCATTTGATGCTTATAATGAAGCAAGCGAGAATGATATGAAATTAGGTACTTTATGTTATGTAAATGATGGTTCAATTGTTCCTTTTAACACTAATTTAATTTCTACTAAATGGGCTGTTATGTGTGTTGAACAAGTATTAAATGTTTTTGAAAAAGAAAGACCAAATGATTTTAGACCACGACAGGCAATTGAAGCAGCAAGAACTTGGATAAATTCAGTAGAAATTAAGGGAGTGCCGATTTCTAGTGATACACTTGGCGATGCTGCATTAGATTCTCATAATGCTAGCGAAATAGATTTAAATAGTCCTGCTTCAAATGCTGCTGAATCGGCTTCATTTGCAGCACAAGCAGCATATTTATCAGCAGGAGGTCATGGTGATCTTGGCGATTCTCCTGCTTTGGCTTCATTTAATTCCTATTCTCATGCTGTTAGTTGTATAGATGAAATTGCACCTACTAAAACAGACCAAATGGTTTTATGGTTTGGTAAAAAATTAGATGATTTAGTAACACAAAAACAAAGACGTACTATACAACAATTAGGTGAATTACCGGAACACTTATCAAAATATATAACCGAATATATATTTGGTTATAAAAAATCTATTAAAAAGAAAAAGAAAGTCATAAAAAAATCCAAAAATTCCAGTCGAAAAAAATTAAAAATAACAAATTATTAAAAGTTTTCTATATTAATTTAGAAAATTTTATTTTAGTAAGTTTAATTTCAATAAGATCATTAATAATACCATTTTCTCTCATAATTTTTATAGTAATGTTGTGGGATAATTTACGATTCTTTAAATGACCCTTGTATGAAGTAAATATTACATGTGGATTATGTGGATAATCAGTATAATCTATTATTATTTTTCCATTTGGTATTTGTTCTATATCTTGAATATCTTGAATTTGTAATTTAAATGTTTTTAAATTTTCATTAGATGAAAAATTATAAATATGAAACACTTGTTCTTTTATTAACTTTATAAACTCAATATGAGCGTCAGTCGCATTTTTAAATAACCAATTATTATGTGCATTTAAACTAGTAATTTCGTCTAAATTGGTATGAACTACAATATATGAAACTAAATACATATATTTTTCATTATTAATTAGACGACTTTGTTTATTATAGGATTTGATATTAGTATATTTCGTGATTTTTCTCAAGATATCATCTGGAAGTTTCATTTAGATATTACATAGATTTTTTAAAAGGGTTTTAGAAGGGTTTCTTGAAAGTATTTTAGAAGTTTAGCGACAAATGCGGTTTCGCTAACGCTTCTCTATTCGTAATTTCTCGCATATATTCTGATAATATTTCAACTTAATGGTTGCCCCGGATTGGTCATTTTTTAACTATTTGAGATGAATTTTGGTCCTTTGATAGAAATATGTTAAAAGTAGTTAAAAAATGGCCAATCCGGGGCAACCATTAAGTTGAAATATTATTAGAATATATGCGAGAAATTACGAATAGAGAAGCGTTAGCGAAACTGCATTTGTCGCTAAACTTCTAAAATACTTTCAAGAAACCCGCCATCCCCTTCTAAAATACTTTCAAGAAACTTTAAAATGTTGTATATAGATATATAATATGTCATTAATTATTTCTCCTGAAACTGGTTCTAAAAAACTTATATGCGTCGCTCTAAAATGGACTGATAAAGCATCTGCTGATTTAGAATCAGTAAAAAATTGTGGTTTAGAAACAAAAAATAATTTTAAACGACTTTCTAAAAACCAATTTAACTTTACATCCATGAATGCTTATACTATTGATGTACCATTTGCGGCTACACCAGATAACGTTGATAAAGCAGTATCTAATGCTAAAGAACAATTAGCGACAAAAGGTATCAAACAAGATGGTTCCCTGACTTATGCGTTTATTACAAACAATGTAGGATCTGGTAGCCATTCAAGTGGTGATACATCTATTATATTAAATACTTTAACTACAACTTTTTATCACGAACTTGGTAGAACTAAACCAATTGATCTTGGTTCTAGTGGAGCATTTATAAAAGATGTATATGAAGATCAAGCCGATGGTACAACTTTTATGAGCCACTTTGCTTCAAATAACCTAACTGCATCACAACTATATTATTTAGGTTGGTTAGGTTTGACACAAGTAGTCTCTTATGATCCATCAGCCGGTTCAAAAGAATTTACAATTTATGACCTAGGTTCTGCTATTGGAACAGATAATCTTATGACAGTTATGGTAATTGACGGTTCTAATAAACCATTATTTGTTTCAAGACCAACTTTTACAGATGGATCAATAAATTGGACAATTCATAAAGCGAGTAGTGGAATGGTTGCTGGAAATAATAGAGGTTCTGAAAGAATTGCAGTCTTTAGTAAAACTATAACCTATCAAGGTCTAGTATTTACTGAACTAAGTTCTGCTATTTTAGACACAGCAACGATATCTATTTCTCCTGCATAAAATTTATTTAAAGACTTATTTAAAGACGTCTTTAAGATTAATGGAAACATCAGATAAAAAATGTGTATTATGTCCTAATAATGTACAACTTTTTTAGGAAATTATGGTCCAAAAATAGATTTAGCAATGACTCATCTAGGCACTAGAGAAAATTGTTTATAACTTAATTTATTAAGTTTTATAACTTAATTTATTAAGTTTTATAACTTAATTTATTAAGTTTTATGTTTTAGTTGTAGAAATAAAGAAGAGATCTATAAAAATAAATATAAACCAAATTTTATATGTAATGATTGTGTTAGAAAATATATGTATCCAATTTAGATGAATAGACTTAAAGACTAAATTTAAGAAACTTTAACAATATTATGTCTTTTGTCAAAGAAAACTATTTAAATTGTAAAGATTTTAGTAATGGATTTGATAATATAGATTATGTAAAACATGCAATAAACAACGAAAACTATAAAATTGAATTATGCGCCATTATTTATGCATTCGAGCATAATAATTTGGAATTAGTTAATTTTTTATTGAAACATTATAATGGATCATTTGGCAAGGTATGTGAAAGATCTCAAAAAAATTATCCAAATGGTCATGAAAAATTACGGGAATATTTGAATACTTTAATAAAATAATTTATTTGCCATTATAAAGTATGGCACATGATGTCGTTATAGGAATTGGTTCTTGTTTATTAGGGATTTCTCTGATATTTTTTATATTAATGTTTTTTGTTTATCAATCATGGAAAACTGGTCATCATTTGAGCGGGCCTGTTCTTAAACCAATGGGTAGAAATCTTTGTATAATATTTGGTATTTTATTGATAATTTCAATTATTATGATAATTTATGGAAAATTAGGATAAAAGAGACCTAACAAATTTTTAGAAACCCTTGTTATAACTTTTCAAAGACATTATCAATGACTGAAGAAAAAGAATGTTCAATTTGTAGAGAAACAATTGAAAAAAAATCTCTCTATGAATTTTATAAATGTAATCATCCGTATCATAATGTTTGTATCAATGGTTGGTTAGTAAAACATGATACATGTCCAATGTGTCGTTCCATTTATCAGTCTAAAAACAAGGAAATATTTGAACAAAAAATGTCTATAATGAAAAAGAGTAAAAATAAAAAATCTATAAATAAAAATAGAATTATGGAACAAAATATAATTAAAGATATCTTAAAATCTAAAAAGAGCATTGCATTAACAGAATTTAATTTAATGTATAGTTCTGCATCAGATCCTGATAAACTTATCTTAGATACCTTTGAAAAACATAATACCAGATCTAGGGGTATTCGTATGTATCTTTCTAAAACATTTTCAACTTCTGATTTATTTGATGGATATTGGACGGACGATGACTATTATAATTTTGAATTTTATTAGTTTTGTTATTAAAATTTTAGAGACGCTAACGAAACTAAAGTGTCTTTAACAAAACTAAAGTGTCTTTAACAAAACTAAAGTGTCTTTAACAAAATATTAGGAACTCTAATGGATTTTCATACTCATACTCAAAATCTAATAACCATTGCTAAAAATATCCATAAAATTTTGGAACCCTTTATAAATGGTTATTACGTATTTCCAATTTCTCTAATTTTATTATACATTAATTACTGGATTACTCTAATATTTTATTTAGGATTTGGTGCGTTTGTCAAATTTTACGTAATACATCATTTTAGATTATTTCTAGTCGATCTAATATGTGGTCGCGACAACGAAAAATCTTATATTGGACAATTAAAGAGTTCCGGAACAATATCTACGATTCTTGCAATGTATAGTTAAAGTTTTCTAAGTTTTTTAAAATTTTCTAACAAATTATTAAAAGTTTTCTAACAAATTATTAAATACCCTAAATATATTTTAGAATATTTGTTTAAAAGATGATTACTTTAATAGGTTTATCGGGTCCTAAACAATCTGGTAAAGATACTTCTGCTGATTTATTAGCGGATATTAGCGATGGTTCTTTTGCTTTTGCTAAAAATCTCAAATCAATTTCTATGAGAGTTTTTAATTTATCCTATGACGAAGTCTATAACGAACTACTTAAAGAAAAGAAATTTGATAACGGATCTATTATCATTACTGAAGAACATCTTCAAAAAATTTATGACATTCTACCAGAATATTTAAATATAGATTATGAACCGTTTGAAAATCTTAAAAATAAATTTAACGAAAAATTAGATATATTTTTAGGGCTTTCTTTAAAAAATCCTCGTGCAGTTTTACAATTTGTAGGCACTGATTATATTCGTAATTTCGTTAATCAAAATTGGCATCTTCTTTCACTATTTCCTGAAAATTTTAACAACACAACATCTATTTCTAAGATCTACATAATTACGGATGTCAGATTCCCTAATGAATATCAATATCTAGAAAATTATTGTAAGGATCATAATTATAAATTTTATGGATTTTATATTCATCGAGATCTTGCTGAAGAAAAGTTAAAAAATTCTGATCACGATTCCGAGAGACAAGTTATCGTTGTTAGATCCTTGATTGAACATATAATCTATAATAATGGAACTTTAGAAGAATTAAAAAATAATTTGTTGAAGATTCTTGAAAGGGTTTTTTGAAAGTATTTTAGAAGGGTTTCTTGAAAGAATTTTAGAAGGGTTTTTTGAAAGTATTTTAGAAGGGTTTTTTGAAAGTATTTTAGAAGGGTTTTTTGAAAGTATTTTAGAAGGGTTTCTTGAAAGTATTTTAGAAGTTTAGCGACAAATGCGGTTTCGCTATCGCTCCTCTGTTCGTAATTTCTCGCATATATTCTAACAATCTTTCAACTTAATGGTTGCCCCGGATTGGTCATTTTTAACATATTTTTAACCAATTTATCAAAAAATGACCAATCCGGGGCAACCATTAAGTTGAAAAATTATTAGAATATATGCGAGAAATTACAAACAGAGGAGCGATAGCGAAACCGCATTTGTCGCTAAACTTCTAAAATACTTTCAAGAAACCCTTCTAAAATTCTTTCAAGAAACCCTTCTAAAAACCCTTTAACGACGATAATGTTTTACTGAATTTTTTTGACGAGAATAAAAATAAATACCTAAACCTATCAAACAAATAATTAGAAATAAACCAATAAACATATTAAGGGATCCTGTATTAGAAAATCCTTCAACCTCATTATTAGGGACTAACGATACTTTGCATTTCATATCATTATCACTCACAGATCCACAAGAATCACTAGAACAGTCTTTAGACCTTAATGAATCATATTTTTTAAAGACATCTTGATAAGTAGGCCACTGATTTCGGGGAACTCCAGTTTCTTCATTAACTAAATTATGTAAATTATAAACAAATTTAGTAAAATTAGACCTCGAATCTAACGAAGCCATTAAATTTAATTGTTCGAAATTTTTTTTATAATGCGATTTACATTCACCACATGGAAGCATAGACCCTAATAATTTAAAAAAGTTATATGTATCATTTTTTAATTGAGTTCCTTCTAGAGTATTTGGAACATTCTCGGGATATGAAAAAGAAATAATATGTAATGAGTGCCATAAACTGGAACCCCAACACATTGGTTTAAAACCATTTAACGACATGTCATTAATCATGATCCGAAGGCAAGCCCCAATGATGATCTTTCATATAATCAATAAAAAAATCATAATATTTAACGAAACTAAAGACAACAAATTATTTAGAACGCTAACGGACCTTAAAACTTAATAAATTAAGTTATAAAACTTAATAAATTAAGTTATAAAACTTAATAAATTAAGTTATAAAACTCATGCCAATAAAATCTCTAGAAAATTACAAATTATTAGATCCATTATACTTTTGTAGTGTTCAAGATAAATTAGTTAATCGACGTAATGATTACTTATTAAAAAATAAAACAAATTTAGTATTTACTGGAACAAAAACAATCTTTGTTAAAAGTGATTTAGAAGATAATTTATTTATTAAATTAGATGGTTCCGAAGAAATTTATATTAAAAATTTAAAAATTTATTATCCGATAGATTTAATTAGAAAAGTAGAACTATGTAAAAGTGATGGTGGCCCCTATACTATATTATATTATGAATCTTATGATGTATTTGTTAAAGAATATTATAATATCAATTTAAAAAAATTTAATAAAAAATATGAAATTTTAAGTTATTTTTTACCACAAGATCTTATTCTCCTAATTAAATCTTATGAATACGAAATAGAAGAATTTATAGTCCCATTACAAATTTTAAGCAATGGTCTAAAATTAGTGCATTATTCTGATTTTTTTTTATTAGTTTATGGAACTTTTAAGACAGATGATTTAATAATAAAAGTTAAATATGACACTTATATAAATATTAACGATGTTAGGTTGGGTTGTGATCAAGAAAAACTTGATTATTATTTTCATCAAACTCAATATCAAATAGGTTCTGATTATCGTTTAAATTTCGATTATTGTGTTTATGCTCTAGTTATAACAATGTCTGAAGGATTTTCTACTAAAATATTAGGTCTTCCATATCATGTCATTAATCATGCCAATGATGCAAGTTTTCCAGACGTATTAAATATAAAAATTAATGGAAAGCCATATGTTGTTGATTTAACTTATAATATCGCCTAGGTAAAATTCAAATAATATAAATATTGTAAATTTTACGAGATAATTTATCTCTTTTTAAATTCTTCATTAAAAATTTTAACAAAAAATTTATACATTTATGAATTAATAATCATAAAAGGTGCTAGGCCACAACGTCGTTTAATTAATTAAACGACTCAGTTTGATTTTTTAGTAGGATATTTCGGGCTCCATTAAAATCTCTATCAATTTCTAGGTGACATCCTGAACATTTAAAAGTTTCTGAAGAACCCAATTTGTTATTTATTAAACCACAACAACCACATGTCTTTGAAGTAAATTCTTCAGTTACGATTTTTACTTTACAATCCTTAAATTCTCGACTTTTAGAAATTAATCTATCTACAAATAAACAATGATTTAACACTGCCATTTGACTCTTATTTCTTTTAGACATATTATTAAAATTATGAAAATTTAATTTAGGAATTAGTATTGTATTGTAAATTGAACATAAAGCAATTTTTCGGTGGAGTTCAAGTACTAAGTTTTCTAATGATATTACATTTACAATACCTATAGGCAATATGAATGATTCTTCATTTATGGCTATTGAAAAAACTCTAATAAAAGAAAATACCATAATAGCACTTTCAAGATATGATATTCAATCCGACGGTTCAATAAAATTATTTAACGAACCTTCGTCTCAGGATACTTGGATTTTTAAATCACCAATAAGAATACCAAAAAATTCTGATTTTTATTTTGGAATATTTGGGTGTGATAATAGAATTGCTTTTTTATTAAAAAATAAAGGTTATATCCTAAAAAATTTACCATATGATATAATTACTATACATTATCATACATCAAATTTTAAAACATCAACGGAAAGAATAAATGGCGATATTATGCCAGTTTCTCTTGAAAAGATAGAAAATTTTAAAAACAATAGTTCATTTTATTATCTAATTCTTGTGTTGCTTGTGTTGCTTCTCTTATTAATCTATAAATTTTATTAAACCCTTGCGGACTATTTTGTAAAGAATGCGTCTATTAAAGCAGAGTTATCTAATAGGTTTTCTAAAAGTTATCTAATAGGTTTTCTAAATAGTATTTTGAAAGTCTTATATAACTTTTAACGAACTCTTAGAATATTTGAGAAAATAAGAAAATGAAAAGAAGATTTAGATCAAGATCGAAGTTTGGTGTTAAATTACCTAAAGATGTTCTTGGAGAAATAGCACAACTTATGTAGTTGTTTTATTGGAAATTAACGACCGTACTCTACTTTTTAGAAAATTTTAATAATATGAATTTTATTTATTAAAATTACCAAATAATTATTAACCCTAACTTTTAAATGTTAAATTTTGTAAATTATTCAAATAACTTTTAGAAAACTTTTGCGTTTCAAAAATTAAAATATATTCGATATATAAATTAACTGGATTTTAACGATTAGTTAGACTTAACGTCAAAAATCTATGTCAATATCTTCTGTTTCAACCTTACAATACGCTCCAATAAATTATGGTCCAAGAGATGATTTATTGGGTCCTTCGATAACTTCTCTATTTACTGATAGCCCTATTCTCGAAAGACCCCTAGTAAAACCTGACACTAATTCTAAGGAATTTTTATACGCTAAAATATATTCGAGTGATTTTGAAGATCTCATTGTTAAAAAAATGATATCTATTAAACGAGATCTATTAGATTGGACAATAATTTCTAAGAAACCCCTAACTGAGACTTTTATTGATGAATTTAAAGATTTTATTAAATTTGATATTCTAGTTAAAAATCCAATTATCTTCCAAAATGATTACAGTATCCTTTCTAAATTTAAAGAAAAATTTGATTTTAAAGTTGTCTGTAGAGATATCTATATATTAGAAAGTTTTATGGCTCTTTTTTATGATGATATTATATGGTCGTCGCTTGTTCTTAACGATTCTTTTACTGAAAAAATGATTCTTCAATATTCTAAAGAAATTGATTGGTCATTATTAGTGGGTCGTAAGAATTTATCTCCTGATTTTGTTAGGGAACATATCGATATTTTAAATTTATCCGATGAAAAAATTATTGAAATATTTAATAAATTACCTACTAATCTAAATTTAACTTATTATTTAGAAAAAGTGTTTGATAACGAACCTCTATTAAGTGGTGATGTGAGAGGTAATATAAGTAATATTAATACTTCGTCAGAATATTGTGGAATTGCAGATGAACATTATCCATCAAATAGTCAATATTTAAAATCAAAGGTTCAATCAGATCCTATTGTCCAAATACAAGAAATATCTAAAAATTTACGGGAAGTTCAAGCAAAACATTTAGAAATTATACACAATACAGAATCTATTACGGAAAGCAGAATATTCTATGATATTTCTAAAGAATATCAGGAAAGACAAAAACAAATTTTTGTGTTATATTTGCAATAGCATGTGAAGTCGCAGAACTAATACCATCTGAAAGATTATAAACAATCTCTAAAAATCCTGTTGGAGGAACTACTGTTATTACGGATCCGTTAGAGGTTATCGATGAATTACTAAAAGTTTCTTTGGAAATTTGAAATACGATTATTAGAACTAATGTAAATAAAATTAGGAAAGTTAAAAGATTGTCATTTATCATTCATCCTTTAATTAATGATCTCTTATAAAACACAATAAATTAATCTTGAAAACTTTTTGGAAAAATTTATTTAAATGAATATCAAATGAATTATCCACATAAAATATATTTAACATTTTGGATACCTTTTTATTTTCTTGTATTTTATTAAATGCCAAAGCGAGGAGATCTTTTTTATTTTTTATTTTTATTTATAATTGTTTTAATAATTATTTTTCAAATTTCAACGGAATCTTTTTCAAATATTTCAAATATAAATGGAATAATTACCGTAGTGCCTCCACTAAATTATTCGGGATATTTAGATATTGCTTATAATATTAGTGATGGAATTCAAGAAACAACTTCATATGCAATAGCATTAATTAATCCAACACCGACAACAATACCAATAACAATACCAACACCGACAACAACACCAACACCAACACCAATATGCCCAGTAGGTTATTATTGTTCTGGATCATTATCAACAATATGTCCAGCAGGTTCTTATTGTTTATCAGGTTCTCAAATACCATGTGCTCAAGGAACTTATAATGGTTCTACAGGTGCTTCAACATGTATATCATGTCCTACATATACAATACCAAGTAATATAACTGGTTCAATAAATTCTAGTATTTGTAAAAAACCCCAAATTACTATATTATTTTCAGGATGGCCAGCAGTAGTTTCATCAAATATATCGGCTTTACCAAAAAATCCTTCATTATTTACTAATCTAATATTGGCTGGAAATATATCTCCAATAACACCACTAGCACAATCTGGACTTCAGGGTGTAAATATTAATGGTCCTGCTCAAAATTGGTTTACCGCTGTTCAACCATTTGCAACAAATAATATATCTGGCACTACATTAGTTAATGTTTCAGTAATATTTTCTTATAATATTAAAGGTGGATCTGCATATTCTGAACCATCAACACCTGTATTTAGATTAGATTTATATGATTCTGGAAATACTTCAACAGCGGGTGATCCTCAAGGGTCGGCTGGAATTACTAATTTAGGATGGTGGAATTCAGGTGCTGTTTGGTTAAATTCAGCATGGTCTATAAATGCAACTGTTTCTGCTAATAATGTTTCTATTATTAATGGTCTTGAAATTGGTTTTTCATGTTGGGCAAATAATATTTCTGGTTCAACTGTTAATGGTTCTATGATATTAACGCCTTTAAATTAACAAAAAATTAATTACCATAACGAATTTATTATTAACGATTTTATTAACGATTTTATTATGATAAAACTTGTTTATTTTGGAATATTTTATTTTTATATAAAAGAAAATATTAAAAACTTATGGAAATAATTAGATTACATAAATCCCATGGTAATAAATGTTCTATTATTTTCATATAGGACTTTCTAATAGATTTTGCAATTGTTGGTGATAGATTTATTAGGATAATTAGGTATTCGTTTATATAAATATTGAAAAACTTCCATATTTTCATAAATAGCCGCTGTGTAAATTGCTTGTTCAAGTTCTAATGAATTTTTTGTAATATTTTTGAGTAATTTTCTAACTATTGTTATATTATTTAATCTAGATGCTGTTATTAGGGATAACATTCTTTAACAGATATCTATAAAATTTCTAAATAACTTTAATGATCCCAAACATAATCAAATGGTCCTAAAGTTTGTTGCGATGGTGTAATAGTTATTCCAACTAATTGTAAAATTAATTGAATATATGTATGAATTGGTATAAAAATAACTCCAATACAAAGAAGACCAAAAAGAACACTTTCTAAGAACGCAATTATGAAGAAAAAGATCATATATTGTCCAAAAACTATATTAGAAAGTTTAACAGATCCCTGAAAATATGCCACTATTAATAAAATAATAAATAAAAGAACTGATATCGCTATAAAAATTAATCCAGAAAGTCCTAATTGGGAGCCAGTTGTAAAATCCGAGGACAAACAAAGACCAATTTCAAATAAAAAACCACCAATTGCTAAAAAAATTATTGCCATTTGAGTTAAATTCATTATTGCGGGATATAATGCTATATAATTATCATGGGCTCGATTTGCGTGTTGTCTTAATTTATTTGAGGGATCTTCTTGAGGAAATGCTTGTCTCATTAGAGTTGTTTTAAGATTTGCTGCTGTTATTTCACGAAAATGCGGAGACGTATTTGGATAATCCTCTAATAATGATCGTTTAACTTCTTTTTTTATATCATTAATTCTTTTTTGACGTTCATTTATTTGACGTAAATTTTCAATGAAAAATGGGTTAGTGTTAGTTGATAAAGTTGAAGACATTTATTAATTCTTTACTAATATAAAATATTAATATTTTCTAGAAAATTTTCTATGTTTTTGATTAAGTTTTCTTTTAACTCGACCAAAATTGAGTTGATTTACAATTGGAGAAACTTTTGGATGATTTGCAGGAGGACCCAATGGACCCCAAAAATATGCTGTCATAAAATTTTTAACTGCATCTTTATTTTCTTTATGCATTAATGCAACAATCGGTAATACAAATATTGCAACAAGTGGTAATAAAGTTATCATAAATGGAATCCAAATAATAAAACCAAGTATTCTAAGAGGTCCCGCACTTACCAATGAACCACCCATTTTTAAAAACATTACTAGACCAACGATTATAATAATTGCTGGAATCAACGCTAAAAGACCTAATAAAGATCCTGCTGATGTTATAATACCCGCAAGAGTATCACCTACTTGAGAATTTGTAGAAGCGGCTGAAGCAGCATTAGATACTTCTGTAGCAATTGTAAAATTATTAAGAGCGCTCTGAATACAACTTTGAGCAATTACTTGTTGCATATTATTAGATAATTCTATTGGAACTTCAACTGGACAATTAGTAGCACCAGCAGCACAAGGCGGGCAATAAACGTTAATAGTTGTTGGAGGTTGTGTAGAACCATCAGGGTTTAAACCTAAATTAATTATTTGAGAACTTTGGGCATTAAGGAGACATTGTGAAAGTTCATTAACTGCATTTGTAATATCCGTATAAGTGGCTTGATTACCTTGTTGATTTAATACATTAACGTTAGCCAATGCTTCATTTATACCAGATGCTGAATTTGATGAACTTAAACCAAGAGAGTTCGTGATACTATTTAAAATATTAGCGCTTAATGATGTAGAATTATAACATGACATTGTAGAAGTTTCGTTAATTGTATTATTAGCCGTTATACTAGGAATACAACCACCTCCTGTAAAATTTAAATTATCATTAATATTTATCTGCTGATTATTAATATCTGATTCATTACATTCTTGTGTTGAATTTACAATTGTTGATGTTAATGATGTAGTTATTTCAGAATACATCTGAGATGTTGTTGATACATTTGCTCCCATTGTTAAGAGATATCTAATAATATCTGAGAAATTCTTTAAAAATTTATAGGAAACAAAAAAAAATTTACCCTAAGAGATTTCAGAAAATTTATCAAAATCACTTATAAAGTTGTTAATAAATTTTATTTCTTCTTATTAGAAGATCTTAGAAGATGTCAGCGTCAGCATCATCAGTTGATATTAATTTATTAAGATCCAAATTAAAATCACAAAAAAAAGAAGTAGTTCCAATCAAATTTAAAAAAAGAACATATGATGACGATGAAGAACACAATCAAAATCAAGATATCCTAACAACTTTTGTAGGAACAAGAACAATTTATAAACCAGAAGAGCCAAGATCTTATGATTATGGTCTAAAATTTTATTATGAAGATCCAAATGATTTTAAAGACTCAGACGAAGGTGGTTTAAATTTATCTAATAAACATCGACCATGGTATTCATTTGTTATGAATCGAGGTCCTATTAGTGGTCGTGAAGCGTTTAATAATGCACTTCTTTATAAACCTTCCCTAATGGAAAAATATATATATGAAAATTATATAGAACCATTTGAAAATCATAATAGAAAATCTCCATTTGCTTTTGATAAAAATTATATAAATAGTAAGAAAGTTTCTAATGAATCTATCGTTGTTAAGAAAAAATTTATTTTACAACCTCAACAAAAATTTGTAGGACAATTTATATGTAATCAAACAGACTTTAGAGGTCTTATTGTATTCCACGAATTAGGTGCTGGAAAAAGTTATTCCGCCATAGTAGCAGGTGAAACAAATAAATCAACTGGATTTATCTTAAATCGTGAAGAAAATGCTGAAGAAACTATAGCAATTCCTGGTCGTTCTATAATTGATAAAACAGGCACTAAACATCAATGCACAATTACAATAGTAGTTCCTAAATCAAGTATTCCACAAATGTTTAATGAAATTGTTGGTCATTTTCAAAATGATAACGCCGATCCAATATCAGGAACTGGATCTTGTGTTATTTATTCTGAAGAAGAAGCCTTAGATTTCGCTAAAAATGGTCTAGAATATAATGGTTATAGACAATTTTATGTTGGTCGTCTTAAAAAATCTGGGGGATCTGTAATTACGGATAATGGAATTCCAGAATATACTTGGACACATTTAAACGAATATAATAAACTTTTAGTATCAATTAATGATAAAGTTTCCAAAATTAATGAAATAGATCGTATATTAAATGATAAAGATGATCCTGATAGAAATATACCACTTCTTCAAAAACGTTTATCTGAATTAGTGTCCGATAAGAAAAATCTTGAAACTAAACTGATACAACATCGCAATGATTTAGAGAAAAAAGTTAAAACTGTTTATTTTATTGTATCTCAAAAAACATTTATTCGACGAATTGGTCAAGAAATTGATATAATTAACGAAACAAACGAAACGTCTAAAAACGAAACTAAAAACAAAAAACAACCAAAAAACATTAAAAAGAAATATACCGCATCTAAATACGTATTAGGTCAATCAACTTTTTATGGAGTTGATAAAGATGGATTTGATAAAAGTAAAATACAAGGCTCTTGGATTGGTCAGCCACCTCATCCAGATTGTTTTCATTCTGAGAAGAGTTTATTAATTTTTGATGAAATTCATACAAATGTTAAAGAAGTTGGGTCAATGCATAAAAGATTATTTAATTTACTCTATATTTACGCTAGGTTGCGTTCAGAAGATTCTATTGGTATTCCAGCAATGAAAGTTATCCTTCTAACTGCTACCCCGATTTTTGATAATCCCTATCAAATTGCTACGATGTTAAATTTATTAGTACCTAGACTTTTATTTCCAATTGAAAAGAAAGTTTTTGATACTTTATTCATAAATAAAAAAGAAAATCTAATGAAAAATTCACTATTATTAGGTCTTATGTTTTCTGGTTATATATCATATTTTAAAGGTGGATTACCATCATCTTATCCATATCGCAGAAATCATACTATATTACATAAAATGATTGGTCTTCAATATGTTCAATATAAAGAAAAACTTGCTAAAGATGTCAAGAATGAATTTTTAAATGATCCTAAATTAAAAGAAGAATATGAAAAAATGAAACAAGCAACGTTAGGTCTAAATAGTGTTGCGGCTGATGGACATGGTAAATATCCGCTAGCGAGAGCAGCATCTTTATCAGCATTACCACAATTACCTAAAGATGCCCCGATTTTAGATGATTATTATCAAGTAAATAATTTATATCTTGAGTTGATGTCGCATAGAAATAATACTGATCTTTTAAAGAAAGTTTTTGAAAATTATTCTGCTAAATTATATTGGATTGGTGAAAAAATTATGGAATCTTCTGAAAACGATAACGAAGGACCTATTTTTGTTTATGCATCACTAATTGCTAGAGGGCTTATTCCATTGATGTGTTATTTAGAAGCAAGAGGTTTTTCACTATTTACATTAGGTGATGGAATGTCTAATGATCTTGGTAAAAAAGATTTGAAGAATAATTCAAAAAAATTCGGGATTTGGGGTGGAGAAGGATTTGATCATTATAAAAAAAGAATTGGAACTGATGATCAAGATGAATATAGATCTTACTTACAACAGAAATTTAATAGTCCTTTAAATAGTTCTGGGTCAATTTGTAAAGTAATGTTCGGTAATGTGCAGGAATCTATTTCATTTATGCAAATTAGTCAAATACATTTATGTGATCCTTGGTGGAATATCCCTAAAATGGAACAAATTTTGGCTAGAGGTAATCGTATGTTTTCTCATGAAGGCCTACCAGATAATCGAAAATATATTGATGTTTATTACCATTTAAGTATCCTCAGTAGTTATCCTGAAATCGATCCGGATATTGCAAATACATTAAGGGACGTCAAAAATAGTGTAGAAAATCGCAAAACATCCTTAATAGGAGATCCTTCAAAAAATAATATACAAGATCTAGCGCGTTCTACTGTTGAACAAAAGGTAATGTCTAAAGCAAGAACTAAAAATGAATTAAATATTCAATTTACAATTTTAGCAAAACAAACGGCCGTTGATAAGGATCTTAATAAATATGGAAATATTTGTCGATTAGAAGAAGAAATATTTTCTGATATTTCTTTTAAAATAGATTATGAGAGATATACTGTTCTTTATAATAGACCAATCAATAAATATTATTTGTATGATAAGACTAGTCATAAAAATGAGTTAGTAGAAATTAAATTAAATTATCAAGAGGATTCTAGGATATCATGGCCGGCGATTAGTTATGATATTGTTAAGGATTCTATTGTAAAACCAGTAAAATTTAGTATTACTATAGATAATCATAATAGAGATATGACATCTGTTGAAGTTTTTGAAGATTTATCTAATGAATCGTTAGATAAGGTTAAAGATATGAATTTTTTTGAATTAAGAGATTACGCTATTAGCCATGGTGAAGAAGAATCAGCATGGTCAGTTATTAATGATATGAGACTTAAAAATAATATGATGGCTCTTACAATTGGTATGTACGGATTAGAATCTGCGGATATTTCTAGTGTCAATGTTAAAAAATTAAAACAAAATATTTGGTCAGGTCTAATTACAAATATTGGTTCTAATGATCTTGAATCAATGGATCGTCATAAGATATTAGAAAGATATCTAACATCGGATAAATATGTCAGCGAAAAACAAAAATTAGTTAGTAAATTACGTTCAACTAAGAAAAATATGGATCTTGATAGTATGTCGTTGGATCAATTAAAGGATCTTGCAAAAGGATCTTGAGATCTTGAGATAAGAAAGAAAACAAAAAAAAACTATCCTTTGGGATTTTATAGACCTTATTTAACAAACATTTAAATAACTAACAAACATTTAAAAAAAATCTTGATTTTATTTAAATGAAGCCAGTTCTTAACACAAAACTTAAAAATATTTATAGAAAAACATCTGCCAAATCTCGGACAGATAATTCTAGTATTTGGGATCCTTCTACTGGCCGATGGAATAAAGATAATTATAATAATAGAAAAAAAATTCAAGATGCTATTACTGAAGTTATATCAAAAAATGAGAAATTATATGCTCCACCAGAATTTGATGAATTATTAGATATGCCTGTAATTGGAGAATTATTAAATATTAGAGAACTGTTAAAAAGTCCTATAAAAAGTCCCGTAAAAAGTCCTTTAAAAAGTCCTATAAAATCACCAAAATTTGAAGAAGTTGTCGATGTTGTCGATGATGATTTTGAAGATGTCTCTGAATCTGATATCGATGATGAAGATATTTTAAATTTACCGACATTATCTAGATCACCATTAAAACCTCTGACACCAACAAAAGAACCAGTTAGATCGCCACAAACAAGAGATCTTAGAGAAACTTTACAATATAATATACCTTCTCAATCGCGTTTAGGTGATATGTCAGTAGAGGATTTAGTAGAATTTTTACTAAAATTAGATCCTCAAGAATTCTTAAATTGTATAAAATTAAATTTACCAAATACTGAAAATTTTAAAAATTCCGATCAATATAAATTATTAATGGAAGTTCAAAAAGATATTAAGGGTCTTCAGAGTTCTGCTACAATGGTTGAAGATAGATCAAATCAACCATCTAGAATTCCTATTAGATCTCCTCAAAAATCACCAAATAAAGGCACCTTTAAACATTTATCACCACCTCCCAAATCACCTGTTTTTGATTCATTAACAGCAGAATATAAAATGCTCTCAAATTCTTTAAAAAAATTAAAAATGGCGTTAAATACTCAAATTAGCGAAGGACAAGATAATAACCTAATTCTTACTACAAGGGGTGCTATTGATGATATAAAAAAGGATCTTACTAAATTAGAGAAAAAAATGTTAAAACTTAAACCAGATATTGATGTAGATGATTATTCCTTCGGGAAAACTAGCCCCCAGCCCTATAGAAGGATTGCTAAAAGATCTGCTAAAAGATCTGCTAAAAGATCTGCTAGAAAACATCGTAAATTTATTAGAAGATCTAATAAAAAATATTTACTAAAGATAGGTCTGAATAAGATGAAAAAGAGTTTGAAGAAAATTAAGAAATTTGTTAGAAAACCAAATAAAATGTTCTTCGGTCATATTTATGGATTACAAACTCCAATGGAATATAATGGTGTTTTTCCATTAGATAATTTAAAATCTGATATGAATTCTGGTAATCCTATGGCTAGATCAACTACTTTACCGACATTAAGTGGTATTAAAAGAGATTATGTATTTGGTCGTAGGAGATCAAATGGTCGTAGGAGATCTGTTAAAGGTCATAAAGGTCGTAAAAAAAGTATTAGAAAAACTTTGTTAGGTTTTAATAGATTTGGAGCAGATGTTAGAAGAGGTTTTTAATTTTTAGATAACTTTTAAGAAGCGATCATTGTTTCTTTATCATAAGCCAAGCCTGTCATTCCCGACATAATTCTAAGAACATTATATTCCAATAAATAAATATTTATTTGAAGATTTTTTGAATTATTAAATAAAAATTCTAAAGTAAATTGATCACTGTAAGGATTTAAATGTCCTGATGGCTGTTCATTATCTAATGGATTAATAGCATAAGAATACATAAACATTCCATCTGGTAAAATTTTATTAAAATTAGGAATTTTTGACATTGGTACATATTCATTTAAATATCCGTGATCAAATACTTCACCTTCATTATGACCATTATAACTAAGTGTTAATTTATCAAAATATTTACGATCTTTTTGAAAATGTTTAGTTTCGTTATATTCTTCTTCTTTAATCATTATTAAAAAATATTTGACTTTTTTAGAAAGAATTAACGGACATTTTAATGAATTCTGACAAGACTTTTTATAAAATGTAAATTTACTTGGATAAACGTGCGTTATTATTTCATGAGCACTTTGAGCAACTAAACGTCTTTCTTCAACATCTAAATATACCCACTCAATATCTAATGATAATTTAGTATCTAATTCTTTAGCGAGGTTTGATAAAGATATCATAATTCTTACTTGAGAATATTGAAGAGCGACAATTGGTAGTTTTGTAATTGGTAGATCGATCCTTAGAGTTATTTCGTCAGATTCTGATAACCATTCTAAAATATCTTCCTTAGAGCCTATAAATTTATTACGGGATCTTTCATTTTGATTATGAATAACGTCGTTCATATAAATATAATCAGAATCTAAATTATATAATAAAGTTTGTTGAGAAGATACATCGATATATACTTTGATATTTTCGAATAATTTATAGATATTTAATAGAGGGCTTGCACTCGTTATTAGAGGGCTTGCATTCGTTAATAGAGGGCTTGCACTCGTGGTTAAAAAATTCATAACTAAATTTGAAGAAATCTTAAATTTCATTGAAATAGCATTACTAATATCTCCTTGACGAGGAATAATAAATTCATGCAGATTATTTTTTATAATTTTTGAGTTTGTTAATTCTAAGACATCCTTACTAAACATTGCATGACGTTTGTATTTTGATTCATTAAAAAAAGACATTTCTGGATTACCACAATAATAAATATCCGATGCTCCATATGCAACTAATTTAAATAGACCTACTGGCATAATATTAATTGAATAAATATTTAAATAAAAATTTAAACGACACTAAGAAATTTTAACATCATTGGTATGAAAGAAACAAATATTTTAATTAGGGATGGATCTGTAATTAAAATATCTAATGAAAATTTAATTCAAAAACCATTTGATGAAATTATTAGTGGTTCTATTAAAACTAATATAACTATTACTAAGGGATCAGTTTATATTGAAGATTGTCGAATCAATGATTTATTGTTATTTAAACAAACCCTAATTGATAATTATTCAAATAAATTTAGATCAATTTCGTTTAGGAAATGTTGCATTTTTAAGATACCCGTTGAATTTTTTAATGATTTCCCTAATTTAGAATCAATAGATCTTTACGCTAATTCTATTGAATATTTAAATTTTAATTTACCAAAAACTCTAACTGCTTTGGATATTTCTTATAATAGAGTTAAAGAGGTTTCTATGGAAATTTTACCAGATAGTCTAGAATATATCAATTTATCCTATAATTTTTTAACTGAAATACCACCATTTCCTACGAAAATTAATGTTTCTTTAGATCATAATAATATCGAGACTTCCGTTTTACATAGAAATTTGTTAGGTGTTTTAAATAATGATGTTAATTTAAATATTAGGTTTAATAACGCCAGACCAGGTCTTCAATATAATCAAGGTCTCGTTAATAATACTCAAACAGTTCATGATAAACAAATTCAAGAAAATATCAGGACAACAATCAAATATTTAATTATTGACATATCTGAAAAATATCCATATGAACCAAATTATATTAGTGATATTTTACATTTTTATACAGTTTCTAATTTAAAATTAAACAGATTTAGTAAATATTTTTCAGGATCTTATTGGTCTATGAAATATCTCTTAAATTATTATAATTCATTTGAAGATATTATTGTTTATTCATATGAACCCTATTTATCATGCACTATGTCTCAATTATTAGAAAGAATTTGGGCTTTTTCTAAAGAACATCCTAGTGGAATATCTATAATTGGGAATTTATATATCCAATTAAAAGAAGGTGTTCCATATTGTTTTGTAGGAAAATATACCCGACTTATTAATACTTTAACTTCATTTGTTAGCGGGCTTAATACTGATTTTATAAGCATCAATGATAAAATTGGTAATAAAATTGTATATTTACAACGAAAATTTATTACAAATGATCAAATTAAAGTTAAAATTAGGGAATATATGATTTCGCTAGGAGTTTCTGAAGAAGATATGAAACCTTGGATTGATGCGCTAGATTAACGAAACTAAAGTAAATCTCATCTACTATTAAACTAATGCCAAGACTTGTAAGAATTAACACAATACCCCCTTATTATGTAGTTAGACCTAGTAAGTCTAAAAAGAGTAAAAAAAATAGAAAATCAAAAGTAAGGATTATCAAACCAAGGTTTTCATTAAATTATCGCAACAATATTAGGTCTAGTTAGAAATATTCCAAATAATTTTTAACCCTAAACAAATAACAAATAAATAACAAATGATAAATAAATCACAAGAACCAGAAGCAATTATTGTTATTGCGGCTCTAAAGGCAAATGAAGTAATTAAGATTCAACAAGAATATAAATTAAAAATAATGGAAGAACAATTTAATAGAAATATGTTATTAAAGACCATTTTATATGAACTCTTTAATAAAGCAGTATTAGAATATGCTAACTCGGATAAGCGATATATAAGTCTTCAACTAGATTATTATAAATCATTACATCAAATAAATAACCTATTATGTTCTGGTAAAAACTACTATTTACAAAAAAATTTATTTGATACTAGAACTAATACATATATATGTCATACTTTTAATGGTTATGAGTTTGGTTATAAAAATCGTGATGATCCGACTCCCACTAATGGTGTGGTGTATGATGCATCAATTGATTTATCTAAAACCAAAGATTTAAAATTAATTGAATTTACAAATATTATTAATGATCTATTAGATATAAATGATGATTATATTTTTATTGATGCAAATAAAACACCAACTTTAAAAGTAAATTTAAATTTTGCTATTAAATCATATATAATTGTTAAAGACATTCAGAAGTGTTTAATAATGTAAGAAGGTTTCTTAATCAAATTTTAGAAAACTTTTAGAAAATTTTTCAGAAAACTTTTAAAAAACTAGAGTAGAAAGAAATCTTCAAGATCTATTAGAACTTTATTAAAAATATCTTTCCAAAAATCTCTAATATACTTTTCGGGTATATCAGAATTTTTAGTAAAATTATATCCAGCAAAATACATTGTAATTTTACTATCTTTTGACATATCAAAATCAATAATTGCTGTATCATTAGTAGTAATTTCCATTATATATTCTGTTTTAGGTTTTCTGAGATCTTTAATTAGAGATCCGATCAATTCTGTCATTTTTAAGAAATATGATATTGGATCATTAATATCACATTGTTGTTTTTTTCTAACAGGAGTTATACCAAATGACCTAGGTCCTAATAAATGTATAGCAAAATTATCTAAAAGACCTCCATCAACATAAATATCATTTTGGAGACCATCTGAAGTTTGATATGGTGGAAAAACAAATGGAACATTCATTGATGCCATTATTGCTGAAAATAGCGACATATGAGGTCTAGTATCTTTTGAAACATAAATTAGACCATTTTCGAGAGATACTACAACGATTATAAAATCAATATTAAATTTTTCGTAAAATTGTCCAATAGTTATATTAGGGTCTAAATATTTACCAAGACATTTTGAAACCCAATTATGAAAATTATGACCAGCAAATAAATTAACCAAAGAAAAATTAGGGTCTTGATCTTTAAACTCTGCAAAATCTACTTCTAAAATCATTGCGACTAATTGTGAAATCGTATAACCAGATACATAACACGCTAATACAAAAGATCCTATTGAAGTTCCTATTATTTTTTTTAAATATTTTTTATTAAGGATCCCGAGTTCTTCTAAATATTTAAATGCACCTACATAGAGAATTCCTTTATGAACTGCTCCAGATAAACATAATTCTTCTATATGACTAATTCCGCTATTAGTCTTAAAGGATGACATTTGATTATTTGGACGATAATAAATTAATTATTAATACGTAATAGTTATGACTAATAACGTCATAGGGTTTTAAATCTTAAATCTTAAAAACCCTAATATTGGTTTGCGCTGGCTTTTGAATGGTTCCATGAATATTTTTAATACACCTACTAACAATATTAAAATAGACCTAACTGAATTTACTAATTGTTTGTCAGTGATTTTAGTAGGTAATCTCATTAATTTATTCATTTCCTGATCGATATTTTTCCAATACAATTTGTTTCTATAACATCTCTTATTATTTTCTCTAATTGTAGTATAAAAATAAACAACATTAAATAGATATAACTTACGAAGATATGAATCATCATCTCTAATTGGTTTAAGACTAATAGCGGAAATATTATCATAAGCCCCGTCAGCATATGAAATCCATTTGATATATTTTCTAGAGATTGTAAAAGTTTTGTATTATCTATCGAAGTTTTATAACATTTTGGTCAATTGAACTAATAAACGTATTAATTTGTATAGTTTTAACTGAATCACAACATTCGGTTTGATATTTAACAATTATATGTCCATATTTTCTATATCTTTATTAGTGTCTAATTCATTTATAAATTCTTGTTCAGTTGTTAAAAGTCTATAACGTTTTAAATTAAAATATTTATAATAAATAATATGAAACTAGTTAAGCAACTAAAAGAAAAGAAAAAGTATAAAAGACATCTTTCAAATAAAAAATCATATTACTTACCATATGATAAAATTCCAGAAGTATCTAAATTTTTAACGAAAAATGAACTAAATAATTCAAGATATATAAATCAATATTTTAGATCAACAATAAAACCACAAGAAGTTGATAAAGAAAACTATATAAGAATTGATGACATAGTTGGTCTTTTATATTATATATTAGAGAGTAGATTTTTTATAGAATTTCATGGTTCAACTGAAATATTTATAAATAAATACAATGAATATTTATCTTCTATTTCAAAACCTATAATTAGTCCAAAAGATTCAATTGATTGGATAGAATTTAAAAAATTTTATGATAATTTAAATAAAACCGAATTAAATAAAATTTGTCATGATATTGCCAATTATATACAACACGGGAGAGTTAGAAAAAATGTTTTATATACATTTCATAAAATTTTTGTTCATAATTGTAAAATTTATTTTCATTACGAAGACCTTATAATAATGTTAATTTATGATTTTGACTTATTTGCATCCGATTCTTCAACATTAGAATATTTAGAAGAAAACGGATTTGAGCAAGATTTTAATGATGATAATAATGATCAATATGGTATATTTATTGAAAAAAATTTAACAAAAAAACAAAAAAAAACATTATTTAAAATAATAAAAGAAGAAGTAGAATTTAATATATCAGAAATTTAACGAAGTGCTAAGCGACACTTCTCGCTTCGCTAAACGAATAAAAATCTAATTCGTCTATTTTTTTACAACTAATTTATTTTAGTTTTAAAAAAATGTCAGAGACTCCTTTATCATTTTTACAACAACCAATACAACTAATACAACAACCATCATTTGATATATCATTAATAAATCAAGAATCTGTTAAGGATATCGTTGAAAATGCTGATACAATTGATCTAAAAATGATAGATATTGATCCGGGGGAAAAATTTGGTTATCCAGAAGATGATTTAACTAATAATGTAGATGATACTTTAGGACTTGAAGATGAAGTGTTAATAGAGGGCTTGAACTCGTTAAGGGACATTTCCAAGTTTTCTTGTTTATCACAAAACCATTTTAATTTTTTTAAGAAATCTTATTTAAAAATATTAGATGTTTTACTACCACATGAATTATCGTTGTTAATTGTTAGATAAAGTGTCTTAACAAAAATAATTGATCGCTAGCGATTTTCTAACAATTCATAAAATTCTTTCGAAAATGTCTCCTAAAAAATCGTCGAATATTCTAATAAAACTGTTAGAACTTTATCCAAATGAACCATGGGATTATACTTTCTTATCGGATAACCCTAATATAACCTTGGAATATGTTGAATCTAGAACAGATATTTCGTGGAGTTGTTGGGATTATTTAGGTCGTAATCCTGGTATAAATCTAGACGATATCCTAAATTTTATAAGAAAATATCCAAATAAATCATGGAATTGGTATAGAGTATCAGAAAACCCAACAATAACTATGAGCGATATACTAAAGAATCCAGATATTTCGTGGTCCTATGATTCAATCAGTGCTTATGGCAATATAACTATGTTTGATTTTCGAAAACATGAAAATTTATTTAATTCAGAAGAAGAAGATTATAGTTTAAATATTTTTTATAATAAACACAACACATTAAAAGATACGTTAAAATATCTTAAAGATAATGATCCAAATAATTTTAAAAATATATATACTTCGTTGCTAAGACATATGTCATTATCTGAATTAAGAGAAATATTTATTATACCAGATTTAGACTTTGATAAATACGCTTATAATGAACTATCACGTAATCCCAATATAACACTAAAATTTATACAAGAATTTAAATTATTAGATTGGAGTTGGCATCTTATTGCAGAATTTGCAAATATAACTTTGACAGATATCTTAAATACTCCAGATTGTGTTTGGTTTAAGTATTCAGATAATAAATTTGAAGATGCATTATTAAAAAATCCTAATATAACATTAAGGGATATCCAAAATAATATCGAAACATTAAAAAAATATAATTTATATAATATATTAGACAATCCTAATATTAATTTAAAAATTATTAATGAGACTCTATCTATAATTACAGATCCTAATGAAAGAAGAACTGCTTTTAGACAGTTATCGTTAAATAATTTTAACTTTTTTAAGAAGAGATCTCTTAAAATGTTGAAAATATTAGATGTTTTGCTACCACATGAATTATCTATGATTGTATCTTCGTTAATAATTTATTAGTAACTACTATTTTCTGTTCCATTAAGATCTACTAATAATGGCACCAAAACATTCTTGATATTTTTTTTTAGAATATCTAATATTATTATTGCATCTTTGTATGTTGTACATCTAAAATTGTCATGTGTTTCGTCAGATACATATTCGATATATCCATCTTGTTTGAATACTTGTTCCATAACACTTATTACAAATTCCTCTACTAAAATATCATTTTTCCACCAAAAAACATATTTATTTGAAGGGTCTGAATCTATAAGATGTTGTAAATATTTGATATGTTCTCGCACTTTTAGAATATTGTTTTCCATAATTAAAACTTAATCTAATAAATTTGACTAATAACGTTAATA
>Ga0302306_10000408_pt1 | contig 28151 bp, 29 predicted proteins | sample III_Palsa_E3_1_FD_198761 | JGI IMG/M metagenome (GOLD analysis project Ga0302306, IMG submission 198761) | Peat permafrost microbial communities from Stordalen Mire near Abisko, Sweden - III_Palsa_E3_1 | ecosystem: Environmental > Terrestrial > Soil > Palsa > Peat permafrost | place: Sweden...
ACTACCCGGCCAGGGGCGTTGACAAATGACTATTTTGTGAACCTGCTGGATTTAGGCACAAAATGGAGCGCGATTACGGATGCGCAGGACGCTTTTGAAGGCCATGACCGTGTTACCGGGCAACTCAAATGGATCGGCACGCGCGCCGACCTCATCTTCGGTTCTAATTCGGAGCTTAGGGCACTGGCTGAAGTTTATGCCTGGGCCGACTCAGAGGAGCAATTCATACATGACTTTGTTGCAGCCTGGACCAAGGTGATGAACCTTGACCGCTTCGACCTGGTTTGATTTACTAAGATAATTACCGCCCGGGAACGGGCAGCAAGCCGCTTTACGAAGGTAGGGCGGCTTTTTTGCGTGTATGGACAATCGGTTTTGCTCCTCGCAATGCGTGCCGGCTTGGTTTGTGTTTAGGATGTTTCATACCTGTGCGGATTCGCCGATGACAGCAGCAGCCTTAGAATAGATCGGGGTGATGACCAATGGTTAGAACACTATTTACTATCTTTGAGATAATGAATAGCGCTATGAACCAGGGCGCAACAAGAAAGATACAAGCATGAGTGAAATAGAAGTATTAGAGGATATTGCTACTAAGGCGGTGCACCGTTTAAGAGCCGATACATTAAGTTCGGGGCAACCGTTCATGATAAATGTAAAAAGTCTTCCGTCAAATCAATGCTATTTAGAGTTTCCTGGCCATTCTATTCAGTTGGTAACATTTGTACAAGGGAAAAATGATTTTATCCCTATCCGAACATTGAGAGCGAGGGACCGTGAGCGGTTGAAGAAACGTCTTGGCTTGTAATGCCAACGCTTTATTTAATTACAGGCTCAAACGGCGCCGGAAAATCCACAGTCGGTCCCGATTACCTGCCGCGAGAAGTAATTGAGAGGCCTGTTATTTTTTAGTCCCCGAAGGGAGGTGTCGCAGTCCGAAGGACTCCCTTGGAGACAATCCGGCGTTGTCCAGGTTATAGTGTAGCAAATATTAATGCTCACGCAAGCATTCAAAGATTTCCGGGGCAGGGCAGGGAGTCATCGGGGTATGTTCACACCCATCTTAAGCGCAAACCTAAAATTTCAATAAATGAAACAAAGTTTCAAATTTGAAAATGTATATTTGCTTTATGGTCATTATTTCTAAAGCAGTTATGCGTACCTTCTACACCATACACGCTGATGCACAAATACCCTTGGATGACTGGTACGAGCTGACCAAAAATGCTAACTGGAAAAATTTTCATGAAATGAAAAAGACTTTTAACAGCGTTGATGCAGTTGGTAATGACCGCTATGTATTTAATATTAAAGGCAATGCTTACCGGCTCATTGCGCTGATTATCTTTAAGGTGAGAACTGTGTTTATCCTTTTTATTGGCACACACCGGGAATATGACAGGATCAATGCAGCAAGGACAGTATTTAAAAAATAGGGGAGTGATGGAGTACACAATAATTTCAGAACAACAATACCATCAAACGATGGTGCTGATCTATGACCTTATGAATAAAGGAGAGGCGGCGCTGACTATTGCAGATACAGAGAAGCTGATCGCAATGACCATGGCAGCAGAAAAATTTGAAGATGAAGTGATGGGGCTAAAACCTGCAAAGCAGCCGGGATCGCTCACGGAGGTAATTGAATTGTTTATGTTTGAAAATAAGGTAACTCAGGCAAAGCTCGCCGCGGACCTTGGGATCGGTAAGCCGAAGTTATCCCGGATATTGACGGGTAAACGCAAACCTGATGTGCCATTTTTAAAAGCCATTTACCATAAACTGAACCTGGATCCAGGGTTTATTTTAGATCACATTTGACAAGAGAAAGCGAGTTATTCCTTCTGCCATAAACCATCTCCGCTAAGAGTTTTCTAGCTTTCCGCCTTGGTCTTTGTCTATGCTGTAATTTAGCTAATATTTAATGCTCACAAAAGCGTTCAGCGCAGGGTCCTCTGCGAGAGACCTGCGGTGACGGGATAGGCAAAATGGCCGTCCAGCCCATTTTAACATTGTTTAACACCAGCCTTTTAAACGATTACAACATAAAACAACGTTAAGCTATTTCAGAAATCTACTGGCAGGCACAAATAATGACCATCGAATGAACTTCCCGATCAGAAATCAATAACTATGAACCAATTTATACGCATTAATCAATAAGTTTTTTTTTAAAATCACACATGAATAATCGTATGAAAAGGATCAGCAGCAATATATACCAGATCAGCCTGGGGCGGGAGAATGTTTTTGTAATTGAAGATGACGGTCTTACCCTGGTCGATACAGGTCGGCCGGGAAGTGCAGGAAAGATTTTCAGCGCAATTAAACAGGCGGGGAAGAACCCTAATGATATCAAACAGATCATCCTGACCCACGCACACCCGGATCATTCCGGGAGCGCCGAAGCGATCAAGCGAATGTTAGATGTTCCGGTCTGGGCACACCGCGAAGATGCGAAGATCATGCGCTATGGCATTGCCTTTCGCAAAGAGATATGCCTTACGCCGGGGCTGAAAAACTGGCTGATCTATGAGCTGGCCATCAAGCGCGCCGGCATCAGTATTGAGCCTGTTAGTGTAGACATCGCTTTAAATGACCAGGACTTGCTGCCTTTGATGGGCGGAGTTCGCGTTATTCATACGCCAGGCCATACCAGGGGTCATATCTCCCTGCTGGCGGAGAACGAGGGAGTGCTGATCGCAGGCGACCTGTTGTCGAACACCACCGGGTTGGGCCTGAGCGTTATCTACGAAAATATGGCGGAAGGCATCAGTAGCATCCTGAAAGTAACAGACCTCGACTTTGATAAAATGGTCTTCGGGCATGGCAGCCCGATATTGAAGGATGCCGGCAGCATCATGCGGCAGGCATTCGTTAACTACGCGTATTCGCTGGTTTAGTCCACGGTTGAACGGACTATCCAGTTGCCCGGGCAGGTCTCAGTTCCGCGTCGAATGCCGGCGAGCCCTCAAAACAACAAAATATTTTTGCCTGCCCGTAAAATGTATAAGAGATCAGTTGAAACATATAAATCTCACGGCGCCCTCATCCTGACCTTTGCTTTGGAAATTAAAAATATAAAGCAATGAAAAAGACAGTGTTAATTACCGGGGCGTCATCGGGGTTTGGGAAAGTTACCGCAAAGCTGTTTGACACAAATGGCTGGAACGTGATCGCCACGATGCGTTCGCCGGAAAAAGAAACAGCGTTAGCTGCGCTCAGTAATGTTTTTATTAGCAAATTGGATGTAACCGACAACCTTAGTATACAAAATGCCGTGTCAGCCGGCATTGAAAAATTTGGCAAAATTGATGTATTGGTGAACAATGCGGGCTATGGCGCATTGGGCGCCTTCGAGGCCGCTACCGAAGAGCAGGTTAAACAACAATTTGATGTAAATTTGTTTGGGTTAATGGCAGTGACAAAGGCGGTGTTACCGGGTATGCGGCAGCATACATCAGGTACCATCATCAATGTTTCTTCCGTCGGCGGAAGGGTTACATTTCCATTCTCCTCGCTTTACCATGCCACTAAATTTGCGGTTGAAGGTTTAACAGAAGCGCTGCAATACGAGTTAAATCCGCTTGGCATCCGCTTAAAAATTGTTGAACCCGGAGGCTATAAAACTGAGTTTGCCGGACGTTCCATGACGCTCTTCAACGTGGAAGGACTGGCTGATTACCAAACGCCGTTTAATAACTTCATGGCTATGATAGCACGGTGGCCAATGTCGGAAAATATTACCGAGGTGGCTGATGCCATTTATGAGGCCGCGACTGACGGTACTGAAAAATTGCGCTATCCTGTGGGGCATGATGCCGCGCAGTTGATAGCCACACGGCAGCAAATGGATGATGCAGCTTTTAAAAAAATGATGACAGCCCAAATGGGGATTTAAAAACCCCCGGCTGCTCTTACCCGGGCAGCCGGGTTTTTATGGTAACTTTATAACCAGCTAAAACATGACGGATAAATATATTGATCTGGAGTCCATCGGCGATCTGCACAAACTGGTAAAATATGCTCCCCCGAAACACCCCTTAGTGAGCGTAATAGACCATGCAGACTTTTATAAAAAGCGCCCTAAGGAGGATGCCTTTTACTGTTTTGGCTTTTATACCATTTCGTGCAAAAAATTCGAAGGCCTGTTAAAGTACGGCAAAGGGTATTACGACTTCAGTGAAGGTTCTTTATTGTTCACCGCACCCGGCCAGGTGATAGCACCAGGCCCGGATGTAAAGGTTGAGGAAGGCTGGGCGTTGTTTATCCATCCCGACCTGATCCACGGCACCGAACTCGGCCGAAAGATACATCAGTATTCCTTCTTTAATTATGATGCTAATGAGGCCCTTCACATTTCGGAAGAGGAGAAATTGATCATTAAAGATTGTGTTGCGAAGATTGAAAGGGAGTTTTCGCAAAATATAGATAAGCACTCTCAGGGGCTGATCGTAAGCAATATTGAACTGTTGCTGAACTATTGCAATCGTTTTTATGACCGGCAGTTTTACACCCGGGCAAAGGTGAATTCTGATGTGTTGCAACGGTTTGAAACGCTGTTAAAAGATTATTTTTCGCAGAGTTCCCTGATTGAAACAGGCCTGCCAACCGTCAAATATTTTGCTTCCAGGCTCAACCTGTCGCCTAATTACTTGTCGGATCTTTTGAATAAATTCACGGGCAAAACCACACAGGAACATATCCACCTGCAATTGATAGATAAAGCCAAATCACTCTTATGGGGCACAAATAACTCGATCAGCGAGATTGCCTACGGGCTTGGTTTTGAACACGCTTCGCATTTTACAAAAATATTTAAATCAAAAACAGGCAAGTCGCCCAGCGCGTACCGGCATTTGAATTGAACGGCGAAACTGTTTCCGGGATGAAGAGCATTTGAGAAATCAGCCGAAAGCTACAAAATTGAAATTGGCCAAATTTTATGGCCTTTGCGCTGCCAATAATTTGGAGTAATTTAAGCCTGTTCTTCCGATCCTGTCAAATTTCAGCCAATCATAAACCAAAACAAGGAACTTGAACATGAGTACGACTCATTTCGATGTCATAATCATAGGTGCCGGCATATCTGGCATCAGTGCTGCACATTATATGCAATCGGACTGTCCGGATAAAACCTATGCCATTCTTGAAGGACGGAAAAATATCGGCGGTACCTGGGACTTGTTTCGTTATCCCGGCATCCGTTCGGATTCTGATATGTACACTTTCGGTTTTGCGTTCAAACCCTGGAGAAGCCCGCAAGCAATTGCTCCCCGCGAAAGCATTATTCAATATTTAGAAGAGGCTGTGAAAGAAGACGGAATAGATAAGCATATTCTATTCGAACACAAACTTTTAAAAGCATCCTGGTCTTCTGGGGCTGCTTTGTGGTCGCTCACCGTACTTACTCCCGGTTCAGGTAGTCCGCAAATATTCACCTGCTCATTCCTGTCGCTTTGTATGGGTTACTATGATTATGAAAACGGTTACACCCCTGTTTTTACGGGCCGCGAAAAGTTTAAAGGGAGGATGGTGCATCCGCAACATTGGGATCCTGGGCTCGATTACGCCGACAAAAAAATAGTGGTGATCGGCAGCGGCGCAACTGCGGTTACGTTAATCCCTGTCCTCGCAAAAGAGGCGACCCATGTCACCATGCTGCAACGCAGCCCCACTTATATTGCATCTCAGCCGGATGTGGATAAGACCGCTGTCAGAATCAATAAAATATTACCCAAAAAAACCGCTTATCGTATCAATCGTATCAGGAAGATATTAGCCCAGCGGCTTGTTTATACTTTTTCAAGGTCCTTTCCCGCGACGATGAAAAAAGTTCTTCTCAAAAACGTAAAAGCGAGTATCGGTCCAGGCATAGATGTTGGCCTGCATTTCAGCCCGGGCTACGACCCATGGGACCAACGGCTATGTTTGGCGCCTAACGGGGACATTTTCAAAGCGATAAAGGCCGGGAAAGTATCCGTCGTTACGGACCATATCAACACATTCACCGAAACCGGTCTACAACTGGCATCGGGCCAGTTTCTTGAAGCGGATATCATTGTTACGGCAACCGGGTTAAACGCGAGGCTTTTTAGCAATGTCGATTTCGAGGTTGACGGTGAAAAAGTTGATTTCAGTAAAAAGATTTGTTACAAAAGCGCGATGATCAGTGATATACCGAATATGACTTTCGCCTTCGGCTATACAAATGCATCCTGGACTTTGAAATGCGACATGACCAATCAATATACCTGCAGGCTCATCAACTACATGGCCTCGCATGGATATAAACAATGTGTGCCGGTGCAAAACGATCCCTCATTGGAGTTAAAACCATTTTCGGATTTTAGTCCCGGTTATATCCTGCGGGTTATTAACCACCTGCCGAAGACCGGGGGACAAAAGCCGTGGAAGGTTGAACAGAACTATTATTATGATAAAAAGATGTTTGAAAAAAGCCCGCTCGACGATGGCGTATTGCAGTTTAAATAATTAATTGAGTCAAACTCATGCGGATTTTTTACATACATGGTTTCGGTGAGAATGAAGGGATTTTCAACAAAATCAGTCCTTTCGTTCCGGGTGAAAAGGCTTTTCTTAATGTTTGGGAATTATTGGGCGATGCGCCGCGTCCCGGAATCAACGTTTTGGATTTCGCTGACGAACTGGTTCAAAAATATATCATTACCAAAAATGATGTTGTTATCGGGCATTCCATGGGCGGTTGGATAGCCTTGCATATCAAATACCTCACCGGCTGCCGTATTGTTCAAATAGCTTCATGGACGGATCCGACCCGGATCGTGTCGTCTTTTAAAAGCCCGGGCCTTTACTTATGGTTGGTTCGCCATGGCTTCATTTTCAATCGCTTTGTGAAATGGGTGAGCATCTCAAAAAACTATAGAGACAAGCCGTCAATTGATATTTACCGGGATGCTTTTGACAGGCTTATGCAGGGCAATAAAGAAAACGTCATCAACCAGCTTCGCTTAATTTTGATGCCTGTACCGGAAAACGTGGCTATAACACCTGATCTACGGATCCATGCGCTCGCGGACACAATAGTCCGGCCGCCAAAAGAGCCGTTTTACGAAGTACCGGGCGATCATTTTACGCTGTACACGCATCCGCAAATGGTTTATGAACCGATAGTTGCCTTCTTAGTAAAGTTGGCCCCGGGTGAAAATAGTTTTAAAAAAGGATGAAAAGTTTCGAAAACAAGGTTGTTGTAATTACCGGCGCAGGTTCCGGCATCGGCCGTGCATTGGCTATTGCGTTTTCCAAATTGGGCGCAAGGCTGGCCATCAACGACTTTGATGAATCAACATTGCTTGAGACGGCCGATATAGTCGGCGGCCGGGAGACTGTCTTTTACCGGGCATTTGATGTAGCCGATAAAACGTCGTTTTATGAGTTTGCTGAACAGGTGGCTACGCATTTTGGCCGCGTAGACGTGGTGATCAATAATGCCGGTGTCGCTATTTTTAGCCTGGCCGCCGCCGAAATCAGCATCGCGGATTATGAATGGATCCTGGGAATTAACCTTTGGGGGATGATCTACGGAAGCCTGGCCTTTTTACCCCATTTAAGAAAGCAAAAGGAATCCGCTATCGTCAACCTGTCGAGCGTTTTTGGGATACAGGGCGTGCCCTACCAGGCCCCTTATTGCACCACCAAGTTCGGCATCAGAGGTTTTAGCGAATCACTCGCTTTGGAGGAAAAACTCAACCGATCCGGTGTAACCGTTACTTCTGTACATCCGGGCGGCATTAAAACCAATATAGCCCGGAATTCGCGTTACGCGGAGAAATATACCGGCGACGTAGAGGAATTTGAAAGGAATTTCAGAACAAGTCCCGAAAGAGCAGCCAGTATTATTATCAATGGCATCAGGCGAAAAAAAAAGCGCGTGTTGGTTGGCGCCGATGCGAAATTCATCTTTTTCCTTAGCCGGTTATCACCGTATTTCACCGCGCGGCTTTTAATGAGAACAGGGGAAAAATGATGATCAAGGAGGAATTTCACGCACCGCACTATCTTCGAGGATTTGCGGTGACGGGAAGAAGGACAAAAATATTAAATCAACCGAACGTCTATCGGGAAATGTGTAATTTGTAACCGTCAAATTAAATGAAAAACTGGTTATGAATTCAAGACGCGACTTTCTGCAAAAATTAGGGGCCTCTGCTTTAGCGCTGCAATTGGCAGCTTTGTCGGGACGGGCAAATGGCAAAGATCATCATGAGAAGATCTATGACGGGCCTATACTCCGCGTGGCAATAATGGGATTGGGCAGCTACGGAACCCGCGTGGCCGAGGCCATGCTAGCATGCAGCAAAGCCAAATTAGTGGGTGTGATAAGCGGTACGCCTTCAAAAATTAAAAACTGGCAAAGCAAGTATGGGATACCTGAGAAGAACTGTTACAACTACGAGAATTTCGATAACATAAAAAACAACCCCGATATTGACGCGGTATACGTGATAACACCGAACGGGCTGCACCACGACGAGGTAATACGGGTAGCGAGGGCCGGCAAGCATGTGATTTGCGAAAAACCAATGGCGCTAAACGCAAAGGAAGGGCAGGAAATGATTGATGCTTGCGAAAAAGCGAATGTGAAATTATTGGTGGGCTATCGGATGCATTTTGAACCCAAAACGCTTGAGGTTATCCGTTTACGAAAAGCCGGCAATTTTGGAAAGATATTATTCTTCCAGGGGCTTTGCGGTTTTACCATTGGCGACCCAAACCAATGGCGGTTGAACAAGCAGCTTTCCGGCGGCGGCTCCTTAATGGATATCGGTATTTATGCCATCAACGGTTCCCGCTATATGACCGGTGAAGACCCCGTTTGGGTTACCGCCCAGGAAACCAAAACCGACCACGTGAAATTTAAGGAAGGTGTTGACGAGACCATTCAATTTCAGTTTGGCTTCCCCAGCGGGGCTACGGCCTCGTGTTTATCAACCTATACCATGGATAACCTTGACCGCTTTTTTCTGAACGGCGAGAAAGGATTTGCCGAAATGCAACCCTCCACAAATTATGGCCCCATCATGGGCCGCACAAATTATGGCGAGCTGACCCAGCCTATTACTGTTCATCAAACGGTCCAAATGGACGAAATGTCGGACATCATCTTTAAAGGCAAAAAGCCCGTTGTGCCTATTGACGGTTATGAGGCGGTAAAAGACTTAAAACTTATTGATGCGATTTACCAGGCGACGAAAACAGGGGAAAAGGTTGAGGTGAAGCTTTAATTGGCGGGATTGTTAGTTGGCAGTCTGCGGTAACAGTTTGCAATTTTGCCACGAATTCTATATGACTCCGCCGTATTCGATTTTAAAACCCCGTGGGGGTTTCCTGTTTATAGAAAAGACAAGAAATAGAACAGGCTCCGGAGGAGCCTCCTCACTCAAAAGGTATCGAAAAGTAAGCCGCTGCGCTTGCTCCGTGCTCCGCTGCAAACTTTGCTTCCTTCGTCTTTAAACACAAGCGGTTGATTCACCCACCATTCTAAAAGCGATTTCCCGGTACCCTGGCTGGTTTGTTAGTGATTTAAACCCGATAATTTTTATATTTGAGTTCAAACCCACAAGATTATGTCTGCAACTGCTTTTAAATTCTCGGGCGAGGCCGCAATAAATTATGATCGATATCTGGGCCCTATTCTATTTGAGCCTTATGCGCGTGACCTTGTTAAACGGCTGAGGGGCAAAGATGCTGTGGCTGATGTGCTCGAAATTGCCTGCGGTACAGGAAGGGTAACACGGCACTTGCGAAAGTATTTAAAGCTGTCAGTAAACTTAACAGCCTCCGACCTTAGCGCCGATATGCTGGATATGGCTAAAGACGTTATTGCTGACCCTTCAATCAATTTTCGGGTTGAAGATGCGCAAAATTTATCCTTTCGGGATAATTCATTCGACCTGGTGGTATGCCAGTTCGGCCTGATGTTTTTGGCCGACAAGCTGAAGGGAATCAAAGAAGCGCTACGGGTTCTAAAACCAGGAGGCAGGTTCATATTCAACACGTGGGACAAAACGGAACATATCCCTTTATTGAGATCAGTGTTTAATGGTGTTATCCTTCCCTACCTCGGCGGGGACGATCCGAAAAGGCTGCTGACTCCCTTTTCGCTGCATGAGCCGGCCCAATTAGTGGCATGGATGGAACAGGCTGGTTTTGCCGACATAACCTGTGAACCCGTTGTGCTCACGTCCGGGGCGGACTCACCGGAACAAGTAGTTAACGGCTTGTTTATAAAACATTCGCTTGGGGAAAAAGTACTGGAGGACGACCCTGTGAAATACGCGGAAATGGCAGAGAAAATTCTGGAAGGCATCGGCAGCGAATTTGGCAGTGCTAACCTCAGTTTTCAACTAACAGCTTTTTTGACCAGCGGCAAAAAACCGATTTAAGCGTTGGCGGGTTTCACACCGAACGATCAATGGTCGGAAACAACCACTTTAGCAACCGGCTTCCCGGCCTGTCGTCTTTTAATCGTCATGATCACAAGGGGAATGCAGCAGGCGTTCATGATAGCTAAAAGCAGGAATGCGTCCATATAGCTCAACAAAAAAGTTTGCCTTGCAACGGTAGCTTCCAATGCGCCCAGGGCCTGTTGCACGGCCCTTAAATAATTTGCGCCGTGAGCCATAAAATTCCCGATAAAGGATTGCATACGCCGGTGTGTGACGCCATCGCTTGCGGTAACATGTGCGACCAATGAGGTACGATTGGCTGCCGCCCGGTGGGCGATATAGGTATTGATAAGGGCAATGCCGAATGAGCCGCCCATTTGCCGCATCATATTGTTCAAGGCCGCCCCCTGGGGAATATCCGAGGGTTTCAATTCGGAAACTGCCAACGCAGTCAGCGGCACGATCAACAACGCCGCCCCTACTCCGCGAAACAACAGCGGTATGAAAAAATAAGCGCCGCCGGTTTCGAGGTTGGACCCGGACATCATAAACCCGAATATAGCCGAAAATAAAAACCCCGTAACAATCAGATATTGCGGGCGTAGGCCGCTTTGCAGCATTTTTCCTAAAAAAGGCGATATCATAGCCGCCATAAGTGTACCGGGAAGTAACATCGTGCCTGTTTGGAAAGCGGAATAGCCGATGATACGCTGAGCGTACAGCGGAAAAACAAACACCGCACTGAACAGGCCAAAGCCCAATACAAAAGTCATGATGGCTGAAATGGAGAGCGTGGTACTTTTTAAAACCCGTAAGTTGATGACCGGGAACTCGGTATATAATTCCCACCATACCAGGATGGTCAAACATAAACCCGAGAGGATACTAAGCACAAGGATATAGGTGGCTGAGAACCAATCGTCCGTCTCGCCGCGTTCAAGAACCACCTGAAGCGACCCTATCCCCACGGCAAGCAGCCCTATCCCCAGCCAGTCGATACGCCGGTTGTCGGTAGACGGCTTACTGGGTCTTAGATACATATAGGACAGTAATGCAGCTAAAATCCCTATTGGGATGTTCACATAAAATATCCATTGCCATGACAGGTTATCGACAATGTATCCACCTAAAACCGGCCCGATAGACGGCCCAATAATGATACCCAGGCTGAAAATACCACTGGCCGTACCGCGCTCCTTAGGAGCAAAAGTTTCAAACAGGATGGATTGCGAGGTAGACAAAAGCGCACCGCCCCCAATACCCTGGAAAAAACGAAAGGCCACCAATTCCCAAAGATTGTGCGAAAAGCCGCACATAGCCGAGGCGAGCGTAAACAAGAGTATGGACCCGATATAATATTGTTTACGGCCGATCTTCTCGGCCAGGAAACTGGTCATCGGTATAATGATCACGTTGGCTATTGCATAGGAAGTGATCACCCAGGCGGTATCCTCCAGCGAGGCGCCCAAATTGCCGCTCATGGTGTTGATGGATACGTTAACGATGGTAGTATCAATCAGCTCTATAATGGTAGAGGTAATGATTGTTACCACGATGATCCATTTTCTGAAGCCCGTTTCCATTTAAAATTATTTGTAAAGCATGAACAATGTTTGTAACTTCGTGACAAAGTTACCTTTTATAAATTGACGTTTTGTTACGCAAATTGTCATATAATTACAATTTTTATAGCTAATGAAGGAAAAAAAGCTGAGTAATAAGGACTATGAGATATTGATGGACGTGGATTTCCTGGTATCGGTTATTGTAGCGATTGGCGAGGTTGCCGACATTACCGGGGTTCCGCAGCGGAAGATACGTTACTGGGACGAAAAAGGCTTGATCCAGCCGGTCGATAAGGACGCTACCTACCGGACGTACGACTATCTGAACATAAAAAAAATCGTTCTTATACAGGAATTACTGGACGAAGGCTACACACTGGATGCAGCCGCTAAAAAAGTAAACGAACGGTATGTAAAAGTTGCCGAGGTATTTAAGCGGCTTTCCGGGTTAAAGACCAACCCGAAAGATCAGGCGTGATGCGGCCGGGACAGCACTTGCTGCAAACTTCAAAGCCGGGTACGCATAGGTGAAGATTCGATGCTGGCCCACAAGCCGCGCTATTGCTTCCTGATCAAAGGAATCTGCAAATTATCGGGGCGGTTTTCAACTTTGTCAAAACTACGTCCGTCTACATGCTTGGCTCCCCAAAACATCAAGTCGTTTAAAATATAGATCAGGTCGAACTCGCCATAGATCTGTCCTTCTGAAAGGCCGAAAGGTGGGAACGCCCTGCCTAAGATACTCTTCGGAGCATTCACTTCCCATTTACCAAATAAGTAGCCTGTGGCGTGGTTCATGCTATCAGCAAATCCTTGAATTAATGGAGTTAGCTCATAGGCCTCGTCGGCTATATAATCTATTTTTTGCGCACCGGCGGCAATGGGATGTTCGCCCTGCCACACAGTGCGCCCTTTTAACACAATTTTTACAAGGGGAATTCTACTGTAGGCATCGGCGGAGTTGATCATTTGAAGTATAAATTTCCCATCCGGCGAATAGGTGAAAGTCCGCGTCAAGTAAAAAGGCTTCATACTGCCATCCGGATTTTTGGAAATGCCGGGCCGCACTTCCGGGGCGATGCTAACCCATGTGCCCACACTTAACTGTTTAACTTCTTCCGTTGTCATTATATCTTGATTTTAAATTGCCATTTGGCTGCGTTTTTCAGGGAAATCCATTTTTTAAAAATTTCCATTTTAACCTTTTTAATGCCCCGTAGGGGCTACCCTTTTTTAGAGCTTAAAAGCGATTTTTCTTGGGCCGCGTTTATATTCGATTGTGTCTGAAGCGTAAAATTGTTAACTTGAGCTCATAAATGCAAGTAGTCCGTTTTTTATTGATTAGTATGAAATTATAGACTAATGGAAAATACACGAAAAAACAGGAATTTTAACCCTTATAACTGCCCGGTTACACATTGCATGAACCTCATCGGCGGGAAATGGAAAATACTGATCATTTATGCGGTGAGCCGGAATTGCAACCGTTTTAGTAAAATGCAAAAAGCAATGCCCGCCATCAGTAAGCAAATGCTCGTTACCCAATTAAGAGAGTTAGAAGAAGATAAAATTATTGAAAGGATTATTTATGCCGAGATTCCTCCACGGGTAGAGTATAGAATTACCGAATACGGCCTGTCGTTAATGCCGGTGATCAGTGTTTTACAGGAATGGGGACTGAAAGACCTGAATAAGACTGTAGCGTAAATCGTTCGCCGTGCTATTCAAACACGCTTGGTCCATAGGCCTGCGGTCGGCGCCATCTGGCTGTAAAGACAAAAAGCATCAAAAACATTTAAACCTTTCTTGTATTTGATTGTCTAATCGTAACTTTATAGCCGATTCGCAAAAGTTTCCTGTCGGGAAGGGGTGCTTTTGCGAATTTTATCTCGCGGTTCTAAGGGATTGCGGGAAAAACCAGTTTGAATTTAAGAACCAATTATAAAAAAACTTTATGAACTTCAGGAATTTGTACTTCTTTCTCATTGGCATTTTGCTTGTGGGAGCTTCCTCATGCAGCAAGCCAGCCACTACTAAGCCCAATACCGGGAACGTTCCCGTAAATCCGGCCGGCAAGCCAGTTCCGGCAGGTTACGGCGATGGGGTTACCTTTTTTAACAACGGGACATCGGCCATGTTTAACCTGTATGCACCCAGTAAGACTTCGGTAAGCCTGATCGGGGATTTTAACAACTGGACGGCGAGCTCAAAATACACCATGACCAACACCCCGGATGGTACGCGATGGTGGTTAGAAGTTGATGGCCTGAATCCCGCTACGGAATATGGTTATCAATATTTGATCGACGGATCGGTGAAAGTAGCTGACCCCTACAGCAATAAAATACTCGACCCTGCAAATGACCCCGGGATCCCGGCAAGTGTGTATCCAAACCTAAAAGCGTACCCTACAGGCCTCACTACCGGCTATGTATCCGACATTCAATACAACGCGCCGGCTTATAGCTGGAAGGTTAGCAATTTTACGCCCCCTGCCCCGAAAAACCTGGTGATCTATGAGATACTGGTACGTGATTTTGTGGCTACCCACAGCTATCAAACACTCACCGATACGCTGAATTATATGGCGCGGCTCGGGGTAAATGCGATTGAATTGATGCCTGTAAATGAGTTTGAAGGTAATGATTCCTGGGGCTATAACCCCGATTTTATGATGGCTCTTGATAAATATTACGGAACGGAAAATGCCTACAAGGCTTTTATTGACGCCTGCCACGCCAGGGGAATAGCCGTTATCCAGGATATCGTACTGGAAGACCAATTCGGTTCGTCGCCGATGGTGCAGATGTATTGGAATTCTTCCGCCAGTCAGCCGGCGGCAAACAGCCCCTGGTTTGATCAGACTAACATGTACCCGAATGCGGTAGGCTACCAATTGAACCATGAAAGCGCAGCCACTGTTTATTATACTGAAAATGTGATGAAGTATTGGATCCAGCAGTATCATATAGATGGTTACAGGTTCGACTCCGGCCAGGCGTTTACGCAAACCAATTCCGGATCGAGCGTTTCGGCCCAGCAAGCTTATGATGGCAGCAGGGTTGCCATCTGGGCTAAATATATCAGCTATATGCAAAGCATAAAGCCGAATATTCTGATAACAGGCGAATATTGGACAGTGGATCAGGAACAATTAGCCGTTGCAAAATTGGGGTATATGATGTGGAATAACTTGAGTACACAAGCCGAGCAAGCTACTATGGGATGGCCTACCACCCCGGTGTGGGACATTTCAGCTTTATTTTATGATCAGTTTAGCTTTCCATCGTCACAACCATACAGCATCATATCTTACTTCGAAAGCCATGACCAGGAAAGGCTGCAATATCAAAATGAGACTTATGGAAATAGCTCAGGTAGCTATAACACGCAGACTATTGCTACCGGCCTGCAGCGCGACCAAATGGGCGCTGTTTTTATGTTCTCATCGCCCGGACCAAAAATGGTATGGCAATTCGGCGAGTTAGGCTATGATATATCCATCAACTACAACGGCCGGCTGGGCGATAAGCCGATTTTGTGGAATTACGATACCCAGCCGACAAGGCAGCAATTATTCGCCACATACGCACAGATGATCAAGTGGAAGATCAATAATTCGGCTTTTACTACTACCAGTTTTACCTACAATCTTGGGGGGGCGGTTAAATTTATCCAGTTGCTCGACCCTAACAACACCAATAATGTCGAGGTGGTTGGCAATTTTGCGGTGACATCCCAACCCGCGGTTATAACTTTCCCGTCCACCGGCACATGGTATGACAATATCACCGGAACGAGTATTTCGGTTACGACCCAGCCTTACCAGTATATAATGGCTCCGGGCGAATATCATTTATACAGCAATAAGCCGTTAACTAATTAACAAAAAACATACGGATTCATTGGTCCTCCGGGCTGCCCGGAACTTAAAGAGCCTTCAGCCGACAACTGGAGGCTCTTTTTTGCACCTGGTTGTCAATGCGATTGTGGGGGTACTTTGTTGTGCAAGGTAACCAATCCACAATTTGAAAAGGAACGTTTTTGTAGGTTCATCTTCTATATAACTTAAGTTATTCTTTGCGAAACGTCAGTCGCAGCGTCTTTCGGACTTTCGGACTTTACTGACTTTCGGACTAATCTACAAGCTTTGTTTCACCAGCGTCATATCTTGCCCCCGGGGCAGGGCCTTGATTTTCGAACTCGTAATTTTGGAAATGAATTCAAATTCTTTAAAAGGTGTTGCCTATTCCGTTCTCGACCTGGCGACGGTTGCCGAGGACCGTACTACGGCATTTACCTTTCATCAAAGCCTTGCAAATGCGCGGCAGGCTGAACAACTGGGCTATACGCGCTATTGGTTTGCTGAACATCATAACATGGCCAGCGTGGCCAGCTCGGCGCCTCCGGTGCTTATCGGATATATTGCCGGCAATACAACGTCCATCAGGGTGGGTTCCGGGGGCGTAATGCTGCCCAATCATTCGCCATTGGTGGTGGCCGAGCAGTTCGGGACGCTGGCCACGCTCTATCCGGGCAGGATCGACCTCGGCCTGGGAAGGGCGCCGGGTACAGACCAGGTTACCGCCAGGGCGATCCGTGGGGAAAACATGAATGCGGCTTTTTATTTTCCAAAGGACGTGGAGGCGTTGCAGCTATACTTTTCAAGCGCAAACGCCGGTGCGTCCGTACGGGCAAATCCGGGCGAGGGATTGGAGATACCGATCTGGATATTAGGCTCAAGCACAGACAGCGCCGTGCTGGCGGCAGCCAAAGGATTACCCTACGCTTTTGCCAGTCATTTTGCGCCGGCTCATTTCCTGGAGGCGGTCGCTTTGTATCGAAAAAACTTCAGGCCTTCTGCGCAATTAAAAGAGCCTTATGTAATGGCCTGTGTCAATGTAGTGGCGGCGGAAACGGATGCCGAAGCAGAAGTGCTCGCCACATCCGTAAAGCAAATGTTTATGGGTGTTATCACCGGTAAAAAGCGCTTACTGCAGCCCCCGGTCGAAAGCATGGAGGGGATATGGAACATTTTTGAAGAAGAAACGGTTATGCAAATGCTAACGTATTCCTTTATTGGCAGCCGCGAAAAAGTCAAAGCGATGCTATCAGACTTTGCTGGCGAAACAGGTGTTAATGAGATAATGGCCACTACGCATATTTATGACCCCGAAGCCAGGTTGAAGTCATTTCGCCTGTTTGCGGAGTGTTTCAGCTAAAGTCGACCTGGAGCCGACTTGATCAAAAATCAAATAAATTATTATCAAATGCCCGGTTCATGGTATATTAGTGCTAAATGAATGTGAACAAATGGGCGGCAGTAAAACAGGTTTTTCTTTACGGGCTATCACTTGCACTATTATTGTTTTTATTAAAATGGCTGGAGCTCAATTTTATTATTATCCATTATTCCTTCGAAATATATGCAGGCGCTATAGCCGTGGTTTTTACCGCCATGGGTATATGGCTGGCCCTAAAACTCACGAGGCCAAAATTGCAAACCGTGGTCATTGAAACAATCGTCCCAAAGGATGTTTTCAGCCTGGATGAAAGGATGCTGCGCGAATTGCGCATCAGTATCCGTGAGCTCGAGATTTTGACCCTCATGGCGCAGGGATTGAGTAACCAGCAAATCGCGGATCGTTTATTTGTATCGTTAAATACAATAAAGACGCACGCAGCGAATCTTTTTCTAAAAATGGAAGTAGAGCGGCGAACCCAGGCGGTTGAAAAGGGAAGACGCCTTTGCCTGATCCCTTAGCCGCTCAAACTTTAGGTTGAAAAAGCCGGGTTTCTTCAAAATCAAAAAAACCTGGAGTTCCTCCGAATTTTGAGCCGGATTTGAACAAAAAATCATTAAAAGTCGTTTTGGTTATTCGTCCGAAAAGTTGCTGGATTTACTATTCCAAAAAATTTGTTTTAAGTGTATCCCATACTTCAGCGCCATCGCCCAGCAATGTTTGCCTGATCATATAAATTCCAAATCCTTTTGCTTCCTCAAAATTTATTTTTGGCGGCATGGCCAGTTCGGTGGGATTTGTTAATACATCAATTAAAACCGGGCCATCGTGCGCCAGCGCTTCTTCTATCGCCCTGAGTACGTCTTCTGACTTTTCTACGCGAATGCCCTTTATGCCGATGGCTTCGGCCATTTTGGCGAAGTTGGGATTCTTTAACTCCGTGCCAAACGGCGGCATACCGATCACCTTCATTTCCATCGCTACAAAACCAAGGGAACCGTTATTGTACACAACAAGCTTTACGGGCAAATTGTATTGATAAATGGTGAGGATATCGCCCATCATCATGGCAAAGCCACCGTCGCCGGAGAGGGAAATAACCTGCCGGTCCGGGAATGCCAATTGTGCGCCGATGGCTTGTGGCATCGCGCTTGCCATAGACCCATGGTTAAAGGACCCGATCAGTCTCCGTCCGGCTTTTATGTCGAGGTACCGGGCGGCCCATACCGTTGGCGTACCTACGTCGGCAGTAAAGATTGCGTCGGGCTTAGCCTTTTCGCTGACGACTTTTGTCAGGTATTCGGGGTGGATCAGGCGGCCTGTTTCGCCTTTGGCATGGGAATCTAAATTCTTTCGGTTTTCTTTGTACCGTTCCCTGCATTTTTCCAGGAAAGTGGCATCCGTTTTTTGAGCGATTAAAGGCAGCAGCGCTTTGATTGTTTCGTACACATCCCCTACCAGGCCGAGGTCAAGTTTGCACCGTCTTCCCAAACGTTCGGGGCGAATATCTACCTGCACAATTTTCGAGTCCGTAGGATACCATTCCTTGTACGGGAAATCGGTGCCGAGCATCAGTAAAAGATCGCTTTCCTGTACGGCATGGTTACCCGAAGCGATACCTATAAGTCCCGTCATGCCCACATCGTAAGGGTTATCGTATTGCACATGTTCTTTTCCCCTAAGCGCATGCACTGTTGGCGCCCCGATTTTTGCCGCCAAATCTAATAAAGCATCGTGCGCCCCTGCACAGCCCGCACCGCAAAGAAGGGTAACTTTTTTTGACTGATTAATAAGCGCAGCCAGTTGCTGCAGGTCGGCGTCAGCGGGGCGGGTGACCGGACGATTTAAGAACAAGCGGTGCTCCAGTTCATCGTCTGTGATGCTTTCCATTGCCACATCGCCCGATAAGCTGATAACTGCCACCCCATTCAGGCCGATAGCATTTTGAATGGCAATTTGTAAAACGCGGGGCATCTGTCGGGCGGAGGCTATTGTCTCACAATAATAGCTGCACTCCCTGAATAGTGCCTCCGGGCGGGTTTCCTGGAAATAACTGCTGCCAACCTGTTCGCTGGGAACCTGCGCCGCGATGGCAAGCACCGGGGCATTGCTGCGGTGAGCATCATACAATCCGTTTACGAGGTGCATATTTCCAGGGCCGCAGCTACCCGCGCAGACCGCCAATTTTCCAGTGAGCTGAGCTTCGGCGCCGGCTGCAAATGCCGCTGCTTCCTCGTGCCGGTAATGTATCCATTTGATCTTTCCGGATTTACGCAATTCATCCGTAATTCCGTTGAGCGAATCGCCCACCACACCGTGAATGCGCTGTACACCGGCATGTTCCAGTATTTCTACCAGCTTTCCTGCTACTGTTTTTGACATAATAATGGAGCTTTGAATGTGGGTGCAAAATTAGATAAAATGGTGCTACGGTTTTCTTGTCTGCTGAAATTTTTGAGACAGTTATTCCCTGGTTATCAAGGATTGGTAAGGTTCCCGGTCAGGCGCCGATGTCTGCTTTAGCCTGGTTCCGCGCGCTAAGGAGTCCGCGTTTCAAATGTCTTAAGTTTACAGGCCTCCCGTATAAATAAATTCCCCCGGATTGATCAATTGAACGACTGCCGGAATTCCAGGGGCGAAAGCTTTGTTTTGGTTTTGAACAGCTTGCTGAACGACTGTGAATGTTCAAAGCCTAATGCATAAGCAATCTCGCTTACGGATAGGTCAGTAGCAGATAGCTTTTCCTTTGCTTTTTCGATCAGTTTGTCGTGAATGTGTTGTTGCGTGCTTTGACCGGTCAGCATTTTAAGCAAACCGCTTAAATAACCCGGCGATACATTTAATGTTTCGGCGATGTACTGAACGGTGGGCAACCCTTTTTTCACTAAGTTATCGCTTGTAAAATATTCCGTAAGGATATCTTCCAGGCGGTCCAGTATTTTATGATTGGTTATTTTACGGGTTATAAACTGGCGGTGATAAAACCTGTCAGCATAATTCAGCAATAACTCTACCTGGGCAATAATAATGTCCTGGCTGAATTTATCGATGTTTGAATGATATTCCAGTTCCATATTTTGTACCAGGCTTGTAATTGTTGTTTCTTCTTTTTCTGAAAGAAACAAGGCTTCATGTACCGAGTAGCTAAAATATTCGTATTGCTTGATGGTTTTGGCTAAAGGCGTATTCCACAAAAAATCGGGATGGATAAGTAATAACCATCCCGAATGTTTTAGTTCTTTCTCTTTATCAAACGCTATCCCAAAAACCTGGCCCGGCGACATAAAAAACATGATGCCTTCATCAAAATCATATTCCTGCTGCCCGTATTTCATCCTGGCATTAAAATTCCTTTTAAGCGAGATCGAATAAAAATCAAACACCAGACTTATTGATTCAGCATTGGGCAAAGTTTTTATAGATTCAAAATTTATCACGCTGATCAATGGATGCTCCGGCTTTGGCAGCCCCATAACCTTATGATATTCGCTTATTGTTTTAATCCGGTGAAGCTCCATGTTTGGCATATTGCAATTTAGTTAACGAGAAACAATCCCGCACGTGCAAGATTGTTTCTTGGCTCTTTTAATCAATTTTGCTTAAAAGCGGCTGCAAAATCTTTTGCAAAATCCGTCAGCTTTACTTTGCCAAAAACCGCCGGCCTGTGCAGGTAATAATCCTCATACAATGGCCCCCTGTGAAAGCCTGCATTCATCTCAACCAAACCTTTGGCAATATTTGAATTCATTCCTGCGGCTACCATGCCGTTTAGCAGTTGTTCATCGGGTATGGCGAGCCATTTTAAATCAGGTTTGCCGATAGCCTCGCCTAAAACACCTGCCACTTCATTTGGCGAAACTTCATCGCTTGCTATGTAACGGATTTCTCTGCCATCAAAGGGTTTTTCCATTTCTTCGGCTATAACAGCCGCAATATCCAAAGGCGAAACCCAGGGGTTTTTGACATCACCGCCATAGTTGGAAACGATTGCCCCCTGTGTTTTTATGGTTGGTATAAACGCAAACATATTATAATAGAAACCAACCGGACGCATAAATTTAATGGAAACATCGTCAGGCAGTTGCTTCAAAATGTTTTCTACATTGTAATGAAAAGCAAGTATGCCATTGCCTTTATCGGTATGGGCGCCAATGCTGCTGAGGTGCACCACGCGCTTCACGCCCGACTGTTGAATAGCTTGTTTGTAATTCTGGCCTATCTTGCTGATAACAGCCATGAGGTCCAGATTGGGATCGAAGAAACTGCTGGCGCCATGCGTTTCCATAACATAAACTATATCTGCACCTTTAAAAGTGGCTGATAGAAAATCAGCGTCCTCCATCGTGCCGATCGCAGCGATCGCGCCCAATTCTTCAATCTCTGCCTGTCTTTCCGGCTTACTGCTGATCACCGTAACCGCATGCCCTTTTTGTAATAGTTCCGCAGTTAGCGGCCTGCTGATGTGTCCTAACGAACCTGTAACTATAATCTTCATATCGATGTTTTTTTAATATTACAAAGGTGCATATCAGCAAAGCAACAGATGTAGCCGAATCTGCTGTTGTTGTAGCCGAAAATGGTCTACCTTATTTGATATCAGTAAATATTGGTGGGGAGGCGAGCGAGAACTTAGCTGCCGGATGAAAACCGGGCTAAGCAGCCAGCTGCAATTCGACTTTTTTCAACAGCGTTTCCATATCAAATGGTTTGATGAGGAAATCACATGGCGCACCCTTCGGGCTGTATAACTCGAAAACGTCATTGGTAACCGAGATTAATATGACCGGCAGCGATTTGGTCGCTGGCTTTGATTTCAGCCTGGCGCGCATATCGCGGCCATCCATATTTGTCAGGATCACGTCCATCAACATAAGGTCAGGACGGAAATTTGCAATAGCTTCAAACACTTTTTCGCCGCTAAGCAGCGTATCCACCTCGTAGCCGCTTTCAGACAAAAAATAGGATAACATGTCTAAAACATCTGCGTCATCATCGAGTATTAAGATTTTCTTATTCATTTCATTATGTACAATAATTGTTATACGACAATGATGCCAAGATTAGTTGTACGCATTTTTTTGCTGTTTCAAAGGAAAGATCAGCGTGATCAATCATTTTTGGATGACCAGGCGGATGTCGCTGTCTTTCAACCTGTTCACTAAACAGGGCGTTAGTTAGCAGAAATTGAAATGCCGGCCTGCAGTGGGTTCAATCAAAATGGCATGAATCAGGACTTGGCTCTCACTTTATTCCCCTTCGCTGCCTTCGGCCAACTAGAGAGGTTGGCATAAAGTTTTCAAACCGTTTAAAATCAACATGAAACAACTTGAACAGAATTGACAAAGCGCTGCATTTACACGGTGTTTAATAAGCGATTATGTTTGTTAGTGGTAAATCAAACACAATATGAAACGCTTGTATTTTTTGATCGCCGCCTTGTTGCCACTAACCGTGCTGTCGCAAGGGCGCTTTTGGAATTCGAAGGATGCTTACCTTGGGCAGCCGCGGCCGCTGGATACGCCATTGGTGTTCGCCAACAACTTGCTGTTGCCCGATAGCGGGATTGCCATGGACCGCTCGGCTTTCTCAAACGATGGGAAGGAATATTATTACTGCAACGCTCAAAACTGGTTCGACGCCAAAAGCAACAGGGTAAGGTATTTTAAATACGAAGATGGTCGCTGGCAGGGCCCATTTTTGTTGACGACCGGTTATTATGCACCTACGTTTTCGATAGACCAGCAAACATTATACCTGGCCGGCGGCAAGGGCGATGGCAAACATTCTTTTGTTTACGCGGCGCACCGGCAGGGAAAGCGATGGTCGGAGCCGGAGGTTTACCTCAAGGCGGATTTTGGAATGTATGATTTTATGCCAACCAAAAGCGGGACATGCTACGTGGGCAGCAATGCCCGGCAGGGCAAGATCAATAACTTCCAGACTTATGATTTTTGCAGCCTGAAGTTTAATAAGGGCGATACGGTGGTCGAAAGCCTGGGGCCGCAGATCAATACGCCCGGCTTCGACGGGGATTTTTATGTGGCGCCGGATGAGTCGTACATGATTGTGAGCTATAAAGAAAAGCCCGACTACGAATGCGAGCTTGGCATCAGTTTCCGCAGGGCGGACGGCAGCTGGCCATCGCCCGTAAACCTGGGACCGCTGATCAACGACGGCAATGCCCACCGCTGGGGCGAGTACGTTACGCCGGACGGCAAATATTTGTTTTATACGAAGGGAACAAGCCCTAAAGACTGCCATTTGTATTGGGTGCGATTTGATAGGCTGAAAGCGCGATTGAAAAAAGACTGAAACTAACGATAACGTTTCCCAAAACGCCGGCAGATTTTAATTGGTTTGACTATATACCTGTAAATTAGTATTAAGCAGTTTTTGGCCGGATTTACCAGCTTTTGACTTAAGACTTTCGGCTTAAGACTTTCGGCTCAAGATACATCTCACTTTTGTACTTGCCATTTACTGATACCCCATCGCCTGCAATTGGAACAGTTCGGCATAACGGCCTTCCAGGGCCAGCAGTTGTTCGTGGGTGCCGGATTCAAGCACGGTACCCTTGTCCAGCACCAATATCCGGTCGGCCATGCGGGCGGTTGAAAAGCGGTGCGAGATCAATACAGCCGACTTACCCCTGGTCAATTCGGTAAAACGCTGAAAGACCTCATATTCTGCCCGGGCGTCGAGGGCGGCGGTGGGTTCGTCTAAGATCAATACCTGGGCGTCTTTCATATAAGCCCGGGCCAACGCAACCTTCTGCCATTCCCCGCCGGACAGTTCCACCCCATCCTTGAATCTTCGCCCAAGCCATTGGTCGTAGCGGTTAGGCAGCTTTTCGGCTAGCGTATCAGCCAGGCTTTCCGCGGCGGCCCTTTCGATCAGTTCTTTGTTATCGATTTCCCCGATATGCCCGATTGCGATATTTTGCGACAGAGTCATCTGGTACTTCAGGTAGTCCTGGAAAATGATGCCAATGTTCAAACGCAGTTCTTCAATGGCATAATTTTTAAGGTCGATGCCATCCAGTAATATCCGTCCTTCGGTCGGGTCGTATAGGCGGGCCATTAATTTTACCAGGGTGGTTTTCCCTGCACCGTTCTCGCCTACCAGCGCCAGTTTCTCGCCGGGGTGAAGCGTAAAACTGAGGTTACGGTTGGCCCAGGTTTCGGAATTGTGATACTGGAAACCAACGTTTTCAAATGTAAACCCCTGCTTAATTGGATTGGGAAATGGCAGCGGCTTTTCGGAGATACTGATCTTCGGTTTAATCTCAAAAAATTCCAAAAAGTCGTTCAAATAAATGGCGCCCTGCGACACGGCAGTAAAGCGGTTCAGCGTATTCTCCATCAGGCTGCTGAGTTGCCGGAACGAACCGGCCAGAAAAGTCAGTGTACCTACTGAGCTTCTGCCGGTAACCGTTTGGTAAATAATAAAGCCATAGGCAGCATAGTAACCAATACTGCCCAATATTGAAAGGAAAGTACCCCAAACCGACCGTTTGACCGCCAGGCTGGCATTATCGGAATAGAATTTATCCGATAGCGTTCTAAAACGCCCGATAATAAAATCCGACAGGCCGAATATCTTAACCTCTTTCGCCGTCTCATCGCTGGCGCCCAAATACCGCAGGTAATCCAGTTCGCGCCTTTCGGGCGTCTGGCTGCGGGTGAGGGCGTAATTCTGGCTGTTGAAATAGGACTCGCCTAAAAAAGATGGGATAATGGAAATAAGCAGCAATAGGATCAGCCAGGGATTAAAAGCCAGCAGGCCGGCAAGCAGGAAGGCCATCGAAATAAAATCCTGCACCTGGCTCATCACCTGCGACAGCAACACCGAACGGCCTACCGTCTGCTGGCGCGCCCTTTCGAGCTTATCGTAAAATACAGAATCCTCGAACTGGTCCAAATCAAGCGTTGCCGCATGGCGCATGATGCGCATGGACGTGTAATTGGAAAACAGGTCGCCAAGCAAGCTGTCGACCAGGTTGATCATCCGGTTTAAGCCATCGGTTAGGATGGCCAGGGCAAACTCGATGATCACCAGCTTCCAGAGCTCGTGCTGGCTGCCGCCATGGCGGTTCAGTTGCACCACCTGGTCAATAATGAGCTTGCCGATATAAAGGAGGCTCACCGGCATTGCGGAGCGGGCTATCCGCAGCAAAAAGCTGATGGCAGTTTTGCCGGGGCTGCTCTTCCAAACCAGCCTGAAAAGCTCAGGCAGGTTTTTCAGCGCCGAAAGTCGCTGTTTAAATGAAATATTGGTATGTTGAAATTGTCGTTTGGCCATGTGCGATATTCTGCTAACGTCGGGAAAAGTCTTCTATTTCAGCGTCATGGGGTTGTAAAGGTTATGGAGAAGCGCTCCCAGTTGAGACTTACGAAGTTTTTGAAACTTCGTAAGTCTTCGCCGCTTTTCGCTTTTTCTCGTATTTTGCTTTATCAATTCACCGATAAAATGTGGACCTGCCCCCTTTGCAACCAGGATTTCTTGAATCCTAACAAGGCGCATACCTGCAGCGGTAACGTGGCGCTTGCTGAAATTTTAAAGGGCAAGAGCGAATATACCCTATCGCTTTTTGAGCATTTCGTAACCGAATACCGGCAAATCGGCGAGGTAACCATGCATGCCGGTAAAGGCCTGATCTCCCTTGCCGCCCGCAAAAGGATCGTTTACATTAGCCGGCTTGGCAAAAATTTTATGGATGTTGTTTTCCGGTTTAAAGAGGCTTATACCGACAATTTGTGCTTCAATAAGATCAACCAGATTGCGGGTCGCGGCGATTACTTCCATCATTTACGTATTTATTTTAAGGAGGATATTAATGATGAATTGCGGCTATACATGGCGAAGGCTTATCGAAATGGATGCTGACGACAAGTTGTCATTGAGATCGACGCAGCAATAGCTTTTGGTGTGATCAACTGCTGAAAACGGCCAATTTATGCGCATTGTTATCTGCTGAACCTACCCGTTTTAACCACGTTTGCAGACCGAACTGCAGCGTGCAGGGTCCATAAGTAATTATCCTGATGTTTCTCATCAGCGATTCTTTTCGCAATATCTCCAAAACATCCTCCAGGATTTGCCCATTAAAAGGTGTATACATAAAAAATACCGTTCCTTCGGAATAGTCTGTCGACCGTGCATCGCCGTTGATGAAAGTAATGTTGGATAAATTAAGATCTTCAGCACAATCCCGGGCGTACTGACAAAAGTTAGGTTCAATCTCCACGCCTGTCGTTTTGATTCCGGCGAGCAGGTTTACGAGAATCGCGGCCTGCCCCAGGCCCGATCCCAAATCAAAAAAAACGTCTTCGTCTTTAAAATCAGCTTTCTCCACCAACTCAAAAACGACTCTGGCTGGCGTTTTTTGATAGAAAACCATCCCGGGTTCCAGGGCTTTGGATTGGTCAGGCATGGTTTGAAATGGGAATAAGCCATTGATAAATTCATCCAGGTTATCGTAACCGGGTTCGTCGTGGCGCGGATTATCCTCCGGATTTAGATTAATGTAATTACCGACAAGTGTTTTAAATTCTTCACCCCTGAGGGCGGCGGTTTGGATTTTTTCCCGAAGTTGTTGAAAAAGGGTTGCATCGATTTCCTCCAGTTTGGCCTTTACCTTTTCAGCCCGGCGCCTGATCACGGCCAGTTCAGTGGTTGAAGCGGTTTTGCGCAGGAGATCGTCAAGGTGGTCAATAATTTGAGAGCTAAGTAGATCGACGGCATCCCGGCGTTTTTCAAAATTTTTATCTTCGTAAAGCGCTGGATTTTCGCTGATCACATCAATATCCGGTTTTATTTCGGCGATGATTGCCGCCAGTGGGATATCAGCCATTTATGTTAATTTCACAACTGTTCAAATACCTTTGCATCGAAGTAACGAATATAGTCCTTTATTGATCGCGGTTTTATTTCGCGCTATTTCATGTGCTTTTTTTATCAATGATCGGGCGTATCAGCGACATCAGCGTTCCTTATTATATGAATCGTGCGAATTTTTATATGAACGGCACGAAACAAAGAATGGCCGGCTGCTCATCCCGTAAAACCAACCGTTACTTTAAAAAAATAACCGATATCCCCCATTTTGTTAAAACTGGACCATGCGAAATTTTTTCCTGCATTTATTTTTCCGGACAACGAATTACCAAACATATTCCCCGCCAATTAACACAAATAGCATTCCCTTGTCTGCATTACCAAAACAATTTAATATTTTAGACGAAGATCAATTTTAATATGCGAATTTATAAAAAAGCTTTCATGGCTTCGGCGAGCTTCGGTGTGCGGGCGCAAAAAGTTGAATTTACAGAACACGATCTGCATGCGGGCCATCACGCACCGGTAGTTGCCGCGTCGGTTCTGTATCCTGTTGGTTCCATGAATGAAGCGCCCTCCCGGGCAAATAAGCCGCGAGAACAACGATAACCCGGTCAATGCAAATGGACAACAAAAAAGTTTTTACAGTGATGGGCGTGGTGGCGCTGTTCCTGGTGAGCATGATCATTTCGCAATATTACAATGCTTTAAACAAAGCCGAACTTGTCAAAAAACGAAAAGCTGAATATGGCTCGCTGCAATTTAGCGGCAAGGTTAGCAGCTACAAGGTTTACCGCTACATGAATAAGAATTATTACAAAATATGCGTTAAACTCGATTCGCCCAATGTAAAACCGATGCATATTTTTGATGATGATGATGCCATCAACATAAAGGGCGGCATCGCCACCTTTTCCGCGGGCTACCTTAACCATATTTTAGGCCCGGCCGATTCCGTAGCCGTAAATGCCGGTAACAGCGGCAAAATCGTTTTCCATTACGCTGCCAATGTGCTTGATGAGCGGACGCTGGGTTTCGATCCGATGGGACTGAGGGAAAGCGACCTTCTGGCTTGT
>Ga0302306_10000410_pt1 | contig 28128 bp, 28 predicted proteins | sample III_Palsa_E3_1_FD_198761 | JGI IMG/M metagenome (GOLD analysis project Ga0302306, IMG submission 198761) | Peat permafrost microbial communities from Stordalen Mire near Abisko, Sweden - III_Palsa_E3_1 | ecosystem: Environmental > Terrestrial > Soil > Palsa > Peat permafrost | place: Sweden...
GCCCCTGTGCAATTTTTTATTTCTACAATTCGCCCGGAAAAGCGGCTGCGGCTAATATCGCAATCTGTAAATGAATTGTTTTCAAAAACCAAGCCATCAACCTGGGCTATATAGGCACCATTAACATAGCTATTGGTAATTACGTTGCCGGTTATTACCACATTACTTATTCTGTTTATTGGGTGTAGTATGAGATTTGATTCATCCTCGGCAGTAACATATAAAGCGCTGCGCCCGCTTGATAGCTGGCCGTTATTGTCATAAGAACCAGCCATTATTTTTGTTGTGCCGCCAGAATAGTTAAGCGTGTTATTTTTAATAACAACGTTTTTAACAGTAGCTGTAGTGCCTTTAGATAAGGTTAGCGAATTAAATACTGCTATACCAGCCCCAACAGTATTGGATATATTATTGCCTTCAATTAACAAATTGTCGCAGCCAATAGATGAAATGCCTTGATAAGCATTAGTAACCACATTATTAAAAATCTTAGCGTGCCCAGCCTGTTGAAAGCCTGCATTCATAATTATGGTTTTTTGAGCAGGTATGCCATAATCATGCACAGACATGGCATCATCTTTTATATCTTTCAGGTGATTATTTGAATACACCAGGTCTGCTGAATAATGTGAATAGATTCCGTCTCTGAAACATTTTTCAATTGTATTATGGTCAATTTTAGCGCCAATTACATTCATCATACATATTCCCATTTGTGGCGAACCAATTATATGTATGCCAGTAACCGTTAACCCTTTAATTGCAATAAATGTAAATGTGTGTTCATTATTTTGAGCTCCTATTTTATCCGGTAGCACCGTACGTGTCCAGGTTCCACCTTCTATTGTTATATTATTCGCGTTAGAAATTACAATTGAAGGTGCATTGTTATTATTGTTTAATATGATTGCGTTTCGAGCTATTATATGTTTATTGTTTAAATTATTCAGATGCAAAGTTCCGGCTATTAGGTATCTGCCCTTAGGAAAAACAATTATATCACCGGCATTAATGGCGCTTATTATAGCCTTTGAATCATCGGTAATTCCATCGCCTTTTGCGCCAAAGGATTTTACATCTACACTATGTGTGCCGCTTTGTGCATGGCCCATATTAAAAAGTATTGTAAAGCACAGGATAAAAATTATTTGTTTTGTTATGATTTTCATATACCCAAGGTTAAATTATTTAATATTATTAATAAGGTAATTTTTTCATGTTTGTTTTATTAAAAATTTCACCAATCCATCCCAATTATTAAAAAACGGGGCATCTGGGACTATTTGTAGATTAACGTCAAAACTCAACTTATTATCTATTATAAGCTCCATATAATTTGATAGCTGCTGTGCATCATCCGGATCAAAGAATTTAACTAGCTGATAATTACCGGCTGTTTCATGTGCATAATTCATATCAGATACTAATATGGGTTTATTAAATAATTTAAACTCGCTTATAGGAAGGCCCCAGGTTTCAAGTTTGGACGGAAATATTAAACAATTTGCATCATTATAAATATCAAATACTTCGTTTCTTGTTTTAACCCCTATAAATTTTACTTGCTCTATATCTTTATAATCGGCAAACAGTTTTTGAGCATATTTATTTTCCGTACCGTTAATAGTTATCAAAAGTTCAAAGTCATGCCTTTTAAAAGCCAGAATTTTAGCTGCTTGAAGCAATGTTTCGAAGTTTTTAGCTACCCGGGGAAATGCAGGATAAAAAAATATGTATTTACTTTTTGGGCTTTTAATTTCCTTTTTTATAGTTTGTAATTGTATATGCTCTAAAAAATCAGGATAAGCTACTATCGTTTTAACATTATATCTGTGTTCAAATTGCTTCCTCAGCCATTGTTGCTGAACAATTAAATATTTGTTTTTTTGTATGTTAATACGATATAAGAAATTATAAAACAAGCAGAACAAGAAAAAGGTAGGGTCGGTAAATAAAATATTAAATTTAAATTTATAAAACGGAGACGGGTTATGACAGTAAACAACTTGTTTACAAGTTACATTTGGAGTCATATCATGTAACGCTATCCATAAATCCGGGGCGATTTCTTCAGAGATTTTTTTACATTGATAATATTCAAAATAAATTCTTTTAAACCATGATTTTTTAATCAGCGGATATTCAACTATTTTAAAATCATTTATATATTCCTGAACCAAATAAGTTTTGTGAACAAAAACAGTAATATCAAGATCTTGATTGTTGATATTTTTGAATGCTTTTAAACAATCTTTTAAAACACTTAAAGGCCCCCCCTCATTAAAATTAACGGCAGAAATTACTATCCTTTTCATTTAACAGCTTTCCATTTTTTTTCTGTCATATCATATATTTTTGAAACCTTTGCGGGAGAGCCAAAGGCAATTGAATATGGTGGGATTGATTTGGCTACAACAGACATGGCACCAATGATACTCCCCTTGCCAATTGTTACACCAGGTAAAACAACTGTAAATTCTCCAAGCCAAACGTAGTCTTCTATAACCACTGGCTTACCATCTATTATTCTGTCGTTAGGCGATATTAATGGTGATGAGTGTTCATCAGGGCCACTATAAATACCGTGATTATGGTCTGTTATGAATACTTTGCTTGCAATTAAAACATTATTACCTATTTTAATTGAGAGTTTTCCCGCAATATGCACATTGTCATTTAGCACAACATTATTTCCAAAAGAAATAATTGTATCCTTATTCAAATAATTATCTTCATAAATAAATGCTTCAATTCTACAGTTTTTACCTGTAGTTAGTTTGCTGCCTAAATTGATAAACGAAGCACCTCTAATTTCAATGGGTAATCTTATTAGTCTTGATTTATTGTAAAACATTGCTGTATTTAGATAGTAAACAATATGTTTTACGCATCCCCAATAGCCATATCTTTTAATAAATAAATTAATTTTTTTTAGCATCGTTATTTTAATAAGCCATTATATGTACAATAAATAAACCTATAAGGCAGTTTCTGACCGAATACTGCCATAAAAGAAAAGTATTTGTAAAAAGGACGCTAATGTTTGGAAAAACCCTTTTCGAAAAATCTTTTCGTGCCACATAACGCTTAAAACCCTAAATCTGTTAATTGTAAAGGCCTTTAAATAAGTTTCTAATATTTGTCGCTCAGCTAAGGGCAGCAGATTGTGGTATTTATGGTAAAAACTGGTTAACATTTTTAACCTGACCTTAAGATTTTCAATTTCCTTGCCAGGTGATAAAATGTTCCTTTTTAACCGGCTTGAAAAATTGCTGTTGCCAACCACATTGCCAGATGCATTGCTGGAATGTTGCCTGTATTTTAAAAGCTTGTCATCAATATACTTGCTTTTATAGATAGATGCAACTAAAGCTATCCAGTAATCGTGATTTTCAGCATCAATAGATATATGAGATATCTTTTCTATCAATTTACGGTTCATAATTATAGTGCAGCCATAAACGTAATTAAAACTCAATAAATTTCTTAAACATAGGTTATGTAATAGTTTATAATTACCAGGCATATAATCACCATCGCTGGTCATTAATTCAAAATTCCCATAAATTAAAACTGGTTGTAAATTAAACTCACTTTCCATTGCTTGCAGGGCCGCAAAATACTTTTCAATTTTTTGGGGCTTCCAAACATCATCCTGGTCACAAAACATCGCATAATTTGCACTGTCGTTGTTTTTTACTAAGTCGAATAATGCTGAAAAATTTGAACATGCACCCTTTATATCGCTTTTATTTTCAATTAAACTGATCCGTTTATCTTGCTCCAGGTATTTTTTTATTATTGTTACGGTGTTATCAGATGATCCGTCGTCCCTTATAATAAGTATCCAGTTCTCATAGCTTTGAGCAATTAAACTATCTAATTGCTGGGCTATAAATTGTTCGCCATTAAAGGAAGCAAGTAATATGAAAACGGTGTTTTTATCTATCATAAATAAGAATAATCAATCTACCATTTTTTTTAGATAATTTGGTTTAACATTTTTAGCTATAAATGTTCTTATATAAGCATACAAAAAAACGATAAACGAAAAATTAACGCGGATGATATTTAATTTATCAGCAAAAAACGGGTAATCGAGATTTACTTCAGAAAACCCTCCACCGCTATAAATAGCTATAGTATCGGGTAAATATCTGAAATAATAATTTTTATCACCATATAGCTGCATATTTAAAGCATGGTCAGCCATGGATTTATATTTTATATTAAATTTATATTGTTTTAATGCACTTAACGGGTAAAATATTGCTTGCTGGCAGATGTTATGAACTGCTAATTTAAAAGACGAATATTTCCCATTATATATTCTTTGTAAATCGGTTCTGTAAACATTTCCGTAATAAATGCAATTCGCATCGTCCAGTTTATTTACAAACGTGTTTATCGCATCTAATAAAGTGTCGCCTGCCGGTAAAAAGTAAACCCAATTGCCTGTTGCCTTGTCAACACCTTTATTCATGGCATCATAAATCCCATTGTCAGGTTCAGTTATCCAATACGAAATATTATGTTCGTGTTTTTTTATAATATTAATGGTACCGTCTGTTGATCCTCCGTCAATAATTATATATTCTATTTCAATTAAATGGGCATTGTTGGTAACACTTAAAATAGTTTGCTCAAGACGTTCCTGATCGTTATAAACAACTGTAACTATACTTACGAGAGGGATATTTAATTTAATTTGTTGCGGAATTTTTGCCATTTAAATTATTAATCTGCTTTTGATAACTTAACCCTATTAATAAAGCTAAATAAAATAGGAAACAGAAGTTGCGTAGTTAGCCCCGATAGGATTAGCATATTATCAAACATCGAGAAAAAAAACATAGTACACAAAGTAGCTATTCCAATTACCCCTAAAGGATTTTTCAGTATCAAACATATATACGCAAGCGGAAAAACGCTAAATAACACCATAAAAAATACCATGCCACCCCATCCTGCATAATCATAGCTTCCGGCCAGTGTGGTACAAACAGTAAGTTGCTCAACTATAAGATCGGGTTTTTTGGGCTTTATATTAAAACTTTCGTCAACCCTTTTTGAAACCGCGTCCAATAATATCTCGTTGGTAAAAAGTGAAAAAGCATTGCTTAAAGTAAATGAAGGGGAGTTTTTTTCGACGTTATATTCTAAATTACTTAACGGTGATGTTACATATAAATACGTCCAAAAAAATTCATTGGGTATTATATTGTGCTTAAATGAATCAGATGCGTCTCCGAGTTTTAAAATAACATCGCTGTTGTAACTATCATCAAAGGTTGGACTATACGAAGAAATATCTTTTATTGTTCTCCAGTTGCCGGCAACGCCAAACAAATAAATAATCGAAATAAGGCCAACGAATATGCCCAAGAACTTTTTAATGGTTATTACAGGTTTCTTTACGTTTATCCACAAAAAGAACATGGTTGATAAACACATGATTATCGTCCCTCTGGAAATAAGCAAAACAAAAAAGAATAAGCAATATGCCGTGCCTAACAGGTACTTTTTTTTACCTGAGAATAGGAATAAATAAAAGCCATATACACTTAAAAAACAATTAAAGCTAAGTACAAATACCTTAAATATGGGGATGCCAAAGTCATCGTCCCTAACTGAATTGATGATTGGAATGCCCGAATAAGCAAAATTAGGTAACCAAAGTAAAGTAACTATAAGCAGAAGCATTTTATAATTCAGTTTAATGGGCTCCATTGAACTGAAAGGAAATTTAAGATAATTGTAAAAAAAGCCTATAACCGCAAAAATTACAATTAAAATTATTAAAAATATATAAAGACTAGCCGAGATTGGGGGGAATATACCGGCCCAGTTTAGAGAATACAGGTACAAACAAATTGACCAGGCAATTACAAAAATAGTATATGGGTTGGCAAGCCTTTTTAAGTGAAACCCCATTTTACTTTATCATTAACATACGTGCAAAGATATCATATTAATAAAATTTATCATTCAAAACCTTGTTTAAAGTGGTTTAAGATAATTTTATTTAACTATACCTTATTTAATGCATGATAACTACTAACTGTTTTACTAATATAATCTTGCTTTTTTTTGTAGGTATTTCTCAATTGCCAGCAGGATGAGATGTATGCCCTGTTCCATAACAAATACATTATGCGGTTTTTACCGGGTGGCGGAAATGTGAACCAATAAATAGTCCTTAATATAGATTTTAAAAAAAGCCAAATCCATTGCAAGTTTGAATGTAACTCGTTTTTATTTAAAATGTTCTTATAACAATCAATTTGTGGCCTCGAGTTGCCAAAGCCAATAAACATTTTTTTTAAATAAGTATAATTTAGCCTTTCCTGCTTTAAAAAGTGTTTAAACTTTAGTTCGGGTAGATAATTAATATTAAACCCCAGTATTTTAAAAACAATTGTATATTCAGCATCATCTCCGGCTAACAGTTTTCCTTGGGTTCTGCCGGGTAAAATACTATGAAAATTTGCTTTAAAAAGGTCTGATAATATTTGTTTCCTAATTACAATTCCGGCTCCGAATAAAAGGTTATCTTTTAAATTACCTTCCTGGCTGCCAGTAGCATATGCCGATTCATAAATATTAAACCAACCCGGTTTTTCTGTTTCAAATACGGCATCTCCTTTACCGCCTATAGCTGCCAGGGTATTATCAGCTTCCATAATTTTAAATGCCCGGGCAACATAATCAGGCGCTAACCAGTTGTCATCGTCGCAAAATATTACGTAGTTATACTTTGCCTTGTTTATACCAGCCTTGCGGGCATACGCTAAGCCGGGCTTTTCTTCATGTATTATGCTGGAGTTGATGTTTGGCGCTGACGCTTCTAAAAGCCGGGCAGCTGTTTGGGCTGTACTATCTGACGAATTATTATCTACCACAATTATTTCATAACCAAATTCGCCATCAATTTGCTGGTTTAGTAAATGCGCTATGGTTGGGGTAAGTAATTTCTCACTATTGTAACAGCAAACAATAACAGATACCCCCTTCATATAATTATTTTTTTTTGGAATAGATAATAAGGCTATTGATAAACCTTAATGTAATCAACAGTTAACACATTAGGAAAATTTTCAACGGTGGTATTATTGGGCTCAAATTCACTGCTTAAAATCATATACTCTGACACATTTGAAACACCTTTATTCGATGAGCCTATATTTACACCATTAACGTAAAACGTATATCCGCTACTGTTCCATAAAACACCAAAAGTGTTATATCCATCTACAGTACCGTAATAAAAAGGCCCTGAAGATTGCTCTGTACTTGTATACCCCCCCCAATGCAAATTACTGCTTATTACACGGTTATTGTTAAAAATGTATTCATAAACATCAACTTCTGTTCCATATTCTTCAGAAGATGCTCCCATACTAATTTCGGGTGACTGAAGCCAGAAGGCTGTTCTATTACCTGTAGTACTTTGTAATTTCGCCCGGCATACAAAATAACCGTATTTTGCCTGGAACAAACCCTGGGTGCCAATCATGCCTGTAAAAACTGTATCGTGCCGAATAAATGTTTTTATTAATAAATTACCTTTTCCATCAAGTGATATGGCATCTTTAGTATTGTACCCATTATATCTTAAGCCTAAATCCCTGTAATTCCACTTTGATGTATCAAGCGTGGTTCCATTAAAATCATCCTCCCAAACTAAATTATATCCCGATGGTACAAAATCAGGGTTAAGTTGCTTGTCTTTTTTACATGCTGAAACAAGGGATAACACAATAAAAATAAATCCCTGAATTGTTGTGTTTCTGAAAAAATTATCCTGCATTTCTCTTAATCAATTTTTTAAGCCCGTTCCTGATTAATTTAAGTGTAGTACCTTTTTGGGATGATAAAATTACTATAAATAGGCCTGCCTTTAATATTGGTAAAATACTTTTATTAATTCCGGATAATTTCAAATAATTTTTATAATAGCTCAATAACAGTTTATAATCATGATCGTTTAAATTGAATAATAGATTTTTATTTAACATCAATTTAGTAATTCTCCTGTTAAATGCGTCGTCTCTAACTTTTAAATGCCAATTGTGGGCTGCATTTATATTTGCCCCCATTGTTGAAATACCATTTGCATGAAATCTATAAAAATACAAGGGGATATCTATATAAGCTACTGGCCCGGTTTCCTCCAATTTATAATAAAGGTCCTGATCTACTGCCCGTTTATATTCTGCCGATATTCCTATTGTTTGATTGTAAAACGCTCTTTTAAAAACTGCAAAATGATGTATAGCCCCGGCCCCGCCCACCAGCAAGCTTTCATGTGATGGTATTTGCGAAGGATAATCAGCTATCCCAAGTACCTCTAACTGTTCATTGCACAAATAATGGGTGGAGTTAATCAAGCTATATTGGGGCAAACGTGTATGCTCATTTACCATTACCTCCAATGCATTTGTAGTAAGCGTATCATCTGGATCCAGGTATCCGCAAAGCTGCCCTGTTGCCAATTTTGCGCAACGCGCTTTGGTAAAACCGCAGCCCTGATTTTTTTTATTTACAAAAATATTTATCCGTTGATTACCTTTATACTTTTCCAGTAACTGTAAAGAGTTATCCGTTGAGCAATCATCAACAATAACTATTTCCCAATTAGTAAACGTTTGGGCAAAAACACTGGCAATGGCCTCATCTATAAATTGAGCGTTGTTATAGTTGGCAATTAGTACAGAAAACATTATTGCAGATTCAGTATCCATATATCATCCGTTCTTCTTCAGTTGGCTAAATTACTTATATATCATTTGTTACTTTAAAAAAAGCCTCGTTTTCGGATATCGATACTTTTTGCAGGATAATATCTCTGTTATGTTTTAAATCAATATCCGAAACTGTTTGCAGTTTGTTAAGAATACTTTTGTCGAAAAAAGTTAAGCCCCAATTATTAAATGTTATGTTCAAAGGCGAATTTTTATCTGTTACCACAATTTTTTGCGCCATAAACAAAAATAATAAATTGCCCGCAGCTTGTTGCCTTTTATGGTTCATCCAAACTATACCGCATCGGTTAATAATTTCCTGGTACTCGTTCAACGGCATAAATTCTATCAATGGGGTAAATTTGGAACCAAATAATTTAGCGCCTAATGAACATACATTTTGAACATAACTTTCTGAACCGCTATAAGATAATGGACAAACAATTTCGCCCTTATATTTAATTTTATAAAGATATTTTAATGCTTCAATATGATTATTTGTTGGTGCCCCCGAATTTCCTAATAGTAAATTATTGTAATTTATTGCTTGAACAGGCATTTTATCAAAATGCATCAGTTCCTTTGTGTAATAGTTAAAATACAGGGGTTTAAGCTGTGGGTTATATCTTTTAGCTAGCAGATAATCAGCATCCACCCAAGTGCCACAAAAATCCATCTGCCTTATAATATTTCTTGCCTCATTATTTGTATTTAATAAAAAATTAGCCTTAAGCCTGTTGTAAAAAAACTTTGATAGCCCGGTTAAAGTTTTTTTATATATAGCATAGTTTGATTGCCAGCCCAACATGCTTGATTTGGTAATTGTATCATACCCTTCGTAGCCCCAAAAAATCCATGTTTTTTTTATTTTTTTAGGAATTGAATAAATAAGCGGCCCCCAGGTTAATTGAAAGCTATGAAAAATTACTACGTGGGTTTGGGCTAAATTTTCAATTATTTTTTTGTAATTGTCTTCATTTCTTAATAATACTACCAGGTTATCGGGCTTCTTTTTTATAAAATTCAGTTGCAAATTTTCAGTTAGTACGATATAAGATGATTCATTTGGAATAAATATTTCAGACATCTCTATATAGTAGTCCAAAAACTTATCATCGGGCATTATATTAACTACTTTTTTTAACTGCATAAATTTATTTACGACCTACTTTTTATTTACATCGATTCAACAACTGTGAATTCGATTGAGTTGTGTATTAAAACCCAATCTCTGATTTTTTACTATTAATTATCGACAAAATATCGGTATAGGCCTTGGGCTTAATTAAGAAATTAAGAAAAAGGTAAATTGTTCCAAACGATGTTAATTTTATAAAGAAGTCCAATACAATATTTACGTGTAGTTGGTTAAATATTACGCGGATTATTAAAAAACAAATGCCAGCTATAAAAAGATAGGGCATAAAGTTAAAAATGATTTCTTTTAATTTGATATTGATTAACCTGCCTATAAAATATAATTCGGGTAAAAAGGCAATCGTTGACCCTATACAATATCCGTATACCATGCCCATTAAACCGCCAATATATAACCCTAAAACTATCCCCGATATCATGGTGGTTTTTGAGAACAAGCCAACTTTAAACATTAATTTGGTTTCGCCCAGCGATAGATAAATGTCTCCGCTTAAAGCCCCCAGTGCCTGAAACATGCCTAAAATGCTGAGCACCTCAAATATTGGGATAACCGGTGTCCAATTTTTCCCGTAAACAATTAATATCAGGGGTTTTGCCAGCATCGAAAGGCTTATCATAACCGGAAACGCTATAAAGGCTATTACCCGTGAAATTTTTAAATAAATATTTGCAATCTGTGGCCTGTCGTCCTGAATTAACGCAAAAGAAGGAAATAAAACCTTAGTTAAGGTACTTGTTAGCTGTTCTACAGGCAACAGCATTAAAGTATAAGCCTTGTTATAATATGCTAAAGTATTTTTACCGAAAACTTTTCCAACTAAAAGATTATCAATATTCCTTACCCAGTAATTGATTGATTGGTCTGCTAACAAAGGGATCCCAAATTGAACAAGGTGCCTTACATATTTCTTTTTTATCACAAAACTTGGCAGCCACTTAACATGCAGGTAATTTAAAAAGGTATTTATTATTAAGGCGGTGTAAACCTGGGCTACCAGGGCCCAAACCCCATAGTTGTTTAATGCCAATATTATTGCGCAAGTCCCGCTAATAATAGTTGATATAAAGCTTCGGTAAAATATTTGTTTAAAAGCAACTTCTTTAAGTAATCGATTTGACCAAACAATACCAACCGAATTTATAATAAAAGTAAATGAAAGTATTTTGGTTACATACTCAACCTCTTTTTCATTAAAAAAATCTCCAATATATGGCGATGCAATAAAAACTATTGCAGTTAAAGCAACCCCAATTATTAAATTAAACCAAAATACGGTACTGTATTCATCGTCAGATACTTCTTTTTTATGAATTAATGCAGCCCCAAACCCAAAATCTTTAATAACATTTAAAAACCCTATGGCCATAGAAACCATAGCGATGATTCCAAATTCGGCAGGTTTAATTAACCGCGATAAAACACCGGAAATTACAAGCCCAACAAGCGTTATGCTTATCTGATTTGTTATTGACCAGAAAAAACCATTTAGAATTACTTTCCTGATCGGCTTCACGAATTAAAAAAATTGATAACGGTCTCAATAATTATGTCTTGTTCCTCATCGGTTAGTGAGTAATAAAACGGCAGCCGTACCAGGGTATCGCTGAAAGAATCGGCATGGAGTAATTCTTTACCGCTATATTTTGCAGCATAGTAAGGGCTTTTATGTAACGATAAATAATGAAAAACCGGATGAATATCTTTTGATTTACAAGTTTCAATAAGTTTCGTTCTCTGCACTAAATTATTAGTAACCAAATAATACATGTGTGCATTATTTGTAGCATAATCAGGAATGTTTGGCAGGCCCAATATCTTATCTAAGCCGGCCGCCCTAAATTTATCATCATATTTTTTCCATATCTCTCGTCTCCGCTTCTGTATTTTATCAAGGGTTTCAATTTGGGCGTATAAAAAAGCTGCAATGATTTCTGACGGCAGAAAAGAAGATCCAATATCCACCCAACCGTACTTATCCATTTCCCCTCTAAAAAACGCCGACCGGTTTGTACCTTTTTCCCTAATAATCTCGGCCCGGTTAATAAACCTTTCTTCATTAATAATAAGCATCCCTCCTTCCCCTGAGATAATATTTTTTGTTTCGTGAAAGGAAACCGCCGCCAAATGTCCAATACTTCCTAATGGCCTGCCTTTGTAATAACTATCAATAGCTTGTGCAGCGTCTTCAATCACAAATAAATTATATTTATCAGCTAACTCCATTATTTTATCCATGTCACATGCCACCCCTGCATAATGCACAGGAACTATTGCCTTTGTTTTAGGAGTAATTAAAGCTTCAATTTTTTGGGCATCTATATTAGGGTTTGTAGTCTCGCTATCTGCAAAAATAATTGTTGCCCCGCGTAAAATAAATGGATTTACCGTGCTTACGAAAGTATACGATGGAATTATAACCTCATCGCCGGGCATAATATCAATCAATATCGCAGCCATTTCTAACGCATCAGTACATGATGTTGTTAGCAAGACTTTTTTGAAGCCATATTGTTTTTCAAAAAAATCGTGGCTTTTTTTGGTATATATTCCATCACCGGATATCTTACCCGATTCAACAGCTAATTGAATGTATTCGGTTTCTTTACCAGTTAAAAATGGCTTATTAAAGGGTATCATATTAATTTTTTTAGTTTAAAAAGATTAATTGTTTCATTAAACAAACAATTAAAAAGTACAAAAATAAAATCAGGGGAAACAGAACTATCGCCTGCAAATTTGTGCAAGATTAAACAAGTTGTTTCCCTCATAAAACAGTTATCTAATAAATCTTGCCGGGTTACCAACATATAGCCCGGCCTTTTCAATATTTTTTATAACCACTGCCCCGCCACCAACTTGAGTTTGGCTTGTAATTTTTATATTATCAATAATAGTTGCATTAATTCCTATAATGCAGCTGTTTTCGATATTAACAAAACCTGCAACTGCAACCCTTGGCGAAAGAAACGTGTGCATACCAATTTCTGTGTGGTGAGAAACGCAACAACCAACATTTAACAAAACATTATTCATAATTTTAACATGATGGTCAATAATGCATCCGGGATATACCACTACACCTTTTTCAATAATGCTTAATTTATCAACCAAACAGCTGGAGTGTATTAAACAAGCAAAAGGGACTTTATTTATAAACTGGTTAAATAAATTACCGCGCAGGGTTATATGTTTATAGCCAATGCCTATTAGTAATTCATCATAGTCGCCATTTTCAAAAGTAGAAATCACATTACCAACACCACCTAAAATTGGAACATTGTTTACAAAATCTCCTTTATTTTTAAAGTCATCAAAAAACCCAACAACTTCAAATTGCTTATCTGTAATAGCATAATATGCAATTTGTTGCCCTAAATCTCCCGAACCAATTATGGCTAATCTCTTCATATATTATATCAACCGCTCTAAATCTTTTAGCGAATCAATTCTTTTATTAAAATGTGTGAAGTTTTTATCCCGATCAATCAACCAGGCATCAATGCCTATTGCCTGTGCAGGGATAATATCTAATTTCAGAGAATCGCCAACATATAAAATCCTGTCAGGTTTTACATTTAAAATTTCCAATATACGCATATAAAATTTTATATCCGGCTTGCCAATACCTTCTTCTTCAGATCCAATTACCGCATCAAACATTTTATCGCCAAAAATATTAATTAATTTACTTTTAATGGACGAATTGAAATTTGACGCTATCACCTTTTTTATATTCAGATTGTTCAAAATAAAACTATCTTCAAATGGTTGCCACGCAAGATAGCTACAGCTATTAAATATATCGTTTAGCAATTGGTTGGTCCCAATTATCCCCAATGAAAGTAATAATTCGTAGTTAAAAATCTTGTAAAACTCGCCTGATGTGCGATCGGGAAAATGAATTATCTCCGAAAGTAATTTATGCTTTTGCCTCAATTCCAGCTCATCTACTATAATTTTATGTTTTTTTAAAACAGTTAAAAATGATTTCCACAAATCAGGCTTGTGAATTATAGTGTTGGCAGCATCCAGCAACAGGACATCGTATTTGTTTATTTCTTGCATTATTTAGTAAATAAAGCTACGTACAGAGTTATCCGAAAGCTTGGATTTATCGGTTTGATTAGGGTAAATTACATCCATCATTATCCGTATAGCTATCCCGTCAATTACATTAGGTTTTGATAGCGGAATGTGGTACAAAAATTCTTCGAGTGTATATTTTACATCCTCAAAGCCAAAATTTGAACGGATTGAGTTTGTGCCGGATATGCGGCAATTTAACTCAAAGGGCATTATAGTTCCATCGTCTGTTACTATACATTGTAAATTGGCGCTGCCCCTAATATTGGCATGCTGTATAATTTTCAATAAAATTAGTTCAATGCCTTTATCATATCGCCGGTTTACCTGGCACTCGTTAGTTGCCCCGTTTTCCAACTCTCTTTCAAGACTTATAAAACCGTGTAGTTCAGCCTGCTTATTTACATAAAATGCGGTTGTAATTTCGGCGCCTTTATAAAGTTTTTGAACCATATACTCATCTGTAAAACCATCTAAAGCAGGCGGGTTAATGTACAAGCCCCTGGAACCTCTGCCCTCTCTTGGTTTTACAATAAACTCGGTAAAACTCCCATCATATTCAGCAGGTAAAAAAGTAGGTGCATAAGGAATGTTATACTTTTGATGATGCAAAAAGGTTTTGTATTTATCCAAGTATATTTCTGCTGCTCCTTCATCCGAAACTGCTATCGCACAAGGGATTTTAGCTTTATTTTTGGCTAAATAATAAACTTCATAATCGGTTGAGGGGATTATCAGATCTATTTTTTCGTTGTTTACAACGTCTGTTATTGAACTTATGTAATTTTCGGCAAATGCATAGGGAATTTGGTAAAACTTATCACATAGATGGTTACCTGCCGAAAAACCAGATACATTACAGCCTATAACCTCGATAGGGAAACCCGTAACCCTAATGTTTCTTATTATTCCCTGCCCAACGTTTCCGCCAATACCGGTTACTAAAACTCTTTTTTTCTCCATTCTATTAATTCTTTTAAACCATCTTTAATGGATTTAAATTTTATTTCTCCTAATGTTTCACTCAATCCGATACTGTTATAGGAGTATGATTTTGAATCATCTGCCCCAAAAAAGCGTAATTGGCCCGGAGTTATTTCTAAAATCATTTCAGCAATGTCCTTATTAGTATATGATTGATCATTTATAGCTAATAAAGCAACATTGTGCGATACATGTGCAAGTTTTACCGCAATATTGGCAACATCTGTTACATGTATATAGTTTTGAATTCTTTTACCATCTCCTGATAAAGTAATTTCGCCTTTTACAATAGCATCTTCAATTATTCGCGGAATAAATGTTGAGCGCTTCATGCCGATACCATACATTGATGAAATTCTCATAATTGCATAGGACGCGTGGGCTTCTATAATACTTTCGCCCCATAATTTACTAAGAGCATATTTTGATTTAGGCGCAGGCTTATTGGATATTGAAATATTGTTGGTATTGGTAAGGTTTTCATAAACTGCTACACTGGAACAAAATATAATTCTTGACGCTGGAAATAATGTACTAAGTGTTTTAGGTAATAAAATATTTACTTCTGTAAGCATTTCATCATCTGTGGGCGTATCATTAGTGGTGGGTATAAATGCACTGATCAAATAAATGTGTTTGAAGGCACGGCCTTTTAAGTCAGGTATAAAATTAACCGCGATTACATCAATATCTCCAGGGATTTTTTCTTTGTTAATATTATAAACTCCCGTAATTGAATATTGATCTCTGGTTAACTCATATATGGCATTTCCTAAAAAACTATTTATCCCTACAATTAAAATCTCCGGCTTGTCCATCCACTTACATTTTTTCTATGATTTTGATATTGGGATAAAATGTATAATTTTTCCAGGTGGCTTCGCCCGCATCTAACCAGGGGTTTTGCAATTGTGTTTCAAGAAAATTATATTCCCAATGTGTGGGTACCTTATTTTTCTTCACTTTTATTTCAAATATAGCATACTTGAGATTAATGTGGTTCTTGTAGGCCCAAAAAGCTGTAAAATCTCTAATTCCATTAGCTAATTTTTGCTGGTCAATTAATGGGCCATTTACCCTGAAAGTCCACTTCGTCCAAATTGGGCCAAATAAATAATTGCCGGGTGTACCATCCGGGTCAAAAATCGGCAACCATTGTTCACTATATTTTGATGGCTTATATACAACTGCTATAGTATGATTATATCCATCAAAATGGGAATCTAAAAATACGCCGTGATGTGTAATTCCCAAAAACACCTTAGAAAAGGAGGCTATTTTGTAGGCGACATTTTCAGAAACCTTTATAACCTTCGTATTAGATATTCCAATTTTATCTCTGGCCTTGATAAGCAACGGAGAGTTATAAGTAACTATTACCTGTAAAACAACTAATACAGCTATACCCCAAAAAAGAACGTTGCTTTTAATATCTTTTAGTGTGTAATTTGATAATATCCTTATTTGTCTGTCATCAGCCGGTAATGACTGCGAAACATAACCACAACTATCCTCAGTACATCGTTGGGTTGTTCTATTTATGGCAATAAATTTATAAAATCTCTTTCCAATATGGTATATGCCAGGAAATCTCAACATCCAGGATAACGGTTTGAAATACCAAACTGCATTAAATACCTGGATGTAGGTGTCAAACCCAATGTAGACTTTACCGTTTTTGTCTACCGAATAAATATCATCTAAAAGTTTTTGGAACTCCACTTCTTTTAAAGCAGTCTCATTTGCAACATTATGCTGAAGCGTAAGAAATTCAATATGGTTAGATGAATTGAAATGATTTAAGATAACTACAGTCCGTATACAGAGCGGGCATTCCCCATCATAATAAAACTTAATCAGTTTTTTTGCATCCAGCTTACGTTTAAAAAAAATCTCCCAAAATTTAACAGGCACCATTAGTAAGTAAATGGCCGAAAAACCTAGTGCAAAAAACGGAATCGGGAAAAATACTAATATCCCAATGTGCAGGCCAACTCCAATAATTAATATGGGAATACGCAATTTTTTCCGCCAGAACACAAATAGAAAACTTAATTCAAAAAATAAAGCCAGGTATCCTAATCCTATAACCAAGTACTTAATATTTAATAATGCTTTAATACTAAAGAAAACTGTCTGTGGTATTGATGACGGCAACCACAGCCCTAATCCGTTTAACCATAAAGGGGAACAAAATTTAAAACAAACCGAATCAAAATAGACGAAGCTTGTTCCAAGTAGAAGTGGAGCAAAATAAGCCAAAGCGGAAACCGTTTGCGTTGGATTATAGAAATAATGCGTATTGGAATATTTTAACTTAAGAAGTAGGCGATCTAATGAGAACGTATTTGAAATCGGTAAAAAAATAAATAGAAAGCCTATAATTATATAGGAATAGAACATATCATACTCAAAAGACGAAATAGTGCCTATTACTACTACTGTTAGTATATAATTAATAATGGCAGCAAATCGGGTGAATAGTCCAAAAATTATGAATAAAATACTAAGTATCCAAAATGTAAAAACCGGCCACATTTCAATTTCGCCCGGGACCAGGTAAGGTATTTTATCAAAAATCAGGTGTTGGAAATAAAATAATTGAAGTACTTCTCCTAATAAAATAATAGAAAAAGCTATCCTAAAAATAGCCAAGCCTTTTCCGCTAATCCTTTTATCATATAGTACATTAAATTTTTTATGTAAACGTTTAACCATTCAATTACTTATGATATGTCAACATTCAATATTAAATAACAGGCATGTTTAAGGTATTAGGGGTATACCATGCAAAATTTAGTTTATTAGCAATAATTATTGCTTCATTAAATTACGATAAAATTTATTAATCGTCAAATATATTAATACAGAAAATCCTCCTAACAATAATCCTAGTATAAAACCTTTTATTTTACCCAAATGCTTTTCTGGTAATGGCAATACCGGTTTATCGATAATTTGTATCAATGGCATTTCCTGCAAAAATGATATCTTGGTAAGTTCAAGGTTTTTAACAATCTCGGCATAAATATCGCCGCTGGCCTGTACATCAACCTGGTGTTTTTGAGATGGAACTTTTAGTGAAAGCAGATCTGGATTAGCATTGGGTACTGCATCTATATCATTTGCAACCCCACTTATTGAGGTGTTTAAAACACCTTTTACACTATCTGCCTGGTGTTGCAATATTACAATGTTTTGGTAGGTTTTTTTTGTTGTTGTTTGTATGTAAAAGTCATTAACAGTTGCAACTATAGTGTTTGTAAACTGTTGTGCAAACAATTCATCACCAAAAGTGACCTGTACAGTTATTATGCTTAACTTTTTGTCCAGTTTTTCAACATCCAATATTTTGTCGTTAATATTATTTACAATATCGGTTATGATGCTATCTTGCCTGCGGGTAAACTTCTCGGGGTCGCCTATAAAATTAATGGTATCAATATCCTTTTTTTTCCATCGTTCCCTTAGTTTATTATAATCAATATACCGGTCAATCAACATTTCGCTTTTCCCATTAAAATTAGCTTGTTGGAGCAGCGCTTTTTCAATCATCAGCCGCGATTGATATAACTGTATAATATTATCACCCTGAAAAATATCGCTTGCGCCGCCGCCGCTAACATCCATACCGGCAAGCGATGCAAGGCCGGCATATTGGCTTAAGGCACCTTTACTAGCATCCTGCAACACAAAAGTGCAGGTGGCAGTATATTTTTTATCTGCCAAAAATGAAATTACAATGCCTAATAAACCAAAGGAAACAGCCGTAATTGATATAGTAAGCCACTTGAGCTTATAATACCTGATAGCTGATTTGGTTTTTAGTACTATATCTTTCAGAGACAACTCTTTTGAGTCCTTATTACTTTGGCTCATATACCGGTGGCTAAATTTAACAACTATTTATTAAGACTAATTATCCCCAAAATTATAGCGCCCAACGATGCCAAACCTGTTGTTAAACCAAGTGTTTCTTGTAAAGATATTGTAGTTGAAGGGGGTTTTGTAGGCACAAATATTTCGCTTCCGGGTTCAACACGCGGGTGACTATTAAAAAATAAAATTTTCCTGGTACCCTGTACGGTACCATTAGCATAAACTATATACGCCCCCTTTTTATAAGCGTTTGGCCCAAACCCGCCAGCGTTTAAAACATACTCTTTAAAAGATCTTCCTTTTTGATAAATTACAGCGCTTGGAAATAATACCTGTCCGTTTACTTTTACTATCTGCTGTTGTTTAGGTATCCTTAAAACATCTCCATCTTCTAAAATTAAGTTGGTTGGCGAATCCGGGTCTTTTAAAATTTGGCGAAGGTTTATACCTACAAAATCATTTCGTAACTGGGCCTGTGCTAAATTAGTTGTATCCTTAAACGTTTGTTGCAAGCCTTTTAACTGTGCAAGTTGCTCTTTATAAATTTCGGCTGAGTCGCGGCTACTCGTTTTATCCTGGTCCAATCCAAGAATAGCAGTATTGTTGCGTTTTAACGAAGCTCCGTCTATATCGGCCGATGCTGTTAAGCCGCCTGCACGGTTTAGTATATCAGATATCCTTTCATCTTTCTTTTGTATGGTATAATTCCCGGGGTATATAACTTCGCCTTCAACCTTTACGTTACTTTGTACCTCATAGCCCGGTAATGAGTAAACCGATACAATATCATAGGGCTTTAAGGCAAAATTAATGTCCTGTTCTTTTAACTTATCATTCACATCAACGCTAAACACTTGTGATATAATACTGCCTTTTGATTGTGGATCACTGTTGTCTATCCTGCGCGCTACTTCAATACGCTTAGTACTGGCGCCTTCTAAAAAACCTCCGGCTTCCATAATAAGGTCTTCTACGTTCAAACTATCAGAATAGCTAAAATCACCCGGAAACCTAACCTTACCTTGTATAGTCACTGTATACTTGTCGCGAAGGTCAAATATTGACGATATTCTTACGCTATCTTCTCTTTTTAATGGTATATCAGCACTGGATTTATCCATAATGCCCTGAACATTAAAGGGGATAGATTCGGTTGTATTATCAGGCTTAAGGCGAATAATATTGCCACGCCCCATAAAAGCATCTTCTTTTAACCCGGCGGCGTTTTGTATAAGCTGTGATAAAGTTAAACCATCTTTTAATTCATATTCTCCGGGCCTGAAAACAGCGCCGCTTATCAAAACACGGTTTTCAAATCTATCCAATATGCGTTCAATTGTATATTTATCGCCACGCTGTGGTTTATAGGTATTAAAATCCTTTTCAAACACATCAGCAATTTTATGTTGCTGATCACTTACCTGCACAACTTTAATACGGGCTGTATACGCCCTATCAGTAAAGCCTCCTGCAAAATTTATTACATTTTGTAAGGTTTCGCCGGGCAGCACTTCAAACAAAGCCGGGGTTTTAACTTCTCCGCTCATTTCAACACGTGTAGTGTAAGGTGGTATATGGATAATATCCTGATCCTGTAACACAATGTTGTCTTTTAATTCGCCCTTCAGTAAAAAGTCATATACATCCAGTTTTCTGATGATGTGATTGTTCCTGATAATTTCAATCTGGCGGAATGAGCCATTATCGTTTGGCCCCCCTGCGGAATATAAGGCGTTAAATACAGTGGCTAATGACGGTAAAGTATATGTGCCCGGTTTCATTACCTCACCAACTAAAATCACTTTTATGCTCCGGATATTACCTAAGGTTACTTGTACACTTACGCCATTGCCCACAGCGTAGTTATTAGCGATAAGTTTATTTTTTATAGCCGTAGTTGCTTGCTCGATAGTTTTACCGGTGACATTTAAAATGCCAACCCCCGGTATATTAATATTTCCTTCGGGGGTAACATCTAAAGTCCAGTTAACAACAGATTTTCCATAAACATTAACTATTAACTGATCGTTGGGCCCCACAACGTAATTTAAGGGGGTTGCCACATTTAAATTTGGTTCAAAAGTGGAATTTAGGCTCCTGAAAAAATCTGCTCCAAATATTTTAGGTTTTAAAAGAGTTGCCAAATCCGGCAGTTTAGGCATGTTAAGCGAATCCGGGGTGTAATTTAAGCCTCTTGCTTTTTGCTGTGTGGTATCCCTGTTATTGGCACCCCCATTACGAATATTAGCTATACGCGCTTGTAACGCATTAGCCTGTGCATCGGTCATTCCTTTGCTTTTTAAGCCTTCAATTAATTCACTATCGCTTAAGCCAGCTGCTTGCGCCTGTTGCAGCATGTTTCTTATCTGGGCGTCAGTAAGATTGTTCACATTTATTGAGCTTATATTAGCTGGAATATTGGAACTATTATACGTTTGGTTGCCTAAAGAATTATTCGACTGATTACCGGAATTACTTTGCTGGTTATTGTAAGGATTATTTGACTGGTTACTTTGTGCCCGTACGGGGTTGTATAACGCAAAGCAAATTAAAACAGCTATAAGAGATAGGTTGACTTTAAAATAATCCATAATTGATAAATATCGCTCTAAAAATTAAAAAAGCAATTGTATATTAATAATTGGGTGCAATTATAAATAATTAACCCTGTAACCGCACTTTAAAACATCAATTTGTGCATATTGTTATCTATAATCTCTTAAATAATTGCAAAATATGGCTTAAGTAATTGAGAATATCTTTTTTATAAGCGTTAACCGAGGTTATTTATTATAAATCTGGTAAACGCCGCTTATTTGCCTTTGCTGTGCAAGGCCAACTAAAACGGTGGTTATTTTTTTATCCATCATTAAATCCTCGGCATGGTTAACAAATTTATCATCGCCTATAATTACAGGGTTGGCGTTCATCATTTCGGCTATACTTAATTTGGATGTATCGCTGTTGCGCAATAATGCGCGCCTTAAATCACCATCGGTAATAATACCCTCGGCGTAATTGGCATCGCCAACTATAACCATCCCCAGCCTGCCTTCGGACATGCTGAGCAACAATTCTGTAAACGATGCATCTTTATTAATAAAGGGCAGGCCGTCAGTCCGCATTATATCTTTTATCCGGGTAAGCAGCTTATGCCCCAGGCTGCCGCCGGGATGAAAACGTGCAAAATCTTCGTGCTGAAACTGGCGCGATTCCATCAGCGCTACTGCCAAAGCATCGCCCATTACCAGCGCCGCCGTGGTTGATGAAGTGGGCGCCAATGCCAGCGGACAAGCCTCGCGGGTAATATTTATATTAAGATGGTAATCGCTGTTTTTAGCTACAGTTGAGTTTGGGTTGCCGGTGATGCTGATAATGCTGTTTTTATTCCATTTTAAAAAAGGGATAATTTTAAGCACCTCATCAGTTTCGCCCGAGTAGGAAATCATCAAAATAATATCATCTGCGCCAACCATGCCTAAATCGCCATGAAAAGCTTCGCCGGGATGCAGGAAAAAACTTGGTGTGCCTGTGCTTGATAAGGTGGCAGCTATCTTTTTACCGATAATGCCCGATTTGCCAATGCCAGTAACCACCAGTTTGCCGCCCGAACTTAATATCGCCTTAACTGCATCCGAAAATCCATCATCTATCAAACCTGCCACGTGCTGCAGCGATTCTATCTCGGTATCAAAAACTCTTTTAGCAATGTCTTTCATTCCTGTTAATTAGCTTAACAATGGGATTATCGCATTTTCCAGATCATGCAGTTTTAGCATGTTTGGCCCATCACTTAACGCGTTATCCGGGTCGGGGTGTGTTTCCATAAAATAGCCATCGGCCCCAAATGCCTTAGCAGCAAGCGCCATTAAAGGTACAAAGGTGCGGTCGCCGCCGGTTTTGCCGCCTGCCCCGCCGGGGCGTTGTACCGCGTGTGTGCAATCCATACAAACAGGGTGTCCAAAAGCCTTCATATCATATATATTTCTGAAATCGACCGCCAAATTATTATAACCGTACATATTACCGCGTTCGGTTAATACCACCTGCGTATTGCCGGCTTCTATCACTTTTTGCGCCGGGTAAAACATATCCTGGCCCGATAAAAACTGCGCTTTTTTAATGTTTACAATTTTGCCTGTTTTTGCTGCAGCAACCAATAAATCGGTCTGGCGGCATAAAAAGGCTGGTATTTGCAATACATCCACTACCTCGCCAACAAGGGCGGCCTGGTAGCTTTCGTGTATATCGGTTAGTAATGGCAGGCCAAAACGTTCTTTAACTTTCAAAAGCATTTCCATGCCTTTTTCAAGTCCAGGGCCGCGATATGAATGGATAGAGGTGCGGTTTGCTTTATCAAACGATGATTTAAATACTACCGGCACATTATACTTCTGCCCTATTTCGGCAACCTTTTCGGCAACGGTATATAAAAGTTCCTGGTTTTCCATTACGCATGGGCCCAGTATGAAAAACGGCTTTTGCCGCATTTGTTCAAAAAGCATAGCAGATAAATTATGAGGCAAAGATGAGAAATATTTTGCGTAGTCCGAAAGTCCGGGAGTCGGCAAGACCGTAAGATGCTACGGAGCAGCCTATCATTTTTACTTTCGGACTTGCCATCTCCCGGACTTTCCGACTTCTTTCCTACTTTTGCATTATGAATTATTTTGAATTTTACGGCCTGCCCGAAGCTTTTAACGTGGATGATACCCTGGTTAAGAAAAAATTTTACCAGCTAAGCAAACAATACCACCCTGATTTTTATGCCAATGAGGATGAAGCCAAACAGCAGGAAATACTGGAGCTATCTACCTTAAATAATAAGGCTTACCAAACACTTTCCAATCCTGCCAAACGGCTCGAATATATTTTAAGGCTGCATAACCTGGTATCCGAAGGTGCAAAACCGCAATTGCCGGGCGATTTTTTAATGGAGATGATGGATATTAACGAACGCTTAATGGAAGTTGACGACGCAACAGAACTGGCATCCATAACCGGCGAAGTGCTTGCCGTTGAGGGTGATATGAACGAGAAGCTGGAAAGCTTAACAGCTGACTATGCTACGCTTGATGATACCGCCAAAGAGAGCCGACTGAATGAAATTGCAGATATTTACTACAGGCAAAAATATTTATTGCGTATTAAAGAGAGTTTAAATACATTTGCATCCCGATTTTGAACGAATTAATCCAGCGTTCAAACAAATAATCGGATGCCCAGATGGCGGAATCGGTAGACGCGCTGGTCTCAAACACCTGTGGTCGCAAGGCCGTGCCGGTTCGACCCCGGCTCTGGGTACAACGCCTCGATACTATGGTATCGGGGCGTTGTTGTTTTATGGAAATAGCTTTTTCTGGTTTCTTAAAAAGGAACTCCTACGTTTTTCTTAAATAGTAAACAAAAAGCTTCATCCCCGCCTGGCCCATACATTTTTTCATACCCAACTAAATTATCGATATAATCATTTAGTGCTTTGTTCTTCAATGTAGTAGTTGATTTCAAGTCTGACACTTTAAATGGAAACTGTTTATTATCAGGTTCAGGAGTGTGTAAGAATAATGAATCGTTGGCACTGTGAAAGTCTAGCAACATGATATACAGTTGAAATTCGATATTTAAACTTTTAGTCTCCTCAACCAAAATATCAAAATGTCTGAAAAGTTTATCCAGGTGTGGTTTTCTTCTCTTAAAACTATTATTTCCGTAACCATACCAGTCGAAATGTAAATGCCAATAGCCATGTCGTTTATTAAAATCCCGCCAATTAATTCTTTCGAAATCGTTTTGAATGGCGAGATTTTTATAATACCGTTTCAAACCCCTATGTTTTCTAAATCCTATCATCTTGTTAAATTAAAATGTCCGGGTATAACTAATTGATTATAAGTTCAACCCACAAATCTCACCTAAACTACTTATTTTCATCAAATCTTCAATAAATTGGTTCGACCTTTCTACTGCTCTGGGTACAACGCCTTCCTGAGAAATCAGAGGGCGTTGTTGTTGTTTGTAAAAACCTGATTGATAATTCATAATAATTAATTAAATTTGATATTATGAGCGTACAATATCTTTCGGACGAACAAGGGCACATAACAGCAGTACAGCTTCCAATAAAAGAATGGGAGCTAATAAAAACTAAGTATCCTGATATATCGCATTTAGACACCGAATTACCCGAGTGGCAAAAAAATATCATAGACGCCCGTCTTGCCGATATAAAAAATAACCCTGATAGAATACGCCCAATTTCTGAATTATTTGAAGAATTAGATAAGTAATATGGCATTTAGCTTATCCTATTATAATGTTGTAAAAACAGACATAATAGAAGCCAAAGACTGGTATAAAAATCAAAGTGCAGGTTTAGAAAAAAAATTCGCCATTGAAGTTAGAAATTGTATTCATAAACTGCAAAAAAGCCCTTTGAGTTATGAAATTAAATATAAAAATGTAAGGATGGCCCTTACAGCTATTTTCCCCTATGCTGTGCATTTTTATATAGATGATGATAAGCAACAAATTGTTATTATCGCGATCATTCATCAAAATCGTAATCCTGCTATAGCCTACAACCGGGAGGAGTGATTTTGAGATATACTGAATAGATGGATACAATAAAGTTTACGGAAACAATAGTAATTGAGGAGATTTCTGAGCGGGTGTTTGACTTTACCCAAGACTACAGTAAACGCCTAAGTTGGGACACCTTTTTAAAAAAGGCCTATCTCACTGATGGAGCAGTAAATGCCGCCAAAGGAGTTAAAGCATATTGCGTAGCTAAAAACGGATTGGGAATGACTACGGAATATATAACCTTCAACCGGCCTAAGGTAACAGCAATCAAAATGACTAAGGGGCCCTATTTATTTAAATCATTTTTAGGATCATGGATATTCAAGGAAATTGATGAAAACAAAACGGAGGTAAGTTTTCTATATTCTTTTTCACTCAGGTTCCCATTTAATTTGATAACCGGGGTTATACGAAATAATTTACAAAAAAATGTACGACAACGCCTGATCGACCTTAAAACTAACGTCGAAAATGCGAATTATTGATGTCTTTGGCAGATGGCTTTGTTGATTTATACGCGCAAATGGATTAATTTAACATTTCATTAAAGCCTACATAAAATGAGTTGGACCTGCCCCAAATGCGATAGAGAACTAAAAGCGCCTAACCAAATGCACTATTGCGCACGGGTAAGCGTGGACAGTTTATTTGCCGGGCGCGATAAAGAGCTGGTTTTTGTATTCGATAAAATACTGGCCGAAGTTGCCGGTTGGGATGGCGTATTGGTGAGTACAACACCGCACTGTATTGTGTTTGTACGCCGTTACACATTTTTGGTTATCCGCCCTATGCAAAAATCCCTTGATGTAAAGTTTTATTCGGAAACCATGCTGCAGGGAAGTCCGGTTATCAAAAGCGCAGGCCGCGCCGGCAAATTTGAAAACCATATCAGGGTAACAACGCTGGCTGATCTTACCCAACAGCTATTTAGCTATTTAAAACAATCGTGGCAGTTGTTGTAGAAGATTCAATAATTGCTTCACTCTTTTGCCGGTTCGAAATCTGGCTTTGTTGGTTTAGTGATTTTTCTAATTAGAAATGCTAAATCCTTTTTTCAAACGAAAATTATATATTGCAGCAGATTATAAACCTCATTCAAACCAAAATTTGTTAGTATGTTAAGCCGCTGCAAGCTCCTGTTTGTTACCCTGTGCTGTTTAATGTCGCTGGCTGCATCTGCGCAAAATAAAAGTTTAACTAAAACACTAATTGCCTCAATTGATAGTTTCAGCAATCGTACTGCTGCCGAAAAAGTTTTTTTACAAACAGACCGCCCCTATTACTCAACCACCGATACCATTTGGATGAAGGCCTGGGTGCTTGATGCCGGGCTTAATTACTCCAAACAAAGCGGATTATTATATGTGGAGCTGATAGACTATACCGGCAAACTGGTTATAAGTCAATCCATGCCGGTAAAATTTGGTGTCAGTTTTGCGCAAATGATATTAGACGATAAAACAGTCGCCGAAGGCAGTTATACCTTGCGCGCATACACCAACTGGATGCAGAACCAGGGCGAGCAAAGCTTCTTTTCCAAACAAATTTACATCAGTAATACTAGTGACGATGAATGGCTGGTAAACAGCGATTTCAAATTAACACAAAAGCAGGGCGAGCAAAATGTACAAGCTGTTTTAAGGTTAACACATGTCGATAACAAGCCCGTACTGGTAAAACCGCTGCAGTTACAGATAAAAAATGGTGATAAATCGCTCGGTAAAGACAAGGTACAAACAGATCTCGACGGAAAATTGGATATTAACTTTAACCTGCCGGATAAAGTCGACAGTAAACGCCTGGATATTATTGCAGAGGATATGCAAAAAGGCGATGTTAATCCTAAGCTTATTATACCCGTACCGCTAAATCGCCCCGAAAAAATTGATGTGCAGTTTTTGCCGGAGAGCGGTCAAATGGTGGCAGGCCTGCCGGCACGCATCGGTTTTAAAGCTGTTGGCGAGGATGGTAATGGCGCAGATATAAGTGGTGAGCTGTTAGACAGCAAAGGCGCAATAATAACCGCGTTTAAATCCCTGCACAAAGGTATGGGCAGCTTTATTTTCACGCCCGATGCTGGTTTAACTTATTCCGCCAAGATAACATTGCCGGGCGGTGGTTTTAAGGTATACCCGCTTCCGCAGGTACAGGCAAAGGGTATAAGTCTGCACATCAGTAACTTACCGGGCCGGGATTCATTGCTGGTAACCATATATGCCAGCGCTGAGATTTTAAATAGCAGCGATGCTTACTCGCTTATTGCACAATCGGGTGGTAAGGTTTGTTATGCGGCTAATTTGGCATTCAACGGCAATATTATTCATGGCGCTATCAGTAAAAACCGGTTTGTGAGCGGCGTTACACGGTTTACGCTGTTTAATGCAAACCAAATCCCCGTTGCGGAAAGGCTGGTTTATATCGATCATCACGATGAATTGCAGCTAAGTATAAATGCGGATAAACCATCCTACCAACCTAAAGATAGTATCGCATTACAAATAAAGGTAACCGATAAAAATAACAGGCCGGTAATAGGCAGCTTTTCTCTTGCTGTTACTGATAATGGGCAGGTTAAGGCCGATAGCAGCAATGTACCCGACATCAGGAGCTATATGCTGCTATGCGGCGATTTGAAAGGCACTGTTGAAGGCCCCGGCTATTATTTTGATAACAAAAATGCAGATAAAGACGAAGCGC
>Ga0302306_10000411_pt1 | contig 28006 bp, 23 predicted proteins | sample III_Palsa_E3_1_FD_198761 | JGI IMG/M metagenome (GOLD analysis project Ga0302306, IMG submission 198761) | Peat permafrost microbial communities from Stordalen Mire near Abisko, Sweden - III_Palsa_E3_1 | ecosystem: Environmental > Terrestrial > Soil > Palsa > Peat permafrost | place: Sweden...
ATTTATTTCCGTGCTGCTCCGGCTGCATTCTTTTCATCCTCGCCTACTAAACTTGTTGAGCCTACCTCATTCCGTCCAGGCTGGCGCGCAGCTTTCGAGTCGCGCGAAACAGCGAATTTTTCACCGTTTCCTCGGAAGTTCCCAGCATGTCCCCGATGGCTCGCAACTTCAGTCCTTGATAATGCTTCATCTCGAACACCATTCGCTCCCGCGGAGAAAGCCGCTCTAGCGCCGTCGCGATATGCTCGCCCAATTCCTGCCCTAGCAAATTTCTTTCCGGATTAGCGGCCGCTCGCATCTCTGGCTGGCGGTCGAAGAAATCTCGCGTCCCGCCTTCCGCTTCTTCCGGCACCGGCGCCTGATCTTCCCGGCGGCTCGTGCGGCGGCGTAAATGATCCAGCGCCACGTTCGTCACGATCCGGTAAAGCCAGGTGTAAAAGCTGCACTCAAACCGGAACCGGTGCAAATTCCGGTAAACTCGCAAAAAACTTTCCTGGTAAATATCCCGCGCATCCTCGGGACGCTTCACCAAATTCAACGCCAGACGCAGCACTTCGCGGTCAAAGCGGCGCACCAGTTCCTCGAACGCCAGGCGGTCTCCCGCTTGAGCGCTCCGGACGAGTGCTTGCTCTTCCGCAAGCTTCACCGTCGCTGCCGCGCGCGCATCACCTTCAAATGCGACGCTCATCCCCATGGTGTTTACCGCCGGTTTAGATTCGCTTCCGACCGCTTTTTCGGATTCGCGAACCCCGTTTTCCCCGGTATCTAGCCTTTCTGCGAGATTCGGATAAATAGACGGCTGCGCTGGCCGTTGGTGAGCACCCGCGGACGTCGATTTCCCACTATCGGACATTTGCCCCACAGCTTGTCCTTACTTGCGATGCCTCTTTTCCGTAATCCGTTGCAAAGGAAGCCCTTAAACGAACAAACACTTCGGCACTCCGCTCCTCTACCATTGCGCGAATTAATCCTAAATTTGAGTTGCACGGCGTGCGCCAATCAGAGCTTTGCACCCAACCGGAGGAGTCCATACACAGCTAGACACACCACGAAATCGATCAAGCTGCCCCAATCCAGAAGAAATCCTTGGTGTCGAAGCGCCTGCGGAAGATGAGGAACCAGCGAAAAATAGTAAATTGCATTACCCAATAGAATGGCTACAGTATATTCAATCCATCGCCTAAGGCTGACTCCGAGAAATTTGCGTTCCATAAGTATTGCGTCGCGTGGCGGCAGCTAATAAACAAATATAGAGTAGCCTGTGCAAGCCGATGGGAAGTATAGAAGGTTCAACCGCGTGCCGCAGTAGCGAATCTTTCTGTGGACCGAGCTTTCGCTTTTGCGGCTTCTTCTTCTCGATTTCTAGGCGATGAATTCGTTTGCAGCGAACGCAGAAGCCGGCTCGAGGTTTCCGCGATTTCATCCACGGCACCCTGAAACACAGCTTCGTTTGCCTTCGACGGTTTGCTAAACCCACTGATCTTCCTCACGAATTGAAGCGAAGCGTTCCGAACCTCCTGCTCAGTAACCGGCGGATCGAAATTGAAAAGAATCTTGATGTTTCTGCACATTAGCTATCACCTCAAGATGTCGCAACTCTCGACTTGCGACCGCAGAAGACGGTCCCCTTATCTGGCAAGGCCTCGGAACATGCTCCGAGGATTGCCGCTCTCAGCATTTTACACTTTCTTTTCTTGCACGAAAGGCGCGCGCCGGGTATTTGTCCGGCCACGTGGGAACTTTTCTCAATCTAGAGTCTGACTCTGCGCATCAGATACGTGATCGCGTTTACTTACTCGCGTCAGTCGCGAGCACGGCGATTGTAAAAAGGCCAAAGGAGATTTTATGTCTACATTAAAAAAGAAAGTTGCACTCGTCACCGGCGGCTCGCGTGGTATTGGCGCCGCGATCGCGAAGCGCCTGGCTGCAGATGGAGCGGTCGTAGCCATCACTTACTCGAAAGATGCAAACGCCGCCTCTTCAGTGGTCAAAGCGATCGAACAGGCAGGCGGAAAGGCCGTCGCATTTCAAGCCGACGCCGCAGACGCCGAGGCAGTCAGAGCCGCGGTTGAGAAAACAGTTGCCACACTCGGCGGAATCGACGTGCTTGTGAACAACGCCGGCACCGCCATTCCGAAAAAGTTCGAAGACGCCACGCTGGAGGAACTGGACCGCGTGTTTAACATCAATGTCCGCGGAACGATGATCGCCACACAGGCCGCTCTGAAGCACATGAAGAGCGGCGGCCGCATCATCATGATCGGCTCCTGCGTGGGCGAACGTATAATGACGCCCGGTTTGGTCCCGTACTCGGCCACCAAGGGAGCCGTCAAGATGTTCAGTCAAGGCTTGTCCAGAGAGGTGGGCAACCGCGGCATCACGGTCAACAATATCCAGCCGGGTCCGATCGACACCGACTTGAACCCTGCTGCAGGTGATTGGGCCGTACCGCAGAAGGCCGCCACAGCGCTCAACCGCTACGGAAAAGTTGAGGAAGTTGCCGCGCTAGTCGCGTTCATTGCCGGCCCCGAGGCGTCCTATATCACCGGCGCCAACCTCACCGTCGACGGCGGCACCAACGCGTAACCAGTTTTCCGACTATTCGGGAGTTCGTCGCGCCGCATAACAATAAGTTCCAAGTAGGTGACCACTTGTCGGCAGGGCGGATGAGTTGGAAAGATGTAAGCTTCTTGCAGTAAGATTGGCCCACGTCGCATCTCAACGGAGCGACAGGGGGCGACATGGGTACGTTGCTTCAAGACCTGCGCTACGGCGTTCGGATGTTGTGGAAGAGTCCGGGATTTACAATCGTCGCCGTACTGACACTTGCGCTTGGTATCGGCGCGAACACTGCGATTTTCAGTGTCGTGAACGGCGTGCTCCTTCGCCCGCTTCCTTTTCGCGACCCATCCCGACTGGTTCTGATAGCGGAAAAGAGTTCCTTTCCCATAATTTCGACCTCCTATGAAAATTATCTGGATTGGCGCGACCAGAGCCACAGCTTTGAATCGATGGAAGCGACCCGCGCCGGCTCCATCACGCTGACTGGCGCCGGAGAACCCGAGCGCCTGAATGTTCGGATGGCCACGGCGGGCCTTTTTTCAATGCTCGGAATCAACGCGCAGATCGGGCGGACTTTTCTCTCAGAGGAGGATCGCGCCGGCGGTGCGCCGGTAGCGTTGCTCAGCTACGGGTTGTGGCAGCGGCGCTTCGGCGGCTCTCTAGACATCATCGGAAAAACCGTCAACCTCGACTTGCAGCCCTACACCATCGTTGGCATTTTGCCGAGCGGCTTCCAGATTCTGCAGCCCGCGGATGTGTATTTACCTTTTACGCCTTGGGCGAAAACGCTCCCGGATGATCGCAACTGGCATCCCGGCATCATTCCGCTCGCGCGGCTCAAGCAGGGCGTGTCCAAAGAGCAAGCCCGTAGCGAAATGATCGGAATTACGAAGCGGCTCGAGCAGCAGTATCCGGATTACAACACGGGCACCAGTGCGGATGTTGTCGGGCTGCAGGACCAGATCGTGCAGAACTCGCGTCCCGCGCTCCTGCTTCTGCTTGGCGCCGTAAGTTTTGTTCTTTTGATCGCCTGCGCCAACGTCGCCAACCTATTGCTGGCTCGTGCAGCCTCTCGTGGCAGAGAAGTTGCGATCCGCACGGCGATGGGCGCGGGCCGTGGCCGGGTAATCCGGCAGCTTCTGACCGAGAGCGTTCTACTTTCCCTGGCGGGCGGCCTGCTTGGTGTGCTCATCGCTTGGATTGCGCTTGGACTTTTGCTCAAGATTGCGGCCGGTAGCGTCCCGCAGGGCGCGCCGATTGGGTTGGATCCATGGGTACTGGCTTTTACTGCGGTAGTCTCGCTGATTACCGGATTGCTCTTTGGAATTGTGCCCGCGCTACGCACGGCAAAGCTGGATTTGCGCGAGTCGCTCAACGAAGGCTCGCGTGGTTCAACGGCCGGGCCCGGCCAGCATGTGCTTCGCGGTGCTTTGGTCGCCACGGAAATTGCCCTTGCGATGTTGCTGCTCGTTGGGTCCGGGCTGCTGTTGCGAAGCTTTTCGCGATTGCAAGAAGTTCCGCCGGGTTTTCAGCCCGATCATCTTCTCATCGCTGACATTCCTCTATCGCCGACGGCCTACGCCAAGCCGCAAGATCGCTACCAGTTTTTCGACCGTCTCGTCGAACGCGCCAAGTCGCTCCCTGGCGTTCGATCTGCCGCGGCCGCTTCTTTTCTTCCCGTCAGCGGGGGCGGTTCCATCATCCACTTCAATATCACGGGACGTCCTCCGAAATCGCCGCACGAGTTTGTCGCAGCAGGGTACCGCACCATAACGCCCAATTATCTTGAGACATTAGGCGTACCGCTTCTGCAAGGGAGATTTTTCGGACGCGGGGACAATGAAAAGTCGCCTGCGGTCGTGATAATTAACGCAACGATGGCTCGCACTTTTTTCCCCAACGACAACCCGCTCGGAAAGCGCCTGCAACTCGGTGCGCTTCCCGAGCAGGAAGTGCCGACCATGGAAATCGTCGGCGTAGTCGGCGATGTTCACTCCGGCTTGGACACTGACCCGCAGGCGGAAATGTACTTGCCCTATAGGCAGGCGGATTTGCTTTTGCCGGTGTTTCAGCTTTCGGTGGTGTTGCGCACATCAGGCGATCCCTCGCTGGAAACATCGGCACTGCGCAGCGCACTCGCGGAGATCGACTCGAATCAGCCGCTGGTAAAGGTTCGCACCATGGAAGACAATATGGCCACCACGGTGGCGCAGCCGCGTTTTCGCGCCTGGCTCATCGGAATCCTTGCCATGCTCGCTCTGGTGCTTGCCGCGGTCGGCGTTTACGGCGTGATGTCTTATACCGTGACGCAACGAACGAGTGAAATTGGTATTCGTGTAACACTTGGCGCGCAGCCCCAAGATGTATTCCGCATCATCGTTGGCGAAGGGCTGCGGCTCGCGCTGTTTGGTGTGGGCGTTGGCCTGGTAGCAGCTCTGGTACTGACGCGCTTGCTGCGAAGCTTCCTGTTCGGCATCAGTGCGTACGATCCCCTTACGTTCATTGGAGTCTCGGTTCTCCTGACGCTTGTTGCGGTCGCGGCGTCCTATCTTCCGGCCCGCCGCGCCACTCGTGTCGACCCCATGATCGCCCTGCGATATGAATAGGTCTTAGCTCCCAATCGTTGGTAGTTTGTGTAGCGATCGGAATCTGACCCACTACCTCGAAAACCGCAGTCGTAGCGATTCGTCCCTTTAAGCTCGCGGAAACGATCAGAAGGCGAAACGAACACCGATCGTCGGAGCGAAGTTGCTGTGGTGGTTATAGGGAACGCCGGGGCCGTGAGGAATGGCGATGGCCAGACCGCCGTCCACATAGGAATACGCAATTCCGGCAAAACCGTCGAAGCGCTTGGTGAAGCGATGGTCTAGATAGGTTGACACTTCGTTGAGCGTGCCCGCGCAGGAAGCGCGGAAACCGGCTGAGGCCGAGCACTCCGGCGGAAGACGGAAGTCGTTCTGCCGCTGTTGATACCAGGACAAAGTGACGTCCGTTTTGCTGCGGTAGGTGTACTTCGCGCCCATCCACCAGATATTCACCAACTTCTCAGAATCAAGATTGTTGTCTTCGACCCCGCTCATGATATAGCCGCCCTGATCCGAGGCGCCCACACCCAACGGGTGCGACGGGTTGTTCTGCCAGATGTATTCGTAGCCGGCAAAAAACTTGAACGGGTCCCACTTATATTTGGCAGCAACCATAATTGCGTTATTGTCGGTCACGATGCCATAGACAGTGTTGTTCGGGTCGATCAGATTGACCCCCGTGACGGGGTTTGTATTGATGCTGTCCGTGGTCGACTGATATGGCGCCGACAGACTTTGAGGCCCCAACAAGGGGTTCAATACGCTGATCGCCTGATTGTAATGTTGGTAGACGGCATCTGCTGAGAAGTGGCCATGCTCTCCGCCGAGGTCGAATCCAAACGCGTTGTTATGCGGCACTTTCGGCGTACAGTCGGCGGCAGTCCAGACTGTCGCGGCCGAGAAGCAGCCGCCGGAACCATTGACGAATTTATACATCGCGCCGAAATGGACCGGGCCATACGTGAGGCGATACTTCAGGGCGTCGTCCCAACGAGAGTCCTCGGTGTCGCCGCCGCCGGCCATCGTGCCGTTATATCCGATGTAGGAAAACGCATAGCTTCCGTTGGACGGATCGTACTGGAGCATGGCATCGGTGCCGAGAGAGCGCTGACGGCCGAAAGTCAGCGTGCCGAACTGCGTGGACGATATACCGCCATAGTATTCGTCATTGAACGGTTGCCCCGCGCGTGCGCCGTCGATGGCTTCCGAATAGCTGCCCCTGGGAAGGCCGTTGTTCACGATATTTGTCTGGGACGCGTTGGCCATCAGGCCGGAGTTTGGATTGATACCAGTGGAAGCGTTGAACACCACGGACCAGCCAGGTAGAAACTCTTCCTTGCCCTTGATGCCCACACCCGTCTGCTGCAGGTTGTTCGGCGCGACCAGGAATCGAGATCCGGCGCCGTTTCGGTTCACCAGGGATTCACCTTCATAGTTATAGCCGCTTACCGGCAAGCCGTGGCTGACCCAGCCGACGCCGATGTCATACGCACCGTACAGCGTGACGCCGTGCCAAGTCAGCGTGCAATCGGTGGTGGCGAACTCGCGGGGGTTCGTGCAGGGATCGGTAGTCCTCGGCTGCATCTTAATGTCCACCGTGGCCGCCTGGCCAGCCGCCAAGGTGATTCTCTCGCGCGTTTCATCGGCGAACCCGTGTTTTGCCGCTCGAATCTCGAAGCGCCCCGCAGGCAGGCCGGACGTCTGATAGTGTCCCGCGCCGTCCGTTGCCACCGTTCGCGTTTCAGCTTTGTCGACGCTCTTGATTGTCACCGCCACATCGGGAAGGCCTACGCCGGTCTGGTCCGTCACCACGCCGGAAAGGGCCGCGCCAGTTTGATCCGTCGCCACAGCGGAAAGGCTCGCTCTCGTTTGGGCCCACGCCGGCAACGCCAACACCGCAAGCCAAAAAAGCAGCAAGAAGGATGGGACCGAACGCAGATTGCGGGAGATCATGCAAAGATGCAGTTCGCGTATTCCGCGTTTCCAGTGGGGTCTCACAGGTTTCTCCTTCCGTTTTGCGGCTGCGCAGACTCGATTACCAATCGAAAGATTTGCGAATCTATACGATTGGTATCGAGATGTCAAACCTATTTGGTACGGTTAGGCGAGTGTTTGGCGGACGCCGCGTCGAACACACACCGGCGGGTTTCAGGCGGAAGCGCGGAGAGCAGCGAAGGGTTGCGTTACAGCCGGACGATCATGACCTCGGTGGATTTTACCAGGGCGGCGACAGTCTGGCCTTTTTTCAAGCGCATTTCGCGGACGGCATCGGCGGTGATGATGGACGTAATCCGCTGGCCGCCGATGGAAAGGGTAACCTGGGCCATCAGGCCGCTGACCTTGATGTCGGTAACACGCCCGACGAGCTGGTTCCGGCCGCTGATGCGTCGAAAGTTCGTGCGACGCTCGGCGACTTCTTTACCTTCGGTCGCTCGATACAGAAATCGATCCACTTCCTTCTCCGGAATTCGGTGGTGGCCGCCCGCCGTCTTCACCGAGCGAATCTGTTTCTTATATATCCACTGTTTAAGCGTGGGGTAACTGATTCCCAGTACCTGTGCTGCATCCCGAGGCGTGAACAGTTTGGCTGTCGGCATTACGATTTACTCGGATTCCTTGGTTGGGATTATGGCCCGCCGACGCGAAGCGAGCAATTAACGATGCTAAGCTCCCGCCGTCCGAGGTGTCAATCCTTCTGCGGTAGTCCCACTTTGTGCACCAACTCAGCGAACCGTGGATCGGAATGCAGGCCATCAAGTAAGAAATCAGTCCTCAAACCCAGCAGATATAGATCGCGCTCCTGATACGCAATGTTGAGCCACCGGAAGGCCTCCTCTTTGTCACCCAGGTCGGCGTACAGGCTGGCAATCCCGTACGCAGACGAGTACCCGGTTTTGCGCTGTGCTTGCCGGGTTTCAATACCTTTCGTCAGAGCGCCCTTCCAGCCCGCTGCATGAAATCCCTGCTCCAGAGCAGCGGCGAATTCAGCTTCATCCCGGTCGCCGGAGAGCCGGCCAAAGATCTTCCATTCTTCGATAACCTGCGGGTACATGCGTTTGCCCCAATAAGCTTGGGCTAAGCAATCGTGCGCTCGCGCAAATGTCGGGTTGTCCTTTGCCAGCTTCCCACAGGCGGCGATGGCGTCGTCGTAATGCCGTGCCATTAAGCTAATAGTTCCGATTTCCCTGTTGATGATCGGTGAGAGGGGATCGAGCTGGTGCGCGCGGTTCACCTCAGCAAGCGCTTCCTGCTCCCGGCCGCCGATCAAGCCAATATCCTGTGCGTACCACATGCGTGCGCTGGCGTCGTTCGGGTCAAGCTCGAGAGCCTTCTTGTACTCGGCCTCTCCTCCGGCAAAGTCCCAGTCGTACTCCATTTCGTTGCTGCCAAGTACAGCATGGGGATGAGCCAGGGTCCCGTCCAACTCCAGTGCTTTGCGCGCGGCGGCATTCGACTTCGGATAAACTTCGCTGGGCGCGCCGCCATATTCAGGCAAGACGGTGTAGGCATCGGACAGACCCGAATACGCCAATGCGTAACCGGGATCCTTTGCGATGGCTTGATTGAAAAAGGAGATTGCGCTGGCAATGTCTGAAGGCGTTCGTTTGTTCCATGCGTAACGCCCCTTTAAATACAGCTCATAAGCGTCCGGGTTCTGCGTGCCTTGCTTCGTGACCTGCTCTTTTTCCGTTCCGCTCAACTTTGCACGCAACTTGTTCGCAATGTCGCCCGCGATTTGCTGCTGCAACGCGATAACCTCAGAAGCTTTGCTTTCGTAATGCTCACCCCAGATTTCCGTATTGTCCTGAACCTTGGTGAGGTCAACACTGACCAGGAGTGTGTCCCCGCGTTGCGCAACCCTGCCGGTAAGCAATGCATCAACCGCCAATTCCTCCCCCACCTTCTGCGGGTCAACATCCTTGCCCTTGTAGCGGAACACGGAATTACGGGATTTCACTTTCAACTGCGGCACGTGCGCCAAGCTGTCGATCAGCGACTCCGTCAAGCCGTCGCTGAGATAATCCGCGTCTCCGTTTCCGCTCGAATCGGCGAACGGCAATACCGCCAGGGAATCAATGCCGGAACCTGAGTGCGGCGCAAGCCAGCGGTACGCCCCGAGTCCCAAACCCGCTATCGCCAGCAGCGCCACAACCGCCGTTGCAATCAATTTCTTCTTATGCCGGGCCGCCAGTCCAACGGCGATTTCCGAATCGGAAGCCGCCGAGCGCCCAGATTCCGAGCTCCCGGCCAAGGAGGCCATCCCCACGGAGGCCGGGCTCGCGGAATCGCCGGAGTCGCTCTGCGCGGCTCCCGCAGGAGAATTTGCGGATCGCCCCGTGTCAGTGTCGCGCTTCAGGCGTTGCAAATCGGTGCGCATTTCTGAGGCGTGCTGGTAGCGCAGGTTGCGATCTTTTTCCAAACACTTGTTGATGACGTCCTCGAGCTTCGGCGGCACATCGGGATTCAGCCGCACTGCCGGCGTAGGCGTGGCATCCAGAATGGCTTTGAAAATAACCGCCGAACTTTCTCCGCGAAACGGAAGCATGCCCGTCGCCATCTCGTACAGCACAACGCCGAAGGAGAATAAATCGCTCCGCGCGTCCAGTTCCTTGGCACGCGCTTGCTCCGGCGACATGTAAGCGACGGTGCCGAGCGTCGAGCCCGGGCTCGTGAGGTCCCGCTCATCGACGGTAGCCGTCATCGAATGCGCCGAGGCTACTCGGCTGGAAGAACCGGACACCGGCGCGGCTGTGACCTTGGCCAATCCGAAGTCCAGAATTTTGGCGTGACCGCGCTTGGTGACGAAAATGTTGGCAGGCTTGATGTCCCGGTGGACGATGCCTTCGGCGTGAGCGGCGTCGAGGGCGTCGGCGATCTCGATGGCCAAATCGACCAGAACGTCCGTCTCGACGGGCTTTCCAGCGATGCGATGCTTGAGCGTCACACCATCCAGAAACTCCATCACAATGAACGCCTGACCATCTTGCTCGCCGATGTCGTGGATCGTACAGATGTTGGGGTGATTCAGCGCGGAAGCAGCTTTTGCTTCCCGCTTAAATCGTTCGAGTGCCTGAAGGTCGTGCGCCAAATCCTGCGGCAGGAATTTCAAGGCGACGGCGCGGTCCAGCCGCGTGTCCACACCCTTGTAGACCACGCCCATACCACCGCCGCCGAGCTTTTCGACGATGCGGTAGTGCGAGAGTGTGGTGCCGATCAGCGAGTCGGTGGCTGGCACGTGCAGCACATCTTATTGCCCGCCGGGAATCAAGTCAACGAACTGGGGCAGCTTGTGGTTCCGCCGACAGTGGTATAAAAGTCCTGCGAGTCCCGTTGCGCCTGACCATCAGCAACTGCCCGCTGCCCTTGAACCCATGAGCGTCTCTTTAACCAATCCGGTGAAATATCTCCGAGGCGTCGGCCCGCACCGCGCCGCAATCCTCGAAGAGCGCGGCTTGCCCACCGTCGGCGATTTGCTCGGCTATCTTCCCTTCCGTTACGAAGACCGCATCCGTTTCACGCCCATCGCGGAAATTATTCCCGGCCAGGTGCACACCATCCTCGCGGAAGTCACCGCCGGCGGAGGCGGCACTGTTCGCTTCGCGCGCGGCCGCGCTGCAATATTCCACGCCTCCTTTCGCGACGGTTCCGGCACTCTCCACGCCCGCTTCTTCCACGGCGCATACCTCGAAGCCACCATGAAAGAAGGCCGCCGTTTCGTTCTGCACGGAAAAGTGGAAGTGGATCCTTACCGCCCCGCGCGCCTTGAAATGGTGAATCCGCAAATCGAATCCGTAGGCGCCGCCGAAACCGCCGCAACCGATTCCACCGAAGTGGGCCGTATCGTCCCAATCTACGAAGCCCTCGGCGGCATCAGTTCGCGAATGCTCCGCCGAATTATTTACACCGTGCTGAACAATTTCGACGGCAACATTCCCGACGCGCTTCCCCCCGAAATCCTCGAGCGTTATCGCTTTCCATCTCGCCGCGACGCCCTGCTCTACGCGCACTTCCCTCCCAAGAACGAGAGCATCGAGTTGCTGAACAGTTTTCGCAGCCCCGCGCAAACCCGCCTGATCTTCGAAGAGTTTTTCTACTACCAACTCGCCCTCGCTCTCCGCCGTTCGCGCGATCACGTTCAAAAGGGCATCGCCATGCGCGTCCGCGAAGAAAAAATCCGCGAAGCAGTGAAACGCATCCTTCCCTTCAAGCCCACTTCCGCCCAAAAACGCGTCCTCGTCGAAATCGCCGCAGATCTCGAACACCCCTATCCCATGCACCGTCTCCTCGAAGGCGATGTCGGCAGCGGTAAGACAATTGTCGCGTTCGAAGCCGCCACAATCGTCATCGAGAACGGCTACCAAGTCGCCCTAATGGCGCCCACCGAAATTCTTGCCGCCCAGCATTATCTTTCCGCCCGCCGCATTTTTAAGAACGCCGGTTACGGCGTCGAATTGATCGTAAGCGGCAGATCGAAATCAGTGAAAGATTCCGCGCTAGCGCGCGCGGAAAGCGGCGAAGCACAAATTATCGTCGGCACGCATGCCTTGATTGAAAATCCCGTCATATTCAAAAAGCTGGGCATGGTCATCGTGGACGAGCAGCATCGTTTCGGCGTCCTCCAGCGCAAGCGCCTCACCGAGAAGGGCGATTCTCCGCACGTTCTTGTGATGACCGCTACTCCCATCCCGCGCACGCTTGCTCTCACGCTCTATGGCGACCTCGATCTCTCCGTGATTGATGAAATGCCTCCCGGACGCACCCCTATCGAAACTCGCTGGAGCGAAGAGACACAGCTCCCGGGCGTCTGGGAATTCCTCCGCCGCGAAATTGCGCGAGGCCGCCAAGCTTATATCGTTTATCCCGTAATCGAGGAATCCAAGCAGGAACTGAAAGCCGCCACCGCCGAGTTCGAGCGCTTGGCGAAAAACGTATTTCCCAAATTGCGTGTTGGTCTGCTTCACGGCCGCCTGAAGAACGACGAGAAAGACGCCGTAATGGAGCAATTCCGCCGCAACGAAATTCAAATCCTCGTCGCCACCACCGTAATCGAAGTCGGCGTGGACGTCCCCAACGCAACCATGATGGTCATTGAGCACGCCGACCGATTTGGCCTCGCGCAACTCCACCAGCTTCGCGGAAGAATCGGCCGCGGCACCGAGAAATCTCAATGCATCCTGATCGCGCCAAAGAAAATCACCGGAGACGCGCAAGCGCGCCTGGAAACCATGGTCGCCACATCCAACGGTTTCGAAATCGCCGAACGCGACCTAAAGTTGCGCGGCCCCGGCGAATTCTTCGGCACACGCCAGCATGGCGACGCCGCCTTCTCAGTCGCCCAGCCTTTGCGCGACCACGAACTCCTCGAGTTCGCGCGCCGCGAAGCCTTCGCCCTCGCCGAAGATCCCGCCAAAGCCGCCGAGGTGGTCGCGCGTCTGGAATCGTTTAGCGCCGCCTGGCACAAACGCTACCAGCTCGCCTCCGTGGGATAATTTCCTGTCTCCGCACCTGGAAAACGAAAGTTAGGTTAAATTATTGATCGCCGCGTCTAACTAAATCATGCGCGTAATCGCCGGAAAATACCGCAGCCGCCAACTGAGAACTCCAGGCTTCCTGGGCATCCGCCCCACCAGCGACCGCCTGCGCGAAACGCTCTTCAACATCCTCGGCCCTTCCGTCGAAGACTCGCTCTTCATCGACTTGTACGCCGGCACTGGCGCGATCGGAATCGAAGCCGTCAGCCGAGGCGCGCGCGAAGTTTTCTTCATTGACCGCGATCCCGACTGCGTTAGCCTGGTGCGCCAGAACCTCGAATCCCTCGATATTCGCACCGGCGTGGAAGTAATCTCAGCCAATGCCCTGCGTGGCCTCGATAAACTCGCCGCTCGCCACCTGATCGCCGACTTCATTTTCTTCGACCCGCCCTATGCCGACGCCGGCTATGCGGACCTCCTCGAATATCTTGACGCATCGCATCTCGTCGCCCCGCGCGGCATCGTTATCGCCGAACACAGCTCAAAGCTGGATCTGCCCGAGCGCTTCGACCGCCTCGAACGCACTCGCCTCCTCGAACAGGGCGACGCCGCCCTAAGTTTCTACCGCCTCGCCGCCGCGGCTTAGTAAGATGAGTCCCGAAAAGTGACGCTTCGAGAAATACAGCGCGCCTTTCGAAAGCGGAGAAAACAAAACATGACTTCCTTCGTTCGTCCCGTCATTACCTTGATAGTTCTGGTCTGCGTTTTCACCCCGGTGCCGGTGCAAACCTCACACGCTCAGACCCACGCCGCGACTCCGGCTGCCGCTGAGAGCCCCCGCGATCAGCTCCGCTCCCTGTTCGACGAAGAGTGGCAATACACCTTGCGCACCAACCCGGAGTGGGCCACGGCGCTAGGCGACCCCCGTTACAACGATCGCCTCAGTGACAACTCTCCTCAGTTCTTCCAATCCGATTTGCAACAAAGCCGCAACTTCCTAGCTCGCTTCGAAGCCATCAACCCCGCAACTCTTCCTCCGCAAGACGCGCTCAGCCGTCAGTTAATGATGCGCGCGCTCCGCGAGCAAATCGCAGGCTCCCAATTCAGAAATTGGGAGATGCCCGTCAATCAAATGGATGGCCCGCATCTGGATCTCCCGGATTTGGTTGTACTAACTCCGTTCAATACGGTCGCCGACTATCGCAACTACGTCGCGCGCCTGAACCAGGTCCCGCGCTTGTTCAGTCAAGTGATCGCGAACATGCGCCAAGGCATGCTGGACGGCCTAATGCCTCCGCGCTATCTCCTTGAGAAAGTCGCCGCGGAAGCAGACGACATCGCTGCCAAGCCTGGCGAGAGCAGTCCGTTTGCCACGCCGCTGAAATCGTTTCCTTCGAGCGTCACCGCGCCGGAGCAGAAGCAGCTTCGCGAAGCGGTGCTCGCAGCTATCAACGAGCAGGTCGTTCCCGCTTATCAGCATTTCGCCGACTTCGTGCGCAAGGACTACGCGCCGCATGGACGCACCGAACCCGGTGTTTGGTCCCTCCCCGACGGAGCGGCACGCTACCGATTCGAAATTCGCCAGATGACCACAACCGATCTGACCCCGGAACAAATTCACGAAATCGGCCTTAAGCAAGTGGACGAAACCGAAGCCGAGATGCTTTCCCTCGCACACAAGCTCGGATTCAATGATCTCGCCACCCTGAACGACCACATTAAAAACGACCGCCGCTTCTACGGCACTTCCGGCCCGCAGATCCTCGACCTCTACGCCAACTACGTGCGCGAAATGGAGCCCGAACTCCCCAAGCTCTTCGGTCATCTTCCCAAGAGCAAACTTATAGTCATTCCCATGGAAGCTTCGCGTTCCAAAGATGCCGTTCCGGCCGACTATACCGACGGCACTGCGGATGGTTCGCGCCCAGGCCACATCAACGTAAACGAATGGGACCCCGAACACCGCCTCACATTAAATATTGAGGCCATCGCCTACCACGAAGGCATCCCCGGACATCATCTGCAGATCTCGCTCGCTCAGGAATTACCCGACCTCCCTGAGTTCCGCAAGCACGCCGGTTACACCGCTTTCGTCGAAGGCTGGGCGCTCTACGCAGAACGCTTGGGAAAAGAGGTCGGCCGCTATCAGGATCCCTATAGCGAGTACGGCCGCCTCGAAAACGAAATGTGGCGCGCCATCCGCCTCGTCATCGACACCGGCGTCCACGACAAGCACTGGTCCCGCGACCAAATGGTCGCCTTCTTCCATCGCTACACCGCCATGGACGAGCCGAATGTTCAAAGCGAAGTGGACCGCTACATCGCCTGGCCGGGCCAAGCGCTCGCCTACAAACTCGGCCAACTCGAAATTTTAAAATTGCGCGAGGCAGCACGCCAGAAGCTAGGCGACAAATTCGACTTGCGCGCCTTCCACGACGAAGTCCTGGGAAATGGAGCGCTCCCCCTCGATGTCTTGGATTCTCAGGTAAATGCCTGGATCGAAGCTCGTGCAAAGCAATAACCACAACTCACGCCGCGCAGTTGTAATAGGAGTTTAGTTCGGAGTGCAGACCGGAGATCAGTGAAGTTTCGTGCCCGCTTTTGCTGCCTCATGTTGCTCGTTAGTTCGGCTATCGCAGCCGTTTACGCTACTTCTCCAAGCGTCTTATAATCTGTGTACCCGTGCTCTCCGCCGCCGTAAAAAGTGGAACGGTCGTACACATTAAGCGGCTGGCCTTCCTTGATGCGCCTTACCAGATCCGGATTTGCGATGAAGAGACGGCCAAACGCGATCGCGTCTGCATGGTTGATTTCGATGGCTAGTGCAGCGCTCTCCGGCGTGTACGCTGCTGCCGAAAGAAGAGGTCCGTCGAATACCCCTCGAAAGAGCGCCAAATTGTTCACCACGCCTTCGTGAAGTTCATCCGTCAAACCCATCTCGGAGCCCTTTGCCTCGATCAGGTGCAGGTAAGCGATGCGGCTTTTATTCAGTTCCCCAATAACAAACGTGAATAGTTCCAGAGGATTGCTGTCGCGGATGCCCCCGTATTGTCCGAAGGGCGAGAGCCGCACCCCTGTACGATCCGGCCCAATCGCAGCCGTAACCGCTTCAACGATCTCCAGTAGAAATCGAACGCGCTTTTCTTTCGGCCCGCCGTACGCGTCCGTGCGCTGGTTCGTCCCATCTTCCAGAAACTCCTCGATCAGGTGGCTGTTCGCTCCCTGCAGTTCCACTCCATCGAATCCAGCTTCGATCGCGTTCAGGGCCGCTTGTCGAAAAGTTCCCACAATCACCGGAATCTCCGCGGTTTCCAGAGCGCGCGGAATCTCAATCGGTACTTGCTGGAAGTCCTTCGTAAACCCCGGAAGATTTGGAGGAATGGACGACGGCGCTACGGGTGGTGATCCCTCCGGCAGCAGCGACGAATGCGAGTTTCGCCCGTTGTGTTCAATCTGCATGAAAATGCGGCCACCGCGAGCGTGCACCGCGTCCGTCACACCTCGCCAGCCGGCAATTTGTTCGGCCGTATAGATCCCGGGAGAGCTCGGATAGCCCTGCGCCTGCCCACTCACCGCGGTCCCCTCCGAAATGATGAGCCCGGCTGAAGAACGCTGCGCATAGTATTCAGCGTTCAATGCGGTGGGCACATTGTTGGCGCCCGCGCGCATGCGCGTGAGTGGCGCCATCACAATGCGATTCGGAAGTTGGATCGCGCCCAGCCGCAGAGCAGTGAAAAATACATCTTTGGACATTTGCAAGCCTCACTTACTCGTCGCGCCTTTGACGCTTTTCTCACCGGGTTGTGCCACCACACACTAATCACGAAGCGAGACTGATTTCGCCCATATCGATTGCAACAAGCAGAGGTTCCTTCACAATCTGATAGTCCCCTTCATAGGCATAAATCCGGCGCTTCGTCGGCACGATGATCCCGTCGACGTCACGGTATTCCGACGCATAGTTGAGCCCCGTTGCTCCGCCAAGAATGTCCACCGTGTAGTCGTGCCTGCGCAGCAAACCATCCGGCCCAAAGCACGATATCTGTTCGCGGCTGTGACTTTTCACGCTGTCCGGAAAGGTCACCTTCAATCGCCGCCACTTTTCACCTTCTACCTGAATCGACGAAACTTCCTCGGTCGCGAATCCTTCATGCGTGTAAAGAAACGGAGTGTTGAGATAGGTCCACAACGCTTCGCCGCAAAAGTAAGCAACGTCGATGTCATCCCACGGCGTCTCCCTCTGTTGCCCTCGGAAGGATTTCTCCGGGTCATCGCGCGTATCAATCAACGTCCCATTCGTCTTTTCCATAACGATACGAGCCGGCTCAAAAATAGTGCGCTTGTCCTGCCCGGGAAAATCCGTGGTGACCCGCTCTTTCTTTGTCGCAATCGTCATGATGACGTTTCTAAGAACGTCACCTTTGCTCTTCACAAACCAGATCGCTCCGGTTATCGACGCGGCCACGTTTACCGACGTCACTTTGTTCCAACGCTCAAGTCCGCCATGAGCTTTCACTGCCAGTTCCAACAAATCGTTCATCCAGACTCCTCGCATGACGTAATATCTCGCTCGTTGATGTTTCAGCCGAACAATCGCCCGCCGGTTTTCAAGGATTTCTGAGGCTTCGTGAGCTTACTAGCACGCCCAATCCACCGACTGTGCCATTTCGCACAGTTACGAGAATTTAAGATGGCCTCCCGAAGGAGGAACACCGAAGCGCAGGATGGGTTCGTGCAGCTCCCGCCGAGAGCGGAACTATCGTGACCCTGAAGACGCTTCAAGAAGCGAAGTCCGGCCGGCGTGCCGGCGCCCGACGCCGCAACTCGCTCGACACCTTGCCAATCCACCGCAATTCCGTGCGAAATTGCGCAATCACCAACTCGAGCATCCACACGGCTTCGTGATAGCGGTGCCCAACTTCACGGCGAACAGCACGCAGCGTCATTTGTTCTCTGGCTAGCTCCGCTTGCAAAAATTCCCGCCTCCGTTCCAACTGCCGAGCGGTGACTCCGGGCCGCGCCTGCCAGGAAAGCGCTAGCCAGGTGAGAAAAGCTGGCCGGTCTCGTTGCATGGCCCAGTCTTCGCGTTCGAGCGCGGAAGCAAGAGCCGCGCGGCCTTTGGCGGTAGTGCCAAACACTCGCCGGTCCGGTCCTCCCGACGGCTCACCGCCGTCCGCCGCCGCAATCATCCCCGCGCGCGCCAGCTTCTCAATCGAGTAGTACACCTGCGGCCGCGAAACCCCCACCCAATCTCGCCATTGCCGCCGTTCAAGTTCCGCATTGGCCTGATACCCGTGCATCGGCCGCTCGGCGAGCAAACTCAAGAGCACCAGATCGGGTGTCGTAAGGCTGCTTGGCTTATTTTTTGGCATCGCGACCTTTCCGCCGCCGGCTCCAATACCACCACTGGCACTTTTCCGCGGGCAACAATGGGTTGCGAGCCTGCGCGACTGCCGCCTGGAATGTATCGAGACAACAAACGTCGATGCGCTGGCCCATAATCCTACAAAGCTTGTCGTACATTTTGCGCGGATTCTGCCGCGCGAGCTGGCTCATCGATCCCACGCCCAGCAATTCGAAATCGCGAAGCATCGCCGGCCCCACGGAAATCAAGTCCTGCAAACGGCGCTTGCGGCCTTGCATAAATTCCTCCTTGACAAGCATACAGCTTCCCGATAACCTTCACTAGTCTAAACAATACTAGTTGCTTAGACAAGGAGAAAATGCAATGCGCCCACAAATTTTCTTCCCGATTCTGGTGCTCCTGCTTCTTCCCATCATCGTTTCGGCACAAGGAGACCAACACGTGAAACCCATCGCAGTGAAAAGAGTGACCGCTGTACTTTTGGTGGATGAAATCGAGCCCTGCCTGAATTTCTGGGTGGACCGTTTGGGATTCACCAAAGCCGGTGAAGTTCCCGACGGCAACAAGCTCGCTTTCGTCATGCTGCAGAAAGGCACAACCGAGGTGATGTATCAAACCTACGCCAGCGTCCAGAAAGACGACGCTCAGGTCGCCAAAGACGCGCGCAAAGGTCCCACGTTCCTCTACGTCGAAGTCGACGATCTCGATGCCGTGATCGCCGCGCTAAAAGGAGTCCCGGTGGTGATGCCCGTCCGCACCACCTTCTACGGCGCCAGAGAAGTCGGTGTGAAAGACCCCGCCGGCCACTTCGTCACCTTTGCCCAATACGGACCCGCACCCCAGCACTAAAACGAGGAGAGCCGCGCGGCGGGCTCGGTCAGCGGAAACATTCGTCCGTTCCAACGATGAATAGCGGGTGGCTGTGTTGGCTCCGTCCAAAATCGAGTGTTCGTCCGTAATTCCGCTTTTCGGAGCGGAAGCAGTTCAGTCGGCTGCCGGGCCAGCAAAGAGGATGAGATTCTCATCTGGATCCGAAACCACAAACGTTCTGGCACCCCACGGCTCCTTCTTAAGTGTCTGCTCGAAGGAGACTCCCGCAGCCTGATAACTTAGAAACAGCTGTTTGATTTCGTTCGACGTGGCAACCGTGATGGACGCGGACAGCAGATGCTCGCGCTTTCGAACATCTGCAACGAACACAGGTTCAGAGACCAGCCTCAAGTTGAGTCGTGCATTGTCGCGGACAACCTGCCCGTAGTATGGCGGTTCGCCATAGATGAATTCGACCGCGAAGCCTAGTTTTTTTGTATAGAAATCACACGACTTCTTGATGTCCGCAACGAAGAGTTGTGCCTCGATGGAAGTGAAAATGGGACGTAGCGCCCCCTGTCTGGGCTCATCGGTCATGGCATCTGCTCCTGAGTTGAGCGCCTTCCACCCGCCGAAACCCATTTGCCGCGCAACAAGCTCCTGGGCATCGGCGAGCTTGAAGCTTGACTCCAATATCTGCACGTCCCCGACGTTCCGAAATCGGGGTAACGCGGCCCTGATTTGGGCTGCGACGGGATAGTACCGTTCACGATGCCAGCGCAGATACTGTTTGGCTTGCTTTTTCAGGTTTTCGATGTTCGGCATAGGCGCAGTGGAATTTACTCATCGTAGGTGGGCGTTGCCCTTTCGATCTGCACCGATGCGCCCTACGCAGCACCCAAAGGTTGCCTCGGTCGGCGCGGGATTGTCAATAGTCGAGGCCATGAAGCGCAACCGCAGTTGAAGAGCGTCAGCGTTTCCATCGCGAACTGCTAATCCGGCCTAAAATTCTGCAGCTCCTCTGCGCCACCTAGAAGGGACTTGGCGGGTTTGACTTGCACACTTCCGCTTCGTCCCGGAAGCTAGGCGACAAATTCGACCTGCGCGACTTCCGTACGTTCACCGGAGTTGCTGATGTAAGAACTCGCTGGTCCGCCCGTTGGCGAGCGTCGCCGCGGCGGCATTGTAGTGCGCGCCATTATTCCGAGAGAAGGCGTGACGCTGACCCGGATAGCTGTAGACTGTCGCGTTCGGTTTCTTGGCAAGGGCCGCTTTGATCTCAGCCTGCGCAGACTTGGAAATGAACTCGTCTTCCTCTGCCAGGTGCATCAGCAGCGGCGCATTAAGGCTGCCGACTTCCCCCAGATATTTCTCGGTGTCACCTCCATGATAGGCGACCGCAGCGTCAACGCCATAGCGCGCGGCCGTCAGGAAGGTCATCAGCCCGCCGAGGCAATAGCCCATGACGGCAACTCTGCCTGTGCACTCCGGTAGCTTAGCCACGGTGTTGGCGGTGTCCTTCACATCTTTGGCGCCAGCGTCGCGGTCATACGCCTGATTGAGGCGAAGGCCGTGTTGCCAGTCGGGTTCGGACGTAACGCTGAGGTCCACGCCCGGTTCCTGACGCCAGAACAGGTCGGGCGCGACCGCAACGAAACCTTGCGCGGCCAGTTCGTCGCAGTGCTTGCGAATATCGGCGTTCACTCCGAACACTTCGTGCAGAACGACGACGGCGGGAGCGGGCAAGGCCTTCGGCCGTGCGATATAGGCGCCAAACGTGCCGTCCCGGCCTTCTATAGTGAGGCGATCGTTCATTGTGTTCACCTCCCACGACGAGGTTTTTTTGGGCCGCCGCCGATTTCGTCGAGATCGGCAGCCGCCCTACTCTCGTGCAAGCCGTTTTAGCATGGCGGCACGAGCTTAACTAGCGCAGTCGTTCATCAAGACTGCACCCTTCTAATGGACGGACGCAGACGTGGCAGCGTCTTCGATGAGCTTGGCTGCTTCCTTCGGGTGAGACATGTAAGCCACATGGCTCGCATTCACTTCGACCGTCTTGGCCTTGGCGCGCTTCGCCATCATGCGCTCCTGGTTCGGATTGATCGACCGGTCTGCGGTGGCCACCATGTACCAAGTGGGCTTGGACTTCCAGGCGGGCGACGTGACCTTGTGGGTGAACGAGTCGGTGGAGATGGGCACCTGCGACACGGCCATGAAGCTCGATACGGACGGCGGAACGTCCGCCGCGAAGTCGGCCGCGAAATGTTCCTGTTCTATCCACCAGTTGCCGTTGCTGTCCGGCTTGAACGCCGTGGAGGCTTGCGGCAGAGCCTGTTCGATCGACGCACAGCTCTCGCCGTCATCGAGCGCGAAGGCGGCGATGTAGACAAGTGCGGAAACATTCGGATCGTTGCCGGCCTCGGTGATGATGGAACCGCCGTAACTGTGACCGACCAGAACCACTGGCCCGCCCATGGCGTCGATTGCGGCCTTCGTGTATTTTTGGTCGTCGGCGTACGAGGTCTCGGGGGGCTGCGCCACCGACACCGTGTAGCCATCCTTCTGGAGGATCTTTGCGACAGCTTCCCAGCCGGAGCCATCGGCGAATGCGCCGTGCACCAGAACCACGTTCTTGATGCCGGTCGGCGCCGCCGCCGCGGCAACTTTCGTAGTTTTCTCCAGCAGCAAAGTTGCACCCATCAGCAGAACAGCGAGCGTTACAACCCCGTAAATCTTCTTCATCATTGTTCTCCTCTCTGGTTTAAGTTTCATCAATCATCCAAGTTCCGGATGGTATTGCTGTCGCCTCCTCTCCTGCAGCATCCATTCCCGGATGTAAGGCGAACAGTGCAGGATTGAGACTCCCACCGATTCACATGCGTTCAGAAAACGGACCGCATCGATATCCACGAGATCAACCTCGCCCAGATCCAAGACCACTCGCGGTCCGCCACGCTCGACCTCAGACTTCAATTGATCGAGGTGCTCAGATCGAAGCTGCCCGCTCAAACAAATGCGCGTCGCGCGCTTGCCTGCAATTCGCTTGATCTTCAGCGTCATGGTTCCCTGCTCTGAAGAACAGTCCAAACTAATGCAATAACCAAACCATTCGCAATCTCCTGCATGAATGGAAGTTAGAGTTGCGCGCGGTCCTGAATATTCAGGAATTCCTGCCTGATGAGGAAAACGCCGTTGACTTAACAGGTCTTCGCAGCGGATCAGTCAGCCTGAAGAGCTTTGAATCGATATTTGTTAATTTTCAAACGCTTGATTTTCGATTCGAGGGTCCGTGCCGGCAGCCCTAGTTTAGCTGCCGCGCCTGTGGCCCCTGAAATTCGGCCCTGGCTTTCTGCCAGCGCCACTTCAATCATTTCCTTTTCCTGCCGTGCGAGGGCGCGATCCAGCGTACGGTGCCGCACTGGATTTTGGGCCGGTTCCCGCTTCAGCCATGCCTCGTCCACGGCTATGGTGTCATCCTCGCTGAGGATCACGGCGCGCTCGATTACGTTTTGTAGTTCACGGATGTTTCCTGGCCATGCATATGCCCGAAACGCTTTCAGGACCTTCTTGTCGATGGTTCTGAACTTCTTTCCCGCCCTCTTTCCAAAGCGATCGATGAAGTACTCAACTAGTAAGGGAATATCAGCTACTCGCTCGCGCAATGGCGGGATCCGGACAGGCACGACATTCAGCCGGTACAGGAGATCCTGGCGAAACTTGCCTTCGGCCGCAAGCGCGTTCAAATCGCGATGCGTGGCTGCAACCACTCTCACGTCAACCGGAATTGGCCGGTTGCTGCCAACGCGTTCGATTTCGCGTTCTTGCAAGACTCGTAACAGCGTAATCTGGATTTCCGCTGGCAAGTCGCCGACTTCGTCGAGAAAGATCGTGCCGCCGTTGGCCGATTCAAAGCGCCCCATGCGGCGTTGTGTCGCACCCGTGAAAGCGCCTTTTTCGTGACCGAAGAGTTCTGACGCAATTAAAGAAGGCGGGATGGCGGCGCAATTCACACCGATGAATGCTCGTCCGGCACGCCTGGATCGCTTGTGGATAGCGCGAGCTATCAATTCCTTACCAGTGCCAGTTTCGCCCAGAACCAAAACGGTCGAATCGGAAGCGGCCACCTTGTCCACCTGGCGAAGCACTTTGCGCAGGCCTTCCGAAGAGCCGACGATGTCCTCGAACATTGAATCACGATCGATTTGCTCTCGCAACGCCACGTTTTCGTTCCGCGTCCTCTCTTCTGCCCGGACGCGGTCGCTAATGTCGGTGCCCGTTGCATACCATCGAGTGACCTGTCCGCGTTCGTTGCGAAATGGGTTGTACTGGATCAGGAACCAGCGGTATCGACCGTCCTTTCCGAGCGCTCGATGCTCAAATTCGAACGGAAGTCCCCGCGCGAGAGCAGCTTTTCGCTCGTTTCGAAATCCTTCTACGTCCTCCGGATAAAAGATTCTTTCCCGAAAATTTGGCGCAATCACGTCGTCAGCAGTAAGGCCCGTATAGTCGAGAGCCGCCCGATTAGCATAAATCGGTCGGCCGGACGGGTCCTGGACAACTACCGTCTGCGGTATTGCGTCCGTAATCTGCCGAAGTTCGCGTTCATCCTCACGCAGTTTCTCTTCAGTCTGCTTAAGCTTTTCGATGTCAGTACTTACCCCGTACCACATGGCGACCCTGCCGGTTTCGTCGCGGAACGGTTCGAAGCGAATGAGAAACCAACGAAAGACCCCGTCATGGCGGCGCATGCGCGCTTCAATGTCACCTGCTTCACCGGAGATCAATAGTTGCCGCCACTTATGCATTAACGACGGCAAATCGTCCCCGTGGATTGCAACCTGCCAGCCCCAGCCCTGTGATTCTCCTAGAGAAAGACCTGCGTATTCGCGCCATGGTTGATTTACGAACTCCACGGAGCCGTCCGGATGAGCTGACCATGTAAATGCAGGAATTCTGTCAACGACCATGCGAATGGCTAGCGACTGTTCAGCCCGTGAGGACCCGTCCCCTGATAATGGCATCGGCCGATTATAGCCCCGAACACTCTTCCTGCTGGAGGGTGGCGCATCCTGCCGCACTGCACTTCAATCACGCCACGGAACGAATTTTCGGGTGCCGCATCCGTTGTGATTTTCTTTCTCCAAAGGGCGCGGGTTTAGACGTTGCGCTCCTCAAACCTTCAGCTTGAACCTCTAAGTAGTTCCCAAAACGGGCCGAAGCAATCGCCATTCCGTCCTAACTCCAAAATAAAGCACTTACACAACGCTCCTTTTACTCTTGACTTATGTGTACTAATGTGTTAACATGCCTCGGCGGGTTATCGAGTCCCCGCGAGGAGGCCATATGCATGACGGCGCCGAACTTAGGCGTGCGGCGGAGTTTCTGCAAGACCTCGAGAGGAACCTCGCCTCGGTGCTGACCGATACTGACCCAAACTCCTCCCAGTCCTTACCCGCTCGCAGAAACCCGCAATCCAACAATCCTCAGGAGACTCCCAGTGCCCCTCCATTCGCAACCCCTCAACACACCAACTCCGCCGATCTCCCTCGCTGCGACTAGAAGCCGGCACTCTAGCTGTAGAACAGCGAGCCCCTCGCCGAGTGCGAAATCGTTTCTATCCGGTTCTGCCCAAAATGTAGAATGCGATGTAACTCACTCAAAACAAACCGTCGGAGAGTTTCTACCCGGGTCTAGAATTGGCCAATGCTGCGCGCGAATTTCAATTGGCGAGACTCGTTCTAATCGAGAATGTAGATTATTAGAATCCTCGCTAACCCACAGAAAACACACGGTCGCGTCGTGCTCTAATCGAGAACTTTCAACCAATCCTTGTGGGGGAAATTCTCACGCTCTGATCCCTGTTCCGCAATTTCTAACCGGCTTGCCCAGAGCGTTTTTCGCGAAGGGTTCGGTCTGCGCCACGCGATTTCTAACCGGCACAGCATCACAGACAGAAATCGCTGTAACTCACTCAAAACAAACGACCCCGCATTCTCTAACCGGGGCCAGAATTGCACATCACACTCTCGGCGTGCCGCTCTATTTCTCGTCAGCGCACCTATCTTCGGCACCCTCGTCGCGTCTACCTAAGAGTGCAGCCGCTTCCGCACTCATCGCATCCCATCCCTTCGGGTATAATGCCACGCACATGACTACAGGCTCCTCTCAGGGTACCCAGTGCGCGCCCATAACTCCGCCCTCCAGTGAGCTTCATAACTCGATGGAGGAGCTGCCTGTGCATTCGCGTTTGCCCCGGCTCGATCTTGGCGTGGATTGGGAATCCCCTTGGGAGGAATTCCGCTCCAGCGTGCGCGATTTTTTCCACGGCCCGCGCGCCGCCGTGGAAGGCGATGCTCCGCAAGATTCTCAGCTTCGCGTCCACTGGATTGATGGGCACCTGCCGCGTCGCGCATTTGCGGCGTCCTTTGTTTGGCACCTCATCGTCGTAACCATCCTGTTGCTTCCCATCTGGGGTTTTCTGGCCAACGCCGAGCCGACTCTTCCGATGCCGCGGATCGAGCTGACTTACGTTCCAGCGCAGGATCTTCGGCCCATCTCTTTGCCCGGAAATCATCCGAAGCCCAGCCCCACTGGCGATCCGGCCAAGCCGCTGCCGCGCAGTGGAGCAGACGCATTCCATCCACGCCAGACGATTCTTTCGCAGCCGGTGAAAATCACGCACCCGCGCCAAACGTTAATTCAACCCGACGCGCCGGCGACACCGCCAAAGATGGTCCCGCAAATGCCCAACATCGCGGAGTGGGCTGCCACTTCGCCCCAACCGGCGAAGCCGCAACTCCGAATTTCTCCTTCTGTTGTCGCTCCGCGAGTGCAACATCGCGCCATCGCTGATCTAACAGCGCCGGACGTGGCCAACCCTGAAAGAAACGAAGGCCAATTGAACATCGCTTCATCGCCCAACGTGAACGCGGCACCGAAACTGCCCGTGAATCCAATGTCCAAGCCCGTTGCCGAACGGCGTAACTCGCGCGCCGACGCTGGTGCTGCTCCCGTAATCGGCCCGGCAACTTCGGCTGGCGACGAAAGTCTGCACCGTTTGATCGCGATTTCCGCAGTGCCTGCGCCCCCCGCGCCGGAAGTCAGCGTGCCGCAAGGAAATCTTGCAGCGCGCATCGCGATTTCTCCTGAAGGAACCAGAGCGGGCGCTCCTGGTGGTTCGGAAAACGCTGCTGAAAGTAATGGAGGGTCGGGTGGAACGGCGGCGAGTGCCGGTGGCGCCGGAACAAATTCCGGTGCGAACGCAAATTCAGCTCCGGGTGGTGTAAGCATTAGCGGCGGCAACGGACATGCCGGCGGCGCGGGAGCTGGAACTGCAGGAAATCATTCCGGCGGAATAATTTTGAAGCCTATGTCGAAAATTCCATCGCGGCCTGATCCGTCGCATGAACAACCCATTGTTTTGAGCAAGATCGATCCCAGCCTCCCGCCGGAAAAAATTCTCTCCGGCAAAGAGGTCTTCACCATGCGTGTGGACATGCCGAATCTAACGAGTTCGAGCGGAAGCTGGGTCCTGAATTTCGCGCAAATAGACGATAACTTGCCCGTCTATGAACGGCCGAAGGGAAAGCTGTCCGGTCCCGTTCCTCTGCGCAAAGTGGATCCAAAATATCCGCAGTCAGCGATTAAAGAGCGGATCGACGGCGAAGTGATTCTCTACGCCATTATTCGTAAAGACGGTCATGTGGACAGTATTCAACTGGTCCGCGGGGTCGATCCCTTGCTCGATCAAAATGCCATGGAAGCCCTCGCGCGCTGGCAATTTCGTCCGGCAACCCGCGAAGGCCAGCCTGTGGACCTCGAGGCTGTCATTCACATTCCATTCCATTTCAATCCGCCGGAATAGCCCCAATGGAAAATACGAATATTTCTGCGCGGCTAACGTCACGCTATTTTGAGGAAGCCTGCGCCGTGCGCTGCGGCTCCGCGGCTTTTTCGTCCAGAAGCTTGACCAACGCGACAAGTGTAAAGCTCACCGGCGTGGCGATTCCGAGTTCCTTGCCGCGTCGAACCACGTATCCGTTCAGCGAATCGATCTCCGTGCGCTTGCCGCGCGCGAGATCCTGCGCCGTGGAAGAAGTCGCTTGATCGCTGATACTCTCAAGGAACTTCAAACCCATGGAAATAAAATCCACTTCGGGCAGCGCTACTCCGGAGGCGCGCCCCACCGCCACGGTCTCCGCGATCGCTTGCCTCATAACCTCGCGCGTGTGCTCGTTTCGTGCTGCGCTCGCGTAACTGGTTTGGGTAATCGCGGTCACCGCATTTCCCGCGCAGTTCATGATGAATTTCGTCCACAGGTCCACTTCGATGTCCGGCGAAATCCGGCAAGGCACCTTCGCTGATGTGAAGAGTGAAGTGACGCGCTCCGCCCGCGATGGCTGCGAGGCGGCAGCGGCTCCGCTGCCCTTTAGCTCGCCGACCACAAGCTCACCGCGGCCCGAATGCTTTACGTGGCCCGGTTCGGGCAGCGCCGCGGCGACATACACCACAGCAGGCAGAGCCTCAATTCCCGATGCCGCGCGAATCCGTGCGACGTTGTCGACTCCGTTTTGCAAACTTACAACAACGGCGCCCTTGGCGAGATGTGGCGCAAGCGATCGAGCAGCTTCTTCCGTGTCCGTGGTTTTCACGCAGAATAGAATCACGTCTGCGTCGCGCGCGGCGGATACTTCCACCGAAGCTCCTATCGCGACACGTTCCTGGAAAGAAGCGGCGTCCAGAAAAAGACCGCCCGCGCGTATTGCCTCCACATGGGCCGGTCGGGCAATCAGCGTAACTTGCGAGCCTGCGCGCGCAAGCATGCCGCCAAAATACGAGCCCACCGCTCCGGCGCCGAGCACGGAAACTCGAATCTGCGAGTCTGTGGAGTTCATCGGCATGATTGTCGGCGCGGCATCGTTGGACTCATGGATTCTTGTGCGCTTCAGCGTGCTAAAAATGGCTTCGCAGTTCCCGAAAGCTGGTAAGGATCAAAAGTTTTCCCGCGCCGCTCTCCAGCTCGCATTTTTCAAGCTCCCAGGTAGCCGAGTGCGGAATGAATACCGCGCTCAGTCCGGCATGAAGAGCGGGGTTGATATCGCTGCGCGGGCTGTTGCCCACCATCCAGCCGTGCGTTTTCACAATTTTAAATTGTTCGATCATGCGTTCGTACAAGCTTGGGTCTTTTTCCAGCACGATTTCGATGGAGTCGA